>Ga0105107_10002282_pt1 | contig 12596 bp, 10 predicted proteins | sample PPLLaktember2015_6_FD_79335 | JGI IMG/M metagenome (GOLD analysis project Ga0105107, IMG submission 79335) | Freshwater sediment microbial communities from Prairie Pothole Lake near Jamestown, North Dakota, USA - PPLs Lake P8 Core (1) Depth... | ecosystem: Environmental > Aquatic > Freshwater >... | reverse complement strand
TTCGGGGATGTCCGACAGCGCCGCCCCCACCTCGCGGAACAGCGTATCGAACGGAATGTGATGCAGCTCCTGGGGCGTACGCTGCGCGCGCGGCTTGCGCGTCTGCGCTTCGATGTGCGCGCCGAGCCAGCGGCCGCGCGCAACGACGCGCTGCCCGAACTTGCGGCACGCCGCGTCGTACTGCTTCAGCGCGGCGCCGAGATCCGGGTTGGCATCGATCGCATCGGTGAGATAACGCGCGTCGAGCGCGGCTTTGGTCGTACCCATACCCACGTGAGGGCGCGCGACGAACGCAGCGTCGCCCACGAGCGCGACGCGGCCGCGCGTCACCGCAGGCGACTCCATGTCGAATATCGCCTGGAAGAAAGGCTGCTTCGCAAGATCGACGAGCTGCGCGATCTGCGGCGCGAAGCGCGCGTGCGCGATCCCGCTCATGCGCTTCACCACGTCGGGCCGGATGAGATGCGGCGGCAGCGCGGTGCCGTGGCAGCGTCCGGTCGCGTCGGTGCACAGATCGGCGACGCCCGCTTCGTCGAGCGGGTGATACCAGACGAAGTTTGAGCGGCGGTGTCCGCGGCGGATGTCGTTCCCGTCGCCGGGCACCGGGTAAATCGTCATGAACTCGCCTTCGGGAAGGCCGTAAGCGTGGAGCACGTCGTAGTTCTCGCCGGATCCTTCAAGCCGTCGCTCGAAAATCTCCGAGTGCAGCTTCTGCGGCATCTCCGACTCTTCGACCATGCCGCGCCACGCGATGTAGCCGCAATACGCCGGCTGCACCTCGGGCATGATCGACTCGCGCACGGCCGACCTGAAACCATCGGCGCCGATCAGCAGATCGCCTTCGGCGCGCGTGCCGTCGGTGAAAACCGCAGTGACGTTGTCGGCGGACTGCTCGACACGGAGCAGCGATTTGGAGAAGTGATAGCGCTCCTGCGGGAAGTGGTCCTTGAGCGGCCGGTAGAAGCGCGACCACGCGCTCATCTTGCGGCGCATGGGGAGCTCGTAGACGATGTCGCCGGATTTGCCGAAGCAGATGCGGCGCGTGACGTCGATGCCGAAAGAGTCGTCTACCGGCAGTCCCAGTCGCCGGAGCACGTCGAACATCTCGTCGTGCGTCGCGATGCCGGCGCCGCGGCTCGCGAGGTCGTCGTCGACGCGCTCGAAGAGGTCGACTTCCCAGCCGCAGACCTGCCGCAGCATGTTCGCTGCGAACAGTCCGCCGAGCGAGCCTCCGATGACGATCGCGCGGGGTTGTGCCGTGTGGCGGTCCGATGTACCCGCCGTCACGCCTCCGGACCCATGCCCCAGGGCAGTGCGTCGAGGGTCGGACGGTAATCGCGGTTGGTCTGTTCAGGGTTGCGGTTGACGAGCGAGAACGGACGGGCGAAGAGGGGATGCGTGATGCACCGCACTTCGTGCTCGACCTCGAACACCGGCTCGTTCGAGTCAGGATCGACGATCTGCTTGAAGCGGTACTGGTGCTGGTTGCTTTCCTCCGTGATGAGGCCGCGATCATTCAATTGCCGGTGCGGGCCGGAGAAATTCACGATGTAGATCTGGATGTGGTGCCCGTCATACGGCGGAATCTTGCGGTCGGTCTCGTTGAAATACAGGTGCTGGTTTTGGCCGACAGTCACTTTCGCGCTCGCACCGCCTTTTTTCTTCTCGATCTGCGCGGGCGCGCCGATCACTTTCTGATAGAACCGTCCGATCTTCTCGGCCGCGCCTTTCGGCACGTCGAACGCGAGATACGGCATGCCGAGGACAATGCGCCCGAAACGCTTTTCGTCGGGCTTGTAGCAGTGGAACTTGTTGCCCCACGGGCATGTGACTTCGACGTGGCCGTTGCGCCTCTCGAAGTTGAACTGACTCGTCGCCAGATGCTCTTTCACCATCTCGAGGCGCTTCGTGAGCCCCTCCAGACTGGGCACAACCAGGCCGACGTGGCCGCGGAGAACCTGTGCGTCCTTGATCGGCAGGTGGATCTGGTTGCGCCCGATGTTGACCCACATGTTCTCGAGCCCCGTGACGAGGTAAGGGTCGCGGGTAAAACCCAGTCCGCTGATGTAGAAGCGGATCGCGAGCTGCTGATCGGGAACGGTGAGGTTGAGATGCTCGAGACCCACTGAATTGCCGAGGTCTTCGGCGCTGCGGTCGAACGTCTTGTCCATTGTGGCCTCCGGTATCGGTCGCCGCCGTCAACTGCGGCGGCACTGTGCCAAGTATGGCACGGCTACTGCGGCTGGATACCCGCCCGCCGCACCAGCATGGCGGCGCGCGGGAAGGCCGCTCGGTCCTTCATGCGGGTCGTTACTTGCCCGCCTTGATGCCCGAGGCCTTGATGAGCCGCGACCAGCGTTTGGACTCGGCCTCGGTGTAGCGCTTCAGCTCGTCCGGCGTCATCGGAGTGGGTTCGAGGCCTTGCGCGGCCATGCGATTGCGGCTTTCGGGCTCGGCGAGCACTTTTGCAATCTCCGCGTTGAGGCGCTTCACGACCGCGGCCGGCGTTTTGGCAGGCGCGAAGATGCCGTACCACGTCACGAGCTCGAAGCCCGGAACGGTATCGGAGATCATCGGCGTATCGGGAATCACGGCTGAGCGTTTGGTGCCGCCGGTGCCGAGCAGGCGCAGCCTGCCCACTTTCACGTGCGCGAGCACTGTCGGCATGCTGGTGAACATCATCTGCACCTGCCCGGCGATCAGGTCCGTCATGGCAGGCGCCGTACCTTTGTAGGGCACGTGCACTATTTTGGTGGAGGTGAGCGACTGGAAAAGCTCGCCGCCGAGGTGCGGGGAGGTCCCGGTGCCGACCGAAGCGAAGTTCAGTGCCCCGGGTTTCGCTTTCGCGAGCGCGACGAGCTCGGGAACCGAATTCGCGGCGACCGACGGGTGCACCACGAGCACCTGCGGGCTCACGACGAGCATCGCGACCGGCGCCAGATCACGGTGCGGGTCGTAGGGGACCTTGGGCACGATGAGCGGGGTGAGGAAGGTCCCTCCGCCGGTGCCGAAGAGCACGGTGTAGCCGTCGGGCGCCGCGTGGACCGCGATCTCGGTGGCGATGATCGTCCCGGCGCCTGGGCGGTTGTCGACGACGACCTGCTGTCCGAGTGACTGCGAGAGCTTGAGCGCGACTGTCCGCCCCACGAAATCGGTAGGCCCGCCCGGCGGATACGGAATGATCAGCCGGATCGGCCGCATCGGATACGTCTGGGCCGACACCGCCTGCGCTGCGACGAGCACGCACAGCCCCACACCCCACCAGAACCCGTGTTTCATCGTCACTCCTTGATCTGGAACATGGTTTTTCGACAATAGTAATCCACGCGACGCAGCCTGGGTGTAGTCTTCCCTCCGCAGCGCTACGCGGCGGAGTCGAAAGATGAACGCCAGCGGCACGGTCCTTGCGGATTCGCAGCCATGACCTTCCTGTGGCGCGATGCCCTGTGGCTCCTGCTGGCAGCGCCGGTGCTCGCCGCCGCGTATGCGCTGGCGCTCCGGAGACGCAGGCGCGCCGTACGGTATTCGAGCCTCGCCCTGCTGCGCGAGGCGATCCCGCCCGCGCAAGCGCTGCGGCGGCACGTTCCGCCGTTCCTCCTGATGCTCGCGCTGCTCGCGATCCTCCTCGCGGTGTCGCGTCCGGCGGCGGTGACGCTCGTGCCTTCGGAGCTGCGTACAGTCGTGCTCGCGATCGACGTCTCGCTCAGCATGGGCGCGACCGACGTCGAGCCGACGCGGCTTGCCGCGGCGCAGGCCGCCGCGAAAACCTTCGTCCGCGCACAGCCGCCGAACGTCCGCGTGGGCATCGTCGCTTTCGCCGGCCAAGCCGATCTCGTGCAGCCGCCGACCACCCGCCGCAGCGAGACGCTCGCGGCGATCGACCATCTTCAGCTGCAGTACAGCACCGCGCTCGGCAACGGCGTGCTCGCAGCGCTGATGACGCTCTTTCCCGATTCGAACATCGGCGACAAATACGACATTTTCGGACCCGGACACTCGCCGCAGCGGCGCCCGGACCCGCTGCGGCAGGCATTGTCGCCGCGGCCGGCGAAACCGGTTGCGGTAGAGCCCGGCTCGTTCTCGTCCGCAGCGATCGTCCTTCTGACCGACGGCCGCAGCACGTTCGGGATCGGTCACGCGAAAGCGGCGCAAATCGCGGCCGACCTCGGCGTTCGCGTCTACACCGTCGGATTCGGCACCTCGGCGGCAACGGTGGATGTCGACGGCAATCCGGCGGAAGCCGAGTTCGACGAAGCGGCGTTGCGCGAAGTCGCCCAGACCACGCGCGCGAAGTACTTCCAGGCAGGCACGGCCAGAGAGCTGAATTCGGTTTACCGCACGCTGAGCGGCGACATCGTGCTCGAGAGGAAGGTGCTCGAGCTGACCGCGCTTTTCACGGCGCTCGGCGCGCTGCTCTCGCTCACGTCGGCAGGGTTGTCGGTCGCGTGGGGCAACCGCTTGGCGTAAAGGCTCGCGCACCGGTGCATCGTCGATGCCGGCTACGAATGCCGTTTATTTCTGTTCGAGGGTTTGGGTGAGCAGCTCCAGCGCCGCGATCGCGAATGCATACATGTTCTCGACGCGGTCCTTGCTTCCGGTTTCCACGGTGCTCGCGCGCTCGACGGGCCCGCTCACGGCGAGACACGAATGACCCGGGGCGTAGCCGTACTTGTTGCCGGTCGGCCCCGCGACGCCGTTCTCGCTCAGAGCCCACGTCGCCGACAGGTGCTCGCGGATGAGCTGCGCTTTCAGGAGCGCATACGCTTCCGATGTCGGCGTCTGGCCGCGGACCCTGTCCTCGCCGACGTTCAGCAGTTGCAGCAGCGCCTTGCGCGTGTAGAGCACGGCGCCGCCGGCGAAATAGGCGGATGCGCCCGGCACCGCAAGCAGTGCTGCGGCGATCAATCCGCCTGCCGAGGACTCCGCGACCGCGATCGTTTCCTTGCGCGCTTTCAGGAGCGCACCGGCTTTCTCGGCATACGGCAGCAGACGCTCCATCGTTCTTCCTTCCCTTTGTTATCGCTCGCACCACACGTCTGCGGCCGAACCGGCCGGGGGACCGAAATCGCGCGGCGCAAGCCCGGCGTGGAACCAAGTGACGAATGTATAGACAGTGAATATGGGCACGCGCAGCCGCGCGTTCAGGGCTTTCGCGTACGGCGCCATGTTGTGGTTCTCGCACACGATGGCGCCGACTTCCGGGTGCGCGTGCAACAACGCCTCGCCGGCTTCAAGGATGTCGCGCTCAGCCGCTTCGTAATCGAGCTCGATCTCGTCGTTCAGCATGACACGCGTGAATTCACTGCCGTTCTCGGTGCCCATGACCGGTGTATCGTGCGGCGCGCCGACCGCGTCCCAGTGCTCGGGCGTGATGCGCCCACCGTGGACCGAAAGCACGCCCACGCGCTTGCCTGGCGGCAGCAGGCTTTGCACGAGCGGGATCTGCATGAGCGACGAGCTCGCCACCGGAACGTTGACGTGCGCCGCGAGCTCCTTCTGGAAGATCGCGAGGAAGCCTCCGGTCGTCGTGATGCCGTCGGCGCCCTCTTTCACGAGCTCGGCCGCCGCCTGGAGAAAAGCCGGGCCGAGTCCCCTGCCCTGCTCGTGCACGACCACGCGCGCGGTCGCGCCGCTCACCACCTTGTACAGCACCGGGAAAGGCCACGTCGAAGCGTTGCCGGTATCACCCGGCGGCCGCGGCCACTTGGTATCGAGCATGAGAATGCCGACGCGCGCGCCGTAGACCGTCTTGCCGCCGTACCCTCTCGTCATCAAATAATCGGACCGCGCGAGGGCATCAGCCGGTCGCGCGTCATCTCCGCGACCGAGTTGATTCCGAGCATCGCCATGTTGCGATCGATCTCCTCGCGCAGCAGGCCCACGGCGTAGTGCACGCCTGCGGGCCCTGCGATCGAAGCCGCGTACAGCCAGGGCCTTCCGATGAAGACGAACTGCGCGCCGAGCGCGAGCGCTTTCAGGACATCGGTGCCGCGGCGGATGCCGCTGTCCATCATGACCGTCATGCCGCCCGCCTGATCGACCACGCCCGGCAGCATCCGCACCGGGGCGATGGTGCCGTCGAGCTGACGCCCGCCGTGATTGGAGACCATCACGCCGTCGACGCCGCTTTCGCGCGCGATGCGGGCGTCCTCCGGGTGCAGCAGCCCCTTCAACACGAGCTTCCCTTTCCAGATCCTGCGCATGAGCTCCACGTGCTGCCACGCGAGACCGTCGCGCAGCGCGCGCCCGCGCACCGCGGTGCGCGAGATGAGCGGCGCCGGCACCTTGTCGCCCATGTTATGGAAGTGCGGCATGCCTTCGTTCAGCACCGTGCGCGCGAGCGTGCCGAAAAGCCAGCGCGGGCGGATCAGGCAATCCCAAACCATACGCGGCGTGGGCCGCAGCGGCGTGCTGTAGCCGCTGCGCACGTTGTTCTCGCGGTTCGCCATCACCGGCACGTCGACGGTCAGCACGAGCGTCTCGAAGCCCGCACGCTGCGCGCGCTCGACGAGCGGCGTGATGATCTCGGGGTCTCCCGGAAGGTAAGCCTGAAACCACGCGGTGCGCCCCGCTTCCTTCACCCGCTCGAGCGGCGCGAGCGAGGCGCCGCTCTGGATCATCGGAATGTTCACTTCCGAGGCGACCCGCGCCAGCACGACGTCGCCCTGGTAGGCGCCGACCGAAGTCCCGCCCATCGGCGCGAAGCCGAAAGGCATGTCGTAGCTCTTTCCGAAGAGCGTCGTCTTCTGGTTGCGCGAGCGCACGTCGACCAGCACCCGCGGCACGAAAGCCACCTCGTCGAATGCCGAGCGATTTCCCCGCAGGGAGGCGTCACCTTCCGAGCCTCCCGACACGTAGCCGAAGATCGGCCGCGGCAGCACGCGGCGGGCCGCGTCTTCGAGGTCTTCCAGCGACAGGATCCGGCGCATGGACGACGGCGTTTTTCTGGCCGGCAGCGCGACGACTTCGAGGCGCGGCGCCTCCGGCTCGGTGGCGGAAAGCGATGGCTTCAGCTCTCGAATCGTGGACATGTCGGGGCTCTCGGAAAAGTATGAATCATAATATATGCGACGCGCGTTGCGCTCGGCGCGCTCGCCCGCGTCACGAAATGGAGGCAAAACTTGACCGACGACACGCACCCCGACCCTGCCGATCGATACGCGGAGCTGAACGGCCTGCGCATCCATTATCTGGACTGGGGGACGCGCGGCAGACAGCCGCTCGTCCTCCTGCACGGCATCGCGCGCGGCGCGCGCAATTTCGACCACCTCGCCCCGCGCTTTGCAGGGGCTTACCACGTGATCGCCGTCGACATGCGCGGCCACGGCGACTCGGGCTGGCATCCGGACGGCGCCTACCTCGTCGAGGATTACGTGGAGGACGTGCTCGCCCTGATCGATCAGCTCGGACTGCGCGACATCGTGCTGTGGGGCAACTCCACGGGCGGGCGGGTCGCGCAGGTGATCGCCGGCACGCGTCCCGGGCTCGTCTCGGCCGTGATCGTCGAGGACGTGGGTCCCGAGCGGCCGCCGACGATTTCGAACCGGCGCGCGGGCCGGATGGCGAAGGAAGCCGAAGGCTGGGCGACGCGCGACGAGCTGCTCGCCAAAGTGAAAAGCGACTATCCCCTCACCGCCGAGCCCGTCCTGCGGACGTTCGTCGAGCACGGCGCGAAGCGGCGCGACGACGGGCGCATCGTCTGGAAGCGCGACCCGGCGATCCTCAAAGGCTTCGTCCCCACCGAGCTGTGGGACACGGTGCGCCGGATAAAGGCGCCGATCGTCTATATCCTCGGCGGCGCGAGCACCATCGTCCCGCCGGAGACGCAGGCGCAGTTGAAAGAGGCGCTACCGCAGGCTGAGATCGTGACGATGCCGGGGCTGGGGCACTACCCCAGCGACGAAGAGCCGGAGGCGTTCATCGCCATCGTCGAACGCTTTCTGGCGAAGACGTAGCGGCGGCGGGTTACCGCTCCGTACGACCGCGAATTTCATGAGCTCAGAAGTCATGGGCAAGGTCTGACTGGGAGCGATCAGCCGAGCTTGCCCGTTTCCTGCTCGAGCAGCGTCCAGGCCGTCGAGCCGAGCTGCGCTTTCCAGCGCGCGTAGAAAGCGGCGTCCAGGCGACGCCTGAAGCTCGCGGTATCGGCGGTGTTGAAGGTCATGCCGCGCGCCTGCAACTGGTGCTCGAGCGCGGCGTTCACCTGCCTCACGTTCTCGCGCTGCGCCGCCACCGCTTTCCTCACGTTGCGCTCGACGATCTCCTGCACGTCGGAGGGCAGCCCATTCCAGAACGCGAGATTGCCGTAGACGTTGAATCCCGACCAGATGTGGTTGGTGATGCTCACGTACCTGCAGACTTCGTAGAGGCGGTTCTCCTCGCACACAACGAGCGGATTTTCCTGCCCGTCGACTTCGCGGTCGCGCAGCGCCGCGTACAGCCTGTCGACGCTGACCGTTACCGGCGTCGCGCCGAGCGCTTCGAACACCTCGGTGAATATCGTCCCGCCGGGCACTCGCATGCGGTAGCCGGCGAGGTCGTCGGCGCCGCGGATCGGCTTGTCCGCCGAAACGATCTGGCGGAAGCCGTTCTCCATGAGGCCGCAGGGAAAGGCATGCAGGCCTTTCGCCGCCATCTCACCGCGCAGGTAACGCCCAAGAGCGCCGTCCATCGCGCGCGCGACCTGCTCGCTGGTGGTGAACGCGAAAGGCAGACCCTGGATTTCCATCGCGGGGACGGCGTGCGCGAGACCCGGCCCCATCAGCACGTGGAACGCGATCTCGCCCGACATCACGCGCTTCAGCACGTTCGGCCCGGCGCCCGCGATCTGCATGCTCGACGGGTGGACCGTCACCTGGAGACGTCCGCCGGTCTCCGCGCGGACGGCCTCCCATAGCGCCTGGAGAAATTTCTGGAGATGGCTCGACGGCGGCTGGGAGTGGACCTGCTCGGCGGTCCAGCGCGCTTCGCTTGTCATTGCGAGGAGCAGCGCGACGAAGCAATCCCGGGGATCCCCGAGGTCGCCACGTCGCACCTGCCGCTCCTCGCGACGACATGTCCTCTATTCGTCAGGGCTTCCATCCTACCGCGCGTCGTGCGCGCAAATCGCAACCACCGCGCGGCTTCCCGAGCGGTTGCTCCACGCGTGGCTGGTCCCGCGCTGGATCACGACGTCGCCGGCGTCGAGCCTGACCTCCTGGGTGTCGAGCACCAGCACGACTTCGCCTTCGAGAACGAAACCGAACTCGAGCGTCCTCGTCTTCTGCATATAAGGGTGCGGCGCCGCCGCCGAGTATGCCGAAGCCCGGGGCGCGCCCAGCGCGCGAAAATACGCTTCGACTTCGGCGCGACCGACCTTGCCTTTCCAGCTTTCGTCGGGAGGGAGGTTCATCACGTTGCACACGCTGCCGCCGGCGGAAGGCTCGAGCGTATTCGGAAGCTGCAGCGATTCGTAGACGATTTTCGCGGGATGGCCGTCGGTCACCCACAGCCTCGACAGCGCGAAACCCGGCCGCGCGGCGTCGAAGCGCACGTCGGGGGACGGGCCGTCGGCGACGAGGGTGCCTTTACCCGGCTCGCGGTCGATGGTGACGATCCGCCGCGCGGGCCTCACGCCTTCGGGCAGCTTCGGCGCATTGCGCATCGGCTTGTCGTTCCCCTGGGCCACGCCCGCCGGACCGTCGACGAAGCGCGCGGCGAACATGTCGAACGCCATCAGCGAGCCTTTGGGATTGCTCCACTGGTGCCACGTCCCGACCTGCACCACGATATCGCCGGGCTTCATCGTGACCGCGCAGTCGTCCAGGATCAGCTCGCGCTCGCCCGCGAGCAGGATGCCGTAATCGATCGTCTGCGTCTTGTGCATCGCCGAGGAGTAGAGATTGTTGCCGCCGCCGTCCCACACGCGGTCGGCGCCCGCCCGCAGCTTGCGCTCGTGCGTCGCGATGACGTCGCGATCCTTCGCGGCGTCGTAATCGGCGGGACGCGCCGCGCCCTGCACCACCCGCAGGTGGCCGCCGTCGGGCGGGCAGGGAAAGTCATAAGGCAGATTGCCGTCGTCGCTCGCACCCGAAAGCGCCGGCGGCGTTTCGTTCCAGACCCACAGGTCGGTGTGTCCTTTGCCGGAGCCCATGGAGGCGGCGTGCGCATTGGGCGCCGGGCCATCCCATACGACTTTCGATCTGCCGCGCTCGTCGCTGCCCGTCACCACCCGCCGTATCGGTTTCAAATCCGCCGCCATGAGCATTCTCCATCGAGCGTCGCCACTCACAACGTTCCTGGTCGAGGCGACGAAGCGACCGGAAGGAAGCCAAGAAGGAAAGGAGGTTTCGGAGGGAAACCTTGGTTTCCCTCTGTATCGTTCTCCGGCGTTAACGCGGTTTCCGAAGGAAATCCGTGTTAACGCGGATTCCGCAGGAACTCCGCGTTAACGCAATTCGTGAGCTTGCCGTCGCGCAGATAGTAATACGCGGTCTCCATCGCTTTCCGCCGCAGGTCGACGAACGAGTCGGGACTGAAGAACCCGGCGTGCGGATTGAGCAGCATACGGCCGCGTATCCACGGCTCGTTCGCTTTCCAGGCGGCGACGAGCGGATCGTCGAGAGTCGCGGGCTCTTTCGGCAGCACGTCGAGCCCCACCGCCCCGAGCCTGCCGCTCTTCAGCCCCTCGAGGAGCGCCGCGGTATCGCAGATCGGCCCGCGCGCGGTATTGATGATGAAAGCGCCGGGCTTTGCCGCCGCCACCGCGGCCGCATCGATCATGCCCCGCGTCTCGCGCGTGAGCGGGCTGTGGATCGTCACGACGTCGGACATGCCGAGCAGCTCGTGCAGCGTGCGGGCGCGCGTGAAGCCGAAAGAAAGCTCGGCGCCGTTCGGAAGCAGCGGATCGTAGAAAGCGACGTCCATCCCGAAAGCCCGCGCGCGCAGCGCCGCCGCGGTGCCGATCCGCCCGAGACCGATCACCCCGAAGCGCGCGCCGCGCAGCCTGCGGGCGGTGACGTTGTGCACGTGAGTCCATCCGCCCTGGAGATCCTGCCGCAACGCCGCGTCGAGCGCGGGCGTGCCGCGCGCGAAAGCGAGCATCATCGCGATCGCGCTGTCGGCCACCTCGGTCGTGCCGTAATCGGGCACGTTGCACACGGCGATCCCCGCCGCGCCGCACGCTTCGAGATCGACCACGTCGAAACCCACGCCGTGCCGCACCACCAGGCGGGTGCGCTTCAGATGCGGTATCGCCTTCGCATCGATAGGCACGCGCGCGGTGACGACCGCATCGCAACGCTCCCATTCGCGAAGGTCGATCGCGTCGAACGATTTCTGCCGCGGATTGACGAGCTCGGCATCGTCACCGCTCACCGCCTGCTCGATGTCGAGCTCCGCCGCCCTCGCGTCTACGAAAAGTATGGTGTAAGTCACGTCGTGCTCCGGAGGTTTGTGATCGGGATGGGACTCCTGCCCCGCATCGTATCTCGTCGGACCGCGTGATGCGAGAGGCTGGAAGGACTGCCAGAGAGATTCTGAAGGACTGTCATCGCGAGGAGGTTGCAAGGCCGACGTGGCGATCTCGGGGATCCCCGGGATCGCTTCGTCATCGCATTCCTCGCAATGACAGATCAAATAATCAGAGCATGCGACGTGCAGTGCTGCGATCAGCGAGCGGCGGGAAGTCTCGGCTGTCACGGTTCAAACGCAGGGTCGAGTGCAGCGCAGTATATGACAACGGCCAGCGCCGCCCGGCGATGGAAGCGTCGCCGGGCTTGACCTTCAGCCGACGCCGGTGGAAGCTCCCGCCATACACACGGCGATTCCGGAGGAACCATGTCTTCACAGGTGCGCACGATAGAGGCCCCTTCCGTCCAGGACCGCGTCAGCGCGGAGGAGTGGGAGACGCGAGTGAATCTGGCGGCGTGCTACCGCCTCGCGTCGCATTTCAGGATGACGGACCTCATATACACGCACATCTCAGCACGCGTTCCCGGCCCCGATCACCACTTCCTCATCAACGCGTTCGGCCTGCTGTGGGACGAGATCACCGCTTCGACGCTGGTCAAGGTGACCCTCGACGGCGACATCGTCGACGATCCCACGGGCAACGGCATCAACCGCGCCGGATACGTCATCCACAGCGCGGTGCATCGCGCGCGCGCCGACGTCGAGTGCGTGATGCACACGCATACGCAGGCGGGAATCGCCGTATCGGCTCAGGATCAGGGACTGCTGCCGATATCGCAACACGCGATGCGCTTCACGGGGGCGATCGGTTACCACGATTACGAAGGTCTCGCGCTCGACCTGGACGAGCAGGCGCGCCTGGTTCGCGATCTCGGCGAGCGCAAGGCGATGATTCTTCGCAACCACGGGCTCCTCACCTGCGCCGAATCGATCGCCGAGGCTTTCGATCTCATGTATTACCTGGAACGCGCGTGTCAGACGCAGATCGGCGCCATGGCGGGCGGCGCGAAGCTGCGCATGCCGCCCCCCGGGGTCGCCGAGAAGACCGCCGGTCAGTTCAGGGCCCTGCCCTACAAGCAGAAGAAGACCGAGTGGAAAGCGCACCTGCGCATGCTGGACAAGGCCGACGCCTCGTACCGGACCTA
>Ga0105107_10002281_pt1 | contig 12598 bp, 10 predicted proteins | sample PPLLaktember2015_6_FD_79335 | JGI IMG/M metagenome (GOLD analysis project Ga0105107, IMG submission 79335) | Freshwater sediment microbial communities from Prairie Pothole Lake near Jamestown, North Dakota, USA - PPLs Lake P8 Core (1) Depth... | ecosystem: Environmental > Aquatic > Freshwater >... | reverse complement strand
GGGAGCGTCCGCGGACCGCTCGCCGGGGTCCCGAGCGGTGGTAGGCTCGCGGCGCCGTCATGCAGACCCCGAGGACCCGAATCGCCGAAGTGCTCACCTGGACGCCGCCGCGCGCGGACGTGCGCGTCAAAGGCTGGCTGCGGACCGTCCGCGACAGCAAGCAGGTCGTGTTCCTCGAGGTGAACGACGGCTCGTCGATGGCCGGATTGCAGGTCGTCGTCGATGCGGCGCTGGCGAACTACGAGGATGTGCGTCACCTGACGACCGGCTCGGCGGTCGCGGTGCGCGGTGAGCTCGTCGCATCACCGGCGAAGGGGCAGACCGTCGAGCTGCGCGCGGCGGAGGTCGAGATCGTCGGCAAGGCGGACGCCGACTTTCCGCTGCAGAAGAAGCGGCACAGCTTCGAGTTCCTGCGCACCATCGCGCATCTGCGCGGCCGCACGAACACGTACGGTGCGGTGTTCCGCGTGCGCAGCAAGCTCGCGCACGCGGTGCATACGTTCTTCCAGGACCGCGGGTTCGTGTACGTGCACACGCCCATCATCACCGCGAGCGATGCCGAGGGCGCGGGTGAGATGTTCCGCGTCACGACGCTGGATCCCGCCGCACCGCCGCGCATCGAGGGCGGTGCCGTCGACTACGACGCCGACTTCTTCGCGCGCCAGACGTTCCTCACCGTGTCGGGCCAGCTCAACGGCGAGGCGTTCGCGCTCGGCATGGGCGACATCTACACGTTCGGCCCCACGTTCCGCGCGGAGAACTCGAACACGAGCCGGCACGTCGCCGAGTTCTGGATGATCGAGCCCGAGATGGCCTTCTGCGATCTCGACGACAACTGCACGATCGCCGAGGCGTTCGTGAAGCATCTCATCGGCACGCTCTTGAACGAGTGCACGGCGGACGTCGAGTTCTTCAACCAGCGCATCGACGACGGCCTCATCGCCCGGCTGCGGCACGTGCAGGACTCGCCGTTCGAGCGCATGCCGTATGCGGAGGCGGTCCACCGCCTCGAGAAGAGCGGGCAGTCCTTCGAGTACCCCGTCTTCTTCGGCGCGAACCTGCAGGCGGAGCACGAGCGCTACTTGACCGAGACAATCATCGGTCGGCCGGTGTTCGTGATCGACTACCCGAAGGAGATCAAGGCGTTCTACATGCGCCGCAACGACGACGGTCGCACCGTGGCGGCGGTGGACTTGCTCGTGCCGCAGGTCGGCGAGCTGATCGGCGGCTCGCAACGCGAGGAGCGGCTCGACGTGCTCACGCAGGCGATCGAGGAAGCGGGTCTGTCGAAACAGTCGTACGGCTGGTACCTCGACACGCGACGGTATGGCACCGCACCGCATGCCGGCTTCGGGCTCGGCTTCGAGCGGATGATCATGTACGGCACCGGCGTGCAGAACATCCGCGACGTCATCCCGTTCCCCCGCACGCCGCGTCACTGCGAGTTCTGAGCGTCGCGCGAACGCGCGCGAGCTGGCGGACGAAATCTCCAGTGTTTTTGCGTGTTTGAAAAAGAAATCGATCCGTCGTCGGGCGCGTTGAAGCTTTGCACCGGTACTCCGTCTCAAGCAAGACCGTTCACGCCACGCCGTCACGGAAGCGGCGGGCCGCTACACCACGAGGGATCTGACAGTCATGTACCTGCGAAGGAACAAAGTCCGCTGTGGCGAGTCGCGCCGCACCTACCTGTCCATCGCCCACAACGTTTGGTGGTCCGGCGAGGGCAATCGCCGCGCACAGAGCCGCCCGATTGTGGTCGCCAGCTTCGGCGTCGAAGACAACGTCGACGTGGAGCTCGCTCGCGACTTGGTCGAGGCCGTCGAGAAGTGCGCACCGAAGTTTCCTTCGCGTCGCGGCGAAGGCAAGGCGGTGACCATGCGGATCGCCCAGGAGGTTCGCAAGATCGAGCCGTTCCTCAAGGCGCTCGCGAGCCGCAAGCTCGGGTTGGCGCAGCACCTGCCGCCCCACCCGGAGCGCGCTGCGATCCTCGAGGCGCTCATCCGCGATCGCTTGGCCGAGCCCACGATGGGTGCCCGCGAGGAAGACATCCTCACGAGCATCAAGACGCGGTTCGGCGTCGTCGCGGCCTGACGCAGCTACGCCCCGTCGAGGAGTCGAAGGACGACCTCGACGGGGAGTTTGCTGTCCGGCTTGCGTGACACGAACACGTGCTTCTTGCCGTCGGTGACGAGCGTGCCGTAGCCGACGCGCGGTGCCAGGACCTCGATCACGGAGAGCTTTCGACCTCCGGCCTCGAGCGGCGTCGCGCGCTCCTGCAGGATCGGTCGTGACAGCGGCTTGCTGTCGTCGACGAACACCTCGCTCAGGAACTCGACGGGTACTGCGATATCGGAGCGCTTGCCCTGCAGCGAATCCGCCAGCTTGCTCGGCACCCCAGGCGGCAGCTCGCCACGCAGCTCCGAGACGACGAGCGCACGGATGATGTCGGGCTCACCGAGCCCGGCCTTCGGCAGCACGATGACGCCGAGATCGTCGGTGACATACGCGAGGCCCGACTGGACCTCCTCCGCGCGCTTGCGCTGCTCGGCGAGATCGGCGGCGGCCTCGGTCGCGCGCCGCTTCGTGTCCTCTTCGACGCTGACGCGGCCCGGCTGCCCTGCGCCCGGGCGCGCGGGCCCAGCGGGTGCACCCGGCCGCTGCGGTGCCGGACTGCCCGGCGCTTGCCCGGGGCCCGGGGGCGGACCGCCGTCGTCGGCGGGCATGCCCGCCGCCTCGCGTCCGACGAGGGTCATGAGCAGCTCCTGATCGTTCGCGTCGCCGGCCTCGACCAGCGGGACCTCGACCCGCGGTGATCCGGGAAAGCCCTCGGCCAGATCGGTCATCGAGATCCGCATCTGCTCGCACAGCCGCGTGACCGGCCAGGCATTCTCGCCGGCGCGCGTGCGATCTTCGGTGGCTTCGTCGGACGCGATCACCTGTCCGCGTTGTGCGAACAGGAAGCCCTCGCGCCGCTGCCCCGCCGGACCCGGCTGCGCCCAGTACATGAGCACGCGATGGGGCAGCGCCTGGCTCGTGATGAGCGCGAGATCGGAGTTGCCGCGCCAGAACTCGGCTGCGTCGTCACCGACGACGTGACCCTCGATGCGCAACAGCAGCAGGTTGCCGGGCTCGTAACGGATCGCGACCAGGCGAGCGTCGAGGATGTTGCGCGCCTTGCTCGCGAGCAGCTCGCCCCAGATCGCAGCGAGCTGCGTGAGGCGGAACATGTCGAACGGGACCAGGATCCCGCCGTGGCTCGAGCTCCCGACGATCTGCGTGGCATTCATGATTGGACTCCTGGTCGAGCACGATGCTCAGGTCGATCCGAGCACGGACAGGGACACGCGCCAGCGATCGCCGTCGGCGGCGGCCGGAAATCGCCCGACGGCGAGCGTGACGCCTCCGTCCGCCGGGCATATGTGGAATTCCTGTGCGCGCGGCCCGGGCTCGTCGGGGTCGCTCGCAGTGAACGGGGTGGCGCAGAACCGCGATGCGGCCTCGCGCGCTCGATCGGCGAATTGGCGACTCTCGACACTGGTGAGCTCGTCCGACTGGAGACCTATCACACCCGAGGCCGACAGTTCGAGGGTGAACGACCGACCCGCCACTCGCAGCGGCGGATCCGGATAGCAGAGGTACGTGCGACCGTCCTCGGTCTCGGTCGGCTCGGGGCGAACGTCACACCAGCGCTCGGCCAGTGTGTCGAACGTGGAGGCGTCCGCGACCTTGCCGAACACGGCGATCGATTCGGCGAGCTTGTCTTGCACGGGCGCCCATGGGTCGTCGCTCGCCGGTTTCGTGCGCGAGCGTCGGCCGCGACGGCGCTCGCGCGAGCTCGGCGGGTCGTCGCTCACACCGTGTTGGGCCTGCTCGAATGCGGCGCGCACCTCTGCATCGGTGGTCTTCGCACACGCGCCCGCCACGAGCGCCAGCGCGAGGCACGTCGCGGCCACCCCGGCTTCACGAACGTTCTCGACCACCGACCACCACGTGCTCGACGAACTCCGCGGTACCGGCCGTGAGCAAGGCATCGGGCGCGCGCTCGGGCGCGATGCCCGAGAAGAACGGATGGTGCAGGCCGACGACCGCGGCGTCGAACTGCGAGCCGACTGCGAGTCGTCCGAGATCCTGGGCTCGGCCCAGGGCGAGCGCACCGCCGGCCGCTGCGATGCCGACGAGCGTGCTCGCGACGTCGCCCTCGCGCGACCGCAGGCACAGCCGCGCGCCCGTGCGCAGACGCTCGCCCATCTCGAGCAACCGTGCTTCCTGCACGAGGTCGATGACCGCGTTGCTGTCGCTGCCGAGCGCGAGGTTGCAGCCGCGTGCGACGAGCAGGCTCGCCGCCATGATGCCGTCTCCGAGGTCGGCCTCGGTGGTCGGGCACGCGCAGACCGACTGGTCGGCGAGCAGCTCGCGATCGCGATCGCCGATGTGCACCGCGTGGACCGCCGTGAACCCGCGCGGGCGCACGAGCGCACCGACGTCGGCGAGCAGCTCCATGGGCGTGCAGCCGTGCTCTTCGCGGCACTCCTCGTTCTCGCGCGGCTGCTCCGAGACGTGCACGTGCAGCGGCAGCCCGTGCGCGTGCGCGTAGTCGGCGAGCACACGCAGCTCGGCGCGGCCCACCGCCCGGACGCTGTGCGGCGCGATGCCGACCTCGACCCCGCGTGCGCGCAGCGCATCGACACGGGCCAGATACGCGTCGACGTCGCGGTCGCAGAACCGGCGCTGCTCCGCCAGCGGCGGTTCGCCGGCACCGGCGCGCGCGTAGAACACCTCGAGCAACACGAGCCGGATGCCGACCTCCTCGGCTGCGCGCACGACTCGCCACGAGAGCTCGTTCGGGTCGTCGTACGAGCCGCCGTCGGGTCGATGGTGCAGGTAGTGGAACTCGCCCACGCAAGTGATGCCCGCGCGCAGCATCTCTGCGAATGCGAGACGCGTGATCGCGTGGACTTGGTCCGGATCGAGGCGCATCGCGGCGTCGTACATCGCGGTGCGCCAGCTCCAGAATGTGGTGGGATCGGCGGCCCCGCGCCGCTGCGTGGCACCGCGGATGGCGCGCTGGAACGCATGGCTGTGCACGTCGATCATGCCGGGCAGCACGAGGCAGCGCCCGAAGTCGCGCGTGCGCGCGAACGCGGGCTCGTCGATGTCCGTGCGCGCGCCGGCTCGCACGACGACGCCACGCTCGTCGACGTCGTAGCGCACCGCGGCGGTCCAGCGATCGTCGACGAAGCCGCCCTCGGCGAGAAACGTGGTGGGCTCCGCCATGCTGGACGCCTCTTACTTCGCGAACACGATCTTCTGGGCCTGGTAGTCGATGGTGAACCGCTTGCGGCCCAGCGCACCGAGCCCGAGCATGCCGTCGAGACGGAAGCCGTCCTGCGTCTGGCTCTGATCGAAGAAGCCGAAGGCCGAGACGAGGTTCGTGAGCTGCACGTCGCCGACCGCGAACTTCGCGACCTTCACCATCGGTGCCTCGTCGGAGCGGATCGGCGGCGCGCCGACGCCCGCGTGCGCGTAGGCGGTCTGCGTGGCGGTCATGTCCGCGCCACGCATGCCGGTGTTGACCAGGTAGAGCCCCTCGGCCTCGGCGAGCCGCCCGAGCACGTACATGTAATGGGTCTCGTGCAGCACGAACGGCACCGACTGGCCGCCGAGCCGCGGCCCCCGGTCCTTCTCACAGCGCTTGCCGGGCACGACCAGCTCGAACTTCTTGGCGGGCACGTCGATCGTGACCAGGAAGTCCGCAAGCGCGTAGAGCCCGAGCACCGCCCCGACCTCGCCGCCGTCGGTGCCGGCCATCTCGGTGATCGTGGCGTCGTCGAACACGCTGACGGGCACGTTCGCGATCTGCAGGCTGCCGAGCGCGAGCTTGTCGAGCTGGGCGTAGCCGACCTCCGGCCCTTGCTCGCCGAGCTGGCTCTTCGAGCGCACCGTGATGCCGGCCGAGTCCGCGAACTTCTTGGCGACGATGAGCTCGTGCGCGCCGGTGTCGACGATCGCGGTGGTCGGTTTGCCGTTGATCTCGAGCTTCACGATCATGAGCGGCGTCGCGCTCACGACCGGCACGCTCTGCACGCACGCCGGCTCGCCGACCACCGACATCGGCTTGCCGACGAACGAGCGGTAGCGACCCGCCATGACCGTCGCGCCGACGCTGTCGAGCGCCTTCGCGAGCTTGCCGAACTCGCGCTTGCGCAGGTGGATCCACGCTTCTTGGCGCGCCACGTGATCGGGCCGCACGCCGGCCTTCTTGGCCCGCGCGAGCACTTTTGCGGCCGGGCCGAGCTGGCCCTGGAGGATCTGTACGCGCGCGAGGATGAACAGCGCCTCGGGCTCGCGTGCGTCGACGGCGAGCGTCGCCTGGGCTGCAGTCGCCGCCTCGTCGAAGTGGGCGGCGGCGAACGCTGCACGCGCGTACGCGACCTGGGCCCCGACATCGCGAGGTGCGGCCTTGGCCGCGGCCTTCGCCGTGGCGAGCTCGGACAAGACGACGTCGGCAACGGGCTTGGGCGTCTCGATGGTGGGGACGCCGAAGCGCGTGGCATCGACGGGGCCGTGGGCGACGCGTTGCGTGACGAACTCGACGACCTGCTCGCGTGGGCCGGTCTTGCTGACGACGCGCACCTTGAACGGCACGAGCACGCCGTCGACTTCCTTGTAGTCCTCGTAGGTGATCGTCTGGCGCTGGGCCTGCTCGCCTTCGCCTTCCTCGGCGACCTCCATGGCCAGCAAGCCGGTCGCGCGATCGAACCAGAACGTCTTCGCAGGCACGTTCGGGGAGACGCGCCAGGTGAGCCCGTCGAGCACCTGGGTGCCCTCCTTGCGCGCGGGCACCAGCGTCGTCTCGATGCCACGATCGGCCACGCCGAAGTACCAGTGCAGCTGCGCGTCCTCGCGCGAGATGACGGCCTCGTCCTTGGTGTCGATGCGCAGCACGCCGCCGCCGAGACTCCAGCCGACCTTGCCGTCGTAGCCGCGCTCCTCGACCAAGTCGCGCAGGACCGTGCGCCGGTACAGGCGACCGTCGGCCGTGCTCTGCAGCATGAACGTGCCGGTCTCGTCCTTCGCGAAGCAGCTCTCGTCGCCCTCTTCACAGCCCTCCTCGGCGAGGAAGACCATGCGGGCCTCGACGGTGCGCTGCTTGATCTCGCGCAGCTTCTCCTCGCCCCCGAGCGCCTTCACGTGGCGGCCGAGCACTTCGGCCGCGGTGCTCGGGGCGGACGCGTTGCCGCCGTCGGCTTCGTTCACGTCGTCGGGGATCCGCAGACAACCGGCCGCCGAGCACGGCAGCAGGCTCGCTCGCAGGAACCAGAGGAGCCAGCGGTCGCGCAGGAGCTTGGGCACGACGGGACGGTCGCGCGAAGCTCGACGCGCCGTCAAGCAACGCGAAACCGGCCAATTCGCCCGGTGTAAGGCCGGCCGTGTCCGGCGGTTTCTCGCCCTGCGATGGATCGCTCGCGCCCGCGCAGTCGCGCTCCCCTGCTAGGCTGCAAAGTGCCGATGCTGCGCACGATCCTCACGGCGGTCGTCGTGATCGGCGCCTCGGCGGCGCCGCGCGGTGCGAGCGCGAGCGGAGCGGCCCACATGACCGGTCGCCTCGGGGCGCCGGGTGAGCCGCGGGCGTTCGCTCCCGATGCCGACGAGCTGGCGCAGATGCTGGCCGACGTCGATCCCGGCTGTCGCTCCGAGGCCGAGCGATCGCTGCGCGGCGGTCGGGCCCGCCACGCGTGCGCCAAGGCGGCGATGCAAGCGAGTCGACGCCGGCTCCGCCGCACGCCGCAGCGCTTCGGCGTCGTCCTGCACCGCAGGGTCGATCTCGTGGGTGTACGGCTGGTCGTGGCGCAGGCGACCGGGTGTCGCGAATGGCCCACGTCGTCGCGCAGCCGGATTCTCGCGGAGTTCGACGCGCTGGCGGCCGGCTGTCGGCTCCGGCCCTATCGCGGGGCGCTGGCGCTGGTCGTCGTCGGCAAGGACGGCCGGCGCGCCGAGACGCTGCGCGTGCACGCCGATCGCGAAGGGGTCGTGCGGTTCCGCTTCGCCGACGTCGACCGGGGCGTGCGCGTTCACGGGCTCGGCACGCTCGACGACTGGACCGCGCTGCAAGCGGGGCACGACGGCTGGGCGGGGCGCTTCGATCTCGTGCGGCTGCGGGGCTTGCTCGCCGACTGGCACCTCGGGTGGGTGCGGCGCGGTCGCGGCAGCCCGGCTTTGTTCGCGCTGCGTCACCCCGAGCATCCGCGCTCGCAGGTCGCGATCGATCTCGCCGTCGAAGCGAACCTCGCCCGTCAGCAGCGCGACTTCGTGTCGGTCGAGCGCGGCGTCTTGCCGCCCGCGACGTTCCTCGATCGCTACGTCTGGTCGCCGATGCGCCACTCGGTCGAGTCGATGCTCGCCGAGCTGCGCAAGGGCTCGACGCCCGCGCCGGTCTCGGCCCGCACGCCGCAGTCGTCCGCGTCGAGCCCGTGAGCGGGCGCGCTCACTCGGACTCGGGCATCTCGACGTCTTCGATCGGATCTTCGGCTTCGACGGGCTCGGGCGCGTCGGAGCGCCGCCGCGGGGGTGCGACGAGCGGAGGAATCGCGGGGCGCCCGTACACGTGGATCGGTTCCGCCGGCGGCGCGGCGAAGAAGCCGACGTAGTCGATCTGCGCGACGCCACCGACGACGCGCTCGCGCACGATGATGGCGTCGACGCCCGTGCCCACGCTGATCCACATGGGCTCTGCGCCGGAGCGCACGAACGGCTGCACGCCGGGTGCGATGGGGGCCGTCTTCCACCGCGACTTCGCCGGCAGACGCTGCGCTGCGCTGCGCAACGCAGCGAGAAACGCCTCGCCGCCGTCGGGCCCGAGGATCGGCACGGCGCCGAACTGCCGGCGATCCGGATAGCCCCAGCGCGCGTCCTCGGTGAGCACGAGCGGAAGATCCTCGCGGCGATCCTTCGCCGCGATGATGAGCATCGCGATCGCGAGGCGCTGCGCCTGGAACGGCAGCTCCCACGTCCGCGGTTCCAGCTCGCTCACGTCGGGCCGCGCAGCGTAGTGCTGGAGGATGTCGCCGTCGGTCTGCGGCTGGATGGGCTGCGGCACGCGGACCGGCGCCGGGGGCCGGCTCGCCGGCGCACGCCAGTCGATCGGCTCCCACTCCCAGCTACAGCCCGAGAGCTCACACGCGAGCAGCAGGAGGCCGAGACAGCGTGCTTTCTGCGAAGGGCGGCGCAAGCGAGGCGCTACACTCTATCCCACGGCCGTCGCGGAGCAATCCCGCCCCGGTGCAGGCGACGTCGATTTCGCTGGCGCGCCCACGCTTTTGTCGAGCGTCGGCTCGCTTGTCCTGTCATCTCGCGCGGGAACGCGGGCAGTTTGCGGATGGCGCCGGCTCTGGCACGATGACGCGCATGGGGCCGAGCTCGGAGGACCCGAGCGGCGTGCGGTCCGACGACTCGAAAGACCAGGGTCGTCCGCCGGACGATCGCGATCCCGATCGGGAGATGGATGCGCTCATGTCGAGCGCTCCCGCCCCGGCCGAGCCCACGCGTGCGTCCGACGACGCGGCTGCGCCGGTCGGTGCGACGGACTCGGAGGCGCGCGAGCTCGAGGCTGCGCTCCTGCAGCGCCGCGATCCCGAGTCCGAGATGGCGGCGCTCATGGGCAGTGCCGACGTCACGTCGGATCCCGAGCTGCATCGTGTCGCCGCGCCGGCGAGGACAAGGCGCCGTGCGGTCGGGCTCGACGACGAGCTGTTCGATGCGCCGGAGCGCACGATCGTCCGGATCCGCAGGCCCATCGACGAGAACGCTCCGGCACGCGAGCGCTTTCCCGTGCAGCAGCGCGTCGTGGCGCCACCACTTCCACCCGCGCTGCGCCGCAATCGCGACGTGCAACCGCGGGGCGTTCCCTCGCTCTTCTGGGCCGTCGTCGCCGGCGTCGCGATCGCGGGTGTGATCGTGCTCTTGCAACGCCAGCTCGGCACTGCGCCGCCGGCACCCGTCGCGACCAAGACGGCGCGCGAACCGAGCGCAGCCGAGCTGCCGCGCGTGCGTGACTCGACGAACGCGCGCACGCAGCCGACGACCGAGGCCCGCACATCGGATCCCGAGCCGACGCCGCCGAAGCCGGAGCTCGCGCCGCCCGAGCCCGTCGCGCCCGCGCCGGAGTCCGAGGCCGCGCCGCCGCCGGACCCCGAGCCGCCCGCGAAGGCCGACGTGGAGCCCCGTCCGCGCGCTGCAGAGCCGGCCCCCGCCGACCAGCGCTCCACCGCGAATCCACGCACGCCGCCACGCGGGACGCCCGCCGACGTCGCGGCAGTGTTCGTGAAGCTGCCGGTGAGCCCGGCCGATCTGCCGCCGGTGGGCGGGATCGGTCGCTCCGGCATCCATGTCGATCGCATCGAGATGGGCTCCACCTATGACAAGGGTCTGTGCGGCGGGATCCCGGACAAGTTCTCGCTCGCGAAGCTGGAGCGAGTGAACGTGTGCCTGCGGGTCGTACACCCGCGCGAAGAAGAAACAGTGTCGATCGTGTGGCAGAAGAAGGACCTCGGCACCGCGCGTCGAGGCAAGATCGCGATCAAGCCGCTGCATGCCTATCGAACCAGGGCCTATCTCGTGTTGCGCAAGGAGTACGTCGGTGACTGGACGGTGCGGATCCTGTCGGGCGAGGGCGTCGAGCTCGCGGCCCATCGCTTCACGATCGTTCCGTAGTCGCGTGCGCGCCTCGTTGTTGGCCTCGCTCGTCGTGCTGCTCGCGTCGCCGTCGCGTGCCGCCGAGCCCGACGCGGTACCGGATGCTGCGGCCAACGAGCCCGCACCCGCGCCGCGCTGGCGGTTCAAGCAGGCCGACAAGCCGGTGAAGGTCGTGGTGCTTGCGGGCTCGATCGGCGCGTTCCCGAAGCAGCCGTACGCGAAGGAGATCGCGCGGCTGTGCAAGAACGTCGAGGTCCACAATCTGTCCAAGGTGGGCGAGGGCGCGTGGGGCCTCAAGCGGCGCTTCCGCGACATGGTGGTCGAGAACCCGTACCTGCGCCTGAAGGACCCGGCCGTCGAGCACTGGCTCGTGTACGGCGGCGGGCTCAACAGCGTCGGCACACCCCATTCCACGAACAAGCACATGCGCGATCTGTTCGTGATGGCCCACGATCGCGGCTTCAGAGTCGTCGCCTTCACGCTGACGCCGTGGGGCGACACCGCCGACAAGCGCTGGCGTGGACGCAAGGGCATCGAGTACAGGCGCGTCACGCAGGTGGTCGTCGACTACACGATGAAGCGCAGCACGCCTGAGCAAGCGCTCGGCAGCTACGGGCGCAAGCGATCCGGCGGCGTCACGGCACCGTGGCAGCCGAACGAGCTGGCCGACGTCGCCGTCGATCTCTACGACTCGCCGCTGCGCGATCGCGATGCCGCTCCGCTCGATCTCGAGGTCGCGCGCAAGCAGGTCGAGCGCGACAAGGAGTGGCGGCAGGCGCATGCGAAGCTCGACGAGGCCGCGCGCGTGGCCAAGCTCGACGAAGATGCGAGGGTGGCCGCGGAGCTGCCGAAGTGGTTCATGAAGAAGGAGCTGCGCAGCTTCGATCACACGCATCCGAACGCGGACGGCCATCGCATCATGGCCGCCGTCGCGTGCCCGTCCTTGCCGGCGAGCTGGGGCTGCACCTGCGAGCCGTTCGGCGCGGCTCACTGAATCAGCGCGAGCAGCTCGTCCTTCGTGATCCGCGTGGCCCCGGCGCCGTCGGCCACCGCCGCCTCGGCGAGCGCACGCTTGCGCTGCTGCAGGGCGAGGATGCCCTCTTCGACGGTGCCGCGCGCGACCATGCGATGGACGAGCACGGGCTTGTCCTGGCCGATGCGGTGGGCACGATCGGCGGCTTGATCCTCGACTGCCGGGTTCCACCACGGATCGAGCAGGATCACGTGATCGGCCGCGGTGAGGTTGAGGCCCGTGCCGCCCGCGCGCAGCGAGACGAGCATCACGCCGGGGCCCGACGCGTCCTGGAAGCGCGCGACCACGTCGCCGCGATCGCGGGTGCTGCCGTCGAGGCGCAGGTGGTCGATGCTGCGCTCGCGCAGCTGGTGCTGGACCAGGTCGAGCAGCGACGTCCACTGCGAGAACACGAGCGACTTGTGGCCGCCGGCGAGGCTTTCGTCGAGCGTCTCGAGCAACAGCTCGATCTTCGACGACGGGCGCTCGGTGGCGGTCTGGCCCGGCACGAGCGCGGTGTGGCAAGCCGCCTGGCGCAGGCGCAGGAGCGCCTCCAGCACGGCGAGCACGTCTTCGCCCGCGCCGAGCTTCTCGGCCACCGCCCGCTGCGTCGCGGCTCGCACCGCATCGTAGACGCGGCGCTCGTCCTCGCGCAGCTCGCAGTGCAGCACCACGTCGGTGCGCGGTGGCAGCTCCTTCGCGACGTCGCGCTTGAGCCGGCGCAGCACGAACGGCTTGATGCGCTCGCGTAGCGCCGCGGCGGCGGCGGCCGAGCCGGCGCCGATGGGCTTCGCGTAGCGCTCCTCGAACTCCGCACGGCCGCCGAGCAGGCCGGGGCTCACGAAGTGGAACTGACTCCACAGATCGTCGAGCCGGTTCTCGACCGGTGTGCCG
>Ga0105107_10002277_pt1 | contig 12604 bp, 13 predicted proteins | sample PPLLaktember2015_6_FD_79335 | JGI IMG/M metagenome (GOLD analysis project Ga0105107, IMG submission 79335) | Freshwater sediment microbial communities from Prairie Pothole Lake near Jamestown, North Dakota, USA - PPLs Lake P8 Core (1) Depth... | ecosystem: Environmental > Aquatic > Freshwater >... | reverse complement strand
GTCGCAGACCTCGAGGCCCACCTCAAGACGCGGCTGTTGAACCGAACGACCCGCCGCGTGAGCCTGACCGAGACCGGCCGCGCCTTCTATGGCCGATGCGTCCAGCTGCTGGCCGACCTCGAGGAAGCCGAGCAGGAGGCCGCGCGCGCCGCGGTAGTCCCGCGCGGCACGGTTCGCCTCACCACGCCCGTGAACTTCGGCGTGCGCCAGGTGGCGCCGGCGATCGCGGGGTTCATGGCGCAGCATCCCGAAGTGCGCTTCGACGTGTCCCTCTCGGACCGGGTCGTCGACCTGGTCGAGGAGGGCTTCGACCTCGCCGTGCGCGTCGGCAGCCCCGGGTCGGAGAACCTGGTGGCGCGCAAGCTGGGGGAGACGCGCCTGGTGCCGTGCGCCTCGCCCGCGTATCTCGCGGCGCACGGCGCGCCCGCAACGCCCGAAGACCTTGCCAGCCACAACTGCTTCACTTACGAATACGTGTCGCCGCGCAACGTGTGGCGTTTCCGCGGTCCCGATGGCGAGGAGCGTACCGTGCGCGTGAGCGGCAACCTGCATTCGAACAATGGCGACCTGCTGGCCGAGGTGGCCGCGCGCGATGCGGGCATCGTGTTCGAGCCCGCGTTCATTGTCGGCCCGGACGTGCGCGCCGGCCGCCTGGTCCCGCTCCTGCAGGACTTCGAGTCGCTGCCGATGCCCATCTATGCGATGTACCCCAGCCGCAAGCACCTTTCGGCGAAAGTGAGGCTGTTCGTCGACTTCCTGGCCGGGAGCCTCGCCGGCTCGCCGGACTGGACGCCCGCCCCATGAGCCTGCTCGCCCGCGTGGCGCTCATGACCGCCCTGTGCCTTCCGGCCGCGGCGCACGCGCAGCACCAATGGATCGTCGCGACGGAGCAGCCTCGCGTGTCAGCCGGCGCGACGTTCGAGATCCTCGTGATCGCGCCCGTGGACGAGGAGCTGCCCGATCGCCTGGATGCGCGCCTGACCGCATCCCCGGCCGACGAGCGCGTCATTCCCCTGCAGGCCCAGGGCGTCCCGGTCGGCGGCCAGCGCCTCTACAGCGCAACGCTGCCCGCCGGCATGTCGGGAACCGTCGCCGTCGAGCTTGCAGGCCGCGCTTCCAGCGTTCTGCTGCTGGAGGTCGCCTCCGCGCCGCCCGGGCCGTTCGAGATCCTGGCCGGTCGCCGCCCCGGAGAGGTCGAGCCGCCCATCTCGGAGAACGATCCGATCTACTTCATCGTCGGCTCGCGCGGCGGCACCAGCGCGCGCTTCCAGCTTTCCTTCAAGTACCGCCTGTTCGACCAGAGCAGCGGCTTCGGGCGCGATCAGGCTTGGCTTGCCGGCATCTACTTCGGCTATACGCAGAACTCGCTCTGGGACCTCTCCGGGGAGTCGCGGCCGTTCCGCGACACGTCGTACCGCCCCTCGCTTTTCTGGCGCTGGCAGCGCACGGACGACCGCACCTGGATCGACGAGCTGCGCATCGGCTACGAGCACGAGTCCAACGGCGGCGCGGAGGTGCGCTCGCGCTCGATCGACACTCTGTTCATCCGGCCCGAGTGGCGGTGGAACCTCGCCGACGACGCGCGCCTCGAGTTCACCCCCAAGGTGTATGGCTACCTCGACAAGGAGGAGAACCCCGACATCGACCAGTACCGCGGGCACGTGGACTGGCGCGTGCGCTACGACTCCGGCCTGAACTGGATCGCCACCGGCGTCGCCCGCGTGGGCAAGTCCGGGAAGGGGAGCGTGCTGCTGGACTTGTCGCGCCGCATCCGGGACCTGCGCTTCGGTCCGGTAGGGGGATACCTGCACATCCAGTACTTTCGCGGCTACGGCGAGGACATCCTCGGCTACGACCAGCAGCGCAAGTCGCAGCTGAGGATTGGCTTCGCGATCGTGCCATAGGCGGCTCGCAGTATCGAGTGTCGTTCCCGCGCAGGCGGGAACCCATGTGTGCTTCAAGCAGACAAACTGGGCCCCCGCCTTCGCGGGGGCGACCTAGGTCGGACTAGGTGTCCTCGGTGCGCGGCGGCCGCCAGGTGAACGGCGGCGGACCCGGGGCGCGCAGCACGCGCAGCATCCGCAGCGCGCCTTCCTTGCGCCCTTCGCCGCCCCGGTAATAGCCCGGGACGAGCACCGTCTCGTAGAAGCCCATCGCGCGATAGAACCGGCGCCCGGCATCGTTGCCCGAGCGCAGCTCCAGATGGATGCTCGCCATTCCCGCCGTGCGGGCCGACTCCAGCAGCCACTCCAGCAGGCGCTCGCCGATGCCCTGGCGGCGGTGCGCCGGCCGGACGGCGAGGAGCACGAGGTGGGCGCGCTCCTCGCCCATCTCCAGGATCGCGAAGCCGGCGATCGCGCCCCGGCCGGCCTTGGCGCCTTCGCAGGCCACCACCGCCAGCGTCTCCGGGTCCCGGATGGCGCGCAGCACGCGCGCGGCGTCGTACTTCCAGCCCAGCCCGGCCTCGATGAAGTCGCGGGACATCACCGCGATCGCCTGCGCGTCCTTCGGCTCGGCAAGTCGGATCGTGATGGCGCGCGGCGTCATGACTTCATTTTGCCACGATCAAAGTCGGGGTGAACGCCTCCCGGCCAGACTATGGCTTAAACTCGCGCAACCTTGGGGGAGGTGGGCGTGGAAGACATCACGGAGCAGACAAAAAGAAACTCCGCAGAGGGCAGCGTCGGCAAGCTCATCGAGCATGTGAACGCGGTCTTCGGTCCCGACAAGACCGTCGGCGACAGCATCGAGATCCTGCGCGAGGTGGTGCGGCGCATGCCGATCACATACGTCTACATCGTCGACGAAGCCGAGCGCCTGCTTGGCATCGTTACGATGCGCGACCTGCTGTTCGGCGCGCGCGAGAAGACCCTGGGCGAGGTCATGCAGCGCGATCCCTTCGCCCTGCGCGCCGACATGCCGCTCGAGGAGGCCATGAAGCGCGTGCTCGACAAGCACTATCCGGTGTATCCGGTAGTGGACGGCGAGCGGCGGCTGCTCGGGCTGGTGCGCGGCCAGCTGATGTTCGAGGCGCGCGCGATCGAGATTTCCGCGCAGCCGGGCTCGATGGTCGGCGTCGAGAAGGAGGAGCGCCTCGCCACGCCGTGGCAGAAGAGCCTCACCATGCGCCACCCCTGGCTGCAGCTGAACCTTCTCACGGCCTTCCTCGCCGCGGCAGTGGTCGGAGCCTTCCAGGACACGCTCGACCGCCTGGTGATCCTCGCGCTGTTCCTTCCGGTGCTCGCCGGGCAGTCGGGCAACACGGGCTGCCAGGCGCTCGCCGTGACGCTGCGCGGCATCACGCTCGGCGAGCTCAAGCCGGGCGCGGAGCGAAAGCTGATCAAGAAGGAAGCCGGGATCGGCGCGCTGAACGGGCTCGGCGTCGGCCTCTTCGCCGGCTTCGGCATGTACATCACGGCGAGCAGCCAGGAATCGGCGCACCCCATCCTGCTGGCCCTCGTGGTGTGCTTCGCGATGATCGGCTCGTGCGTCGCGAGCGGCATTTCGGGCGCCATGGTGCCGCTTACCCTCAAGCGGTTCGGATTCGACCCGGCCACCGCCTCGGCGATCTTCCTGACGACGGCGACGGACGTGGTCAGCATGGGGATGCTGCTCGGCCTCGCGACGATCCTCGTCCGTTGAAGTCGCCGATTGGCGCAGCCAATTGGACCGGATGGACCGGATGGTTACCTGGTCAGCATTTCTATATGTAGATCATTTTCTTCGTCATGCCGCCGTCGATGACGAAGTTCTGCGCGGTGACAAACCCGGCCGCGTCCGAGAGCAGGTAGGCGACCAGCGCAGCGACGTCCTCGGGGCGTCCGATGCGCCCCACCGGGTGCTGCGCGTGGTCCTGCGCAGAGTGGCGCGCGGGCTTTCGCGCGCGCGACTTCTTCCATGAGCTCACGTCGATCCAGCCGGGGCTCACGCAGTTCACGCGCACCTGCGGGCCGAGGCTCATCGCGAGCGCCTGCGTGAGGCCGACGAGGCCGGCCTTGCTCGCGCTGTAGGCCTCGTTGTTCGCCTCCGACTGCAGGGCCCGCGTGGAAGCGATGTTCACGATCGCCCCTCGCGCGCGCCGCAGATGCGGCGCGCAGTGCTTGGCCATGAGCAGGGCCCCCGTCAGGTTCACCGCGAGGCGGCGGTTCCACTGCGCAAGCGCGAGCCGCTCCACGGGCGGATCGGCCGGGCCGGCCAGCCCGGCGTTGTTCACCAGGGCATCGAGGCGGCCGAAGCGGCGCAGCGCCGCGCGCACGCAGGCGCGCACCGAGGATTCCCGCGACACGTCGCAGCGCACGAAGGCCAGGCCGGGCGTCCGGGCCGCCTCCCGGCCGGCCTCGGCATCGAGGTCGGCCGCGACCACGTGGTAGCCCTCGCGCGCCAGAGCCTGTGCAATCCCGAGGCCTATGCCCTGGGCGCCGCCCGTCACCAGCGCGCATTTCTCGATCCGGGTTCTGGCGCCTTTTGCCGGCATGGGGAAAAGAGTATTCTGGCCGTACAGGAGGCGTCCACCATGCAAGTCAAGGAGATCCTGCGTGTGAAGGGCAACCGCCTGCTGAGCATCGAGCCCTCCGGCCGCACCGCCGACGCGGTGGCGACCATGGCGCGCGAGAACCTCGGCTCGCTGGTCGTCATGGAGCAGGGCCGCATGGTCGGGATGCTCACATTCCATGAGCTGCTGCGCGCCGTCGCCGCGCGCGGCGGGTCGCTCGGGGACCTGAAGGTCGTGGAGGTGATGGAGCGCGATCCGGTGACGGCATCCCCCGACATGGAGGTGAACGACCTGCGGCGCACGATGCTCGACAGCGGGGCGCGCTATCTACCGGTCCTCCAGGACGGCAGGCTGCTCGGCGTCATCTCGTTCCGCGACGTCGCGAAGGCGGTGCTCGAGGAGCAGGACTTCGAGAACCGCATGCTGAAGGGATACATAAAGAACTGGCCTGCCTGAGCGCGAGCGCGTTCGGAGCAGGGGTTTTGTAGAATCCCCCGCATGTCGGGCAATACCTTCGGCACGCTTTACTGCGTGACCTCTTTCGGCGAGTCGCACGGGCCTGCCTACGGCGGCGTCGTGGACGGTTGCCCGCCGGGGCTGGAGCTTTCGGGCGACGACCTCCAGAAGGAGCTGGACCGGCGCAAGCCCGGCACCTCGCGCCACGTCACCCAGCGGCGCGAATCCGACAAGGTCGAGATTCTCTCGGGGGTGTACGAAGGCCGCACCACCGGCACGCCGATCGGCTTCCTCGTGCGCAACGAGGACCAGCGCTCCAAGGACTATTCCGCCATCGCCGAGCGCTTTCGCCCCGGACATGCGGACTACACCTACTGGCAGAAATACGGCGCGCGCGACCCGCGCGGCGGCGGCCGCGCGTCGGCGCGCGAGACGCTCGTGCGGGTGGCAGCCGGGGCGATCGCCAGGAAGTGGCTGAATGAGCGTTACGGCGTTTCGATCCGCGGGTGCCTCGCCCAGCTCGGCCCGCACGCCATCGACTTCGAGGATTGGAAATTCGTCGACGAGAACTCCTTTTTCGCGGCGAACGCGCAGGTCGTCCCGAAGCTCGAGGCGTACATGGACAGCCTGCGGGAAAGCGGCGATTCAGTCGGGGCGCGCGTCAACGTGGTCGCCTCGGGCGTGCCGCCGGGCTGGGGCGAGCCGGTGTACGGGCGGCTCGACGCCGACATCGCGGCGGCGATGATGTCGATCAACGCCGTGAAGGGCGTCGAGATCGGCGCCGGGTTCGCGTCGGTGTCGCAGCGCGGCAGCGAGCACGGGGACGAGATGACCCCGGAAGGCTTTGTGTCGAACAACAACGGCGGGGTGCTGGGGGGGATTTCCAGCGGGCAGGACATCGTCGTCTCGATCGCGCTGAAGCCGACCTCCAGCATCCGCCTGCCCCGGCGCACGATCACGACGCGGGGCGAAGCGGTCACTGTGGCGACGACGGGCCGCCATGACCCTTGCGTCGGCATCCGCGCGACCCCGATCGCGGAAGCCATGCTCGCGTGCGTGCTGATGGATCAGGCGCTGCGCCACAGGGCACAATGCGCGGACGTCGCACGCCCCTTGCAGCTAGAAAAGCCTAGGAAAATCAATTAGAGTATGGCCATAAAGACCCCAAGAGAGAACAAAATGAGCAACAAAGGGCAGTTGCTACAAGACCCGTTCCTTAACACGCTCCGCAAGGAGCACGTCCCGGTGTCGATCTACCTCGTGAACGGCATCAAGCTCCAGGGGCAGATCGAGTCGTTCGACCAGTACGTCGTGCTGCTGCGCAATTCGGTCACCCAGATGGTCTACAAGCACGCCATTTCGACCGTCGTGCCCTCCCGCCCGATCAACCTGGGGTCCGACAAGGACGCGGAGTAGCGCAAGGGCACTAGCTGGACCGACCCGCCCCAGCCGCCGATCCGCAGGCGGCCATCATCGTCTGCCTGGACTTCGGCGATCCCGACTATGGGGAGAGCGTCGAGGAAGTCGTGCGCCTGATCCAGAGCGCGGGCGTGCGCCGCCATCGCGTGATCAAGGGCCGGCGACAGAGGCCCGATCCCCGCTTCTACGTCGGCTCGGGCAAGGTGGGCGAGATCCGGCGCGCCGCCGATGAGCTGAATGCCGCGTTCGTCGTCTTCAACCACGAGCTCTCGCCGGCGCAGGCGCGCAACGTCGAGAAGGAAGTGGAGCGGCGCGTGATGGACCGCACCGAGCTCATCCTGGAGATCTTCTCCCAGCGGGCGCAGACGAGCGAAGGCAAGCTGCAGGTGGAGCTCGCCCGGCTGCAGCACCTGGCGACGCGCCTCGTGCGCGGCTGGACGCACCTGGAGCGCCAGCGCGGCGGCCTGGGGGCGACCGGGGGCCCGGGCGAGAAGCAGATCGAGCTCGACCGGCGCTACATCGGCCACCGGGTCAAGGTCCTGAAGGAGAAGATCCAGACGCTGCAGAGGCAACGGCACGTGCAGCGACGGGCGAGGTCGCGGCGCGAGGTGTTCTCCGTCTCGATCGTCGGCTATACGAACGCGGGCAAGTCCACGCTCTTCAACGCCCTTACGCATGCGGGCGCCTACGAGGCCGACCAGCTCTTCGCCACGCTGGACACGACCTCGCGCCGCGTCTGGCTCAGGGAGGCGGGCAACGTCGTGCTGTCCGACACCGTCGGCTTCATCCGCGACCTGCCCCACAACCTCGTGGCCGCGTTCCGGGCGACGCTCGAGGAGACGGTCCACGCGGACCTGCTGCTGCACGTCGTCGACGCGTCGTCGCCCGCGCGCGAGGAGCAGGCCTCCGAGGTGGACAAGGTGCTTGCCGAGATCGGGGCGGACGCGCCCAGGTTGCTCGTCTGGAACAAGATCGATGCCGCCGGCTCGGGAAACGAGCTCTCCCCGGCGGTGGAGCGCGACCAATATGGTAGGATTTCGCGCGTTTTCGTCAGCGCCCGTACCGGCGCCGGCCTCGAAGGGCTGCGGGAGGCCATCGCCGAGCTTGCGCGGCAGCGCGCGACGGGGCGTGGCGCGACGGCGGTCCTGCCGCAGCCATTCCAACACTGACCCGCATCCGCATCGGAAAGCACCTCCAGCCATGTCCTTGAACGACCCCAACTGGGGCCGAGGCCAGCGCGGCCCGCAGGGCGGCGGCAACCAGGGCCCGCCGGACCTCGACGAGCTTTGGCGCAACTTCAACCGCCGCCTTTCCGACATGTTCCGCAAGCGCGGCGGCGGCGACGAGCCGCCCCGTGGCGGCGGCCCGAGCCGCGCGCAGTTCGGCGGCGGCGCCGGCGTGCTGATCGCGCTGGTCATCGTGATCTGGCTCGCGAGCGGCTTCTACATCGTCGACGCGCCCTCGCGCGGCGTGGTGCTCACCTTCGGGCGCTATTCGCAGGAGACCGAGCCGGGCCTGCGCTGGCGCATGCCCTGGCCCATCCAGTCGCACGAGATCGTCAACCTCTCGTCGGTGCGCACGCTCGAGGTCGGCTACCGCAACAACGTGCGCACCAAGGTGCTGCGCGAATCGCTCATGCTCACCGACGACGAGAACATCGTCGACCTGCAGTTCGCCGTGCAGTACATCATCAAGGACGCGCGCGACTACATCTTCAACGTGCGCCGGCCCGACGAGAGCGCGCAGCAGATCGCCGAGAGCGCCATGCGCGAGATCATCGGCAAGAGCAAGATGGACGCCATCCTGTACGAGACGCAGGTAGACATCGCCAACCGCGCGCACGAGCTCATGCAGCAAATCCACGACCGCTACGGCACGGGCATCGCCATCAGCGCGGTCACGGTGCAGAACGCGCAGCCCCCCGAGCAGGTGCAGGCGGCCTTCGACGATGCGGTGAAAGCGGGCCAGGACCGCGAGCGGCAGAAGAACGAGGGCCAGGCCTACGCCAACGACGTCATCCCCCGCGCGCGAGGCACCGCGGCGCGCCTGGGCGAGGAAGCGCAGGGCTACCGCCAGCGCGTCATCGCCAGCGCCGAGGGCGACGCCTCGCGCTTCCGCCAGGTGCTCACCGAGTACACGAAGGCGCCGGCCGTCACGCGCGAGCGCCTGTACATCGAGACGCTGCAGCAGGTGCTCTCCAATACGAACAAGATCCTCATGGATTTCCGCGGGGCGGGAAACCTGCTCTACCTGCCGCTCGACAAGCTGATGCAGCAGGGCGGCGCGACGCCGTCGGAGGGCCAGGCGATGCCGCGCCTTGCGCCGGACCAGCCCTCGGCCGACAGCGCGCCGCGCTCGCGCGAGGCGCTGCGCAACCGTGAAAGGGCCGAACGATGAGAGCGCTGGGTCCCGTCCTCGCCGTCATCGTCGTGGTGCTGCTCATCCTGTCGAGCGCCATGTTCACCGTCGACCAGCGGCAAAACGCCATGGTGTTCCAGCTCGGCGAGGTGAAGGAGGTCATCACCAAGTCCGGCCTGAACTTCAAGTGGCCGCTCATCCAGAACGTGCGCGTGTTCGACATGCGCATCCTGACCTACGACGACTCGGAGCCGCTGCGTTTTCTCACGCAGGGGAACCGGCCGGTGCTGGTCGACTCGTTCGTGAAGTGGCGCATCACCGACGTGCGCCAGTACTACGTGAGCGTGCAGGGCGACGAGTTTCGCGCCGCTACACGCATCCGCCAGACGGTCTCGGGGAGCCTGCGCGACGAGTTCGGCGTGCGCACGCTGCACGAGGTGGTATCCGGGCAGCGCGACGAGCTCATGGCACGCGTGCGCGACCGCGCCGACGAGGATCTGCGCCGCATCGGCGTCGAGGTCGTCGACGTGCGCCTGAAGCGCGTGGACCTGCCCGCCGAGGTGAGCGAGTCGGTCTACGGCCGCATGCAGGCCGAGCGCAAGCGCATCGCCAACGAGCAGCGCTCCACGGGCGCCGCCGAGGCCGAGCGCATCCGCGCCGACGCGGACCGCCAGCGCGAGGTCATCCTGGCCGAGGCGTATCGCGATGCCCAGCGCATCCGCGGCGAGGGCGACGCGAGGGCGAACGCCATCTATGCGTCGGCGTTCCAGCAGAACCCGGAGTTCTTCTCGTTCTACCGCAGCCTGGAGGCGTACCGGAACACCTTCCGGGGAAAGAACGACCTGCTGCTCCTCGAGCCGAACTCGGACTTCTTCCGCTACCTGAAGGATCCCCAGGGACGGCCGCAGAGCAGCCGCAAATGAGGGCGGGGCCGGTGAGAGGCTGACGTGGGCACGACGCTCCTCATGGCCTTCGCCCTCATGCTCATCCTCGAGGGCCTGCTTCCCTTCCTCGCGCCCACGCTGTGGCGCGACACGTTCCGGCGCATCATGCAGATGAGCGACGGGCAGATCCGCTTCGTGGGACTCTCGTCCATGGTCGTGGGACTGCTGCTGCTCGCCTTCGCGAGGAGCTGAGGATGAAGCGGGGGCTTCCGTGAAGTGGGTTCTGCCCGAGTACGTGGAGGACATCCTTCCGGCCGAGGCCGCGCGCATCGAGCGCCTGCGGCGCCGGATCCTGGATCTGTTCTTCGCGCGCGACTTCGAGCTCGTCATTCCGCCGCTGCTCGAGTACACCGACTCGCTGCTGACTGGCACGGGGCACGACCTCGAGCTGCGCACGTTCAAGGTGGTGGACCAGCTCTCGGGCCGCACGATGGGCCTGCGCGCGGACATCACGCCGCAGGTGGCGCGCATCGACGCCCACCTGCTCAACCGCAAGGGCGTGACGCGCCTTTGCTACTGCGGCAGCGTGCTGCACACGCGGCCGGCGAGCCCGGGCGCCACGCGCCAGCCGATCCAGATCGGCGCGGAGATCTACGGCGAGGCGCGCGTCGTGGCGGACCTCGAGATCCAGCGCCTGCTCTGCGACGCGCTCGCGGCGGCCGGCGTGCGCCGCCCGCGCATCGACATCGGCCACGTCGCGGTCTTCCGCGCGCTGGCGAAGGACGGGCGCATCGGCGCCGCTCTGGAGGCAGAGCTCTTCGAGGCGCTGCAGAAGAAGGACCTGCCCGCCATCGCCGCGCTCACGCGCAGCCTGCCCAAGGGAACGCGCGAGGCGCTGTGCCTGCTGCCCGAGCTCTACGGCGGCCCGGAGATCCTCGCCGTCGCTGCGCGCCGGCTGCCGAAGATCCCCGCGCTCTCGGCCGCGCTGCGCACGCTGCGCGCCCTGGCGAAGGCCTGCCGCGTTCCGGTGAGCTTCGATCTGGCGGAGCTGCGCGGCTATCACTACCACTCCGGCGTCGTCTTCGACGCCTACTGCGAGGGCGCGAGCGCCGCCGCCTCTCAACGCGCATCTCAGCCGGTTGCGCGCGGCGGCCGCTACGACGAGGTCGGCAAGGCCTTCGGCCGCGCCCGCGCTGCTACGGGCTTCTCGATGGATCTCAGGAGCCTTGCAGCCATTTCCGATCCATCGGGAAGAGGTTCAAAGGGGAAGAACGGCAGAGCATGAAAAAGACCGCAAGGAACGTCGTCGTCATCGGCACCCAGTGGGGCGACGAAGGCAAGGGCAAGATCGTCGACTGGCTCACCGACCGCGCGCAGGGCGTGGTGCGCTTCCAGGGCGGTCACAATGCGGGCCACACGCTCGTCATCGCCGGCAAGAAGACGGTGCTGCACCTCATTCCCTCGGGGATCCTGCGCAAGGACGTCGAATGCTATATCGGCAACGGCGTGGTGCTCTCGCCGCAGGCGCTCGTGCAGGAGATGGACGAGCTCGAGGGCGCCGGCGTCGAGGTGGCCGCGCGGCTTCGCATCTCGGAAGCCTGCCCGCTCATCCTGCCGTACCACGGCGCGCTCGACCAGGCCCGCGAGGCGGCCAAGGGGGCGCAGAAGATCGGCACCACGGGGCGCGGCATCGGCCCGGCCTACGAGGACAAGGTCGCGCGGCGCGCGATCCGGCTGCAGGACCTCTTCAAGCCCGTGCGCTTCGCCGAGAAGCTCACCGAGGTCCTCGACTTCCACAACTTCGTGCTGGCGAACTACTACAAGCAGCCGAAGGTGGACTTCCAGAAGACGCTGGACGACACGCTGGCGCTCGCCGACCGGATTTCGCCGCTCGTCGCCGACGTCCCGCGCGGCCTGTACGAGGCGAACCGCGCCGGCAAGAACCTGCTGTTCGAAGGCGCTCAGGGAAGCCTCCTCGACATCGACCATGGCACGTACCCGTACGTCACCTCGTCGAACTGCGTCGCCGGCGCGGCCGCCGCGGGCGCGGGCATCGGTCCTCACCATCTGCACTACGTCCTGGGCATCACCAAGGCGTATACGACGCGCGTGGGCAGCGGGCCCTTCCCGACCGAGCTTTCCGACGGCGTGGGCGAGCTCCTGCGCCAGCGCGGCCAGGAGTTCGGCGCCACCACGGGCAGGCCGCGGCGCACCGGCTGGTTCGACGCCGCCGCGCTCAAGCGCTCGATCCAGCTGAACGGCGTCTCGGGGCTGTGCATCACCAAGCTCGACGTCCTCGACGGCGTCGAGGCGGTCAAGATCTGCGTCGGCTACGAGATCGACGGCAAGCTCTCCGACCTGCTGCCGGTCGGAGCGGAGGAGCTCGAGCGCTGCATCCCCGTATACGAGGAGCTGCCCGGGTGGCAGGAGAGCACCGTGGGCGTGAAGGGCTACGAGGGCCTGCCGAAGGCGGCGCGCGCGTATCTCCAGCGCATCGAGGAGCTGTGCGCGGTTCCCGTCGACCTCATCTCCACCGGCCCCGATCGCGAGGAGACGATCGTGATGCGCCACCCCTACGACACCTGAGCGAGGGCGCGCCTAGAACGGGATGAAGCGCCCGCCGAAGCTCTGGATCGGGCCGAGGGGGTTGGTCGACTCCTGCTGCGACTCGATGGAGGGCTGGCCGCCCGTCAGCTTGTAGATCACCACGCCTTTCTTGATCAGGATGAGGCCGTGGAAGCTCCAGCCGCTGATCTTCGTGCGGCGGTGAAAGCCCAGCAGGTCGTGCACGAGATCGCCGTCGCGCGCGCGCGCGAGGTGCTTCTGCTTCACCTCGTAGCCCTTGCACACCGTCTTGGCGCGGATGCACTCGGCCACCGCTGCGTCCAGATCCTCCAGCGTGATGGACGCGTGCGGGACGAACCGGTGCAGCACGTCGGAGTAGTTGAGGATCGCGATGTTCGGGTTGGACACCGGGTCGAGGTGGAAGGCGGCG
>Ga0105107_10002276_pt1 | contig 12607 bp, 15 predicted proteins | sample PPLLaktember2015_6_FD_79335 | JGI IMG/M metagenome (GOLD analysis project Ga0105107, IMG submission 79335) | Freshwater sediment microbial communities from Prairie Pothole Lake near Jamestown, North Dakota, USA - PPLs Lake P8 Core (1) Depth... | ecosystem: Environmental > Aquatic > Freshwater >... | reverse complement strand
GTTCCAGCCGGATGACCGGAAACCGGGCGTAGTGGGAAGGGCCGACGTAGATGGAGCGGTCGAGGATGCGCATGCGGGCCGGCCGTTGCCTGCAGAAGGATAGGGCCGATCATGATCGCATAGGCCCGCATGCGGGCGCATGCCCGCGGCCAGGGTGGGGCAGCATGGCCTGCCGCCCCTGGCCAGCCACTCAAAACTCGGTGATCAGGCGGCCTTGCCCTGGGCCGGGGCGTGCACGTCCGATGCCTTCAGCGACTTGCCGCCGATGGCCCAGTCGCCCTGCTCGAACTCCTGGACGCGCACCCAGGTGACGGGGCGCATGGCCTCGCCTTCGACTTCGATCATCGCCGCGGTGACCCTGGCGATCAGCTCCTGCTTCTGTTTCGAGCTGAAGACGTCCTTGATGACGTCGATGGTGACGAGAGGCATGTCGAATCTCTTGGCAGTCATTGGAAATTTCGTCTAGGTGCCCGCGGTCGCGGTTGGGACGGCGTCCACCGCGGACTCGAAGGCAATGAACAGCACGCAAGGAACGTCGCTGACGCAGTGGCCCGCGTGCGGCCGGCCAGCCGGCCCGTAGGCGTAGTCCCCGGGGGCAAGGCGCGTCGGCGACTGGCCCTGGTAGGTCACCTCCAGTTCGCCCGCGACGAGAACCATGCGCTCGGCCGAGGTGTGCGAGTGCAGCGGGATTCGCGACTGTGCCGGCACCTTGAAGAACACGTCGGCGTTGGGCTGCGAAGGGTCGCCGTGGAGTACCGCGATGGCGCAGCCGGCGGGCAGGAAGTCGGGGCAGCCGCCCCACTGCAGAGAGGCGTCGCCGGCGGACCGGCTGATCGCCGGTTCAGCGGGGGGCGAATCGGCGCCCGCGGGCGATGCGGCGGCCAGGATCCCCAGGACGGCCGCCGGCACGAGTCCAATGATCATGTGTTTTGCGGGCATGACGAACACTCCTGTGGGTGCAACGGCCGATCGAGGCGCAAAGCGTGGCAGCAGGCGCCTGCAGAAGCTTGGAGATTCCATGGAGATTGGATGGAGGTTTTCTGGGAGCCGTCCGGCGGCTGATCTATGCTGCCATCCGTGATCTACCGGTTCGCCGAGTTCGAGCTCGACCTGGCGCGAGTCGAATTGCGGGCGCAGGGCGCCGTGCGCGCGCTCGAACCACAGGTCTTCGCGCTGCTCGCGCTGCTGGTCGAGAACCGCGACCGCCTGGTGTCGCGGGACGAGATCTTCGAGAAGGTGTGGGATGGCCGCATCGTGTCCGATGCCGCGCTCGCGAGCCGCATCAAGTCGGCGCGGCGGGTGCTGGGGGACGACGGGAAGTCCCAGCGGTTCATCCGGACCCGGCACGGGCAGGGTTTCCGCTTCGTCGCCGACGCCCGCGCCGTGCTGGCCGGCAGTGCGGTCGCTGCGGGGCACGGTCCCGAGGCGCCCGCCGAAGTCTCTGCCCGCGCCGCGCACGCGCTGTCGGCGCTCGGGAAACCGTCGATCGCGGTTCTGTCGTTCCGTCTCGCCGGCGATCCGGGCGCGCATGCCGCGATCGCCGAGGCTCTCCCGGACGAGCTGATCGTCGATCTCGCGCGCCTGCGCTGGCTGTTCGTGACGTCGCGAGAATCGTCCTTCCGCCTGCGTGCCGCTGAAGCCGACATGGGCGAGATCGGCCGCCTGCTCGGCGTGCGCTACGTGCTTTCGGGCGCCGTGGAGATCCACGGCCGCGGCCTGACGGTGGCCGTCGAGCTGGTTGACACGCGCGACGCCGGCATCGTCTGGGCGGAACGATTCAACGGCGTGCTCGCTGATGTGCACCGCGTGCGGGACGACATTCGCCGCAGCGTCCTCGCCGCGCTCGAGCTTGCCATCCCGCGGCACGAGGCCGAGCTCGCGCGGCTCAATGTGAGCGAGGACCTGGACGCCTGGTCCGCCTATCACCTCGGCCTGCAGCACGTGTACCGGTTCAACCGGAAGGACAATGCGGCTGCGGCTGCGCTGTTCCGGCGCGCGATCGCGCGCGATCCCGCCTTTGCGCGCGCGCATGCAGGCTTGTCTTTCGTCCACTTCCAGACCGCATTCCTCGGCAACACGGACGACCTGGCCGGAGAGGTGGGGGAGGCCCGCCGCTTCGCGTCGCGCGCTGTGGAACTCGACGCGATGGACCCGTTCGTGAACTTCGCGATGGGACGCACGCACTGGCTTTCGGGAGACCTGGACGGCGCATTGCCCTGGCTCGAGCGCGCGACCGCGTTGAGCCCGAGCTATGCGCAGGGAATCTACGCTCGCGCCTGGACCGAGACGCTGTCCGGGCGGGCGCTCGAGGGCCGTGGCCACGTCGACTTCGCGATGCGCCTTTCGCCGCTGGATCCGCTCTATTACGGCATGCTCGGCACCCGCGCCTTCTCGCACCTCATGCTCGGCGAGCACCACGAGGCCGCGCGCTGGGCGGAGCGAGCCGCCCGTGCGCCGGGCGCGCACGTTCTGATTGCGATGATCGCGAGCGCCGCGGAGGGGCTTGCCGGTGACGAGGCGGCCTCGGGCGCGTGGGCCGCGAACGTGCGCGAGCGCAATCCCGCGCTCTCGCGCGTCGATTTCTTCAGGTCCTTCCCGATCAAGCTCGCGGACGTGAAGGCCCGCGTGTCCGGCGCCCTGGAAAGGCGCGGCTTCTAGGCGCGGCGGCCGCTATTCCTTGCGCTGGACCAGCGCCGTCGCAGTGGCTTGCCGCGTGTGCAGGTTGAAAGTGGCGCCGTCGGTCAGCACGTGCACGACAAGCCCGAGGATGCAGATCGGCTGGCCTTCATTCGCGCTGTCGACGGAGGAGAAGCTCACATTCGAGGCGTCGACCACGGTGACCCCGCCCGAGCCTTCGACTTCGAGCGTCTCGTCGGGGCCGATGAACGCCGCCGTGTCCTCGTCGAGTCCGAGCCCGACGGCGAAAGGGTTGTAGGCGAGCGCGGTGATGAGCCGCCCGAGCCGGTCGCGCTCGCGGAAATGCTGGTCGATGATGAAGCGGTTCGTGAGCCCGATGCCCGGCGCGAGCCGCACGCTGCCTGCGATGGCGGTCGCGCCGTCGTCGCCGTAGGCGATCATGTGCTCCGAGAGGATGGAAGCGCCGGCGCTCGTGCCGCCGACCGTGACGCCGTGCGCATTGCGCGTCCGGATCAGCTTGGCGACCGGCGTGCCGCCGAGCAGCGTCGTCAGCCGGAGCTGGTTGCCGCCGGTGAAGAAGATGCCGGTCGCCTCTTCGAGGCGCGCGAGGCGGCCGGGCTCCTGGCAGTCGCGGCGCGTGTCGAAATCCATGACCTCGACGCGACTCGCGCCCAGGTCGCGGAACAGCTTCTCGTAGCGGGTGCCGGTCTCGTGCGCGCGGCTCGCGGTCGGGATCACGACGATGTCGGCGTCCGCGCCGCCGGAGACCTTCACGAACCGTGCGAGGATCTTCGGGTCGTTTTCCTTGTTCTCGGCGCCGCCGATCGGGACGATGTGCCCGCGAGTCTCGCCATCGGGTACGCGGCTCGGCATGGGGTCAGCCCCCGAGCGCCGACTTGATGCGCGCGGACAGCGCGCCCATGTCGGTGCGGCCCTGGACCTTCGCTTTGAGCACGCCCATGACCTTGCCCATGTCCTTCATCGAGACGGCGCCGGTCGCGGCGATCGCCTCGCGAATCATGGCGTCGAGCGCGCCAGCCTCGAGCTGGGCGGGAAGGTAGGTGGAGAGCAGCGCGATCTCGGCGGATTCCTTGGCCACCAGGTCCGCGCGGTTGCCTGCCTGGAACTGGGTGACGGATTCCTTGCGCTGCTTGATCATCTTGTCGATGACGGCGAGGACTTCGGCATCGCCGAGCTCGACGCGCTCGTCGACCTCGCGCTGCTTGATGCCGGCCTGGAGCATGCGGATGCAGGAGAGGCGGTCTTTCTCGCCCGCCCGCATCGCCGCCTTCATGTCTTCCGTGATACGGGCCTTGAGGCTCATCCCGGGCTCAGCGCGTGGCGCTGCGCCCGCCGTCGCGGGAAGCGCGCTTGAGGTGCCGCTTGATCGCGGCCGCCTTCTTGCGTTTCCGTTCCTGGGTGGGCTTCTCGTAGAATTCCCGGCGGCGCAGTTCGGTCAGCACGCCCGCCTTCTCGCAGGCGCGCTTGAAACGACGCAGGGCGGCGTCGAAATATTCGTTCTCGCGGATACGGACACTCGGCATTCTGACCTCGACGCTTGCCGGGACGACCCCGGCATCCCGGGGAAAGGGCGGGAATTGTAGTGACCCGCCCCCGGAAAATCAAAGACCTGGCCCCATACTAGCCCCATGCTCGTCCTCGGCATCGAAACCTCCTGCGACGAAACCGCGGTTGCCCTCTACGACGGCGAAAAGGGCCTGCTCGCCAACCACGTCTTCAGCCAGGTGGAACTGCACCGTCCGCACGGGGGCGTGGTGCCCGAACTCGCCTCGCGCGATCACATCGAGCGCCTGCTGCCGATGATCGAGGAGGCCCTCGCCGAAGCCGGCATCGCACCGCAAGCCATTGACGGCATTGCCTATACCGCCGGCCCGGGGCTGATCGGGGCGCTGCTGGTCGGCGCCTGCCTCGGGCGCGCACTTGGTTATGCCTGGGGTGTGCCCGTGATCGGCATCCATCACCTGGAGGGCCATCTGCTCGCGCCGGGGCTGGAACCCGGGGCCCCCGACTTTCCCTTCCTGGCGCTGCAGGTCTCGGGCGGGCACACCATGCTGGTGGAAGTCGCGGGCCTCGGGCGCTACCGGATCCTCGGGGAGACGCTGGATGACGCCGCTGGCGAGGCGTTCGACAAGACCGCGAAGCTGCTCGGCCTCGGCTACCCGGGCGGGCCGGCCCTCGCCGCGCTCGCCGAGCACGGCCGCGAAGGCGCAGTTGAGTTCCCGCGTCCCATGCTCGACCGGCCGGGTCTCGACTTCAGTTTCAGCGGTCTCAAAACTGCCGTGGTCGTCGCGGTGCGCGGCCGGACGCTCGACGAGGCGGCGCGCGCCGATGTCGCGCGCGGCTTCGAGACGGCCATGGTCGACACGCTGGTCGCGAAGTCCCTGCGCGCGCTGCGCCAGACCGGGATCAGTGCGCTCGTCGTTGCCGGCGGCGTGGGGGCGAACCGGCGGCTGCGCGCCGCGCTGACCGCCGCGGTGGAAGCCGCGGGCGGCCGGGCGCACTTCCCGCGCCCGGAGTTCTGCACCGACAATGCCGCGATGATCGCGCTCGCGGGCCACCACCGGCTCGCCGCCGGCGAGCGCGAGGACCTTCCCGTGCGCGCACACGCCCGCTGGCCGCTCGATGAGTTGACGCCGCCAGGGTCTGCCACGAAGGGGTCAGACCCCTTCAGCGCCACACAGTCACTGATGTTGGGAAGACATTCCGCTGAAGGGGTCTGACCCCTCCGAGGTAATCGATGGATCAGATTTTCATCACGGCACTGACGACCGAAGCCATCATCGGCATCTACGACTGGGAGCGGGAGGTCAAGCAGCGCCTCGAGATTGACCTGGAGATCTGGAAGGACCTTCAGGCCGCAGCAGGGAGTGACGCGATCGAGGACACGCTCAACTACAAGGCCGTCGCCAAGCGGGTACTCGCATTCGTCGAGACGAGCCGCTTCAGGCTCGTCGAGGCGCTCGCCGGCGAGATTGCGCGCATCGTGCTCGAGGAGTTCAAGGTCCCCCGAGTGCGCATCACCGTGCACAAGCCGGGCGCGATCCGGCACTCACGCGACGTCGGCGTCGTTATCGAGCGCGGGCAGGGCGGCTGAGCGCGACGATGGCTGACGCCTACGTCGCGGCCGGCAGCAACGTGCGGCCGCGTGCGAGCCTGACTGAAGCCTTGCGCCTGCTGGCGCGCGACTTCCCGGGTCTCGCGGCCTCGCGTGCGTACTCGAATCCGGCCATCGGATTCCAGGGCGACGATTTCATCAACCTCGTCGTCAGGTTTCCGGCAGAACTGCCGACCGAGGCGTTGCTCGAACGGCTCAAGACGGTCGAGCGCGCCTGCGGTCGCGAACCGGGCGCGCCCAAATGGGGGCCGCGCACCCTGGACCTCGACCTGTTGCTGCACGGTGACGTCGTGGGTCGCGTGGCCGGCAAGGCGTTGCCGCACCCGGACCTGCTGACCCGCGCCTGGGTGCTGGGGCCCCTCGCGGAGCTGGCTCCCGCGCTCTTGCATCCGGTGACGGGCGAGCGCATGGATGCGCTCTGGCGCCGCTTCGACCAGCGTGCACACCCGTTGGCGCTGGCCCCGCTCGACGGCGTCGGCGAGTGAGCTGCCTAGCGCTCCTCGCCGCCGGCGAGCCGGCCGCCGTCCACTGCCAGCACCTCGCCAGTGATGAACGGGGCGTCCCTGGCGAAAAAGAGCGCGGCCCTTGCGACGTCCTCCGGCGTTCCGGCGCGCTTGAGCGCGGTGCGCGCGACGATGCGCTCGCGGAGCAGCGCATCCACCCCTTGCTCGGGCCAGAGCACCGGACCGGGGGCGACCGCGTTCACGCGGACCGCAGGCGCGAGCTCGCGCGCCAGCGAGCGCGTCAGCATCACGAGCGCGGCCTTGGCAGCGCAGTAGACCGTGTGCTGGGCGAGCGGGCGCAGGCCGTGAGTGTCGGCGATGTTGAGTACGAGCCCTTCGCGCTTCGCGAGTTCCGGCGCCGCGGCCTGGGTGAGAAAGAGCGGTGCGCGCAGGTTCGAGCCAATGAGATCGTCGAACTGGTCCGGCGTGATGCCGCCGACCGGCGTCGGATAGAAGGTGGACGCATTGTTCACGAGCACGTCAAGGCGGCCGAAGGCGCGCACGACCGATTCCGGGAGGCGGGCGCAGGCTGCCGTGTCCGCGAGGTCCGCCGCGAAGGCGCGCGCCGAGCCCGGGCGCATTGCATCGAGACGCGCGACCAGCGCCTCGGCTTCCGCGCGCGAGCTGCGGTAATGAACGGCGACCCGCGCGCCTTCCGCGTGGAATGCCGCTGCGATGACGGCCCCGACGCGGCGGGCGGCGCCGGTGACGAGGACGACCTTGTCGGCGAGCGGCGTGGCTGGCAGGGGCATGCTTGGCGGGGCGCGTCGGGAGACGGGCCGCGACGATATCACGAGCCGCGGGGGCGCTGGTGCTGACGGCGGGCGGCCTGCCGCCGCTCGAACCGGAGGAGGCGCGGCGATCGGCGGAGCTAGCCGCGCGCATTCGCGGGCGGATCGACGCGCAGGGCGGCTGGCTGCCGTTCTCAGCGTTCATGCAGGCGGCGCTGTACGAGCCGGCGCTCGGCTACTACACGGCGGGCGGCGCCATTTTCGGCGGCGCGGGCGACTTCGTCACCGCACCGGAACTGTCGCCGTTGTTTGCAGGCTGCCTCGCCGGTGCGGTCGACGCGCTGCTGGTCGCAGCCGATGGCCAGGAGGTCGTGGAGTTCGGCGCCGGCAGCGGGCGGCTTGCCGCGGAGCTCGTTGCCGGGCTTGCGCGTCGTGGCCGAGCACCGCGCCGTTACCGCATCGTCGAGCCGAGTCGGCTGTTGCGCGACCGCCAGCGCAGCCTGCTCGAGCGGGCGCCGCGGGGCACGACCGCCTTCGAATGGCTCGACGCGCCGCCGCGCGAGGCCTGGTCCGGCGTCGCGATCGCAAACGAAGTCGTGGATGCTCTGCCGGTGGACCGCTTCCGGGTCACGCGCGAAGGCTGCGAGGCGATCGGCGTCGCCGCCGAAGAGGGCGCATTCCGCTGGCAGGCGCGACCCGCGAGCCCGCAGCTCGCGGCAGCGGTCGCGGCACTGCAGCAGCGCCTGCCGGCGGCGCTGCCGGCGGGTTACGTGTCCGAGCTGCGGCTCGGCCAGGCCGGGTGGCTGAAGGAAGCAACCGCCACGCTTAAGCGAGGCGCGTTTCTCGCGATCGATTACGGCCTGCCGCGTGCGCAGTACTACCACGCGTCGCGCGACGGCGGCACGCTCTGCGGCTTCCGGCGGCACCGGCGTGTCGAGGATCCGCTGGCGGCGCCGGGCACCCAGGACCTGACGGCCTGGGTCGATTTCTCCCTGCTGGCGGACGAAGCGCGCGCGGCCGGGCTCGAACCCGCGGGCTTCGCGACGCAGGCGCATTTCCTGCTGGAGACCGGCATCGAGCATGAGCTTGCCCGCCTGGTCGAGGCGGCGCCCGAGGGCGAGCGAGCTGCGCACCGGCAGGTCGCCGCGACGCTGCTGCTGCCCGGCGAGATGGGCGAGCGCTTCAAGGTGATGGTGCTCGCGCGCGGAATCCGTGGGCCCTTCCACGGTTTCGGGTTCAGGGACCTGGGCGCGAGACTGTAGACTGGGCGCCACCTTGGAGCCGTTTCACGCCATCGTCCTCGCGATCGTCCAGGGACTGTCCGAGTTCCTGCCGATTTCGAGTTCGGGCCACCTCGTGCTGGTGCCGTACTTCTTCGGCTGGCAGGACCAGGGGCTCGCCTTCGACGTCGCCGTGCACGTCGGCACGCTGTTTGCCGTCGTGGCGTACTTTCGTCGCGAGCTCCTCGCGATGACCCGGGCCTGGTTCGGATCATTCGCGGGCGGCGGCCTGACGCCGGACGCGCGCCTCGCCTGGTGCGTATTGATCGGCACGATCCCGGTCGGCGTCGTCGGCCTCGCTTTTGGCGGGCTGATCGAGGAGAAGCTGCGGAATCCGTTGGCCGTCGCGACTCTGCTCGCGTTTTTTGGCGCCGTCATGTGGGTTGCCGACCGCTTCGGGCGCGCTGCGCGCGACGAGTACTCGGTCGGCTGGCGAGACGCGATCCTCATCGGCTGCGCGCAGGCGCTCGCCCTGATGCCGGGCACCTCGCGTTCCGGCGTGACGATGACGATGGCACGCACGCTCGGGCTCACGCGCGAGGCCGCGGCACGTTTTTCCTTCCTGCTGGCCGTTCCGGGAATCGGCATGGCGGGCGGCTACGAGCTCCTGAAGCTCCTGACGTCTGAGGATCGCTCGGTCGACTGGGGCGTGATGGGCCTCGGCGTCGTCGTCGCGGCGGGCACCGGCTACCTGTGCATCGCCTGGCTGCTGCGCGTGATCAACCGCATCGGGCTCGCGCCGTTCGCGCTCTATCGCTTCGCGGTCGCGGCCGTCCTGTTCTGGCTCTTCGCCTGATCAGGCAGCCTTTGGCAATAAAGGGGACGCTCCCCTTTAACGGTGGGAATGTCGCAATGAGCTTGTTCGTCGACGTTAAAGGGGAGCGTCCCCTTTATTGCTTGAGCGCGGCCAGGCGCCGGCGGCGCAACAGCTCGCCGATCTGCTCGCCGGCGAGCCCCTCGCGGTCCGCCTCGCTCAGCGCGACTGCCGCCGTTTTCGCCTGCGCCTCGCGTAACCGGTCCGCCTGCGGGTAGGGGCTGTCGCGCAGTCCGCCGCGCCCTCGGTGATCGGCCTCGCAGGCGACCAGCAGTTCGCGGAATCGTTCCGGGCGCCGGAAGGCATCGCAGGACTCGAGCAACTCCAGCACGGTTCGCGGCCGCAGTTCGAGTGCGCGGTGCACGAGTCCGTGCCAGCGCGCGGCGAGTACCGCGAGCTCGCGGTAGTCGGCCGGCACGCGCAGGCGCTCGCTAACGGCCTCGACGAGCCGTGCGCCGGCCTCCTCGTGGCCGATGTGGCGCGGCCACTGCGAGCGCGGCGTGCGGCCCTTGCCGAGGTCGTGCATCAGCGCGGCAAAGCGGATCCGCGGCTCGGGCGTCAACGCCGCTGCCGCCTGCATCACGAGCTCCATGTGCAGTCCCGTGTCGATCTCCGGATGCCATTTTTCCGGCTGCGGCACGCCGTAGAGCGCCTCGAGCTCCGGAAAGATCCGCGCCAGCGCCCCGCACTCGCGCAGCGCCCGCAGCCAGGCTGCCGGCGCGGGCTCAGCGAGCGCCTTGGCGGTCTCCTGCCAGGTACGCTCCGCCACCAGCGCATCGGCCTCGCCGGCGGCGACGATCGCGCGCATCCGCGCGAGGGTCTCCGGCGCGATGGAGAACCCGAGCGGTTCGTAACGCGCGAGGAAGCGCGCCACCCGCAGGATCCGCACCGGGTCCTCGCTGAAGGCCTCCGACACGTGGCGGAGCTTGCGCGCCTCGAGATCGGCGCGCCCGCCGTGCGGGTCGATCAGCGTGCCGTCGGCGTCGCGCGCCATTGCGTTGATCGTCAGGTCTCGGCGCCGCAGGTCGTCCTCGAGCGTCACCTCCGGCGAGAACGAGAGCTCGAAGCCCCTGTAGCCGGGTCCCGTCTTGCGCTCGGTGCGGGCAAGCGCGTATTCCTCGGACGTTTCCGGGTGCAGGAACACCGGGAAGTCGCGCCCCACCTGCCGGTAGCCGGCATCCAGCATCTGCTGTGGCGTCGCTCCGACCACGACCCAGTCGCGCTCTCGGACTGCCCGGCCGAGCAGTTCGTCGCGAACGGCGCCGCCGACCAGATAGACTTTCATCGCATCATGTTACGCGATCCCCCGTCGCGCCCGTTCCGGCTGCTCGCCGTGGCGGCAGCCTGCGTTGCGCTTCCGGGCTGCTACTACGCGCACGTCACGGGAGGGCAGCTCGAGATGAACTCGAAGCGCGAGCCGATCGCCGAGGTGATTGCGCGGCCGGATACGCCTGCCAGGCTCAGGCAACAGCTGGAGCTGGCTGCCGAGGCGCGCGATTTCGCCCTCGCCGAGCTCGGGCTGCCGGACAACGGCAGCTACCGCACGTATGCCGATCTCGGCCGTCGCTATGCCACCTGGAACCTGTTCGCGGCGCCGGAGTTCTCGGTCGCGCCGAAGCGCTGGTGCTATCCGGTCGCCGGCTGCGTCGCATACCGCGGTTACTTCGACGAGGCGCGCGCGGCCCGGGAGGCAGGCAAGCTGCGCGCGCGCGGCTACGACGTGTACGTCGGCGCTTCGATCGCCTATTCGACGCTTGGCCACTTCCGCGATCCCGTGCTGAACACGATGCTCCGCCACGGCGACGTCGAGCTGGCGGCCTTCATCTTCCACGAGCTCGCGCACCAGGCCGTGTACGCGCAGGGCGACAGCGACTTCAACGAGGCTTTCGCGAACGTCGTCGAGTACGAGGGACTGCGGCGCTGGCTCGCGCGCGAGGGGCGATCTGACGAGCTCGAGCAGTTCGTCGCGCTCCGCGACCGGCAGCACGAGACCGCGGAACTCATGGTCGAGTCCCGCCGGAACCTCGTTGCGCTGTACGAACAGCCGCTGGCGCCCGAGGCGATGCGAGCGCGGAAGGCCGCGGCGTTTGCGCGCCTGCGCGAAGCGCTCGCCGCGGGCGGCCAGCCCGCAACCGGCGATTTCAATAACGCACGCCTCGTGGCCGTCGCCACCTACGAGCGCTGCGTGCCGGCCCTGCGCGCCGAGCTTGAGCGCCTTGGCGGCGACCTGCCGGCGTTCTATGTCGAGATGCGGCGGCTGACGGGCAATCCGCAGGCGCGGGCCAGACTCTGCGTGCCGGGTTGAGCGCTCAGCCGAGGTAGCCCGGCAGCACCGCGTCGATGGGTTGCGGCCGGATCCCGAGGCGCGCAAGCCCGTTCACCTTGCAGACGCTGTCGACCAGCAGCGACCGGTAGTTGTCCGTCGAGAACGGCTTGCCGGGTACGAAGTCGCAGATGGCCGCCTGCAGCCGTGCCGCGACGTCCGGAATGCCAATGACAGCGCGCGCGAGGCCGAGCCGGTCGCGCACCCGGCAGACGATTTCGCGCAGCGTCATCCGTTCCGGCCCGCAGAGTTCGTAGCATTCCCCCGCGGTCGCCTCGTCTGCCAGCGCCTGCTGCAGGGCGGCGACGACGTCGCCGACCCACACCGGCGCAAATCGCGCGCCGGGTCGTGCAAGCGGAATCCCCAGCGGAATCGCACGTAGCAGGCGCGCGAACCGGTTCACGAAGTCATCGCCGGGTCCGAAGATCACGGACGGCTGGAAGATCGTCCAGCGCAGGTCCGGACCCGATTCGTCGCGAATCAGGCGCTCGGCGCGGCCCTTGCTGCGCAGGTACAGGCTCGGGCCGTGGTCGGCGTCCGCATTGAGGGCGCTCACGTGCAGCAGCCGGTCCACGCGCTCCCGGCGGCAGGCCTCCACCAGGCTGCCTGCCAGCGCGGCATGGACACGGTCGAAGCCGCGCCCGCTGCGCCCTCGCTCGTTCAGGATGCCGACCAGGTTGACCACGGCACGCTGCCCGGCACAGAGGGCCGCGAGCTGGCTCGCATCGTGGATGTCGGCGGCGACCAGTTTCAGCGACGGGATCGGGCCGAGATGACGGGCTCGACTCGGATCGCGCGTCGGGACGGTGATCTGCCAGCCGTCGCGGGCGAGTGCCGCGCACAGGTGCGTGCCGACGAATCCCGACCCGCCGAGCACACAGATCGACCCTGGTGTCATCGGCCGATTATAGGACCCAGTCTCGCGCTTACACGCGCTTCGACGTCAGACTCTCCCGCGCGCGCCTGGCCGGCCGGGGACCCTCGCTCGAATTGAAGGGGACGCACCCCTTCATATTCGGAGGCAACCGGTTACGTTGCGAATATGCAGGGGTGCGTCCCCTTCAATTCCACTTCGCTCGGGGACTCGTCCGGCCGGCGCGCGCGATGGGGCCGCGGTACATCACGCCCGGCCATTGGCGTCGACGCCCGCGTGTCGGCTGCCGCAGCGCGCCGGCGACCGCGC
>Ga0105107_10002275_pt1 | contig 12607 bp, 11 predicted proteins | sample PPLLaktember2015_6_FD_79335 | JGI IMG/M metagenome (GOLD analysis project Ga0105107, IMG submission 79335) | Freshwater sediment microbial communities from Prairie Pothole Lake near Jamestown, North Dakota, USA - PPLs Lake P8 Core (1) Depth... | ecosystem: Environmental > Aquatic > Freshwater >... | reverse complement strand
GCCCGGGCTCGGCGTCGGTCGCCTCGCCGAGGAAGGCGAAGCGCAGAAAGGTGACGTCCTTCGACGCGAGGTGCCAGCGGTACACACCGAGCAGGTGCGTGGGGCGGAAGCGGTGCGCGGTCTCCTCGAGCGCCTCGCGCGAGCACGCGTCGGCGAGCGTCTCGTCGCGCTCCCAGTGGCCGGCCGGCTGGTTGTAGACGAGCCGCCCGTCCACCTCCTCCTCGACCAGGCAAAACCGTCCCTCGCGCTGCATGACCGCGGCGACCGTCACGCTGGGCTTCCAGATCCCGGTCAAGCTGCCTTGCGGGTGTTCTTCCGGATGAAGTCTGCCATCCGGGCCACGCCCGCCTCGATCGCCTGCCGCGCGGCCGCGTAGCTGAACCGGACGTGCTGGCCCTCGCCGGGCACGCGCGCGCCGAAGTGGATGTCGGCGAGCACCGCGACGCCCGCCTCGTTGAGGAGGCGCTTGCGGAACTCCTCCGAGTCCGCCGCGCCGATCATCCGGCACGCCTCGGTGACGTTCGGCCACGCGTAGAACGCGCCGCCCGGCGTCTTGCACGACACCCCCGGCGCATCGTTCAGCAGCCGCACGATCAGGTCGCGGCGCGCGATGAACGACGCGCGCATCTTTTCGGCTTCGGCCTGCGGACCCTTGATCGCCTCGACCGCCGCCCACTGCGTGATCTGCGACGCGCACGAGTCCGTGTTGGTCACCCAGCGCACAAACTGCGGCGCGAGCACCGGGTTCGAGGTGAAGCCGAGCCGCCAGCCGGTCATCGCCCAGGTCTTGGACGCGCCGTCGGAGATGATCGTGCGCTCGTACATCCCCGGCAGCGACGCGATCGACGCGAACTCGCCCTCGTAGCAGAGGCGCGAGTAGATCTCGTCGGCGTAGATCCAAACGTCAGGGCGCCGGCGCAAGATCGCCGCGATGTCCTCGAGGTCGCGCCGGGCGAGGATGCCGCCGGTCGGGTTGTGCGGTGAGTTGAGGATCAGCAGCCGGGTGCGCGGCGTGAGCTTCGCCTCGAGCTCGGCCGGGTCGAACGCGAAGTTGCGCGCCTCGCGCAGGTGCAGCGGCACCGGCACCGCGCCGTGCGCCTTGATCTGCGACTCGTAAATCGGGAAGCCGGGATTGGGATAGATGACCTCGTCCCCGACGCCGTAGTCCGTCGTCGTGAGGATCGAGTAGGCGATGAACGGCTTCGCGCCGGCGCCCACCACGACCTCCTCCGGCTTGATCTGCAACCCGCGCATGCGGCCCATGTAGTCGGCGGCCGCCTCCCGCAGCTCGTCGATCCCGGCCGACGGCGTATATCCGTGCTTTCCCTCGCGGATCGCCTTGATCGCTGCGTCCTGGATGTGCGTCGGCGTCGCGAAATCCGGCTGGCCGATGCAGAACGAGATGATGTCGCGGCCCTGGCGGACGAGCGCGGTCACTTCCGCCAGGACGACGAACGCGTTCTCGGTGCCGAGGTTGGCGGTGCGGCGGCTGATGACAGGCATGGGCTAAGTCGTTGTTCGCAAAAGCCGTATTCTAGCCATAGAGGCCCCGGGGATCACAGGGAAAACCGCCCTGTTGCCGGAGACCTGTCCGGCGATGCCGACCTGCTACATCCGGCTCGCGAGGTTGAAGCCGCCGAGGAAGGCGACGAGATTCTGGCCGAGCAGGTCGAGCGCATAGCCGCCTTCCTGCACCATGACCGTCGGCAGCTTGAGCCCGGCGATCGCGTCGCCAATCCGCCGGTAGCCGTCGTTGGTGACCTTCAGCACCGAAAGCGGGTCGCGCTCGTGCGCATCGAAGCCAACCGACACCACGAGCGCCTCCGAGCGGTGCGCGCGCACCCCTTCGAGCGCCTCGTCGAGCGCGTCGAGATAGTCCGAGTCGCCGCTTCCGGGGGCGAGCGGGATGTTGAGGTTGCAGCCTTCGCCTTCGCCCGCGCCGTACTCGTCCGCATAGCCGGAGAAGAACGGGTAATACCCGGTCGGGTCGGTGTGGATCGAGACGACCTGCACGTCGGCGCGCCGGTAGAAGATCGCCTGCGTGCCGTCGCCGTGGTGCGTATCCACGTCGAGGATCGCGACGCGCTCGAAGTGCGTGCGCAGCAGCTCGGCCGCGATCGCCGCGTTGTTCAGGTAGCAGAAGCCGCCGGCGCGGTCGGCGTAGGCATGATGCCCTGGCGGCCGGCAGAGGCCGTACGCCGCGTGCTCGCCTGCCAGCACCGCCTCGGCCGCGGCGAGCGCCGTATGGGCGGCGGCGACCGCCGACTCCCAGGTGCCCGCCCCGACCGCGGACGCCAGGTCGCCGATGTAGTAGCCCGCCTGCGCGACGGGCGAAGCCGCGCGCGGCGGGCGCCGCGGGGCGAGGTCGTCGTGCGCACCGCGGTACGGGTGCACGTTGGGCAGGATCTCGGGCCCGCCGTTCTTCACCGCCGACCACCGCGACCACGCGGTGCGCAGGAACTCGAGGTACCCGGACTCGTGCACCCGCGCGATCCAGTCCATGCCGATGTCGTCGCGCGGTTCCTCGACCACGTAGCTCCCGCGCTGCACGGCCGCGAGCACGCGCTCGCAGCGCTCCGGCACCTCGAGGTGGGGCACGAGCCGTCCGGCCATCATGAACTGCTGCGGGCGGTGCGCGAGCTGTTTCGGGGAGTAGAAGAATCTCATCGCTCTGTCACCGCTTAGTCACCGGCTTGCGCGCGCCGCTGCCGCGTGCAGGAGGACGTTCAAGCCGGGCGCAGTGTACGCGAGCTCCGCTCGTTTGTTGTTGTGCGTGATGCGTTCCGCGCAGGGCGTTAAAATGATCGCCATCGTGCGGACTCTCGGGTCGAGCATGCGTCCGCCGGACGTTACGCCACGGCGCGCAGCGCCTCGGCGACGACGCCGAACATCGTGTCGAGGTGCGGCTTCTCCACGATCAGCGGCGGACAGAAGGCGATCGTGTCGCCCATCGCCCGCACGAACACGCCGCGGTCCCACGCGCGGTTGTGCACCTCGAGCCCGCGCGCGCCCGGCGCGCCGGGACGCGGGGCGAGCTCCACCGCACCGATGAGCCGGAGGTTGCGACAATCGATCACGTTCGGCAGCCCGCGCAGGCTGTGCACGCCGTCCTCGAAGTACGCGCCGAGCTGGTTGGCGCGGTCGAAGAGCCCTTCCTCGGCGTAAGTGTCGAGCGTGCCGAGCGCCGCGGCGGAGGCGAGCGGATGGCCGGAATAGGTATACCCGTGGAAGAACTCGACGCCGCCGCCCGGCGACTCGATGAAGGTGCGGTAGATCTCGTCCCGCACCAGTACCCCGCCCATCGGTACGGTGCCGCTTGTGATGCCCTTCGCGAAGGTGATCATGTCGGGCACGACGCCGAAGAACTGGCTCGCGAACGGCGCCCCCAGTCGGCCGAAGCCGGTGATGACCTCGTCGAAGATGAGGAGGATCCCGTGCCGGTCGCAGATCTCGCGCAGGCGCTTGAGGTAGCCCTGCGGCGGAACGAGCACGCCGCCCGCCCCCGCGACGGGCTCGACGATCACGGCGGCGATGTTGATCGCGTCGTGCAGCGGGATGATGCGGTGCTCGAGCTCGTCGGCCAGCTCGGCGCCCGTGTCCGACTGGCCGCGCACAAAGGCCCGCGTCGAGAGATCCTGCGTGTGCCGCAGGTGGTCGACCTGCGGCAGCAGCGCCGCCCCGAACGCCTTGCGGTACGCCGGCACGCCGCCGACCGACATGCCGCCGATGTTCGCGCCGTGGAAGCCGCGCTCGCGCCCGATGAAGCGGGTGCGCGTCGCCGCGCCGCGCAGGCGGTGATAAGCGAGCGAGATCTTCAGGGCGGTGTCGACCGACTCGGACCCCGAGTTCACGAAGAAGACGTGCTTCATGCCCGCGGGCGCGATCTGGACGACCCGATGCGCCGCCTCGAATGCGACGGGGTGCCCGATCGAATACGACGAGCAGTAGTCGAGCGTTCCGGCCTGGCGGGCGATCGCCTCGACGATCCTGGGCCGGCAGTGCCCGGCGTTCACGCACCAGAGCGTCGCCATCGCGTCCATGACCTGCCGGCCGTCGGCTGCGGTGTAGTACATGTCCTTCGCGCCGACCACGAGCCGCGGCGCCTGCTTGAACGCGCGGTTCGAGGTGAGCGGCATCCAGAAGGCCTCGAGGTCGAGCGACTGGAGGAGTTGGCGTGGGTCGTTCATGACGGCGTCCTGCGGAGGGGGCCGGCGGATTCTAGCGCAGGGGGCGCGTCTCTTTGCCGGATAATCGGGACCTGCCGTCAGCGAGCGACTGCACGATGACCGCCAGCGCCATGAGCACCAGCACCACGACGACCAGCACCCTCGAGAACGTCAACGTCGCCGGGATGGAGGACATGCCGACGCCCGACGCCGTGCACGCAACGGTCCCGTTGGCCCCGGCCGCGGCCGAGACGGTCGCGCGCGGCCGCGAGACGGTGCGCGCGATCCTCGACCGGCGCGACCCGCGCCTGTTCGTGGTCGTCGGCCCCTGCTCGATCCACGACCCGGCCGCGGCGCTCGACTACGCCGCGCGGCTTGCGCAGCTCGCAGACGAGGTGCGCGACACGCTGTTCGTGGTGATGCGGGTCTACTTCGAGAAGCCGCGCACGTCCACCGGCTGGAAAGGTTTCATCAACGATCCGCTGATGGACGATTCCTTCCGCATCGACGAGGGAATCGTGCGCGCGCGGCGGCTGCTCGCGCAGTTCGCCGAGATGGGGCTGCCCGCGGGCTCCGAGGCGCTCGATCCGCTGTCGCCACAGTATCTCGGTGATCTGATCAGCTGGTATGCGATCGGCGCGCGCACCACCGAGTCGCAGACCCACCGCGAGATGGCGAGCGGGCTGTCCGCACCGGTGGGGTTCAAGAACGGCACCGACGGCGGGCTCGAGGTCGCGGTCAACGCGATCCGCTCCGCGGGCGCGCCCCACAGCTTCCTCGGCATCAACCCGCAGGGTCGCCCGGCAATCGTGCGCACGAGCGGCAACCGCCATGGTCATCTCGTGCTGCGCGGCGGCGGCGGGCGGCCGAACTACGACACGGTGAGCGTACGGCTCGCCGAGAAGGCGCTCGCGGCGGCGCAGCTGCCAGGCAACATCGTGATCGACTGCTCGCATGCGAACTGCCTCAAGGACCACACCCTGCAGCCGCTCGTCTTCAACGACTGCGTCCATCAGATCGTCGAAGGCAATCGCTCCATCGTCGGGCTGATGGTCGAATCGAACCTCGAGGCGGGCAGTCAGCCGATTCCCGACGATCTCTCGCAGCTGAAGTACGGCGTTTCGGTGACCGACCCGTGCGTGGACTGGCCGACGACCGAGGAGATGGTCCTGCGTGCGAGCGCCGAGCTCAGAGGCGTACTCGCAACCCGCACAACCTGACGCGCGCGACTACTCGACCACGTCCTTGTAAGCGTGCCACGTCGCGTGGCCGATGACCGGGAGCACGACGAGCAGTCCGACATAGAACGCGGCAAACCCGAGCCCGGTCAGGACGACGACGATCGCCCCCCAGACGAGCATCGGCGCGAAGTTGGCGCGCAGCGCATTGAAGCTCGTGATCATCGCCGAGAGCGCGTCCATCTTCTCGCGGTCGAGCAGCATTGGTAGCGACACCACCGAGGTCGCGAACACGAAGAGCGCGAACCCGCAGCCGGCGGCGATGTACGCGCCGATGAAGGCGAGCGCATCGGGCGACTCGAGCAGGTGCGCGGCGAGCGCCGCGCCGCTCGGGGCGCCGGACGGGAAGAACAGGGCGACCACCACAACCGACACGCGCACCCAGACCGCGAGGAGAAGCGCAAGGATCACGGCGTAGAACCCGATCGCGCCGCGGTTCGCCTTCCAGGCGGCCATCGTGTCGCCGACCACGACCGGCCGCCCGGCGCGCAAGCGGCGGCTGATGTCGTACAGCCCCATGGCGAGGAACGGCCCGACGAGCAGGAAGCCGGTGAGGAACGCGATCTCGATCGCGCCCTTGCCCCACGTCTGCGTGAGCAGAACGCCCATCGCCGTGAGCGCGACACCGTAGAAGAGGCTCGTGCCGGTCGCGGCGCGGAAGTCCCGCCAGCCCTCGCGGAGCCAGCGCCACGGCGCGTCCATGCCAACCGTGCGGATCGGCGGCAGCCCGCTCGTGACCGTCAGGTACTCGGGCTGCCGCCCCCCGCCCTCAGGCCCAGGGTCGTGCGTCTCATCGACCATAGCCTCCTCCCGGCCGGCAGCGCGGCGCGCTACGCCGCGGTCAGACTTTCAGTTCGGCGAACACTTCCTTCGCGGCCCTGAAGGCCTCGAGCGCGCTCGGCGCGCCGGCGTACGCGCCCACCTGCAGGAAGATCTCCGCGATCTCCTCCTTGGTCACGCCGTTGGTGAGCGCGCCGCGCAGGTGCAGCTTTAGCTCCTCCGGGTGCCCCGTGGCAGCGAGCATCGCGAGATTGAGCATGCTGCGCGTCTTGCGCGGCAGCCCGGGACGCGTCCAGATCGCGCCCCAGCAGTGCTTGGTGACATACTCCTGCCAGTGCCGGTTGAAGTCGTCGGCCGCGGCGACCGCCTTGTCGACGTACGGCGCACCGAGCACGTCCCGCCGCACGGCCATGCCGCGATCGTAGAGCGCTTTCTCTTCCATGAGATCAGTCTCCTTCAGGCTTGGAGCGGCGAACATAGCACGCGGACGCGGCGCATGACCTCGAAGCGCCGGCGCGAAGGCACGGCGGTGCCGCAGACGCGCATCGGGCGGCTGGTGAGCCTCGGGCTGGCCGCGGGCGAGCTCGCCGTCGGCGGCGCCGTAGAGGGCCTGCGAAGGTTCGCGTCCGCGCAGCCCGCCGGGGTCGGCAGCGTGTTCCTGACCGCGGCGAGCGCGGAACGCCTCGCCGCCCGCCTCGCGCGCCTGCGCGGCGCGGCGATGAAGCTCGGCCAGCTGCTCTCGCTGGAGGGCGAGGGCGTGGTGCCGCCGGAGTTCGCCCGCGCACTGGCAACCCTGCGCTCGGGCGCGAGCCCGATGCCCCGATCCCAGCTGCACCGGGTGCTGGGACGGGAATGGGGCGGCGGCTGGGCGAGTCGCTTCGAGCGCTTCGACGAGGAGCCGGTCGCCGCCGCCTCGATCGGCCAGGTGCACCGCGCGCTTACCGGCGACGGCCGCGACCTCGCGATCAAGGTCCAGTACCCGGGCGTCGCCCGCTCGATCGACAGCGACGTCGACAACGTCGCCATCCTGCTGCGGATGCTCAACCTGCTGCCGCTCGAGATCGAGATCGCAGGCCTGGTAGCGGAGGCCAAGCGCCAGCTGCACGAGGAGGCCGACTACCTGGCCGAGGCACGTCACCTCACGCGGTTCCGGCGCCTCGTCGCCGACGAGCCGCGACTCGTGGTGCCGCGGGTGCACGCGGACCTCACCACCCGGCGCGTGCTTGCGATGGACTACGTCCACGGGGAGCCCCTGGAAGCGCTCGGCGCCGCGGGCGTGGCGCAGCGCACGCGGGACGAGATCGGCGCCCTGCTCGAGCGGCTCGTCTTCCGCGAGCTGTTCGAGTTCCGGGCGATGCAGACTGATCCGAACTTCGCCAACTATCTTTGGGACCGCGAAGGCGGCCGGGTCGTCCTTCTCGACTTCGGCGCGACGCGCGAGTTTTCCCGCGTGTTCGTCGAGCGCTTCCGCGCGATTTCGCGCGCGGTGATCGCCGGCAACCGCGCTCGGATCCGGGAACTGGCGATCGGGATCGGCTACCTCACCCCGGAGGCCCCGCGCGAGCGCGCCGACGCGGTCGTGCAGCTCATCCAGCTCGTCTGCGAGCCGCTGCGCCACCGCGGTCCGTACGATTTCGCCGCTTCGGACCTGCCGTCGCGGGTGCGCAGTCTCGGCTTTGATCTCGCGTTCCGCAGGGGCCTGCTGCGCGCGCCGCCACCGGAGACGCTGTTCCTGCACCGCAAGCTGGTGGGATCGTTCCTGCTGCTCGCGCGCATCGGCGCGCGCGTGAACGCGCACGCGCTCGTTTTGCCCCTTCTGCGGGACGGCTGAGTTCCGCTACCCCAGCGTCGGCATGTTGAACCCGGGCGCAGGCGTGTCCTGGTGCGGCCAGCGCGTGGTGACGACCTTGGTGCGGGTGTAGAACTTGACGCCCTCGATCCCGTGCACATGCAGGTCGCCGAACAACGAGTTCTTCCAGCCCCCGAACGAGTAGTAGGCAACCGGCACCGGGATCGGCACGTTGATGCCGACCATCCCGACCTGGATCTCGTTCTCGAACCGGCGCGCCGCGCCGCCCGACTCGGTGAAGATCGCGACGCCGTTCGCGTACGGGTTTGCGTTCACCATCGCGATCGCGTCCTCGAGCGTCGGCACGCGCAACACGATCAGGACCGGCCCGAAGATCTCGTCCTGGTAGATCTTCATGCCGGGCTTCACGTCGTCGAAAAGCGTCGTTCCCAGGAAGAAGCCGTCCTCGTGCCCCTTCACGACCAGGCCGCGGCCGTCGGTCTTGAGCTTCGCACCTTCCTTGATGCCCACGTCGACGTAGCTCGCGACCTTGTCGCGGTGCTGCTTCGTGACGAGCGGCCCCATGTCCATGCCTTCGGCGTGGCCCGGCCCGATCTTGATGGCTTGCGCCTTCTTCTTGAGCAGCGACACGAGCGGGTCGGCCGCCGCGCCGACCGCGACCACCGCCGAGATCGCCATGCAGCGCTCGCCCGCCGACCCGTAGGCGGCCCCGATCAGCGCATCCGCGGTGAACTCCAGGTCGGCGTCGGGCAGCACGACCGCGTGGTTCTTCGCGCCGCCGAGCGCCTGCACGCGCTTGCCGTTCCGCGCGCCGGTCTCGTAGATGTACTTCGCGATCGGCGTCGAGCCGACGAACGACACGGCGCCGATGCCCGGGTGCGCGAGGATCGCGTCGACCGCCTCCTTGTCGCCGTGCACGACGTTGAACACGCCGTCCGGCAGGCCGGCCTGCTTGAAGAGCTCGGCGGCCCGCATCGAGGCTGAGGGAACCTTCTCCGAGATCTTCAGGATGAACGTGTTCCCGCACGCGATCGCGACCGGATACATCCACATCGGCACCATCGCCGGAAAGTTGAACGGGGTGATGCCCGCGCACACGCCAACCGGCTGGCGCACCGTGTGCGTGTCGACCTGCGTGCCGACGTTCTCCGAGTACTCGCCCTTGAGCAGGTTCGGGATGCCGCAGGCGAACTCGACCACCTCCAGTCCGCGTTGCACCTCGCCCATCGCATCGGGCAGCGTCTTGCCGTGCTCCTCGGTGATGAACTGCGCGATCGCCTTCTGGTGCTCCTGCAGCAGGGCCAGGAATTTCTGCATCGCGCGCGCGCGGCGCAGCGGCGGCGCGTCGCGCCACGCAGGCAGCGCGGCCTGCGCGGCCTTGACTGCCGCGTCGACCTCGGCGGGATTCGCGAACGGCACCCGCTTGGTGACCGCGCCGGTCGCCGGGTTGGTGACCTCGCCAGAGCGGCCGCTCTGGGAGGCGACCGGCTTGCCGCCGATCCAATGGGGGAGGGTCTGGAGCTCGATGGGCTTGTTCATGGCGGTCCTACGGGCGTGAGCGATTGCGAGGTCGCTACTCTAGCGCGAACCGGACGGCCCGCGGTCAACGCGGCGCGACGCGGCCGAGACGCGCCGCTCAGCCGCGCTTGCGCTTCGCGTACAGCTCGCGGAAGGTTTTGCCCTCGGGCGCGGGAAAGTCGCGCGTGAGCGTCCAGCCCCTGCCGGCGAGCGGCAGCTTCGTGATCCGCTTAAGCCCGCCGCCGAGAAACCTGAGGTAGCGCGCCGCCCACCACGCACCGAGCGCGTAGATGCGCGGATGAAGCGCGGCCCACGCCCAAATGCGCAACCCGAAGCGCTCGCTCCACGGGCGCAGCCCCCGGTCGACCTGCTTCTCGCGCAGCTTCCGCAGCAGGTCGGGCAGCGGGATTTTCACCGGGCACACGACGCCGCACTGGTTGCACAGCGTCGCGGCGTGCGGCAGGTCGAGCGCGTTCTCGAGCCCGATATAGGACGGCGTGAGCACCGAGCCCATGGGCCCCGGGTAAACCCAGCCGTACGCGTGGCCGCCGACGGTCTTGTACACCGGGCAGTGGTTCATGCACGCGCCGCAGCGGATGCAGCGGAGCATCTCCTGCATGTCCGTGCCGACCAGATTGGTGCGGCCCCCGTCGACCAGAATGAAGTACATGTGCTCCGGCCCGTCGCGGTCGTCGCGCCCCTTCGGTCCGGTGAAGAAGCTGATGTAGTTCGAGATCGGCTGCCCGGTCGCCGAGCGCGCGAGCAGCCGCATGAGGGTGGCGAAATCCTCCAGCGTCGGGATCACCTTCTCGATGCCGGTGATGCAGACGTGCACGCGCGGCAGCGTCGTGACCATCCGCCCGTTGCCTTCGTTGGTCACGGTCCCGCCCGATCCGGTCTCGGCGACGAGGAAGTTGCCGCCCGAGATGCCGAGGTCGGCGGACACGAAGTGCGTCCGCAGCGCCTCGCGGGCCTCGCGGGTCATCTCCGGGATGTCGGTCTTGCGCGGCTTGGCGTGCGCGCGCTCGAAGAGGTCCGCGACCTCCTCCTTCGACTTGTGCACCGCCGGCGCGATGATGTGCGACGGCGCTTCGCCTGCAAGCTGGATGATGTACTCGCCGAGGTCGGTCTCGACCGGCATCACGCCCGCGGCTGCGAGCGCCTCGTTGAGGCCGGCCTCCTCCGAGAGCATCGACTTCGACTTCACCGCCTTCTTGAGGCCGTGTCGACGACAGATCTCGAGCACCAGGTCGCGCGCGTCCTCGCGGGTGCGCGCAAAGAGGACGGTGGCGCCGCGCCGCGTCGCCTCGCGTTCGAACCGCTCGATGAGCGTGTCGAGGTCGGCGAGCGAGCGGTCGCGGATCTGTGCGCCCGCGTCCCGCAGCTGCTCGAATGCGGCGTGGCCGTACGCGTCGACCGCTTTGGCCCGTAACGCCGCCAGACCGGCGCTGCCGAACTTCTGCAGGTTCGCCTGCAGCGTCGCGTCGCCGAGCGCGGTGCCGGCGCGCGCCTTGAAGTGCATCGAGTGGACCTGCATCAGCGCTTCCCGGTCGTACCCGCCAGCACTTCGGCGACGTGCAACACTCGTGTCGCCTCGTTGCCCCTCCGGCGCAGTCGTCCCTCGATGTTGAGCATGCAGCCGAGATCCCCGAGCACCACCGCGTCGGCGCCGGTCGCCTCGATGCCCTGGCACTTGCGGTCGGCGATCGCACCCGAGATCGCGCCAAACTTGACCGAGAACGTGCCGCCGAATCCGCAGCACTGCTCGCATTCGCCCATCTCCACGAGCGCGAGGCCCGGGACTTTCGCGAGCAGCGCGCGCGGCTGGGCCTTGACGCCCATCTCGCGCAGACCGGCGCACGAGTCGTGATAGGTCACGCGGCCGCGGAGCGCCCCGGGGACCTTCTCGAGCTTCGCGACGTTCGCGAGAAAGTCGGTCAACTCGTGCACGCGCCCGGCGAGCCGCTCGACGCGCGCCCGCAAGCTCGGCGAATCCGCGAAGAGGTCGGGGTAGTGCGTCTTGATCATCCCGGCGCAGGAGCCCGACGGCGCGACGAGGTACTCGCAGCCCTCGAATTCGGCGAGCACTTTCTCCGCGAGCGCTTGCGCGGCGGCCCGGTCGCCCGAGTTGTAGCCCGGCTGGCCACAACAGGTCTGAGTGGGCGGCACGTAGACCTCGCAGCCGGCCGCCTCGAGCAGTTCGAGCGCGGCAAAGCCGATGCTCGGACGCATCAGGTCGACGAGACAGGTGACGAACAGGCCGACGCGCATTGCGTTCTTCTGGTTCGGCGGGGGCGCGCGAAGCTTAGCACAGGGCTTTGCGCGCCTGCCCCGCGCAGTTTCCGGATCGCGGTGTAGACTTTTGTCTGCCGGCAAATCAGCGACCCGACGCAACCGTGAGCGACAAGGAATCCAAGAACTCCATCCAGGTCATCGAGCGGATGATGAAGCTGCTCGACGTGCTGGCCGACTCCGCCGACGCGGTCAGCCTGAAGATCCTCGCCGGCAAGGCGGGGCTGCACCCGTCCACCGCGCACCGCATCCTCACCGCCCTCGTCCGCGACCGCATGGTCGAGCGCGTCGAGCAGGGCAGCTACCGGCTCGGGATGCGCCTGCTGGAGCTCGGCAACCTGGTGAAGTCGCGCATCAGCGTGCGCGAGCACGCGCTGCCGTTCATGCGCGAGCTGCACGCGCAGATCGGCGAGGCGGTCAACCTCTCCGTGCGCCGCGACGACGAGATCGTATACATCGAGCGCACCTCGAGCGGGCGCTCCCTGATGCGGGTCGTGAACATCATCGGCGCGCGTGCGCCGCTCCACATCACCGCGGTCGGCAAGCTCTTCCTGCTCGACGACGGACCGGAAGGCGTGAGGGCTTACGCGGAGCGCACCGGCCTCGCCGGGTACACGAAGAACACGATCCAGAGCCTGCCCGCGCTCGAGAAGGAACTGGAGAAGGTGCGCCGGCAGGGGTATGCGCTCGACAACGAGGAGGCCGAGCTCGGCGTGCGCTGCATCGGCGCCGGGGTGCGCGACGACACCGGTGCGCTCATCTCCGGCCTGTCGGTGTCGGCGCCCGCGGAGCGCATGAAGCCG
>Ga0105107_10002273_pt1 | contig 12615 bp, 14 predicted proteins | sample PPLLaktember2015_6_FD_79335 | JGI IMG/M metagenome (GOLD analysis project Ga0105107, IMG submission 79335) | Freshwater sediment microbial communities from Prairie Pothole Lake near Jamestown, North Dakota, USA - PPLs Lake P8 Core (1) Depth... | ecosystem: Environmental > Aquatic > Freshwater >... | reverse complement strand
TTTTCTCTGCGGTCTCTGCGCTCTCTGCGGTGAAAATTCCTATTTCTTCTTCATTTCCTTATAGAGATTGACCATTTCGATCGCCGAGAGGGCCGCGTCCCACCCCTTATTGCCCGCCTTGGAGCCCGCCCGCTCGATCGCCTGCTCCAAGTTGTCCGTGGTCAGGACGCCGAAGCAAACCGGGATTTCGCTCTCCAGCCCGATCATGGCCACCCCTTTCGACACTTCGGCGGCAATATAGTCGAAATGCGGCGTCGCGCCGCGGATCACGGCCCCGAGGCAGATCACCGCGTCGTATTTCTTCGCCAGGGCCATCTTCCGGGCCACCTGGGGGATTTCAAAGGCGCCCGGCACGCGCAGAACCTCGATGTCCCCGTCCTCCGCCCCGTTGCGGATCAGGACATCCAGGGCCCCGGAGAGAAGGCGTTCGCAAAAAAAATCGTTGAACCGGCTCACCACGATCCCAAACTTGAATCCTTTGGCGTTCAGTTTCCCTTCGATCACCTTTGGCATTTTTTCCTCCCGTGATCCGCTTTCAGCCATCAGCGGTCAGCGAAAATTTTGGGGGTCTTTGCTGATGGGTGAAGGCTCACAGCTTGTTTCACTCAACGCTCAGTAGATGCCCCATTTTTTTCTTTTTGGTCTTGAGGTAGTTGATATTCCTCTTTCCCGGTTTGCATTCGATGGAAATCCGCTCGACCACTTCGAGTCCGTATCCCTGGAGGCCCACAATCTTCTTAGGGTTGTTGGTCATGAGGCGGATCTTCCGAATCCCTAAGTCTCTGAGAATCTGCGCTCCCAGGCCGTAATCCCGCAGATCCGGCTCGAATCCTAAGGCTAAATTCGCCTCCACCGTGTCTTGGCCCTGGTCCTGCAGGGCGTAGGCCTTCATCTTGTTGATAAGCCCGATTCCCCGCCCCTCCTGGTGCATGTAGACGATGACCCCTTTGCCCTCCTGGGCCACCATGCGCATGGCGGTATGCAGTTGATCGCCGCAGTCGCACCGCTCGGACCCGAAGACGTCCCCGGTTAGACACTCGGAATGGACGCGCACCAGAACCGCATCTTCCGATCGGATGTCTCCCTTCACGAGCGCCAAGTGCTGCTGTTTGTCCACCTCGTTTTCATAAGCGATGGCCGTGAACTCCCCCCCGTAAACCGTGGGCAAAGTCGTAACCGCGGCCCGACGCACCAAACTCTCATTTTGCAGACGGTACCGAATCAGATCGGCGATGGTGACGATTTTGACCCCGTGCTTCTTGGCAAAGATTTCAAGATCGGGCATCCTGGCCATCGTGCCATCGTCGTTCATGACTTCGCAGATGACGCCGGCCGGCTTCAGGCCGGCAAGCCGCGCCAAATCCACGGACCCCTCGGTCTGCCCGGTTCGCACCAGCACCCCGCCGCTCTTGGCCTCCAACGGGAAAACATGGCCGGGACGCGCTAAATCCTCGGGCTTGGCGTCGTCGGCAATCGCCGTAAGCACCGTTGTGGCCCGGTCGGCCGCGGAAATTCCGGTGGTCACCCCCCGTTTGGCTTCGATGGATACGGTAAAGGCGGTCTTGAAAGCCGAGGTATTGTCGGACACCATCAGGGGAAGCTGCAGGGCTTTGACTTTATCCGAGGCCAGGGAAAGGCAGATCAGCCCTCGACCGTGCTTGGCCATGAAGTTGATGGCTTGCGGCGTCGCCTTTTCGGCGGCCATGCACAGATCCCCTTCGTTTTCCCGGTCTTCGTCATCCACCAGGATGACCATTTTCCCTTTGCGGATGTCCAACAGCGCTTCATCTATGGTGCTTACGGGCATGTTTCTTACTCCCTCGGTTTTATAAAGCCGTGTTGGGCCAGGAAACCGGCATCGAGGCGCGAGCCCTTCGCTGCCGGCCGCTCGGCCTGCCGCAGAAATTTTTCCACGTATTTGGCAATGGGATCGATTTCCAGGTTGACCGGATCCCCTGCCTTTTTCATCCTTAGAGTGGTGGATTGAACGGTGTGGGGGATCACGGCGACCGCGAACTCGGGTTCCTCGATCTCCGCCACCGTCAGGCTGATTCCGTCCACCGCCACCGATCCCTTTTCAATCAGATAGCGGCTGATCTCCTGGGGGGCCCGAAAGCGGTAGCGCCAGGCGTTTCCTTCGACGAAAACGCCGACCACCTCTCCGGTCCCGTCCACGTGGCCGGAAACCAAGTGCCCGCCCAAAAAATCGGAAATCCGCAAAGCTTTTTCCAGGTTGACCGGCCGGCCGGCCGGCGCTTTCGACAGCGTGGTGCGATTGAGGGTCTCCGGGGAAACCTCCGCCGTGAAAACCCGGTTGGACAGCCGGACGACCGTCAGGCAGACTCCATCCACCGCGATGCTGTCTCCGATCTTCACATCACCCAAGGCCAGCCCCGTCGCAACGGTTAAAAATATGCCCTCTCCCCTCCGTTCGAGAGACTGAATCTTGCCCAGGTCCTGGATCAAGCCGGTAAACAATTTGTTTTCCCTAAGAAATCTGCGCTTCTTTCAGAGGTATTTTCTTCGGAACAAAGCAATCTTATACAAAGTCCTTAATTTAATATTTTAACACACTGCGGCCCGCTTTCCAAAAGCTATTCTTCCCCCGCCACTTTAGCTTCCACCAGCAAATCAGGGCCGATTCTCCGAATTCGGACCAGCTCCACCGGGGCCGCATCCCGCATACGCCGGACCCCTTCCCCTCCTATGACTCCGGGGGCCTTCGCCCCTCCCGCGATCTTGGGGGCATAGAAAAAAAGCAGCCGGTCCACCAGCCGCTCCCTCAGGGCGGAGGCATTCAACTGGGCGCCCCCCTCGAGGAGAACAGAGACGATGCCCCGCTCTCCCAGCTTTTTCATCAAAACCCCGAGGTTTACTTTTCCCCGGGAGTTTTTCGGCAGCGCCCAAACTTCGACTTTCTTTTTTCCCAAGCGGTGGATCTTGGCGGGAAAAGCCGCCCTCGTGGCCGCAATTAGGGTGGGGTATTGGGAGGCCGTTTGAACGAGCCGCGACGTCAGCGGAATGCGCAAGCGGCTGTCCACCACGATCCTCAAGGGTTGGCGCTTGGGGTTCGGCCGGGAAAGGCGGACATTCAGCAGGGGGTTGTCCCGGAGAACCGTTCCGATCCCGACCATCACGGCATCCACGCCTTGGCGCAGACGGTGGACTTCCTGCCGGGATTCCGGACTCGTAACCCACCGCGAGTCCCCGGATGGGGTGGCAATTTTCCCGTCCAGCGTCAAGGCCCCTTTCAGGATGACAAACGGCGTCCCGGTGGTTATATATTTGTAGAATGGCGCATTCAATTCCCGGCAGGCTTCGCCCAACGCCCCAACCTCCACTTCGATTCCGGCTTTTCGCAGTCTCCGGATCCCCCGGCCGGATACCAGGGGATTCGGATCTTTCATCCCCACCACGACCTTTCGGATTCCCGCCTTCAAAACCGCCTCGGTGCAGGGCGGGGTCTTCCCGAAATGGTTGCAGGGCTCGAGGGTCACGTACAGCGTGGCGCCCCGCGCCTTTTCCCCGGCGCCCCGCAGGGCCAGAACTTCGGCATGGGGTTCCCCAGCGCGACGGTGGTATCCCCGCCCGACAATCCGGTCTCCTCGCACAACCACGGCGCCCACCATGGGATTGGGGCTGGTCGTGCCCATCCCCCGGCGGGCCAGCCGCAGAGCCAAACGCATGTACTTTTCGTCTCTTATCCGAATCACCATATTCGTGAGGTTCACGGATCCAAAAGGGCAAGGGGGAAAAACCATATCGGGATGCAAATGACCACAAAAAAAGGGGAGAGAGCCTCTTCACGCAGGCGAACAGGCTGCGTTTTAATTACACCTTGAAAATCTGCGTTTATCCGCGTCCCATATGCTTTGGGTCCTTGGTTTTTCCCCTCTTGCGATCTCACGACTTGCGCCTTGCGATTCTTTCCCTCGAACCCTTGGACCCTCGACCCCTTGAACCCTAATCCTTCTTGTTCTTCTGCCCTTTCTCCAACAGTTCCTTCACCTCACTCATGAATTCATTCACATCCTTGAAGGACCGATAAACGGAAGCGAACCGGACATAAGCCACCTCATCCAGGCTCTGGAGCTCCCGCATGATCTGCTCCCCGATCACCCGGCTCTGGATTTCGCGGTCCCCCATTTCCTGGAGTCTCTGTTCGATCCGCTCCACCAGTTTCGCCAGGACCTCCACGCTGATGGGGCGCTTCTCGCAGGCGCGGTGGAGCCCCGCCAGGATTTTATTGCGGTCAAAGATCTCCCGGCGCCCGTCCTTTTTAATGATCAAGGGAAGCGTTTCTTCGACCCGCTCGTAGGTCGTAAACCGGCGTTGGCATTGGGCGCACTCCCGGCGACGGCGGATAAGGTCTCCGTCTTTGCTCAGACGCGAATCGATGACCCGGTCTTCGATATGCTGGCAGAATGGGCAGCGCAATTCCTTTTATTTCCTCCAAAGCGTTTTGGTAAACATCCTGCAATTATTCCACCAATATCATAAGCCGGATCTTGGATCAAGAACGCAAATAAAAAAAGAATATTGGAAATTTGGTAACCCTTCCGTGACGGGGGGGCCCGGGGCAGGTTTTGTTGTGGCCTGGGGGTTCGGGCGGTACGCGCCGGAAGCATCGGCCGGGATGGGTAGAGACTCGGAGAAAGCCCTGACCCTCCGCGGGGAGAGGCGGGAGGCCTTGGCCTCCGCCCCCTCCACGAAGAAATCAGCGCCTCATGATTTTAAGCGGACCGTCCGGACCCCCAGGCCAAGGCGCCTTTTTGCCTTTACCTCGGACCTCCATTCATAGCGCCTGGCCACCCGTGACTGAAGGGTTACGGCAAGTCGGGGGATTCTCTTGACATCCGGGCAAAATTATTCATAAACTTTCTTAGAGGGCCGCATCCGGCTTTTCACCAACACGAAAGAAGGAGGTGAACATGTGGGATTCAGAAAAGGTGGAATTCACCACCATCTCCATCCGCGGCAAGGAGTACGACGCCAAGATGTTCGGAGTCGTGGCCGTCCATCCCCCCCAAGCTGATTCCCCCTGGTGGGAAATCGACTTCACCGACGGGACCACCCTGGTGACAAATGACGTGGTTTCGATCCGCTTCCAGAAAAAGAAGGGGAAATAGTCCGGGGGCCAAGGATTCTCTCAGTTTCGGTCAATGATTTCATTTAATCTTCAGGAGGGATCTGACGATGAAAAAAAAGGAAGCCGCAGAAAAATTTACCAGGCAGGTTCGTTTGTTTCTCTCTCTGGATCCCCTGCGCTATATCGAAGGGACAGTGACCGTCCCCAGCTCCAAGGCCCGGCTTTCGGACATGATCAACGACGAGCGCACATTTTTATCGATCCAAAACGCGGTGGTTCCCAAGGAGTGGTCTCACTGTTTTTCCGAATTCGTTTTGCTCAACAAACGGGAGATCCGGGCCATCGTCGAGATCGAATGAGGGTTTGACGAGTTCTGCCTCTCCGGTCGTCTTTGAAGGTAGGAGCGCCAGGGGCTCTGAAACCAAAGAAAAGGGGGGTTACGAAATGAAATTTCGCCTCGGGTTTCTTCTCCTCCTCATCGCCGCGGTGGGGCTCTGGCCGGCGCTGAGCCGCGGCCAAGCCAGGGATGCTCAAGCCTACAAATGGTACGAACAGGGCCGCCAGGATCTCAACCGGCAAGATTATCCGAAAGCCATCGCGGCCTTTAACCAGGCCGTCCTTCACCAAGCCAATTTCGCCGAGGCCTACCTCTATCGCGGCCTCGCCCACGCCGAGCAGCGCGAATATGAACAGGCCATTGATGACTACACCCGGGCCCTGGATTTCAAGAGTTCCCTGACCGAAGCCTACCGGTACCGCGGGAAAGCCTATGCGGCCATAGGACGGATGGACCGGGCCGTTGAGAATTACGATCAGCTCCTGTCCAAAGCCCCCCAGGACGAGGATGCTTACCGGCATCGCGGTTCGGCCTACGCGCAAACGAATCAATGGGACCAAGCCATCGAAGATTTTACCCAGGCCATCGCCCTGAATCCGAAGAATGCCGAAACCTATTACAACCGCGGGGTGGCCCGGGACCGCGCCGGGCAGAGACCACAGGCCGTGGAAGACTACAGCCAGGCGATTTCTTTGAATCCCGATGATTTCAATTCCTACCTCAATCGCGGAATCGCATACGGGCGCCTAAGTCAAGACGACAAGGCCCTGGCGGACTACTCCAAGGCTATCGGGCTCAACCCGACCCGGCCCGATCCATATTTTCAGCGCGGGTTGATCCACGCCCGGGGCGGCCGGTATGATGCCGCCATTGAAGACTTGTCCCAGACCCTTTCCCTGGATCCGAATAACTCCCAAGCTTATAACCAGCGCGGGGCCGCCCAGCGGAAAAAGGGGCAGGCAGAAAAGGCGATTGAGGACCATAACCGGGCGATTGAGCTTTCCGCCAACTCCGGAGAAGGATACTATTTCCGCGGTCAGGTTTTCTTCGACCAGGGTCAGAAAGAAAAAGCCAGGCTGGATTTTCAGAAGGCTTGCGCCCTGGGAATCGCCGAGGGATGCCGGGGAGTCAAGCTTCTGGAAAAATAACCGCCAAGGGAAGGAAGAAAATTTTCGAATTTCTTCAGCCACAGAGCTCACCGAGAACACAGAGATATAAACGATGCGAACTCAAACACCTTGGCAACCCGCGAATCTCAAATAAGCTTCTAAGGAAATATCATCTGGCGGGGGTCTGCTTCAGGCGGATCTTCGCTTCCATCAACATATCTCTCGCAAGCTCATCTTCATAACCGCTCTCGTAGATGATCTCCCGAATTCCGGCATTGATCAGCATCTTGGTGCAAATTACACAGGGCAGGTTCGTGCAGTAGAGGGTCGCCCCCTGGATGCGAATCCCGTGGAAGGCCGCTTGAATGATCGCATTCTGTTCGGCATGGAGTCCCCGGCAGAGTTCATGGCGCTCTCCGGAAGGAATTTGTTTCAACTCCCGAAGACAGCCGATTTCCAAACAATGGGCCAGTCCCGAGGGGGCGCCGTTGTAGCCCGTCGCCAGGATCCGCTTGTCCATAACGAGGACCGCCCCCACCTGCCGGCGCAGGCAGGTGGCGCGTTTGGCGACCAAACGGGTGATGTCCATGAAGTATTCTTCCCAGGTGGGCCGGCTCATTTTCCTTTTCCGGTATTCTTTCGCGTGTAGAAAAAGATAAAATCTAATGTCGATTCAATTTTACGCATTTAAGACACTCGCAGGGGCGCGCGGCGCGTGCCCGATAGCGGGCGCGGAGCATCGCGCCCCCACAATTTTTTTATTTTTTGAGGAAACGAAGTTCAGGGGAAATACTTTTTCTCCTTGCGACTTGCGCCTCGCGCCTTACGGCATTTTTCATCCAGGCGGGCAATTTGATCCAGCCGCCGCTGATGATTGCCCCCTAAAAACTCGGCTTCGAGCCAGACCCCAACGATCTCACGGGCGATTTTCTTTACGAAGAGGCGGCCCCCGAGAACCAGCACATTGGAGTCATTATGCTCCCGGCTCATCCGGGCGGTGTAAAGGTCGTGGCACAAAGCGGCCCTCACCCCCCGGAAGCGATTGGCAACCACCGACATTCCGATGCCGGTGCCACAGATCAAAATTCCACGGGGGATCGCCCCCGTGGAAATTTTTTCCGCAACCGCCATTCCCATTTCCGGGTAGTCAACCGGGGACCCATCGGGGCTCCCCAAATCGAGAACTTCGACGCCTCTCTCCCGCAGGTAAACCCGTAAATCCTCTTTGAGCTCGAATCCGGCGTGGTCGCACCCAATCGCTATTTTCATTTCAGGGCTCGAACTTCTTGAAAACCAGGACCGCGTTCGTGCCCCCAAACCCGAAGGAATTCGAAAGGGCCACCCGCACCTCGGCTTTTCGGGCCACGTTGGGAACATAGTCCAGATCACAATTCGGATCCGGCGTCTCATAGTTGATCGTGGGAGGAATCACGCCTTGAAAAATGGTCAAAACCGTGAAGATGGATTCCACCCCGCCGGCCCCCCCCAGAAGGTGGCCGGTCATGGATTTGGTCGAGCTCACCGGAAGCTTCCGGGCGTGTTCTTTGAAGACCGTCTTGATGGCAATGGTCTCATAGAGATCGTTGTATTCCGTCGAGGTCCCGTGGGCGTTGATATAGTCCACCTCCTCCGGCCGGATCCCCGCATCTCTGAGGGCCATGGCCATGCAGCGAGCCGCGCCCTCCCCGTCCGGCGCCGGCGCGGTGATGTGATACGCGTCTCCCGTCAGGCCGTAGCCGACGATCTCCGCATAAATTTTCGCCCCGCGGTTCAGGGCGTGTTCCATTTCTTCGAGGAGGATAATTCCGCCCCCTTCGCCCATGACAAACCCGTCCCGATCTTTATCGAATGGGCGGGAGGCCTTCTCCGGCTCGTTGTTACGGGTTGAAATGGCCTTCATGGCGTTGAACCCGCCGACCGCGAGGGGGGTGATGGTGGATTCCACGCCGCCGGTAAGGATCGCATCGGCGTCTCCCCTCTGGATTACCTTCCACGCGTCCCCGATGTTGTGGTTTCCGGTGGCGCAGGCGGTGACCACGGAGCTGTTGGGCCCCTTGGCCCCGAAGCGCATGGAGATATGCCCGGGAGCCTCGTTCACAATCAGCATGGGAATGAAAAAGGGTGAAATCCGCCCGGGCCCCTTTTCCAGCAGGACCTTGTGGAAGGATTCGATCGTCGTCAATCCCCCCAGGCCGGCGCCCACGACGACCCCCACCCGTTCCGCGTTCTGGGGGGTTATTTTGAACTGGGAATCCTCCATAGCCATGACGGCCGCGGCCAGGGCGTACTGGATAAAAATATCCATGCGCCGGGCCTCTTTTTTATCCATAAAGTTCTCGGGGGCAAAGTCTTTGACTTCGGCGGCGATTTGGGTATCGAAACCCGCGGAATCGAATCTGGTGATGCGGCCGACCCCGGATTTTCCCTGAATCAGGGCATTCCAGGTTTTTTCCACTCCCATTCCCAAGGGAGACACCATGCCCATTCCGGTGACGACTACTCTGCGCTTCAACATCGCACCTCTCCCTTCACACGCAAAACCTCTTCGCGACCCCTGTTCTCAGGCCCTGCGCCAAATTTCAAACCTCCTCACCTCCGCAAGGCGACAGTCGGTTGTTTACATGTGTTCGTTGATGTAGCTGACGACGTCCTGCACGGTCTGAATCTTTTCGGCGTCCTCATCCGAAATTTCGATGCCAAACTCTTCTTCCATGGCCATGATCAGTTCCACTAAGTCCAAAGAGTCCGCCCCGAGGTCTTCAATGAAGGAAGCCTCTAGGGTGACTTCTTCTTCACTGACCCCCAACTGTTCCACAATGATTTCGATTACGCGGCGTTCTACGGTTTTTTCCACAATCACACCTCCTTATCCAATCTTGATAATCACATAAAAAGTCGTCGCAGCGATGGTTTCGATTGTAGGGGCGTCCGGCGGACGCCAGAAATGGGCGAGCGCAACTCGCCCCTACATGCCAGCCGCGCAAAAACGGAGAAAGGTAGGGGTGATTCATGAATCGCCGCTCCTTAGGGCACGCGGCAATAAAGAATCATCCTGAATCCGTTTCCTTTTTACTTTTTTTGGTTCCCGGTGTCAAGGCATAACTGCCTTCTCCTAAAAAATTGATGATCTCGCAAAAAATCAGCGGAACGATGGTTTCGATTGTAGGGGCGTCCGGCGGACGCCCCTGATGGGCGAGCACCGCTCGCCCCTACATGCCAGGCGCGCAAAAACGGAGGAGTGAAGCGCAACGCCGCAGATGGATTTTTTGCGAAACCATCAAAATTTACATGTACATCCCGCCATTCACGTTGAGAACCTGCCCGGTAATGTAATTCGCTCCCGGTCCGGCCAGGAAAAGGACCGCCTCGGCGATATCTTCGGGCGATCCCAGCCGCTCCAAGGGGATCTGTTTGATGAGAAACTCCCGATCCTTCGCGGGGATCGCCTGGCTCATGGCCGTGTCGATGAATCCCGGAGCCACGGCGTTGACCTGGATGTTCCGGCTCGCGTATTCGCGGGCCACAGATTTCGTAAAGCCGATCAGACCGGCTTTGGAGGAGGCGTAGTTCGACTGCCCGGCATTCCCCATCTGGCCGGTGACCGAGGCAATGTTGACGATTTTCCCCCCCCTTTGTTTCAGGAAGGGGCGGAGGACCGCTTTGGTCAAATGGAAGGCCCCCTTCAGGTTAACCCCCAACACTAAATCCCAATCCTCTTCCTTCATCCGCAGGAGCACCTGGTCCCGGGTGATTCCGGCGTTGTTGACCAGGATGTCGAGGCGGCCGAATCGATCTACGGATTTTTGAACCATGCCTTCCGCATCTTTGCCGTCGGCCACATTCCCCTTGACGGCAGCAGCCTCTTGCCCCAGGGCCGCGATTTCCCGGCAGGTCTCCTCGGCCTTCTCCAGATTGATGTCGGAAACAACAACCTTGGCCCCTTCCCGCGCCAGCGCCAGGGCGATAGCCCGCCCGATCCCCTGGGCCCCGCCGGTTATTAGGGCCACTTTACCTTCCAGTTTCATCGTCCATTCCTTTTTTCATGGGACGCAGATTTACGCAGAAAAAACGGATCAAATATAAGATTGCCTAAAATATTTGTAGGCCTCAACGGAAGATCCTTTGCTTACCCCTTGCGCTCTCGCGACTTACGATTTTACCTATCCTGCAAATCTGCGTTCATCTGCGTCCTATAAGAGTCCCTGCGCTTTTTCCCAGGTCGCCCCATCCTCCACGTTTGCCGTGGGAACTTCCCGGCTGATCCGGCGCATCAGCCCCGAAAGGACCTTGCCCGGCCCCGTTTCCAGAACCAATTCGGGTCCCATGGCGGCCATCTTCCGCATGCTCTCCTCCCAGCGAACCGGATGGTCCACCTGTTGGAAGAGAAGCTCTTTGATCCGGTCCTTTCCGGGATAGACATCCGCTTCCACGTTGGAAATGACGGGAAACGTAAGGTCTCCTGTTTCCACCGGCGCGAGCGCCTCCCGGAGCCTTTCGGCCGCAGGCTTCATCAGGAGGCAATGGAAAGGCGCGCTCACCGGCAGGATCACGGCTTTCTTTCCCGCCTGTTTGGAAACGATCTCCACCGCCCGTTTCACGGCCGTGGCGTGGCCGGAGACGGCGATCTGCCCGGGGCTGTTGAAATTTGCCGGGGAAAGGACTTCCCCCTGCGCCGCTTCCCGGCAGAGGGCTTCCACCTCGGCCGGGATCAACCCCATGATCGCGGCCATGGCGCCCACGCCCACCGGGACCGCTTCCTGCATGAACTTGCCCCGCAGGTGAACTAACCGCACGGCATCGCGGAAACCCAACCCGCCCGCGGCTACCAGCGCCCCGTACTCGCCAAGGCTGTGGCCGGCCGCCGCCAGGGGGGTAATCTCCCGGTCGGTCTCCATCATCCGCAAAGCGGCTACCGCGACCGTCAGAATCGCCGGCTGGGTGTTGGCCGTAAGCTTCAGGTCTTCTTCCGGCCCCTGGAAGCAGAGGGAGGCCAGGTCATACCCCAGCGCCTCGTTCGCCTCCAAGAACACCTGCTTGGCGGCCGGCGAGCGGTCATAAAGGTCCTTGCCCATCCCCACATACTGGGACCCCTGTCCCGGAAAGATCAAGGCGACCTTTTTCATTTACTGGCATACTCCTTGTTTAGCGCCTGGCCGATGACGTTGCGTTGGATCTGGTTGGTTCCCTCGTAGATCTGCAGGATCTTGGCGTCCCGCATCATTTTCTCGACCGGATAATCCCGCATGAACCCGTAGCCGCCGAAGACCTGCACGGCGTCCGTGGTTACCTTCATGGCCACGTCGCTCGGGAAAACCTTGGACATGGCCGAGTATTTCGAGATGTCCTTGGGATTGGTGTCCACCCAGCGGGCAACCGCATACACTAAGGCCCGGGCTGCCTCGATCTGGATCGCCATATCCGCCAGGATATGCTGAACCGCCTGGAACGAAATGATGGGCTTTTCAAACTGGTGCCGTTCCCGGGCGTAGGCTACGGCCGCTTCAAAGGCGCCCTGGGCCAGCCCCACCGCCTGCGCCCCGATTCCCGGTCTCGTCCGGTCGAAGGTCCTCATGGTCACGATGAAGCCCATCCCTTCCCGGCCGATCACGTTCTCCTTGGGGACCCGGCAGTCTTCGAAAACCAGCTCCCGCGTGGCCGAGCAGCGGATCCCAAGCTTTTTTTCCTTTTTCCCGAACGTAAAACCTTCCATCCCCTTTTCGAGGATAAAGGCCGTGGCCCCGCGAGGACCTTTGGATTTGTCGGTCAGGGCGATAACGGAATAGGTCTCCGCCTCCCCGCCGTTGGTGATCCACTGTTTCGTTCCGTTGAGGATATAAGAATCGCCGTCTCGTTTGGCTGTGGTGCGGATTCCGCCCGCATCGCTGCCGGCGCCGGCTTCGGTCAGGCCAAAGGCCGCCAATTTCTTCCCGGAGGCTACGTCCGGAAGATATTTCTTTTTCTGCTCTTCGCTGGCGAAAGGCAGGATCGGGTACGATCCCAGACCCGAAGCGGCAAAAGAAACCGAAACTCCGATGCAGGCCCGCGAAATTTCCTCGATGGCAAGGCAATTCTCAAAGGAA
>Ga0105107_10002270_pt1 | contig 12630 bp, 11 predicted proteins | sample PPLLaktember2015_6_FD_79335 | JGI IMG/M metagenome (GOLD analysis project Ga0105107, IMG submission 79335) | Freshwater sediment microbial communities from Prairie Pothole Lake near Jamestown, North Dakota, USA - PPLs Lake P8 Core (1) Depth... | ecosystem: Environmental > Aquatic > Freshwater >... | reverse complement strand
CAGCGCGATAGCGCGTTCGGGGCAGGTCTTCTCGCAGATGCCGCATTGCACGCAGTTGCGCTCGATGAAGCGCACCTGCGGCACCTCCGGGTTGTCGAGGATCGCGCTCTCCGGGCAGCTGCCGACGCACGCGAGGCACATCGTGCACTTGCCGGCGTCGATCGCGATCGCGCCGAACGGTGCGCCCTTCGGCAGCGCGATCGTCGACTGCGGTGTCGGCGCATGCGCGGCAAGGTGCTCGAGCGCGAGGCCGATCGTCGTGCGCTTCTCGGCCGTGGCTGCGAAGATCGCGGGGACGCGCACGCCGAGCGGCGCGTGCCCGCCCCACAGCATCGTGTCGAGTGCCGCCGGGTCGTTCGCGTCCACCGTGCGGAAGTGACGGCCCTGGTAGCCCAGCGCCTGCGCGATCGTGTCGCCGAGCTGCATCTCGAACCCGACCACCTCGTCGTATCGCGCGAGGTCGTCGGCGCCGACCATCGAGATCACCTCGACCGCGCCCCACGCGAGCGCCGCCAGCCAGAGGTCGAGACCGACCGCATCGATGTTGTGCACCTCGACCGGAACGACGCGCGCGGGCAGCCCCCGGCCGCGCCGCGCGTACTGCGCCAGGGCTTCGCCGCCGCGCCGGCCGTGCACGAGCAGGCAGGCGTCACGCCCGCCGGACTTCGCATAGGTCGACAGCAGCGTGCGCAGCCGCAGGCCGAGGTGCGCGGGTGACGGGTAGGCGTAGGTGAGCGCACCCGATGGGCAGACGGTGGTACAGGTGCCGCAGCCCATGCACAGGTGCGGCTCGACGTGGATCCTGTCGCCGTCGGGGCGGATCGCCTCCGTCTCGCAGGCGTCGATGCACTTGCGGCAGCCTTCCTTCTGCGAGCGGCTGTGCGCACAGATCGAGGACTTGTAATTGAAGTACTTCGGCTTCTCGAACTCGCCGGTCATGCCGGCCAGCTCCATCGCGGCCCTCGCCTGCGCGACCGGATCCGGTCCGGGCGCGAGGTAGCCCTGCGGCGGCTCGGGCGTGCGCAGGAACGGCTGGCGCGAGAGGTCGAGCACGAGGTCGAAGCGGCTGGTGCGCGCCACGTCCGCACGGCCGAAGTCGATCGCACCGACACTGCCACACGCCGTCACGCAGGCGCGATGCGACTTGCAGCGGTCGAGATCGACCTGGTAGCTCCAGTCGATCGCCTGCTCGGGGCACGCCTTGATGCAGGCGTTGCAGCGCGTGCAGAGGTCGAGGTCGATCGGGTTGTCCTGGCGCCACGTCGCGTCGAACGCGCCGAGCCAGCCGGTGAGCCCGGTAAGCGTGCCGCTGAACACGGGATAGTCGCGCACCGCGGGGAGCTCGGTACCGGTGACGCGGCCGGTCGCGAGCACGGTGACCGTAAGGCGATCCTGGAGCGCGTCGGCCCAAGCGAGCGCCGCATCCGCGGGACCCACGATCAGCGTCTGTCCTTCGGAGCGATAGCTGACGCTCGGCACCGGGTCGGGATCGGGCAGCGCCGCCTGCGCGAGCAGCGCCGCGAGCTTGGGCGTCGCACCGCGCGCCTCGGGAGACCAACCGCCCGCCTCGCGCAGGTTGACGAAGCGGATCGTCTGCGTTCGCGCCGACTCGCCCGCGATGTCGGCGAACAGGCTCGCCTCCTGCGTGCACGCGACGATCACGTCGCCCGCCACGTGCTCGGCGAAACCGGAGAGCTCCTTCTGGCAGAGCATGGTGTACACCGGCGGCCCGGACTCCAGCGCGAGCGCGTCGGCGAGCGCGCCGGCGTCGATCGGCGCAGTGCCGTTGCACGAGCAGAGGAAGAGTCGCTTGTCGGCGAGGCTCATCGCGGATTGACGCGATCGTCGGGGGCTGCGGGCACGCGCTCCCGGGCGGTGTCGTCCGGCGAAGGCCCGGGCAGCGCCGCCTCCGCTTCCTGCGGTGGCAACGCGTCCGGCGACGGTGATGGCAACGCGTCCGCCGGCTTCGCGACGTCGATGCCGGGCGCGGCAACGCCCGCTCCCGTGTCTTCGTGCCCCGTTTCCGTCGCCACAGCCTGCGCTTGCTGTGCGGCGTCCTGCGCATCGGTGGTCGCGACCGGGCCGGGCAGCGGCTCGTCAGGCACGTCCTCGACGTGCCCCGCCTCGTTCACACGCGTCCTGGGCGGATCGAAGATGTAGCGCGCGTGCCTCAACTTGCCGACGAGGTCGTCGGGAATCGGCTCGAACTTCGAGTAGTCGTCGATGTAGACGTCGAGCCCGTCCATCACGTTGAAACGCGGGTCGCTGAAGAGCTTGCGCAGCGCCTGCCGCTTCACCGCCTCGTCGACCTTGGGCGCGAGGAAGCGCGTGAAGTCGGAGTCGAAGCCGAGCGACTCGACCGGTGGCAGCGGCGGCGCCTCGTCGCCGGCGGTGGCCGCAAGGTCCGGCGGCGGCGATGACCCCGTCGGTGCGGCGGGGTTCGCCGCTACGCCGGCGGGTGCCGCGGCCGCCAGTGCCGCCGTCGCGGGGGCCGACGTCACCGGTGGCGGCTCCGTCGCCGAGGGGCGCGCCGCCGCGAGCTTGCGTTGCGACCAGCGGCGCAGGAAATTCGCATCGCCGTCCCGGGCCTGGCCAGCCATGGTCACAGGCCCCGGCGGCGCGGGTCGCGGCCCGCGTCGTTGGCGAACGGGTCGTTGCGACGCACCTTCTTCTTCGGCTCGGGCTTGTAGTGCTCGGCGACGAACGGCGCAAGCCAGTCGCGCACCGGCAGCGGCATCGCGACCGCGTCCACCTGCTCGCCGCCGTCCATCATCCGGGCCGCCTCGTTGTAGCTCACGGTTGCGAGCACCGGTCGCGCCACCGGCGCTCCGTCGTCGAACGTGCGCCAGAGCACGAACACGCTCGGCTGCGGTGCGGTCAGGTTGAGGAAGTAGCCCTCGGCCTCGCTGCGGTGGAGCTCGAGCACCAGGCCCGGAAAACGCCACCGCGATCCCTCGGGACCGTCGCACAGGCATTCGGGATCACCGGGCACGACCTCGAGGTCCGGCGCGGGCACACCCGCGGGAAGAACCGTCGCCGGCTGCCACTTCTCGCTCGCCCAGCGACTCGCGAGCGGCACACGTTCCATCACGACATCGACGGGAAACCGCGGCAACGGCATGGATATGGTGAGCGCGCAGGAGGCTTGTTGCAGAGCGTCGGATGGTACACCACGCGATGCGCCGGCCCTCGCGTGCTCTGCTAACATTCTTCGACCCGGACGAAGCCCCACATGGTCAAGGTCATTCCTCTCGCCGACGCGCGTGCCCACCATCGCGGGCAGTCGCTCGAGGCGTTCGTGCGCGACGCCGCGTTCGGCGCAGCGACGGACACGGCCGACGTCGCGGACCTCCGCGGCCGTCGCCTGCACGACCTCCGCATCTCGGTCACCGACCGCTGCAACTTCCGCTGCGTCTATTGCATGCCGAAGGACGTCTTCGGCCGCGACTACCCGTTCCTGCCGCACGGCGAGCTCCTCACCTTCGAGGAAATCACCCGCGTGGCGAGCGCGTTCGTCGCGCTCGGCGTGCGCAAGATCCGCCTGACCGGCGGCGAGCCGCTGCTGCGCCGGGGCATCGAGCGGCTGGTCGCGATGCTCGCCGCGATCGACCCCGCGGTCGACCTCACGCTCACCACCAACGGCGCGGGGCTCGCGCGGAAGGCGAAGGAGTTGAAGGACGCGGGCCTGAAGCGCGTGACGGTGAGTCTCGACTCGCTCGACGATGCGACGTTCCGCGCGATGAACGACGTCGACTTCCCGGTCGCCAAAGTGCTCGAAGGCATCGATGCCGCCGCCGCCGCGGGGCTCGCGCCGATCAAGATCAACATGGTCGTGAAGCGCGGCATGAACGACGGCTCGATCGTGCCGATGGCGCGGCGCTTCCGCGGCAGCGGCCACGTCGTGCGCTTCATCGAGTTCATGGACGTCGGGGCGACCAACGGCTGGCGCATGGACGACGTCGTCACGGCCGCCGAGATCGTGAGGACGATCGGCTGCGAGTTCCCGCTCGAGCCGACCCTGCCCAACTACACGGGCGAGGTCGCGGAGCGCTGGCGTTACCTCGACGGGGCCGGCGAGGTCGGCGTGATTGCGTCGGTGACGCAGGCCTTCTGCCGCGACTGCACGCGCGCGCGCCTCTCGACCGACGGCAAGGTCTACACGTGCCTGTTCGCCAACGACGGCTTCGACCTCAAGGGCCCGCTGCGCGAGGGCGTCGCCGACGCGGGGCTGCGCAGCGCGATCGCGGCGATCTGGCGGCAACGTGCCGACCGCTACTCGGAGATCCGCACCGCGGCGACCGGTCGCGTGCCGAAGGTCGAGATGTCCTACATCGGGGGGTAGGTCGTGTACCGCCCCGATCTCACGAACGCCGCCCGCCCGGCGACGGTCGATGTGCCGGCAGTCGACGAGCACGGCCAATCCCGGCTGGTATCGATCGCCGGCGAACACCCGCTCACGATCTACGTCGACAAGCGCGAGCTCCTCACGCTGATGACGCTCGGCGGCGCGCCGGAGGCGCTCGCGATCGGCTACCTGCGCAACCAGCGGCTGGTCGGCTCGATCGACGACATCGCCGCCGTGCACGTGGACTGGGACGTCGACGCGGTGTCGGTGAAGACGCGCGGCGGCCTCGTCGACCTCGACGAGAAGACGGCGAAGCGCACCAAGACCACCGGCTGCGGGCAGGGCACGGTGTTCGGCGACCTGATGGAGGACGTCGAGGGCATCCGGCTGCCGCAGGGAGCCCCGCTGCGCCGCTCGACCCTCCACGACCTCCTCGACCGCGTGCGGCTGCAGGACACGATCTACAAGCAGTCGGGCGCGATCCACGGCTGCGGCCTCGCCACGAACGCGCCCGGCCGCGCGGAGATCCTGTATTTCGTCGAGGACGTGGGCCGCCACAACGCGGTGGACGCGATCGCCGGGTTCATGTGGCTCGACGGCGTCGAGGGCGGCGACAAGATCTTCTACACCACCGGCCGGCTCACGTCGGAGATGGTGATCAAGGCGGCGCAGATGGGCATCCCGTTCCTCGTCTCGCGCTCGGGGCTCACGCAGATGGGCTACGACGTCGCGCGCAAGGTCGGCATGACGATGATCGGCCGCGCGGCCAACAAGCACTACCTGCTCTTCACCGGCGTCGAGCGCTTTCTTCCCGATGAGTGAAGTCGCCGTTCGAGATACCCGCGCGATGAGCCCGAAGGGCCGCCCCGAGGGCGAATCAGGCCCGGAGCGCTCAGCGCGAAGGGTAGTACAGTGATCGCGCGCGCGGACGTCACCGGCATCGTGCTGGCCGGCGGCCAGGGACGGCGCATGGGCGGCGTCGACAAGGGTCTCGTGCTCCTCGACGGCCGCCCGATGGTCACGCACGTGATCGAGCGGCTCGCGCCGCAGGTGGGACCGATCCTCGTCAACGCGAACCAGAACGCGGACGCCTACGCCGCGCTCGGCCACCCGGTGGTGCCCGACGCGGTCGGTGGTTACGCCGGCCCGCTCGCGGGGCTGCACGCGGGCCTGTCGCGCGCATCGACGCCCTTCGTCGTCACCGTCCCGTGCGACTCGCCGTTCCTGCCGCCGGATCTCGTCGCGCGCCTCGCCGACGGGCTCGTACACCGTGGCGCAGCCCTCGCGGTCGCGAGGACCTTCGACCAGCCCCACCCGGTGTTCGCATTGGTCCGTCGCGACGTGCTGCCGAACCTCTCCGCATTTCTCGACGCCGGCGGCCGCAAGATCGACACCTGGTACGCGAGCCTCGCGGTCGTCGAGGTACCGTTCGACGACTGCGCCGCCGCGTTCCGCAACATCAATACGCGCGACGAGCTCGACGCCGCCTCGCGCGCCTAGCGCTGCGTAGAATTGGCGGCGCTAGCGCAATCCCCGAGTCGATCCCGTGACCAAGCCCCAGACCCTCCACGAAGCCTCGTGCGCCGACGACTACGACCCGAACTCGATGCCCGTCGAGCGGGCCCGCGAGCTGATCCGGCGCTTCCTTGTCCCGGTCACCGTGACCGAGCGCGTGCACGTGCGGCAGGCGCTCGGGCGCGTGCTCGCCGAGGACGTCGTCTCGCCGGTCGACGTCCCCGGTCACGACAACTCGGCGATGGACGGCTGGGCGGTGCGCTTTGCCGACCTCGCGCCGGGCAGTGAGACGCGCCTCGCCCGCATCGGCGAGTCGTTCGCGGGAAAGCCCTTCGGCGGCAGCGTCGGCGCCGGGCAAGCGGTGCGCATCTTCACCGGTGCGGTGATGCCTTCCGGTGCCGACAGCGTCGTGATGCAGGAGCGGGCGCGCGAGGTCGAGGGCGGCGTCGCGGTCGCCCCGGGCGCGCTGACCAAGGCCGGACAAAACCGCCGTTTCGCCGGCGAGGATCTGCAGCGCGGCGGCATCGTGTTCCGCGCGGGCCAGCCGCTGCGCCCCGCCGAGCTCGGCATGATCGCTTCGCTCGGGATCAATGAGCTCTCCGTCTACCGGCGACTGCGCGTCGCCTTTTTCTCGACCGGCGACGAGCTGGTGTCGATCGGGCAGCCGCTCGGCGAGGGCCAGATCTACGACAGCAACCGTTACACGATCCACGCGATGCTGACGCGCCTCGGCTGCGACGTGATCGACATGGGGGTCGTGCGCGACGACCCTGCGCTCCTCGAGCGCGCGTTCGCCACCGCCGCCGAGAGCGCGGACGTCGTCGTCACTTCGGGGGGCGTGTCGGTCGGCGAAGCCGACTTCGTCAAACAGCTGATGGACAAGCTGGGCGAGGTCGTGTTCTGGAAGATCGCGATGAAGCCCGGCCGCCCGCTCGCCTATGGCCGCATCGGCGCTGCACACTTCTTCGGCCTGCCGGGCAACCCGGTGTCGGTGATGGTGACCTTCTACCAGTTCGTGCGCGACGCGCTGCTCGTGCTGCAGGGGCAGCGAGAGGTCGTGCCGGTGCCGAGGTTCAAGGCGACGCTTGCCGCGCCGATCCGCAAGGCCCCCGGCCGCACCGAGTTCCAGCGCGGCATCCTCTCCCCCGACGGCGCCGGCGGCTACACCGTGCGCACCACCGGCGACCAGGGCTCCGGCATCCTGTCGTCGATGTCGCAGGCAAACTGCTTCATCGTCCTCCCCGACCACTGCGGCAACGTCGCGGCCGGCGAGGCGGTCGACGTACAGCTGCTCGAAGGGCTGGTCTAGCTTTCGATCCGTGGTGCCCGCGCCCTAGCCGATCCGCCACGCGTGCGCGCATTGCCTGCAGCGCACGTGCACTACCCGTCCGCTCACCGTGTCGGGCGAGTCGTGCGCCGACACCACCGCAAAGCGGCCGTAGGTGGCGCAACCCGGGCACACCGCCTGTTCGGCGATGGCCTCGGCGCGGAACAGCGTCGCGCTGAAGCTGCGCCACGCGAACACGCAGACCACGCCGCCGGCACCGGCAACCGCGACGAGGAACAGCAGGTTGGCGGCCGACGAGCGGAACTCGACCACCTCCAGCGCCACCAGCATCATAATCAGCGCGAGGAAGCCCGTGACCAGGTAGGCGTGCGCCTCGATCAGCTGGCGCTCGTACCAGCGCCGGAAGCCGCGCTGCCGCAGGGCGTCGTCGAGGGCCATGGTGTCGGTGGTCGCGCACCGAGTCTACGCCGCGCTCCCGGGATGCGACAACGTCCGCGGCGGCACGCGCCGGATGCGATGGCGCGCCGCTGCGGCGTCTCGAAGAGGTGCCCGACGCGGGCCGGACGCGAGGAGGAGGGTCGCGTCAGGTGGCCGCGTCGACGGACCCGGGGAGGAGTTCCGGTGTCGCGTGCGCCAGGCCCGTGAGGGCTGGCACGGCAAAGCCTGGGTTCCCGGGACCTGTTGTCCCGGAGCAGGAATCGAAAATCAGAAGCCCGAGGGGGCGCGTCGCTCGAGACGCTGCAGCCGCATTTCCAGGTCGGCCAGGTCGACGGATCGGGCAAGATAGTCCTCGACGCGCTTCTGCTCGATCCGCCAGAGCCACAACTCGACGCGCTCGAGCCAGGACCGGCCCGGCTCCCTGCGGACGCGTGCCGCGGCGGCCGGCACGGTACGTACAGGCGGTACGACCGGCGAGACCGTGCGTGGTGCGCGGTAGCGGACGTCCCGCACCGTGGGGTGGAACCACACGTTCGGGGGGGCCGCGGCGGCGTGCTGTCGCATCTTCCATCTCCTGGCCGCGGACCTCGTGAGCCCGGGCACAACTCATCTGCGGCATCATTCGCCGCGATGAGCCAAGCTTAGGGAACCTGCAGGTCCCTATCCAATCGTAACTTTGTATCGGCGGCATCATCGCGGCGAATGACTGTTAACCCTTTGTCCAGCCACGCATTTTTCTCAGCGTTTAGAATGAACCCTCGCGCTCCCTCTGAATCGGCCGACCCTGGTCGCCGTTGTCCTCCGCGCGAACCCTATCCCTGCCTCGTGGTGCTGGTAGCGTCGCTACAGGAGCAAACCGCATGAATCGACGTCACTTTCTGTCCCTCGCCGTCGTGTCGCTCGTCGCCGCACGAGGGGCCGCGGCGCAAGTGCCGAAGCCGGCGGCAATGCGGGCGATCGACGAGATCCGCCGCGACTGGAAGAGCTTCGTGCCCGCGGGCGCGATGCTGCCGCCGGCCGCGCCACCGCTCTCGCTCACCCGGGACGAGTGGAAGGCCCGGCTGTCGAAGGAGCAGTTCCACATCCTGCGCGAGGAGGGCACCGAGGCCGCCGGCACGAGCACGCTGAACGACGAGAAGCGACGCGGCATCTACGCCTGCGCGGGCTGCAACCTGCCGCTCTTCACATCGGAAATGAAATTCGACAGCGGCACCGGATGGCCGTCGTTCTTCACCACGATCCCGGGCGCGTTCAAGACCAAGACCGACTACAAGATTCTCTACCCGCGCACCGAGTACCACTGCGCGCGCTGCGGCGGCCACCACGGACACGTGTTCGACGACGGCCCGCCGCCGACGCGCGAGCGCTGGTGCAACAACGGCGTCGCGCTGACCTTCCTGCCCGCCTAGCCGGTCAGCGCCGCGAGGCCGCCAGCACCCCGGGCACCTCGCGCACCAGCGCCAGCGCACGCTTCAGCTCCTCGACGCCGTGCACCTCGAGCGTGAACGCCATGCGCGCGAGATGCTGTTTGGAGAGCGTATTCACGGCGGTCACGTTGATCTTCTCGCGCGAGAAGATCTCGGACAGGTCGCGCAGCAGTCCCGGCCGGTCTCCGGACTCGACGATGATGTCCACCGGGAACACTTCGTCGCGCGGCGCTCCCCATGCCGACTCGATCAGACGCTCGGGCTGCTCGCGGCGCGCGCGGGCCAGGTTCGCGCACGATGCGCGGTGGATCGTGATGCCCTTGCCGCGCGTGACGAACCCGACGATCGGATCGGGCGGCGCGGGCTTGCAGCAACGTCCGAGGCCCGTCATCAGCCGGTCGACGCCGACGATCAGGATGCCACTGCCCGCGCCGCTCGCGCGGCTCTTGCGGGTCGCGACGGTGTCCGTGTCCTCCACCGGCGCGGGCGCGGACGGCGTCGCGACCGCGCGGATCGCCGTCTGGATCTGGCGCAGGTTGAGCTCGTCGCGCGTGGCCGCGGCGAAGAACTCCTCGAGCTTCGCGTAGCCGGCCTTCGCGGCCACCGCCTCGAGGCTCACGGCAGTCGCACCGGCCCGGGCGAGTTCGCGCTCCACGAGCGCCCGCCCCTGCGCCACGGTCTGGTCGTGCTGCTGCTGCTTGAACCACTGGCGCACCTTGGCGCGCGCGCGGTGGCCGACGACGTAGCCGAGATCCGGGTTGAGCCAGTCGCGCGACGGCCCGCCCTGCTTCACCGTCAGGATCTCGACGCGCTGGCCGTTGCCGAGCGCGTGGTTCAACGGCACCATCGCGCCGTCGACGCGCGCGCCGCGGCAGCGGTGGCCGAGGTTGGTGTGCACCGCATAGGCGAAGTCCACCGGTGTCGCGCCGCGCGGCAGGTCGATCACCCTGCCCTGTGGCGTCAGCACGTAGACCGTGTCGGTGAACAGGCTCTCCTTGAACTCGGTGAGCCACTCGCCGGCGTCGGCGACCGCGTCCTTCCAGCTCAGCACCTGCCGCAGCCAGCCGATCTTCTCGTCGAAGCCCGGATCGCTCCGCGGCTCCCGCGCCCCGCTCTCCTTGTAGCGCCAGTGCGCGGCGACGCCGAACTCGGAGTGGTGGTGCATGTCGCGCGTGCGGATCTGCACCTCGAGCGGCTTGCCCTCGGGCCCGATCACCGCGGTATGCAGCGACCGGTAGTCGTTGGCCTTGGGCTTCGCGATGTAGTCGTCGAACTCGCCGGCAAGCGGCGTCCACAGGTGGTGGACGATGCCCAGCGCCGTGTAGCACTCCTTGACGTCGTCGACCAGGACGCGCACCGCACGGATGTCGTAGAGCTCGTCGATACCGACGCCCTTGCGACGCATCTTGTTCCAGATGCTGGTGATGTGCTTGGGCCGACCGGTGACGTCGGCATCGATGCCGCCGTCGCGCAGCTCACGCGACAGCGTCGCGATCACGTCCTCGATGTAGCGCTGGCGGTCGAGCCGCCGCTCGTCGAGCGCGCGTGCGATCTCCTTGTACACCGTGGGCTCGAGCGCCCGCAGCGCGAGGTCCTCCAGCTCCCACTTGAGCTGCCAGACACCCAGGCGGTTGGCGAGCGGCGCGAACAAGTCGCTGACCTCGCGAGCGGCCTGCCGACGCAGCGTCTCGTCGCCGCTCATCAGGTGGCGCAGCGCCTGCGTGCGCTCGGCGAGCTTGATCAGCACGACGCGGATGTCCTCGACCATCGCGAGGAGCATCTTGCGCAGGTTCTCGGCCTGCGCCGCGCGCTCCGCCGTGTCGACACCGGCCGGCAGCGCGCGGATGTCGTTCATGCGCGCGACGCCGGCCACCAGCGCCGCCACGTCGGCGCCATGAACCGCCGCGGTACCGTCGGCATCGAACGCACCGAGTGCGGGCAGCGGCGCGAGCAGCGCGGCGCAGATCGACGCGGGGTCGAGCTTCAGGCCGGCAAGGATCGTTGCCGTGCCGAGCGCCCGGTCGATCAGACGTTCGCCGTCGGCGCCGCGCGTCTCGCCCGCGGCGGCGCACACGCGATTCCACGCGGCGGCGATCGCCGCAACCGCATCGTCGCCGTACACCGGGCGCAGGCCGTCGAGCCAATCGGCGACCGCTTGCGGCGCGCCGGCGCCGGGCACCGCATGGAGGACCGCCACCATCGGGCGATTATACGAGCGGGATCGCGCCGCGCCCTCGGTGCGGCAGGTCCGTCGGCAGCGCTAAGCGGCGACGTCCCGGCGTTCCGCCCGCGCCTGCGCCGCCAGCGCCAGCTCGCACACCTTGTACGCGTGCGCCTGCGGCATCGCGGTCTCGGTGCGCTCGACGATGTCGCGGTGGAGGTTGGCGTAGTACGGCAGCCCGGCGTCGCTGCAGTCGATGTGACGCGTCTCCTTGCCGTCGATCAGGAACAGGTGGTCCTTGCCCGGACGGCCATCGGGGTCGACGTACTTGCGGAGCTCGATCGTGCCCTTGGTGCCGTAGATGAACAGGCGCCCGTCGCCCCAGGTGGGCAGGCCGTCGGGCGTGAACCAGTCGACACGGATGTAGGCGCTCGCCTTCCCTGACGCGAGCGCGATCTCGCCGAAATCCTCGTAGGCCGGGTCGTCCGGGTGCGCGACGTTCTGCGCACGCGCGAGCGTGATGTCGGCGTCGGTCACCCCGGCGAACACCAGGAACTGGTCGATCTGGTGCGAGGCGATGTCGACCAGGATGCCGCCGTACTTCGACTTGTCGTAGAACCACGGGTCGCGCAGCGCCCGGTTCTCGCGGTGCGGCCCGAGGCCCACGGTCTGCACGACGTCGCCGATGGCGCCGTCGCGCACGAGGTCGAGCGCGCGGGTCACCGCCCGCACCTCGAAGCGCTCGGTGAAGTTCACCGTCCAGATGCGCTTCGTCTCCTGCTGCGCGCGACGGACGGCATCCAACTGCTCGAACGTGGTGACGCCCGGCTTGTCGGACATGAAGTCCTTGCCGGCGCGCATCGCCTCGATCGCGTGGTTCGCGCGATCGCACGGTATCGCCGCGCAGGTGACGAGCTCCACGCGCGGGTCTTCGAGCAACCTGCGCCGGTCGTCGACGCGCGGAATCTGCGGGAAGCGCCGCACGAAACCGTCGAGCGTCTTCGGCGTGCCCTCGGTCCACCAGCCGACGCAGGTACCGCCGACGTCGAGCAGGCTCTGCACCTGGTCGTAGCTGTGGCGGTGGTCGAGGCCGACCGCCGCAAAGACCAGTGGCGGCAGGCTCTTCATAGCTTCACCCCCGCCACCCTGGCGATCGTCTCGGCGATCGCCTGCGCGTGCGTCTCGGCGAGCTCGCGGCTCTTCGCCTCGACCATCACCCGCAGCACCGGTTCGGTGCCCGATGGCCGCAACAGCACGCGCCCGGCATCGCCCAGCGCCTTCTTCGCGTGGACCTCGGCCTTCTGCACCGGTACGCTGGCCTTCCAGTCCCAGCCACGGGTGATCGGCACGTTGATGAGGCGTTGCGGGAACATGTGCACCGCCGCCGTCGCCTGTGCGAGTGTGGTGTCCTGCTCGATCAGGGCGCGCAGCACCGCGAGCGCGGCCACGATCGCGT
>Ga0105107_10002268_pt1 | contig 12636 bp, 9 predicted proteins | sample PPLLaktember2015_6_FD_79335 | JGI IMG/M metagenome (GOLD analysis project Ga0105107, IMG submission 79335) | Freshwater sediment microbial communities from Prairie Pothole Lake near Jamestown, North Dakota, USA - PPLs Lake P8 Core (1) Depth... | ecosystem: Environmental > Aquatic > Freshwater >... | reverse complement strand
TTCGCGACCGCCATGCGCACGAGATCTTTCGCCTTCTCCGTCGCCCTTCTGGGATCGTTCATGTGAACCCATGTGTTCTGATCCCGGATGTTGGCCATCTCGAAAAGGTACTTGTTCAACCCCGCATCCCGGATCGTCTCCTGGAAGAGGGGTTCATGCGTTCTCGGAGAGCAGGAAGCCACCACCACCCGGTTGATGCCTTTCTCCTTGATAACCTGTTTCATCTTGTCCTGCGTGTCCTGGGAGCAGGTGAAGAGGTTGTCTTCCACGTGGACCACGTAGGGCAGGGTTCCTGCGTATTCCCTCACGGACGGGACGTCGGCAATGCCGCCGATGTTGATTCCGCAATTGCACACAAAAACGCCGACCCGGGGCACCTGGCCGGATACATCGAGTTCCGGAGGGAGTTGCTTGGATCGCGCCATGGTTCCCCTGGCTGCAGCGAGAACCTCGGTGGAAGCAGCGGCCGAGGCAGAGGCCTCCATCACGGAATGAGGAATATCCTTTGGCGACTGGAACACACCGCAAACGTAGATCCCATCCCTCGATGTGTTCACAGGTGCGAAACTGCTCGTCATGGCGTACTGATGCTCATTGAGCGCAACGCCCAGTCTTTCCGCAAGCTCGATGACGCCCTGAACAGGGGCCAGGCCGATGGAGAGCACGACCATGTCAAAGTCTTCCTCTTTCACCTCGCCTGAGTCGGTGACAAAGCGTATCCTCAGATTCTCGTTTTCTACAGGCTCGATGGTGTGGACTCTGGAGCGGATAAAGCGAACGCCGCGTTCCTCCTCGGCACGGTTGTAATACTTTTCAAACTCCTTGCCGTAGGTCCGCATATCCATATAAAAAATGGCGGCGTCCAGCGGCTCCTTGCTGTGCTCCTTGGCGATGACCGCCTCTTTAATGGCATACATGCAGCAGACCGCGGAGCAATAGCTGTGGTCGCAGCGGTTGATGTCCCTTGATCCCACGCACTGGAGCCATGCGACTTTTTTCGGCTCCTTGTGATCCGAGGGTCTTACCAGATGGCCTTCATAGGGCCCTGAGGCTGAAAGAATCCGCTCGAATTCCATGCTGGTGACCACGTTGGGGTGAACGGAATAGCTGTAAGTGTCGTAGCGGTTCGGATCAAAGGGGGTGAACCCGGGAGCGAGAATGATGGCGCCCACGTCCAGAACCCGCTCTCTGGGTTTCATGGAGTGATCGACGGCACCGGCCAGGCAGGCGGTGACGCACTGGTAGCATTCGGAGCAGATCCCGCACTTCAGGCAACGTTCCGCTTCTTTGCGAACCTCCTCTTCGGTGAAACCCATGGCGATTTCTTTGAAATTGCCCTTCCGCTCGGAAGGGGAAATCCTTCTCATGGGAATTCTTTTCTGTTTCTCCAGACCGGCGATGTCGGGCTTCTCATAGGACCAGTCCTGGCTCCGATCCTCGCGCAGGTCGCGGCCGTTGATGTAGCGATGGATGCTCTCTGCAGCGTCCTTTCCGCACGCGACCGCTTCCACGACGGACTGGGGACCGTACAGAGCGTCCCCTCCGGCAAAGACCCAGCCGAGCGGGGTCTGAAGGGTTACAGGGTCTGCATCCAGACCTCCTCTTTTTGTGACGGAAATTTTCTCGCTCTGAGCAAAAGAGAGATCTCCGGCCTGACCGATGGCGATGATCGCTCCCTCGGTTTCCAAGGTGGTCAGTTCTTTTTCGTCGTAGCGGGGATTGAACGCACCCTTTTCATCGAACACTGCGGTGCACCGCTTGAATTCAATGCCGGCGATCTTTCCACCTTTTTCGATGAAGCGCTCGGGACCCAAGCTGTTCACGATCTTCACGCCTTCTTCGAGAGCTTCTTCAATTTCGTATTTCCAGGCCGGCATCTCTTCTCTTTTTTCAAGACAGATGAGGGTCACGTCCTGTGCGCCTTTTCGGAGAGCGGTTAGAGCCACGTCGATCGCCACATTGCCGCCTCCGATGACGATCACTTTTTTCGGGAGGCTCACAGGGTTTCCAAGAGCCGCATCCCGAAGGAACTCCACGCCGCGGAGCACCCCGCTCAGCTCTTCTCCGGCCACATTCAGCTTGCGGCTCACGTGAAGTCCGGTGGCCAGGAAAGCGGCTTTGTAGCCTTCCTTCATGAGACTGTCGAGCGTCACGTCCTGTCCGAAAGCGATGCCTGTCCTGATTTCAACACCCATTTCCCGGATGACCTGAACTTCCGTCTCAATGATGTTCCGGGGCAGGCGGTATTCGGGAATGCCCACGGCCATCATGCCTCCGGTGACAGGCAGTTTTTCAAAGACCGTGACCGGGTATCCTTCCTTGGCCAGGTAGTAAGCGGCCGTCAAACCGGCAGGGCCGGCGCCGATCACCGCGATCTTTTCTTCTCGACGCTCCTTGACTTTTGGAATCGATCGGCCTTCACCAGAAAGCTCATAGTCTGCGAGGAAGCGGTGGAGGTATTCGATGGCAATGGGCTCATCGAGATCTCCCCGGGTGCATATCCCTTCGCAGGGGTGGTGGCACACGCGGCCGCAGATGGCAGGGAAGGGGTGGGCCTCCTTGAAAAGCTCCAGGGCTTCGCGGTACTTGCCCTGGTTGATCAGAGCGATGTAGCCTTGCACAGACACGTGGGCCGGGCAGGTGGCCTTGCAAGGGGCTGTTCCCCTTTTCTCGATCGCGTAGGCGCTTGGCATGGCCTGAGGGTAGAGTTTGTAAGCCGCCTTGCGGTCGCGCAGTTCTTCATCGAAGCGGTTGGCCACGTCAATGGGGCAGGCTTTGGAGCACTCCCCGCACGCCGTGCACTTGCCCATGTCTATGTAGCGGGGCTTCTGAAGCACCTTGACTTTGAAATTCCCCGGTTCACCGCTTACATCCAGAATTTCCGTGAGAGGCAAGAGGTCGATGTTGAGGTGCCTCCCGCACTCGACCAGTTTCGGGGAAATAATGCACATGGAACAATCGTTGGTGGGAAAGGTCTTGTCCAACTGTGCCATGACTCCGCCGATGGCTGAATTCTTTTCAACAAGATAGACAAGGTAACCTGAATCCGCGAGGTCCAAAGAAGCCTGGATGCCGGCAATACCGGCGCCCACCACCATCACCGATCCTACTGGGTTGCTTTTACTCATGGATAAAAGACTCTCCTCGTGAGCAAGAACTATCCCCTCAGGGAAAAAGCCCGGAATTGTACTTCTATAAAGGCTGAGATAACCTTGAGGCGGGTGTTTCGACTTAACGTAGTCGATTTACAACCAATTTTGAATGAAGGAGAATGCCACAGCGCAAAGGCGGGTGTCAAGAAATAAACATCTGCCGGTGAAAGACCCGGTTGTTTTCTCGGCCCTTATCTGGCGCCGCCGATGGACACTGCTCAAACAGATGCTCTTCAACAAAACCCTCGGCAAACCAGCCCTGAACTTGTTATATATACCATAGGGCAAGGAGCGTCAGGGTTCAAGTGATTTTGACAAGACTCGGCTCAACGCAGAACGGGAGAGGAGGGTGACACTGATGGAGTTCAGGAGAGGGAAGGGGATGCGCCTAGACATCAAGCAAACGGCCAAAAGCCCAGGTCCTTACACGACGAGTTTTGGGTTCAATCTTGATGTTCTCTGTGAATCCATACGAAAGGTAGGTCTAATCAACCCCCCTTTGGTGGCGCGCAATGCGAAAGGTGCCTTTGACATTGTTGCAGGATACCGGAGGATCCTCGCGCTTAACGCTCTCGGAGAACGCGAAACCTTCAGTTATGACGTGACAGCCTCTTTGGCATCGCCCCTGGAAAGGTTTCTCGCAGGCTTTTACGAGAACCTGGCGACAAGGGGGTTTAATGATATTGAGAAAGCAATCGCCCTCAACAAGCTCGGGAATTATATGACAACGGAAGAAATCCTGGTTTCTTTTATGCCGCTCCTTTCTCTTCCTTCTCACGAGGGCACCTTAAAGTTCTACCTGAAGCTTCTGGATCTAGAAGAGAACGTTCAGAGAGCGATTGGCCGGGAAGAGATCTCGATCAAAGTTGCTAAAGCTCTTGTTGAGATTGAAAAAGGCGCACGGCAGGCCCTGTTACACTGGATCGGTTTGCTGAGAATCAACTTCAATCAACAAATAAAATTTATTGAATACGTACAAGATATCGGGCTAAAAGAGATGACAACGATTCCCAAGATTCTCTCTGAAGGATCTTTTCTGGAAATCGTGGAAAATCCGCGATTGAACACGCCCCAGAAAACCAAGCTGGTGCTTGAGATGTTGAGAGTGAGGCTGTCGCCTCGTTTGGCGCAGGCGCAGCAGGCGGTTGATCGCGCTGTTTCAGCCATTTCGATGCCCCGTGAAGCTTCTATTCATTACGATCCCTATCTGGAGCATCCCTGTTATCGACTTGACATTAGCTTCAAGCACGGGAAAGACCTCAAGAGGACGATCAGCAAGCTTCATGCTTTGCGTGAACTTGAAGCAATCCCTGAACTGTGGGCAGGTCAATGAGTTTTAAAATCAAAACGGTCGTTCTCGAAAAGGGCGCCGAGAAATATCCCTTTGCACAGAGGGCTGTGGAACAGCTCCAAGGATGCTCCTTGTTCAGACCGGATGAGGCGCTCCCGGTACAGAGATACGACGAGTTTGATCAGGACAAAGAAACCCTTCGGCTTCTCTCTTTCCCCGGCCAGCTCCTCAAACCCTGCCCAGGAACACGGGAGTATCTCTGCTGCGGCTATCAGATTCTCAACATTGGCACGAATTGTCCCATGGATTGCAGCTACTGCATCCTCCAAGCTTACTTTAATCAGCCCTCTCTTCGCGTTTTCGTGAACATTGAACAACAGCTTGAAGCCATAAGCGAAGAGCTTCGCCGCTCAGAGAGGCCGGTTTTCCGAATCGGGACAGGAGAATTCACGGACAGCCTGGCCCTTGACCCGATTGTGAAGTGGACAGAAGTCGTGCCGTCCTTTGTGGCAAAACACGAAAACACGATTCTGGAATTCAAGACGAAGACCGTGTCCATTGAGGGGCTCCTTTCATCCCCGCACCGTGATCGAATCGTGGTGTCCTGGTCGCTTAACAGCCCTTCTATCGCCTCCGGAGAAGAGCACGGAGCGCCATCGATCAGGAAAAGGCTGGAAGCGGCGAGAACCTGCCAGAGGGAAGGGTACACCGTGGGGTTTCACTTTGATCCACTGATCGAACACTCTTGTTGGGAAGAAGAATATGCCCGGACCATCGACCTGCTGGACCTCTTTATCGACCCATCCAAAGTCATCTGGATCAGTCTGGGCTGCCTTCGTTTCATGCCTTTCTTGAAACGGGTGATCAGGAGAAGATTCCCGAAAACTCGGATTCTGAATGGCGAATTTATCCCTGGGTTGGACGGAAAAATGCGCTACATCAAATCTGCCCGGATCAACATGTATGCCTTCATGAGAGAAAAACTGGAGCAGTGGGGGGTTCGGAGCGGCCTGTATCTGTGCATGGAAAGTGGTGATGTGTGGGAGAAAGCCCTTGGATGGTCTCCGGACAATTCAGAGAGGCTTTCCGACTACCTAGACCGCAGAGCCGTTAAAGTGTTCGGTCTGCGCTGAGGACCGCATTTTTTCATTTTTCTTGAACATTCACTTGAAGTCGAACCTCCGTGCGTGGTATGAAAACTGAAAAATGCGGAGTTTGAACAGGGAGGTATCACTCTGATGCTTAGAGAAAAAGTGGAAAGCGCTTTGAACAAGGTAAGACCCTCGTTGCAGGCTGACGGCGGAGACGTTCAACTCATCGATGTGGATGACCAGGGCGTCGTGAAAGTCAAGCTGACCGGTGCTTGCGGGGGTTGCCCGATGTCTCAGATGACCCTCAAAATGGGCATAGAGAAAATCTTGAAGCAGAATGTTCCCGAAGTGACGAGAGTTGAATCGGCATAGATTCCAGGCGGGGGAGGAATCAAAATAAGAAGGCAGTCCGGAGGCGGCTCGGACTGCCTTCGCTTTATGGAAAGGGATCCGCCTACTTATTCTTATGCCGCATCAATTTCCTCTGCTTTCGATACTTGTGTTTACGTATTTTCTTTCTTCGTTTCTTGACAACGCTACCCATTCGCAGAGGTCCTCCAGTCCTTTAAGAAGTCAGATGTATCTACACTGATGTGTGGACCATGTCAACAAAATATTCGGTTTTTTTGGGCCACGCGGGAGCAGTGGGGGCTGGCTGTAAGGGGTTAGATCACGCCAGATCGTTTTATTAAGTAAGTTTACATAATATATCTTATCAGAATCTAAGCTTCTCCATGTTTCACCTGCGCGCCCTTGAGTTCTGTCTTAGCCCTGTACAGATCCGCGTCCGCAAGGCTCACAAAGTCGGTCACGTTCATATTCTCTCCGTAGACGGCGTACCCCAGACTCGCCCTGAGCTCCCCGCTCTCTCGAATTGCAGAACGAACGCGCTTCCCGATGTCCTGAGCAATGCTAAGGTCCGAATCAATCAGAATGATCGCGAACTCGTCTCCGCCATATCGATATCCTGTGTCAACGCCTTCCCGGATGCTCTTCACAATCGCTTTGCCCACACTTCTCAAAGCTTCATCCCCAGCGATGTGTCCGCGGGTATCGTTGAACCCTTTAAAATTGTCTAGGTCTAGGAGAATAAGAGCGAGCGAGTGCTTTTGTCTCGTCGAACGCACAATCTCTTCTCTTAGTCGCAAGTAAAACTGTCGCTGGTTAAACAAACCCGTAAGAGAATCTGTAATGGAAAGCCTGTTCAGTTCCTTTCTGAGATCTCTTTCGCCGATACAGCGGACCATCTTGGCTTCGAGCTCTGCGATGTCGATCGGTTTCTTGACGAAATCGTTGGCGCCTGCGTTGATGATGTCCACATACCTGAAATCATCGGCGTAGCCCGTCATTGCGATGACGCTCACGTCGGGGAAACCTTCCCTTGAACGACGGATGAGTTCCATACCATTGACTCCGGGCATCCTCATATCGGTCAGCAGAAAGGTGTGCTCCTTCTCCCGAAGCATTCTCAAGGCTTCCTCTCCACCGTGGGCCGACGCCGTTGAATATTTCAAAGCGCCTAAAAGCTCTCTCAGAACCTCACATACCCTCGGGTCGTCGTCCACAACAAGAATGAATTCTTTTGTCTTATCGATATCCATCGAGCCCCAACGCTATGGAATGAAGCCAGTCTCTTTTTACACCACGCTCTAACCTAAGTCAACTCCCCCCAAAGGGAGTTAAAAGACGCGCGTTTAACTGTAACATTAAGCAGTTCATTTATATATCTAATATTTCCATTGAAATTGACGACTTTATTTGAGTGAGTCCTACCGGTTAGCTGTTGCCCCTTTTTGCTGGCTCCTTCAACCAGCACTTCAACCCGTTCACCCACCAGCTCCTTGTTTTTCCTGAGCGTGATCGTCCTCTGGAACTCTTGAAGTCGCGTCAACCGGCGAAGTTTCACATTTTCCAAAATCTTCTCCTTCATGGAGGATGCAGGGGTTCCCTCCCTGTCCGAGTACTTGAAAGAGAAAAGATTGTCGAACTCTATTTTGCGCATAAGGTCCAGGGTCTGTTCAAAGTCCTCTTCTGTTTCCCCAGGAAAACCGACCATCACATCGCTGGTCAAGGCAATGCCGGGCCGTTTTTCTCTCAGTGCACAGACGAGATCTATGTACTTTGCCCGAGTATACCCTCTTTTCATAGCCTTCAGCACTCTGTCCGATCCAGCTTGGAAAGGAAGATGGATATGAGAGCACAGTTTCTCCAACTTCCCAAAACAATCAATCAAATCAGCCGAGAGATCCTTAGGGTGCGAGGTGGTGAATCTTACCCTGCAGAGGCCTTTGATCTCATTTATCGCCTGGAGGAGTTCGGGAAATCGTGTTTTCTCATGGGAGTAAGAGTTTACGTTTTGACCCAGGAGCGTGATTTCCTTGACCCCCTGAAGAGCCAGGTTCCTGGCCTCTTCAAGGATCTCCCGGGGCGGGCGACTGGTCTCCCTCCCCCGTACAAATGGAACCACACAATAAGAACAGAAGTTGTTGCACCCTTCCATGATCGTAAGGTGGGCTTTGAGAGTGTTTCGAAAATAGTCAAAACCACCTAGAAAGGATATGGGCGTACGATTGGCATTGACGGCCACAATTCTCGTGTGGCCCTCCTCCATTTTTTTCAGGATCTCTCTGAACCTTCCGATCTCTCTCGGCCCCACAACGAAATCCAGCCCTGGAAACCTTTCGAGAAGCTCGTTTCCCCTTCCTTGCGCCACACAACCGGCCACGGCCAAGAGGAGTTGCGGGTTTTTCTTCTTGAGAGTCATCAATCGACCCAATCGACTCAAGGCTTTCTGCTCTGCTTTGGCCCGCACAGAGCAGGTGTTGAGGAGAACTAAATCCGCCTTCTCCGGTTCGCTTGCACGCACGTAACCTGAATCCTCCAGGATACGGCTCAAGTGATCGGAATCATACTCGTTCATCTGACAGCCCATGGTCTCTATGTAATACCGCTTGGCCAATCTCACTCTCCGTTCTTCCATTATTGTTCCATGGCGATTTGCACCATTTCCAGGGTAATTCCTTCGCTCTCTCTCAAGGCTGCGATCAGTCGCAAAATCAAATCCTCGCATCCTGGTGCGATTAACAGTTCAATGGTTGCGGCGCTGGGATCCACGGTCCTCACCACAGCCATTCCGTCATAGGCCTCGATCGTGGTGCGAAGATAGTGGATGTCTTCCCGGTTTGTCTTGAACATCCATTTTGTCGTTTCCAATGGTCACCCCCCTCCGCTCCTTCTCTCCTTCTACCCTCTTTGCTGTCTTTCGCGGTCCTCGCGGCTGTTGAAAGGGGCTCCTCCCCACATGAGCTTTTCTCGCAAGATCTCAAAATAGCTCTGATCCGGCGACTTGATGAGCTTCAGCTTATCTTTGGCCTTCTGGATCAGCACCTTGTCCCCCTGAAACAGGTCAAACCCCACCTGGCCGTCAAAGGTCAAGCTTACCCTCTCCTCCCCTCTTCTGCTGAGGGTGATCGAGACCACGTGAGATTCAGGCAGAAGGATAGGCCGATTGGTCAGAGTAAAAGGACAGATAGGGGTGAGAATGAAACTCGACATGGTCGGGTAAAGGATCGGCCCACCGGCGGAGAGATTGTAGGCCGTAGATCCGGTCGGTGTAGACACGATGAGTCCGTCTGCCCTGAAGGTTGTGAGAAACTGCTCGTTGATAAAGACATCCAGGTCAATGATCCGTGCGAGCGGGCCTTTGTTGATGACCACATCATTGAGAACCAGGAATCGGCAAGTCTCCGCGCCCTGTCTCACCACCACTGCCTCCAGCATGAGCCTGGTTTCCACCTCCAGACGACCTTCGAGCATGAGTTCCACGGCGGGGTAGAGTTTCCTCAGCGGGATTTCCGTGAGAAAACCCAGACCGCCTAAATTGACTCCCAGGATCGGCACTCCGTACCGGCCGACCCTCCGTGCAGCGCCTAGGAGGGTTCCATCTCCGCCAAGAACGATCACGAATTGCACCTCCCTGGGCACAAAGGAAGGTTCCTCGAAGCAGGCATTCATGGCCGCTTTGGCGCCCATTTCCTCTGAGAAAACGGCGATTCCTTTTTCTCTGAGCCACTGCTCAAGCTTGATCGCCTGTTCTTTGGCCGGCTCAAAGTGGTGTTTGTAGATGATTCCAACCGACCTCTCACTCATAGATGATCCTCCTCCACAAAAAGCGGCACCTCGGCAAATATCCGAACGTCCACCAGTCCCTTGTCCGTGAGTTTCAGCTCAGGGATAACGGGCAGGCTGAGAAAAGAGAGTCTCATAAACGGCGCAGGCAGGATGCAACCCAGGGATTTCGCCGCCCGGGAAAGCGCCTTGAGCTGCGGGCTGAGGGACTCAAGGGGCTCTTTCGACATGAGACCTGCGATTTCAAGCGCAACCTTCGCCAGAATCCTCCCTCCCTCTGCAACAACCAACCCACCCCCCATGCGTCGCACCTCTTCAACAGCAGTGAACAGGTCGACATCCTCGACGCCCACTGCAATGATGTTGTGTGAATCGTGAGCCACAGAGGAAGCAAGCGCGCCTTTTTGAAGTCCAAAACCGTGAACAAGTCCGCGGCCTATCCTGCCTGTTCCCTTGTGACGCTCCAGCACCTCAAGCTTGAGAACATCTTTGCGGATGTCCGAAATCACCCATCCCTTGGCGGAGAGGACTTCATCGATGCGTTCCTTGGTAAGAATCTGGCCCGGGATCACTTCGATGATCCTGGCCTTGGCGCCTTGCTTTCGAATTCCGAACATCTCCGCACTGAGAGGACGGATCCTCACCGGCCACGATGGGAGATCCTCTTCGCTCTTTTGCGCGAAATGACAGATCTTCCCCCCCACGGCCACCAGACGCCCGTCCTTGTAGACCCTCTCGACTGCAAAGTTCTTCAGGTTCTCCATGACCACCAGGTCGGCCCGATAGCCTGGTGCAACAGCGCCCCGGTCATGGAGCCGGAAAAACTCCGCCGGATGAACCGTGACCATCTGAATCGCCGTCAGAGGATCCAGACCCAATTGAACCGCCTTTCTGAGCACATGATCGAGGTGGCCCTTTTCCAGCAAATCTTCTGGATGAAGATCGTCGGTCACCAGACAGAATCTCCCGCTGTTTTTCGGGGTCACGAGGGGGACCAGCGCTTCTAGATTCTTGGCGGAGGTCCCTTCGCGGATCAGGATCATCATGCCGGCGCGCAGCTTCTCCTCAGCTTCGTAAAAGTCGCTCGCCTCGTGCTCAGACTGAATCCCTGCCGAACAGTACGCTTGGAGATCGTAGGCTCCAAGCGAAGGGGCGTGGCCGTCAATGACCCTCCCTCTGAAGAGCCGCAGTTTGGCTAGCACTTTTTCATCCCCGCTAAGCACGCCGGGATAATTCATCACCTCGGCAAGCCCGAGCATTCTCGGCTCCTCTGCCAGCGAAGCGAGGGTTTCCTGATCCAGAGTGGCTCCGGAAGTCTCAAGAAACGTCGCGGGCACGCACGAAGGGGCCATGAAAAAGAAGTCAAATGGGAGCGATTCGCTTTCGCGCACCATGAACCGAATTCCCTCAAGGCCCATCACGTTTGCGATCTCATGAGGGTCTGAAACGATGGCAGTGGTCCCATGCACCAGAAGCGCGGCCGCAAGCCGTGAAGGAAGGAGCATGGAGCTTTCGATATGCATGTGGCCGTCGACAAGCCCCGGCGTGATGAACAGGCCCTGGACATCCACCTCCTGTTCGCCCGTATAATCTTCCCCCACACCGACGATCACCCCCTGATGGATGGCGACATCCCTCTGCAGGATCTCTCCGGAAAACACGTTGACCACCCTGCCCTTCTTGAGGACCAAATCAGAGGCGATCTGCCGCCGAGCGGCCTTGATCCTCTGGTGCAGGAGGTCAATGCTCTCTTTGTAGTTCATCCGGGTTGATCTCCCCCTTCAGGGAATCCACGTTGAAAACTCAAAGGGCGCCCCTGCCGAGGTAACAGTTTAGGTTTTTGTAATAGCCAAAGGAAGAGGCCACGGGAGTCTCTCTCAAAACAGAAAACGAAGAGTGATCAGGAATAATTTCGCAGACAAGAGGCAGCGAAGGCGGGCGGCGAAGTTTCACCGGCATTTCCATGCAGGCGTTCAGATGGCGAGTTCCCCGGTAGCCCTCCGCCCGCCTCACCCATGGCCTAAAGCTGAACCCTGCGTTGTGGCCTCTTCGTTTTTCTGTTTTGAGAGAGACTCCCATGGCCTCAGCCATCCATTTCAAAAAGCTGAAGTGTTACCGGCAGAGCGTCAGAGAGAACCCGTCATCGGGTGACCTTGCCGACCACAACCCACTCTGTTTCAAGGTCCGAAGTAGTGTCCACCAGAAGGTGAAGAATGCTTAGGGCCGAAAAGAGGCGTTTCAGATCGTCGAGATCCACGGTCTCGAACTTCTTCTTGTTGTTGAGGTACGCCTGTTCGGTCAGCGCATTGGACTCGTAGTTCTCCTTGCTTCTTTGCGAAATGCGGCGGAGAGAAACTTCCTGGGGACACTGGGTCTGCTGAATCACGAAACGCTTGCGATTCTTGGCCGCCACTTCCGCAGCACGCCGTCTCAGCGACTGGCTCACGAAGGTGGCGTCGAAAAGAATGCTTTCGCCTTTTGCTGAGAGTTCTTCGCCCAGCCGGAACATTTCATCGTAGACGAGCTTTCGCTTGTCCATGCTCGAAGCGACCTTCTCGTCAAAAATATCTTCGCCCTTCAACACTTCGAGGCGGATCATGTCGGTGCGAAGAACGACGTATCCCTTGAGCTTGGCAATCACTTCCGTGGTTTCCGTCTTGTAGGATGCTGGAAGACCGCACGCGATGAGCACGGTATCCGGTCCCAGTTCTTTCTTCATGAAATCAACAAACGGCTCTCTCATTTTGTCCTCTCCCTGCGTGATGAGATGAAGAATTCAGTTTTCCTTCTGCGCCATGACCCAGGCACAAAGTAGCAAAGGCACAAAGGCACAGAGGGACAAAGGCATATTATATACTACGATGGTTCTTCTGCTTTGTGCCTCTGTCCCTTTGTCCCTCAATCTGTCGATTTCAGCCGACACCCGTTGACTGAAGCAAGAACCGAAACGTCTCATCCAATATACGAACTGGCC
>Ga0105107_10002265_pt1 | contig 12646 bp, 8 predicted proteins | sample PPLLaktember2015_6_FD_79335 | JGI IMG/M metagenome (GOLD analysis project Ga0105107, IMG submission 79335) | Freshwater sediment microbial communities from Prairie Pothole Lake near Jamestown, North Dakota, USA - PPLs Lake P8 Core (1) Depth... | ecosystem: Environmental > Aquatic > Freshwater >... | reverse complement strand
CTCGCAGTCGATCTCCGGATCTCCGCCTTCGTGCTTGGCAGAAATGTTCGCCACATGGTCAGCAATTTCCACCAGCTCTGCGCGCCGGTTATACGGCTGGCGCACGATAGATTTATAAGTCTCCGTGATATGGTGCTCGAAGCGCACCACCTGCTCGAAGCCTAATTTTTCCCGGAACTGGGCTGTGATCTCCATGGTCTGGTTGTTGATCGAATTGGACCAGTTGAAACCAATTAATGGAGAGCTGTTATCATCCCGCGAGAACAGCTTGGCGCCGATTAATGTCCACAAAGCCGCGTAGGGATTATCGTTGCCCATGTACACCGAGATCTTGAATTCGATGTCAATTCCCAGCTTATAGAGCATATAGCCCACCAGCACTGTGCCGGGATTTATGTTCAGCACCTGCTTGACGCCGTATTCGGTGTAGTAATACAGCAACTCGTCGGCCCATTTCAAGGGGTAGTGATTGGGCTGCCCCACCCCACCAAAGTAGCCGGTAATGGTCGCCGGCCCGCCCAGGTGAATATTCGAGCCATCCGTACCCTTGGTGTCCAGGGTTTCCACCCACGATGCGCCAATAATTTGCATGGCCGCGGTGAAGGCAGGCAGGTCCCCATCTGCTTCCTGCTCTTTCATCCTGCGCACGCGGATGAAGCGCCCCGGCATCAGGCTGCCTTCATCAATGGCGCGTTGAGCAGAATGGATTAAAAACGGGAAATACTGCGCTGCGCTCACTTCCAGGGTAATGGCAAAGTCATCATTAAAAACCATCTGATCGACTTTTGCGCCCAGGACCTTGCGCCGGTAATCTTTGACACTGATGAACCTCTGGTAGTCGCGCTGCTCTGCGAGCCAGTATAAATCGTCCAGGTAACTTGGATGAACAGCCTTCACGCGCTCGTATAACGCTGGAAGTTGGCGGGCAGCTTCGGCTTTGCGGTTAATTTCCTCGGGAGCGCCATATTTTTCCACTACTTTCAATAGATCATCGACTACCCGCATATCCGGATCCCCTAGAATGGCGTTGATCGCATCCAAGCGGGCTGCGGGGATTTGCAATCGATCACGCAAGTAGTTTGCCATAATCCCTTCTCCTGGAAAAATCAAACCCCGGCCTTACAACCGGGGTTAATTGGGTTTTCTAATCGAGTAATTTGATCAATTCGTTATATTCTTCATCGGTCATCCCAAAATAGTGCTCAGGTTGCGGGAAGGTCTTGTTGCTCACTTCATCCACATAAGCCTTCAAACCATTCAGGATCACCTCGCCAGCATTACCAAATACTTTGGCCATGCGCGGTTTGAACCTTGGATAGAGACCAAACATATCATGGTAAATCAACAACTGGCCATGTGCATCCAGTCCGGAGCCCAGGCTCATAATAAAGCATTTCTCGGCCCGCTCGGTAATAAGCTTACACAGCCGGTCAGGCACCATCTCCAGTAAGATGGCATATACACCAGCGTCTTCGAGCGCTTTGGCGTCATCCACGATCTTTTTAGCCTGCAATGCTCCCTTGCCCTGCACCCGGAAGCCCCCCAGGGCGCTGGCGCTTTGAGGCGTTAATCCCAGGTGACCCATGATCGGGATACCGGCTGCCACGATGCCACGCACCCGGTCGGCCATCTCTACCCCGCCTTCCAGCTTCACCCCGTCGCAGCCAGCTTCAGCCATAAAGCGTCCGGCATTGCGGATGGCCGTCTCCACGCTGGGCTGGTAGCTCATATAGGGCATATCGCCAATTAAGAATACCTTGGGCGCACCACGCCGGACTGCCTGCGTGTGGCGGATCATATCCTCCATGGTCACCGGAAGGGTGCTATCAAAGCCCAGCATGGTCATGCCCAGGCTATCGCCCACCAGGATCATATCGATCCCGGCCTGCTCCTGCAGGTATGCGGTGGGGTAATCGTAACACGTCAGCCAGGTGATCGGCTCACCGCTGGCTACTTTCTTAAACAGCATCGGCAAGGTAACTTTTTTACGTTCCGTCATATTGCGCCTCCTCTGTAAGTCGTTTTCCGATTGACTACTTGACTGGCACTGCTGCAGTTTGGGGCAGTGCAAAATCATTGGGCAGCAAGCCCGCCTCGGTGACGATGCGCGGCACAATCTCTTCCCAGCCGACTGCCATCAGATGAATTCCATTCACGCCTTGCTTGGTCTTCACCTGTTCAATCAGCTCCAGGGCTATTTGTATGCCCTCTTCTTCCGCGCCATCCTTGGCAGCTTCCATGCGCTTGATCAATTTTTGCGGGATAAACACGCCGGGGACTTCCTCGTCCATATAGCGCGCTACCTTCAGGCTCTTAAGCGGGGTGATCCCGATCAGGATATACACTTTATCCATGATATTGCGCTTGGCCAGCTCGTTCAACCATACTTCCAATCCATCGGCGTCATAAACCAGGTTGGTCTGGAAGAATTGCGCTCCGGCGTTAACTTTCTTATGCTCTCGCAGGGCCTGGAAACGGGGTTCCGAGGCAAAAGGCGAGGCCGCTGCGCCCAGGAAAAACTTGGGCGGGAATTTCATCTCGCGCCCGTCCAGGTAGCGCCCGTCATCGCGCATGCGGCGCAGTACCCACAACATCTGCACCGAATCCAGGTCGACGATATCCATACGTCCGCGCGGGCTGGGAGCCATTTTCATGCTGTCGCCCGACAGGCAAAGGATATTACGCACGCCCAGACCGTTGGCGCCCAGCACTTCCGCCTGCAAGCCGGTACGGGTGCGGTCACGCGCCGCAATCTGCATCACTGGCTCAGCGCCTTGCTGCACGCACAGCGTACTGCAAGCCCAGGAAGACATGCGCGGCGTGGCCGAGGGGCAGTCGGTGAAATTGATCGCCGCGGCGTAGGGCTTGATCATATCAATATTGCTCTTCAGCTTCTTGGTGGCTGTGGTCTGCGGCGGGGCCACTTCAGAAGTCACCACAAATTCACCGGCCTTCAAGCGCCGTTCCAGCTCAGACACTGGCTCGGTATAGGCCGGCGGGTGATATTCTGCGTCACCCTGCCACCACTCCGGCTGGCGTACCGGGCGGAAGATGGCGTCCCAGGTTGCGGTTCGTTCACCAGCATCGCGGGTGAGCAAGCCTTTGACCACATTACCGGTACCCAGTTTCTTAACCTGCACCACCACGTCGCCCCATGTCTCTCCCCCTACTTTGTCCCAATCCAGGGGTGGCAGCACTTCCAGCAGCTTCTCTTCGCGCCCCATGCGGAAGGCACGATCGTAGATCTTGTACCAGATGCAGGGGCGAGTTTCGTCCACATAGCAATGCTCTTCTGTCGAGCCGCCGCATGGACCATTGCGAATGCCTTTGGGGCATTCCATGGGACAAATAAAAGCTGTTTCCTGCAGCAAACAATTTCCGCACATGCGGCAGCCAAACATCGGACCTTTAACAAGCTTTTCCACACCTTCCAAAACCTTATTGCCAAATGTTTCTTTCCGAAAAGGTAAATAAGGCGGCTGCCAACGGCGTCCAGGAGTAAAACCAGGCATAATTGACCTCTTTATCTGCGGGTGAATTGAGTCCCGCTGCTCATCTCTTTACCAATCTACCAAACCTACTGGCTCAAATAACCTTCAGCATAAATCACTTTGTTCAACAGGATCTGGACCGTCTTCCAGATAGCCGCTTGCTCGGGATCGCTCATGTCCACATCGGCGGATTGCGGCTCTTCTCCTGCGGCAATCCGATCGGCGATCGCCAGGTACAGCTTCCCTACCGGGGTGCTGCTGTCGCGCTGCTCGACAATGCGGATCATTTCCTTCAATTCTTCGTCCAGGGGATCAGCAATCATCATTTGCAGGCCTACACCCATCAGCATGGCGCCGTACACCCGATTAATCAAGCCGCGCCCGGCGTGCGGAACCGCATTGGACACATTGGAAAGACCCACGGAGATTGCCGGCGCTGGATCCCAGGCATACTGCAGGGTGCGCACAGCTTCAATCAGGTGCGGGCAGTATTCCTGGCAGCCGGATACCGTCAGCACCAACGGGTCGATGATCAGGTTTTCCATAGGATAGTCGATTTCCAGCATGCGCGGGATCAAGGCTTCTACGGCGATATTGACGCGCTCGTCCGCCGCCACCGGGATGCCGCTCTTGCCCATCGTCAGGGCAATCAGGCGTGCATTGTACTGCTTGGCGACCAACGGCACCTTTTCCAGGCGTTCTGCCTCGGCCGAGGTGGAGTTAATGATCGGTTGGGCTTTGGTGACTGTTTTCAACCCGGCTTCAATCCCCTCCAGGTTGGTGCTGTCAAAGCTCAGCGGAACATCTACCACAGCTTCCACGGCGCGCACGATCCAGGGAAAGACTTCAGTGCCGTCCTTTTTGCGGGGACCCAGGTTTATATCCAGCGCTTGCGCACCAGCTTCCACCTGCTTTACAGCCAATTCCTGGAAAAAGCGCGCATCTCTTTCAGACAACGCAGCCTTTACCTTTTCCGAAATGATGTGAATATTTTCGCCAATGATATACATGGTCAAATCCTTTCCCGGAATTCATTTGGAGACAGGCCAGCAGCCTGTCAATATTTTTTTGCTCATCGGTCAAGCGATTAACCTGACCCTCCTGTAGATCCCACGCGCAGCTCCTCCGCCACGCTGGGGAACAATTGCATCTCAGTATGCGGCAAAAACATCGCCGACATAAACGCTTCATAGAACTGGTTATCGGCAGACAGCTCGATATAGGTCATACGCCCGGCGATCTCATGGATGCGCTTGCGCTGCTGGTGGTCCAACAAGGCAAAATAGGCGCCTCGCACAGATGTATTCCCCAGAAACTGGAACTTCTCCCAGGGCATATCCGGCAGTAGGCCAATCTGGATGGCCTTTTCCACGTTGATATATTTGCCGAACGAGCCACCGATAAGAAACTGCTCCACTACGTCCAGGGTCAGACCTACATTCTGCGCCAGAACGGTGTAACCGGCATAGATCGCAGCCTTGGTGCGCACCAGGTTATCAATATCCACACGCGTGATGGTGATATCCTCAGCGGTTGCGGTCTCACTTGCCCACGCCACCACATACTCTGTGCGGCCTTCACGTTGGCGAACACGGGGTGTGGGCAGGTTTGCATTGATCCCGCCCGAGCGATCAATCACACCGGTCATGAACAACTCAGCCAACAGCGAGATCAAGCCGCTGCCGCAGATACCTTTCGGCTTGCTGCCTCCAATTACGCGGTAATGCGGCTCGTAGTTATCGGCATTGATCCAGACTTCCTCGATCGCCCCTTGCGTCGCACGCATGCCATTCGCCACGCCTGCCCCTTCAAAGGCGGGACCCGCAGAACAGGCACAGGTCACCATCCACTCGCGTGTACCCAGCACAATCTCGCCATTGGTGCCTACATCCATAAACAGGGTCACCAGGTCCGTTTCAGCCATGCCCGAAGATAAAACCCCCGCGCTGATATCTGCACCCACGTAACTGGCGACGCCGGGTAGACAGTCTACAGTCGCTTCTGGGTGCATATGCAAGCCCAGCTCAGCAGCCGTCAGGGTAGGCACCTGGTTGATGATAGGCACAAACGGCGCCAGGCGGATGCTGGCGGCCGGGATGGCCAGGAACAGATGGATCATGGTGCTGTTGCCGGTGAAAGTGGCTTTCATGATCTGTTCGCCCTGACAGCCCGCACGTTTGCAGGCGCGCTCTATCAAGGTATTGATCGTCTCCACCACCCGCTGCTGCATCTCCTGCTCGCCGCCGGCTTTGGTGGCGTAGATGATGCGCGAGATCACATCCTCGCCACGCATGATTTGCCCGTTATATTCTGCTACCTGCGCCACGACACGCCCGGTCAGTAAGTCAACCAACCAGAGCGAAACGGTGGTTGTGCCGATATCAATGGCTGCGCCCCATAAGGGCTGGTCGGTGACGACTTGCCCGGGTTGCAAATCAATCAAACGCGCCGGGCAGTCCGGGCAATCCCAGGCTTCCTGATCCACCAGCGCGGTTACCTGCCAGTTTTGGGCGCGCAGCACCGGCCCAATCCGGCGCAAGACCGGCAAAGAAGCCTGCACCGGCCCCACACCCACCTGGCGCAGGGCGGTTTGTAGGCGGCTCCAATCATCGGTCTGATCATCGACGCTGGGTGGGTTCAGACTCAACCATAACCTGCGCACGGATTGCTTTTGTGGGGAGTACCACTCCGGCACCTGCACCTCAGCTGCAGTCCGGTCACTGGTTAAGCGCCGTTCAACCTTTTCCTGAACAGGTATGACTACACGCACGACCCCTTCGACCACGGTCTGGCACGCCAGGGCATAGCCATCAGCCACATCCTGATCTGTCAGACGCAGCGTGCTGCGCCGGCGCACTTCCCCCTCTGTCACCTGAACTGCACAACGCCCGCAGCGACCCTGCCCGCCGCACGGCTGGTTGAGATCCAGGCCTGCCAGCCGGGCAGCCTCCGAGAGCAATGTCCCAACTGGTACTAGGATGGGCAGGTCGCTCCTGTCGAAGAAAACCTTTACGTCCGTCATAATTCCCTTAGAGGGCCTGTTTCATGAATTTTGGCAGGTCCACCGCTTCACGCGGACCCACACGCACGTCCCAATCCGGCAGCTCGCCCTCTAATTCACCCGAGAGCACTGCCACATGTCCGGGCAGCACAATCCGCTTTCGTGAAACCTTATCGGCCAGATTTAGAGATTTGACAGCTTTGGCGATGCGCTCAGCATCGAATTTGCCTGCCGCCCAGGCAGTCAGGACGCTCATCCCCTCAGCATCCGTAACCAGCAGCCAGGCCGGAAAACCTGAACCCTCAACTTCATTGGCTACACTGAAATAAGTAATACTGAAGTTGGTGGTCACCAGCACGGGGCTCTCAGCGGTGGGGTTGTTGATCTCATAGATGCCCGGTTGGACCTGGATGGGTTTTTGCGGATCCGTATAGATATTCTGGCGCAAAACCAGCAGCGGGTAAAACGACGCCGGATCAAATTCGTCGAGCACCACAAAACCGGCGTATTTGGCAATTGCCTGTACCGCTGCTTCATGGGAGTGAGGGAATGCTATGGTCGGGTAACCCAGGGCGCGGAAGTTCTTTTTAATCGCCAGGCGCCGGATCTGCGTGTTCAACGCCAGAGCAGAACTCAGGCTGCTTGCTGCTGGATGCAATACCAGATCTTCAACTCCCTTGCCCTTGATCTTCTCTGTAAGGTCTGCCAGCTCATCCAGGGTAGCACCGGTCACCGCCAGAGCTGCCTTATGCGCCTTGGCCAGCTCGGCCATCGCCTCCCAATTGCCTGCATCGGCAGCAAAAATCAGCGGCGTCTCACCTGCCAGGGCTGCCAATCCAGCCTCGATCACCTGCGGGCTGCTGCTCACCAGGATTAACGGTAGTTTGGAGGCTGCGCGCACTGCAGCGACTGCGGCTTCGAAACGAGCCGGATCGCTGCTATCGGCCTGCACAGCAAAACCATCTAACGACAAATCCATGCCCACGTAATTTACTGCGTAAGCGCTCATACGAGCTGCTGATTCCTGGATCTGGGCTGGTTCGCTCGCATCAGAAACGCGCACGAATAATCCCGTCCGGTTGTAGAATGTTTTCTCATGCCGGAAAAGGACCACTTCATTGCCGGCTTTTACTTCATGCCCGTTCGCTCTGAGCGCCACCAGGCGGATCGGTGGAGCGCTAGATTCTGCCAGCTGACTTTTCGATGCTTCGCTCACATACGGGCAAGTAGCCAGCTCAACCTGCTTGGCCGCCAATTTCATGGCGAACGCCAGGCAGGTGGGGAAACCGCATTCCTTGCAGTTGGTTTGCGGTAAAAGTTTATAAATTTGAATGCCTGATAAAGCCATTTTGGTTTACTCCATTTCGATGTCAGCTTGCGCTGCTCAGGCCGCCGCAGGGGCCATCAAACCTTCGATCACTGCCTGCACCCGCTGGATTGATTCAGGGTGGCGCAGTACGACTATATCCGCCCCCGATTCGATCAGGGCTGTGGCCGTCATGCATTCCCAATTGACCGCGCGGCGCTTCCAGTCGCCCCAGGATTCCGGGACGCCCTCACCCACCTTGGATTCTTTGGTCTTCCAGGTTTCGTAGCCAGGCGTTACCAGCATCGGCAGTTGGGTCATGGCGTCGCCTTGCAGGGCTGCCAGGCGCAAGCGTTCCATCACCGAATAGCCATACTCTATCCCATAGCCCAGCGCGCCGGTTGTGGGGTCCATGATGATACGATCCAGCGGCAAGCCCATGTCGCTGATCAAAATATTGAGCTGTTTGGCCAAGTTGACATCCATCGCCGTCCGGGCGCTCACCAGGTGACCATTTGCCATGGCGGTTGCGATGATCGTGCGGTAGTTTTTATCCTCGCAAATGCCCAACAGCAGGCGCTCGCCCTTGGTCGCTTCAGCGACTGCCACCAGCAGCAGGTTATCCAATTCGGCTTGCCCAGGACCAAACACAGCCAGAGGCAACCCGCTGGATTTCAGCACCGCCTGAACGGCCGCCACCGCCCCGTTGGGCGTCAGCGGAGCGCCCTCCGCACCGGTAGCGTTCAGCATCAACACAATCATCTCTGCTCCGGCTTTCTCGGCGGCGGCTGCCCACTGGCCTGGATCATTCATTACAGCGCCCCAGGCTTCCAGCAGCAAGGGTGACCAATCCGTGGGCTTTATATCGTATATTTCCACTGCGATCACCGGCTTGTGTGGAGTGGGCGCTTCGAACTGCAGGTATGGCAGGGTTTTTTCTCCACCTACCGTCAGGCTATGGGTGCGTGTGCCGCCCTCGGCGGAGGTTGCACCCAGGGTCACTTCACGCACACTTCCAGGCCATTTATCCACGGGAATTTCGATTGGCATGGTTTCTCTCCTTTTTTTGTAGGATAAGTCGTTTGCTTGTCTGATCTCTTTTTTATCTGGCGAACCTGCGTGTTCACCGATCCAGGATAGTCTGCATCCCGGTTATTTCTTACCCATATGCTTGCCGCGCGCTAGGTCGCGACGTTTGATAAACGATTCGAGCGGTATCTGCCGTTGCGCGCTGATACCCAGGTCCTTCAAGTCATCCACGCTGCTGGCGGTCATGTAGCGCAACAGATGGCGATAACTCAACACGGCTGCCGGGTATTCGATTCCACCTGCATGGTGCATGACAAACAGCGAGCGCACCCCCAGATCCAGCATGATCTGCGCAGCCGCCTCCAGGGGGATTTCCGGCGGAGTCTGGGCGACCCCGTCGCGCATCACATCGCTGGCCTTTAAGTCGTCAAAATTGGGGCGTGTCAGCGCCTGGATCAGCTCAGCAGGGCTGATTACCCCGATGGCATGACCTTCCTCCAGCACCACCATATCATCCAGCGCCTGATCCAACAAACGCCGGGCAATCTCAAGGATCGGCGTATCCGCGCTGCAAGTCAGGACGCCTACAGTCATCAGATCGCGCACGTATTTGATCGCTTCGAGATTTGCCATTCGCCCTTTTTCAGGCGAGCAGGCAGGTCGAGAGAATGACCCTCGCCCTGCCTCGCCACAGCCAGAATAGATTAAAACATCGGGTCGGCAACCAGCGCCGGATGGTTATGTTCTTCCATCCACGCCAGCAGCTCGTCCACGGTGGATACGCTGCGCTCGTCTGCAATCTTGCCTATCAGGTCTGGATCGCCTTCGCGTTGGGCAACCTGGGCGAACTCATCCGCCATGGTTTCCTTCAATACGCTGCTCATCCATACCACACGCTTGAAACCGCCATCAGCAGAGATAAATTTCGGGCTGATCAGATAGAACTTACCCACGCCCATCACACCCGGTGTCTGCAAACCGCCGCCTGCGATACCTGCCAGGGTAGAGAAGGTCATACCTGCCGGGGTCATGCTGGTATCTTCACGGCTGACCACCATCACGCCATTCGCTTCGGGGATCAGCATCACGATACATTCAAAACAGCCGCAGGCGGTCATGGGATTTTCCATGATGGAATACATGGATACTTCCTGAACCACCCCGTGTGAGCCAATTTTGGCGTAATCGTTGGTGCCGGTCCAGTAACCCTTCACCGGGTCGATGACCTTGCCCAGCTTGATCGGTTGGTTGGGTCCGGTCGGGTTAATACTGAAGGACGCTTTGCAGTCCAGCCAGTTGTATGCTCCACACAGACCCAGGCGCTCCGGGCTGACCACACACACATGGTCAGGTGCGAAGGACTGGCACAGCGTGCAGGAGTAAAATTCATCTACCTTGTTGTCTGTCAGGTCTGCCAGGCGCTTGTTGCGATAATCGTATGCCTGCCGGGCAGTTGCCAGCCATTCCTGGTTCTGTTCCGGCTCAGTGTAGATCGTCACCTGGACTTTATCCACGATCGCCCCGAAGTCGGACTGGAAGCGAGCATGCAGGATCTTGCCGAAATGCTCCAGGTTGAAGCCCTTATCGGCGGCAGCCTTGGAGATGCGGATCCAGGCGATATCACGCTGACCGATGTGCTGGATGCCCGAAGCCCCGTTGACAAAGTAGTGGATTTGCCGCTCCAGAACTGGCTCAAAATCTTCCTGCATTTGCCGTCCAGCCACTTCAACGATGATGGCCAGATCCATGGCGCTTTGGTCAGGTAGATCATCAAATCCAGGGCCAACCACTTCCACGCGCCCGTCCACTACTTCATCCAGGCCGCGCATGCGCAGGTATTCAAAGGCACGTGATTTCTTCCCGCCAAATTCCACGCGCATATCGTTCTTGCGCACCACTTCGCCTTCGAATGCCGAGCCGTAAGGTACAGGCACTGGCACGTCGGAGACTTTCACCTTCACCCCACGCACCTCGATGCACTTTTGCACCAGGCGTTCAGCCCGCTCCAGGTCATCCGCGCCATCAATCTCATTGAAAGGCATGCTGACCACGTGCTCGTACTTGGTCACACCAGTCGGCAGGATTTGCGGGATAACTGTATCGGCAATAACCGGGAAGCCAAAATTGATCGCCCCGGCTGCGGCAGCATATTTCAAATCATCGACCTCACCCAATGCCAGGACGAAGGCGAACACGCGTTCGCGGTTATACAGCAGGATTTCGCGCGGCATACCCAATTTCATACCGCCAAAGGTGAGCGCCGAGCGGGTGGCGAAACCCAGGGCGTAAATGGCGCTCAGGGTATCTGTACCAAATGGCACCGTGTAGGTGTCATAACCCAGCTCCACGCCTTCTTCCATGAGCTGGTGAATGATGCTACGCCCATTGACATTACCACTCAGAAAAGTCAGGATATTGCGCCGCTGCAGCTCGCGCACGATCTTAACTGCAACTTCGTTGGACTTGGCTGCGCCAACAATAGCCGCAAAACCAGGCATACGCCCATCCACCAGCTGGATGCCCCAGGAGCGCAGTTGAATATCATCAATCGGGCCATTCAGGTATCCGCCCCCGCCGTTCAGGTGGGGATAAGCCGTTCCACCAGCCAGTTGAAAGCCTGGCAGCGGCTCAGGCTGCAGGCCATAGACAAAGCGCATTGCTTCAATCGCCTCGGCTGCCAGAAGGGTCGCCATGCCTGAATCCAGTGTTTCACCCAGGTAAGGTGTCCACTTGCGCTCGGACGGCAGTGGGTGCAGTAAGCTGCGGGCGTGCGTCAGCACCGGTTTAAGCTGCTCCAATTTTTCCACAGCCACGCCAGTCATACCATAAATGGTGGGCAGGAAATAAGCCGTGTTTGGAAAAGACAGGGGGGTTTCACCGCCTTTTTCATCCAATGCCTGCTTAAGCATGTATTCAGCTTCGTTCACCAGGGCGTTCGCCCCGCGGATCGCACGTGTAGCAATATATCGGGACATGGATGGCCTCCTAATCCGCCGCCACGCCGTAGAGGGCAGCTTTGCGCTCCGAGATCGGGAGCGTTTCAAATAATTTCATGCGGTCGTCGCCGCTCTTGCCAAAGCGGGCAGCATCATATTCTGGCAAACCCAGGGCTGCGCGTTTCTTGTCGATATGCTCCAATGTCCGGCGGATCATTTCATCCGGGTCGGCAATAAATTCCATCTTGCCGCCATAGAGTTTCTCCCAACCTTCGCTAATATAATTGGACACAATATCGCTTTCGGATACCCGATCCGGCATACCACTCACCGGGGATGAGCCGCCAAAGATCACGTACGCCCCGGTAGCCATACAGTACGTACCGATGGAGAGGGCTTTTTCACTCATCCACTCTGGCGCCAGGCCGACTGCCGGGATCTGGTCCACATCATCACCCAGGCCACCTTCTTCTGCCATCTGCGTGAGCACCGTCAGGATGCGGCTGTTATCCACACAGGAGCCCATATGTAGTACCGGCGGGATGCCCACCGTCTCACAGATCTCGCGCAAGCCAGGTCCTACCCGGTCCAGCCCGGCTTCACCCAGCAGAAAGCCCAGTTTGGCGCTGGCAATTGCGCCGCAGCCTGTCTCTACAACCAGGACATCCTGCTTAAGCAGTTCTTCCATTACGTATGTATGCAGATAATCCTGTTTGCTGCGTGCGTTATTGCAGCCTACAATGGCTGCCACGCCGCGAATGCGTCCAGACATAATGGCATCATTCAGCGGGCGGAAGGAAGCCCGGTAGGAGCCACCTAGCATGTAATTTATATATTCATGCGAAAAACCAGGCACCAGATCTTCTACGTACTCGGGTATCTG
>Ga0105107_10002261_pt1 | contig 12658 bp, 7 predicted proteins | sample PPLLaktember2015_6_FD_79335 | JGI IMG/M metagenome (GOLD analysis project Ga0105107, IMG submission 79335) | Freshwater sediment microbial communities from Prairie Pothole Lake near Jamestown, North Dakota, USA - PPLs Lake P8 Core (1) Depth... | ecosystem: Environmental > Aquatic > Freshwater >... | reverse complement strand
TCTTCGCCAGGTCTCCGGAATGGAACCAGAGGTTTCGGAACGTGTCGAGGGTCTTGTCGGGCATTTTGTAGTATTCAAGCATCATGGTAAAGGGCTCTTTCGGCCGGAACACGATCTCTCCGGGCACTCCCGGGGGCACCTCATTGTCTTCATCGTCAAAGAGCTTAATCTCGTAGATCGGCAGAGGCTGTCCGCAGGAGCCCGGTCTCCGGTCATGGAGGGTAGTGTGAACCGGGATGCCGATTTCGGTCATGCCGAACCCTTCCATACACTTCAATCCGAACCTTTTCTCGAATCGGTCCATGACGGCCTGGGGGCATCCGGCGCCGAAGGCAATCTTGACAGGATTGTCGATATCGTCAGGTTTCTCAGCCTGCTTTTCGAGAATGGGGATCACGGCACCCAGGTAATTGAACTGGGTCGCCTTGTACTTGCGGATATCCTCCCAGAAGCGGCTGGCGCTGAACTTGTCAGAGAGGACCATCTGCCCCTCTGCAAGGAGAGCCGTGATGGTAGTAAGACATTGCCCGTTCATGTGATAGAGGGGCAGGAAAGTATAAAAGATATCGTCCCTCCTTCCTTCGCGGAGAGGAAGCAACTGCTCCGCCACCACGATCCAGAACTTGTGGGGGCCAAGAGCACCCTTGGAGAGGCCCGTTGTTCCAGAAGTGTAGATGATGTTTTGGGGATCGTGCGGATAAATCCTGATATCCACCGGGGTCTCGGGGGCATCGAAGAATTGTTCAAAGCTTATCATGGGAATCTTGTAGCCCGCCGCCTCCTCTTTTGTGAGTCCTCCCAGGATCACCACCTGTTTGAGCTTCTTCAGATCGTCCTCGATCAGTTTCAGGCGATCCAGCCATTCGCGATCCAGAAATAGAATCTTTGAATCGGACTGGTCAACGAGGTGACGCAGAAACTCGCCCTTGTAGGACGTATTGATGGGAACCTCAACGGCTCCAACCTTTGCCGAACCGAACCATATAAACAGGAACTCGGGGCAGTTGGGGAGCATGATACTGATCTTGTCCCCTTTCACCACCCCCTGCTGTAAGAAAGCGTTTGCGCAACGGTTTGCATACCGATTCATCTCGTCATACGTATAGGTCCGATCCTTGAAGTAAAGAAACACTCTCTTACCGTTTCTTCTGGCCCTGTCTTCAATCAGCTCGCCGAGTACGTAAGGCGTTTTACCTTCTGACATGGTGACACCTCCTTCACGGATTGGTTGGTGATTCAACCCTGGCGACTTTTCAATTGCATTTGTTCCCCATAAACGCTCATGAGTTGTACACGGATCGCCCGCACCTGTGAAATTCGTCCCCTCTCCACACTACTGGGGGGAGAGGGCAAGGGTGAGGGGGGTGTATTTTCCTGGTGGCCTTGCCTACGCCTATTTTGAATTTTCAAGAAGCGTCTTTCTCAGCGCTCCGTAAGAAGGAGGCAACTGATATTCCATCTTCAAGTAACCCGGGCTGATAGGATAGGTCTGCTTCCCCTCGCTGGAGAGCTTCAACCCGTTGATCACCTCTTCAAACCGCTCCCTGGGCATTCCAAAGGTAAGCTCTCCGTCAGCAACCAATCCCAACCGTCGATCCCCATTTCCTGGAACAGCGTATTTGCACTCCCCTTCAAGCATAGAGGCCACAATGGGCAGGAGGCAGCCTCCACTTCCCGTGGCCATGGAGCTCAACGCTTTTCCCGAGGAAAACACAGCAGCCTGAATCATCCGCATCACCTGGACCCCGCTTCCGTAAAACACGATAACATCAGGATCAAATGCAGCGGCCTTAATCGGCGCGATCAGCACCTGCTGGTATTTGCCGAAGGGAAATCTCGGCAGGGCCGCTGCGATCTTCTTCCGTGCTTCAGGGGACTGGTTAATGGGTGCAAGAACGAACTTGCCGCTCAGAAATTCTTCCGGCCTCACCAGTCCCAGCCCTGCCAGCGCAATGGGACAGGATTGGCTGTTCTTGTCCAGCACGATCGTCAAACCCTCTTTGCGGCTCAAGGCAAGGGCCTGACAAAGACTGAAGGGCACTCCGAAGTCTTTCACCGGGCTCTTCGCCCCTTCCGGTATCCTGTCCTCCTGGCGAAGCAATTTGACGGCAAGGGGATGGGTCTGATGCTTGATGTAGACGGACATCACTTCTTCAATTTCCTTCAGGCTCACCATTTCGTCCTCTCCTTTCCCGGGCGACCGAGGGATTACGGCTGTTTCTTCTGCTTCTTGTCATCTAGAATCTGTTTGATCTTGGGAAGATTCAGCCTTCGGATTTTCTTCTTCTTCCTGATTTCGTCGGCGGCAGCAAAGATCGCGTAATCTCTATCCAGGACGGCATTCCCCCACTTGTCATCCTCCACGATCTCCAGCCGTGTGTAGGGCGGGTCCCACCACCGGTCTTTGACATTGATCCCTCTGCGGCCCAGATCCCGGCCCGGGCCGGTGAAGCGTACCCACAGCGGAGGATACTGCAGCATCTGGGCACTTCTCTCCATTTCAGCAGGACGATAATCTTCTCTTCCGGTGCCCGGAGAGAAATACCATCGCTCTCGGCACGGGCCTAAGGGAAGAACAGTGACCAGGGTGCACCCCTCCATGTATCCCATGCGCATGAAAGCCATGGCAGGGATCATTGCGACCCTGCTCTCCACATTGAGGGTATGCGCGGCCGCAGCGGCCCAGTCCATGCTGATCCCCAGTTCCATGGCTCTCCAGATGCAGCTTGGGCCTTTCATCAGCCACCCCCAGGGCTCTCCTCCCGTCTCATTGAGCCGGTTCTGGCAGTTGATGACCGCCTCGCGGCATGTCTTGAAACCGCAACCCCCGCAGTCAAGACCCACCTGGTCGCACTTGAGGCAGCGGGACGTCTCAAGAAGAGCCTGCTCTTCGGTAAGACCCAACTCAACGTTCTCAAAGCCCGCCACGGCCTGTTCGGCGGACAGGAGCGGCATTCGTGGCCTGTCAGCCTCCCTTCCTCCTGTTTGATCCAGTAGTTTCCGGGCAGGCGAGACCTCGGGAACCTCTTCAGGCGGAGCCAAGACCTCGTCGATAATCCCCAACCCTCCCAGGTACAGGTCTATCGAAGAGGCGGCTTTCCGTCCTGAGGCAATCGCCCCAATGACCGAAGAGGTTCCGACCAGCACATCACCGGCGGCAAAAACCCCTTCCCGACCAACGTTCTGCGTGTCGGGATTCACTTCCAAGGTCTTCCTCCGACCGGTCTCCAGGCCGAATCGAGCGGGAATTGCAGGTCGCTGGCCAATGGCGAAAATGACCGTGTCGGCCTTCAGGATCTGTTCTGAACCCTTCTTAACACGAACCCGGGCTTGGCCCTCTTCATCGAATTCAAAGGATTCCACCTCAGGGCACTCCACTCCGGCCACACGCCCTCCCTCGCCGACGATCTTTGTGAAGGTGCAGGAAGGATGGAAGACGATGCCTTCCCTCTGTCCTTGCTCGATCCCTTCACGGGAGGCAGGCATTTTATCCTTGGATTCCAGGCAAGCCATGTGGACTTCGGCGGCGCCGAGACGGCGTGCCACTCGGGCGCAATCGAAGGCCACGTCTCCTCCACCCAACACCAGCACCCTTTCCCCGACTTTCACCTTTCTGCCGAGATTGACCTCTCTCAGGAAATCCATGCTCACCAGCACCCCGTCAAGATCGGCGCCGGGAATGGGTAGTTTTTGACCTTCATGCGTCCCAACGGCTACCAGGACAGCGTCGTATCCCTGCCGAAACAGTTCATCCAGATTATCGACCCTGGTATTTGTCTTAATATCCACACCCGCGCTTTTTATTTCTTGAGTCTCCCTCTCGAGCAATTCCCGAGGCAGCCGATAGGCAGGGATTCCCACGCGCATCATGCCTCCCGGCTGAGAGAGGGCTTCAAAAACCGTCACCTCGTGGCCGCACACTTTCCTGAGGTAATAGGCCGCGGTCAGGCCGGCAGGTCCTGACCCGATGACCGCCACGCGCTTGCCGGTGGCTTGGCTGGAAGGCTTCCGGATATCCATTTTCCCTGCATGATCCAGCGCGAAGCGTTTGAGCGCCTCGATCGCAATGGGCCGATCTCTCAAGGTGCCTCGGCGGCATTTGCTTTCGCAAGGCGCGCGGCAGACATAAGCGCAGACCGAAGGAAAAGGCACCTTCTCTCGGACCACCAGAGCGGCTTGATCATATTTCCCGTCACCGATGAGGCGGATGTAACGGGGCACGTCAATCCCTGCCGGGCAGGCGGCCTTGCAGGGCGCTTCCACAATCGTACTCACATCCGCTCCAATCAACAGCAACACCGGAGGCTCGCCCATGTCATACGCCGCTTTGTAGGTCTCCCCCGAAAGCCTTGCACCCAACTTGTTAGCCGCATCCTGCACTCTGAAATAATCCTTCAACTCTTCGCCTGCGATGATTTCCATTTTCACATTGGTTTTTCCTATCAGCTGGGGGGCATGCAGCGCGGCCTGCGCGCAGTGCTGAGCCACCTGCAGGAGACCCTCTTGTGCAAACTTCTTTCCATCATATAAGGGCATTTCCGTCCCTCCTTATCTCTTTTTTGCGGGATCTCCGGCCCTGTATTCTTTGCCCGTGGCCGGTCTCACGCCCAACTGGTTGACATTGCTTCGAATGGCGTCGATCGCCCTGTCCAGATTCACCAGGTGGTAATCCGGAGCCGGGTCCGAGGCCTCGCTCTTGGCTCTTGCATTGACGGCGATCCCCACCACCACGGCGGAGTCCCGGCAATAGCCGAGCTTTTGAGCAGCCAAACCGATAGTGATGAAAGGGCGCGCGTCCACATAAAGATGGACCGCCACCATCAAAGCGCTGCCTACATTGTAGCCAAGCTGGTGGCCGTACATGGAGCACAGGGGACCAGGGACCAGGGTGTCGCACCTTCGATCCGTGGTGTCGATGATGCCCGCTTTCTGGTTACGGTGCTCATAGACAAAGCTGCAGTCGGGCCTTCCGGCGCACAACCCGCATTCCCCATCCCAGGGGCTGGAGTAGGCGCGGGTGTTCCCGAGAAGCAGAAGCGCATCCGCCTGCCGGGCCATCACCGCCTCGTAAAGGAAGATGTGCTTCCATGATTGCCTTTCATGGGCGAGCTCCTCCATTTTCCGGGCAATTGCCTCCTGCTCCTCTTCGCCGTACACGATTTCCCCTTCGGTCATGGGCAGGCCGCCCACATTGGGCGCGGTTAAAGCACCGTTCATCATCAATTTCGCGGCCACGACCGTATTCTCCCGCCTGTTTTGATCAGTGGGTGAATAAGGAGGCCAGTCCCTAATGGTTATCCTTGGCATGATATCCCCTCCTCGATAGTCCGGAGTCGTTATGAAATACATTTTCCCTGTTTCCATCTTAGTGCTGTGAACCCCAAATGGGACACAGATGAACACGGATAAACACGGATGAAGTGTAGTCATAAAGCGGAAAGCGAGCCCTTGACGCATTCTCCAAAAGCCAAATAACGTCGTTTCTCGTCATTCCGGCGAAAGCCGGAATCCAGGCTCTTCGATCACTTACAGAATGTCTGGACGCCGGTTTTCACCGGGGTGACGACTTCTCACGGAGCCGTCAACTCTAGGTCCTTACCCTGGGTATTCTGTTCCGTGTTAATCCGTGTCCCATTATTTCTTGGTCACTTCGTTTCCTGTAATGCAGATGCAGGCCACGCCGCCATAGATCGTCCCCCCAAGGTTGTGCGTCAGCCCTAGCCGCGGATTCTTCACCTGACGCGGCCCCGCTTTCTCCTGAAGCTGCTTGTACACCTCATACTGCATCCTCAAGCCGCTCGCGCCCAGAGGATGACCAAAGCACTTCAGGCCCCCGTCCGTGTTGACCGGCAACTCCCCTTTAAGCTGAAAGGTCCCGGCCTCGATATCCTCCTTGGCCCCGCCTTTGCGGCTCCACCCCAAGTCCTCATAAACCGATAGCTCGTGGATGGTGAAGCAGTCATGGACTTCCGCCATGCTCAGCTCGCCGCGAGGGTTTTTGATGCCGGCTTCGGCATAGGCCAGCCGAGCGGCTCGGACGTTTTCTTCGACATGAGCGAAATCGTAATGCTGGACCATGGGGTCCCGTCCCGGTCCTGCGCTGATGGCCATGGTCTTGATGTAAATGGGATCCTTCCGGAAGCTTTTCGCCATGTCCGCTCGGGCCACGATGGCGGCCGCCGCCCCATCGCTGACTCCGCAGCAGTCCAGAACCCCCAGAGGAGCTGCGACGATAGGGGATTTGAGGACCTGCTCCAGGGTGATTTCGTTCTGAAAGTGGGCCTTGGGATTCATGCTGCCGTTGTGGTGGTTTTTCACGGCGATTTCTGCCAACAGTCTTTTCCCGACCTCAGGGTCCAGCCCATGCTTGTGGAAGTAGCCCGACGCGAGAAGAGCGAACATGGCGGGGGGAGAAATCTCCAACTCCGTCCCGGCAGTCCCCATGGCCGTTCTCCCGATGACATTGGCAGGTTGCACACCGGTCCACCCCGTGTCCTTGAGTTTTTCCACACCCACTGCCAGGGCGATGTCGCATGCGCCGGCAGCCACCGCATAAGCGGCGCCCCGAAGCGCCTCGGTGCCTGTGGCGCACATGTTTTCCACCCTGGTCACAGGGATGTACTGCAGCTTCAGGGGGGAGGAGAGGCTGAGGGCCGTCTGCCCTGAAAAGACCGTCCCCAACCACGCCGCTTCGATAGCATTGAGTTCGACGCCCGCGTCTTCGCAAGCTTCATAGGCCGCATCGATAATGAGATCATCAACGCTCTTTCCCCACAATTCTCCGAACTTCGTACAGCCCATCCCGATAATGGCCACTTTGTCTTTGATCGTGCCCATGAAATCCTTCTCTCCTTATTTTGACTCGTAGCCGATTGAATTGAATCTCGGTGTAATGAAATACATAGGGAATTGGAGTACTGGAGTGATGGAGTGTTGGAGTACTGGAAAAGCAAAAACCCGCGTCCTGCCTCTCCCCATTACTCCATTACTCCAATACTCCATTGTTCTGTTACTCCATTACTCCAGTCTTTTTCACTCCATCACTCCATCTTAAATCGGTCTCCCTTTCCAGAAGTAATTCTGGAACCCTCCTTTGAGACCGATTTTCCTGAAACACATTTCCACCGGCAATCCGACTTTGATTTGAGCGGGCTCGCATTCCGTGACTTCGCACATCATTCTGCCACCGCCGTCGAAATCCACGATTCCCACAAGCGCAGGAGCCTCACGGTTCGTGGTCAAGTAATCGATGGTATAGGCCACCACGGTCCCGTTTTTGTCCGAAAACTTGTAATCCTCATATTGATCCTTGGTTTGGCAGTATGCGCAAACCCTTTGAGCCGGATACTGGGGATGCCCGCAGTGCCGGCACTTGGTTCCATACAAGGCCAGAACATTCCGGCTCTCTCGCCACAAGCAGGTTATGGAGGGTGGAGGCGACGGAGGTCGCGAAATCTGATGGAGAGGCACCAGATTTCTCCAGTTCAGATACCTCTCATAGCTGATAGGGATCTTCCTCGCCAAAAGGGAATTCATCCCCTGATCTTTTTGGAAAGCCTTGATGTTTTCGGTTACTTTAAGGATAAGGGCATCACCGCCGTCTCCGTAATTGGCAACCAGGATCAATTCGCCCGGGTTGGCCTTCTCGAGTGCGGCGACAATCATCATCGGAAGTGCCGCGGCTCCCGTGTTCCCAACGGCATTGAAAAGAGTCTCTTGGACCTGAGTACTCATATCAAAACCGAGCTGTTTTGCCAGAAGGGAGTGGCTTCTGTTGTCCGGTCCGTACAAAACCACCTTTGAAAAATCTCTCGGGGTGAGACGGTATTTCTCCAAGATCCCGGAGATCACCTGCTCCATGGTTTTCAGGTACCCTTCGGTGATCACGAATCTTTCTTCCCAGGATCGGGTAAAGGTATCGCCTTCAAGCCTCCAAGAATCCATGAGTTCACTGGACAAGGAATAACTTCCTTCAATGCTCGCCAGGACGTCTTCCTTCCCTATGGCGATGGCTGCCGCCCCTTCGCCAAGCAGTTGTTCAGACTGGCTCTTTCCCTCGCCCATCCTGCAGTCTGCTGCAGCGACGATAATGTTTTCCACCGTACCGCTTTTCACGGCATCGAATGCGGCATTCAGGGCGATCGTTCCAGCCCTCAGGGAGTCGGAGAAGTCGGCTGTGCGAATCTTCCTCGAAAGATCTGCGGCCGCCACCACCAAGGCAGCCGCCTGTTTCTCTTGATAGGGCAAGGTGGTGCTGGCGAAATAAACGCCGTCCACTTTGAGAGGGCTGCGCTTGATGCAGCCTACGGTTGCCGCCACGGCCATGGTGAGGCTGTCTTCATCGTATTTGGCGACCGCCCTCTCCCCTCCCAGGCTTCTCGTTCCCCAGAACTTGGATATCCCGTCTCGGCTCAACCGATACGCAGGCACATAGGCTTCAAAGGATGTAATTCCAACCATGAGTGATCTCCTCAAAAAGTCAGTGATGAGCATTCATACCCCGGCGCTTTGCTCCACGGGCTTCTATGAAAGAAATTTGCTTTGCAAGCCCGCTCGCCAAATCCCCCTTACTCCCCCTTTACGAAAGGGGGAAATCCGACCCAGGTCCTCCCCTTTGTAAAGGGGAGACAGAGGGGATTTTAGATGCATTCTTGCTCATCCCCAGTCTCCTGGTGATGTTAGGGATGGCATCCACAAGGGTCTTCTCCCATTCAAGGAGCACTCGGGATACGTACTTCGGATCTTCCTCCGCGTAATACCAGTAGTTCTGATCGAGAGGAAGCGCTGAAAAATCCTCAGATAAGAGATACCCTTTCTTATCCGACATCTCTCGAATTGAGAATATCTTTCGGCAACCCTCTTCGTGGAGAGCGCAGAGTTCTTCCTTCTGTGGGCCAATCGCCGTGATGATAAGGTCCGATCGGTCAATCAATTCAGCGCTTAATTCCTTGGACCGCCAGTCTTGCGGGACCTTGATCCCTTTCTCAAGCAGGAACTCGCTGGTCAATCGAGACATGGGTGCATCAAAAAGGGGGACTGGAAAGGGGATCCCGGCTCCAGCCAGCTGATCCTTAAGCACCTGGGGCACATACCCCGCAGATGACACTGTGGCCTTCTCGCCCTTTTTCCTAAGAAAGTCTTCAAGGTAAAACTTCGCAAAAGTGCTTCGCACGCGATTTCTGACGCAAACAAAGCTCACATGAGGATTCCCATCCATCTTTGCCCTCCCGCTCGTATCTTCCAGAAAAAGGTTTAAGGAAGACCCGATCATTCGCCATCATCAGGAAAGGCTATAGCGTCTTGTTTCCTATCTGTCAACCTTAAAATGGATGCCCCTGTTCATGTTTCTCAACACGGGGAGAAGGGGGTGGATTCGCCGGGGGGAAGCTTTAAAAGCCTTCTCCACCCTCGCGACATTTGAAACCGAGAACCTGAAACCGCTGACGGAGGTGAGCCCGTCTTCTTATTCTCCGGCCGGGAAGGCGAGGAAAAGGGCCGAATGACTTTTTTGTTGACAAAAAGGAAACATTGATATCATTATGCTCCCGGTGAAGAATGGCCGGCTTAATCCGGCCCGCCGTCACCCATTTTATTTCTCGAAAGGAAAACACCGCGTCATGGGCGAGAAGATTTATTTTGTGGACCAAACGTTGCGGGATGCACAGCAGAGTCTGTGGGGCTTCACCATGAGGACCGATCACATGGTCCCCATTGCAGAAACCATGGATAAGGTCGGGTATCTCTCCATCGCCACGGTGGGCAGTCAAGCCTTTACCGTGCAGGTGCGCAATCTCAACGAAGATCCCTGGGAGAGAATCAGGACCCTTGCGAAGCTGATCACCAAAACTTCACTTCGTGGGTCTTATCAAATTGGAAGCCTGTCCTCCTTTGATCTGAGCACCCCGCGCGACATCATCACCCTTTGGATCAAGCGCTCCATCGCCAACGGTGTAAAAAGTTTCTGGATCTGTGATTACCAGTATGAGATGGAGAAATTTATTTACTTCGCGCGCATCGCCAAAGCCGCGGGGTCGGAGGTGGTGCCGGCCGTGATGTACACCTCCAGCCCTGTCCATACCCAGGAGGTCTGGACGCAAAAGATGCGGCTGTTGATGCAGGCGAAGGAATGGATCGATCGGATCATGATCGAGGACGCCTCAGGGGTCATCACCCCGGAGCAGACGAGGGAGCTCGTGACCACCATACGAGAGAACTCTGAGGGACTCCCCCTGGAGTTCCACTCCCACTGCAATTCAGGACTGGCTCCGCTGTGCTATCTGGAAGCCATCCAGTCAGGCGCCACAACCGTGCACACAGCGGTCGCACCTCTGGCCAACGGCACATCGCTGCCTGCCGCGGAAACTATTCTGAGAAATGCCAAGCGCCTGGGCTATTCCTCGGATATTGATGAAGAGGCCCTGGCCGCCGTGTCCGCCTATTTCCGAAAGCTCGCCGAGACTGAGGGCATGCCCATCGGCGCGCCCATGGAGTACGACCTCTTTCATTTTGCGCACCAGGTGCCAGGCGGAATGATGACCAACCTCACCCGGCAGCTCCGGGAGGTGGGGATGGAGCACCGTCTGAATGAGATCCTGGAGGAAGTCGTTCTGGTCCGCAAGGAGTTCGGATATCCTGTGATGGCCACACCTTACTCCCAAATTGTGGGAGCCCAGGCCATAGAAAACATTCTCTCGGGCAAGCGTTATGAACGGTTCACGGATGAGGCCGTCAAGTACGTGATGGGGCTCTACGGAGCGCCGGTGGTCCCTATCGACCAGAACGTGATGGAACGGGTCATGAGCCTGCCCAGGGCAAAGGAATTCATCAACTGGAAACCTGAAGGATATGAAAAACCCATTGAAGAGATGCGTCGCGAAATCGGTCCGGACCTCTCCGACGACGATCTCCTACTCAAACTCCTGATCCCCGGGAAACCTGGCAAACGCACCGAAGCGAAGAAGCCTTCCGCTCCGGCTGCGATGAAGACGAAGGTGGCAGTCACTCCACCTGCAGACTTCCCCACCGAATTCGCCGTGGATGTGGATGGGGAAGTGTTCAACGTGAAGATCTCGCCCAAGTGGGACGGGGCCGACGGCGCGGTGAGGACCTTAGAGGCAGGGAATCCGGAAGGGTCCAAAAAGCCGAAGGAGGCGCCCCCGGGCGCTTTGCTTTGCGGCATGGCAGGGTTGATCCTCTCCATAGAAGCCAAGGTGGGCACATCCATCCGGGAGGGGGACCTGGTGGCCATCATCGAGGCGATGAAGATGAGAAGGCATGTCAACTCACCCCGGAGCGGTGTGGTCAAAGAGATTTGTGCCCAAGAAGGGGAAATGGTTACACCCGAAGACGTTTTAATGGTGGTGGAATGATGATCAGAAAGGTTCTTGTAGCCAATCGAGGCGAAATAGCCGTTCGCGTAATGCGAGCCTGCCGGGAAATGGCGATTGCCTCAGTTGCCGCCTACTCGGAAGCGGACAAGGAGGCGCTCTTCGTAAAGTATGCGGACGAGGCCTTCCTGATAGGTCCTCCGCCGGCAAGAGCAAGCTATCTCAACATCGAAAAAGTGATCGAAACCGCCAAACAATGCGGGGCCGACGCGATCCATCCCGGTTACGGCTTTCTCGCAGAGAATCCGAAATTCGCCAGAGCCTGTGAAGAAGAAGGCCTGAAATTCATCGGGCCCTCTAGCCACGTGCTGGAACTCATGGGCGACAAAATAACCGCTCGCCGGGAGATGATCAAAGCAGGCGTTCCCGTGGTGCCGGGCACACAAGAATGCGTGACGGACCCCGAGCAAGCAGGTGATTTGGCCAAAACGATCGGATACCCGGTGATCATCAAGCCCTCCGGAGGGGGAGGCGGAATCGGCATGACCATCGTCGCTAGTGAAGGGGAATTGGCGAATGCGCTGAAATCCACTCAGGCCATTGCGACAACCACCTTCGGTCTTTGTGATGTGTACATCGAAAAATACCTGCCCCATCCCCGCCACATCGAGTTTCAGCTTTTGGGAGACTCAAAAGGCAATGCCATTCACCTGGGGGAACGGGAGTGTTCGATCCAGCGAAGACATCAGAAGTTGATCGAGGAATCTCCCTCGCCCGCCGTGACCCCTGAGATGCGCGCCGAAATGGGCGCCATCGCGGCAAAGGCCGCCCGTTTTGTCGGTTATGAGGGTGCGGGAACTATGGAATTCCTTTTCTCCGACGGGAAGTTCTACTTTCTCGAGGTGAACGCCCGGGTCCAGGTGGAGCACCCGGTGACCGAGATGGTGACCGGGGTGGATATCGTGAAAGAGCAGCTCGGCATCGCATCCGGACTCCCGCTAAGTCTGAAGCAGCAGGACGTGCGGATGAACGGCTGGGCTATGGAGTGCCGCATCAATGCCGAGGATCCTCTGAACGACTTCGCTCCATGCCCGGGCAAGCTCAAAGCCTACCACCCTCCGGGGGGAACTGGAGTTCGCGTGGACGGCGGCGTGTATACTTCCTACACAATCCCACCGTACTACGATCCCATGATCGCCAAGCTCATTGTTTGGGGAAGGGAGCGAAATGAAACGATCCGTCGGATGCAACGGGCGCTCTACGAATACGTGATCCTCGGAATTCAAACCAACATTCCCTTTCATAAAGCGGTCATGAAAAACCCGCGCTTT
>Ga0105107_10002260_pt1 | contig 12659 bp, 11 predicted proteins | sample PPLLaktember2015_6_FD_79335 | JGI IMG/M metagenome (GOLD analysis project Ga0105107, IMG submission 79335) | Freshwater sediment microbial communities from Prairie Pothole Lake near Jamestown, North Dakota, USA - PPLs Lake P8 Core (1) Depth... | ecosystem: Environmental > Aquatic > Freshwater >... | reverse complement strand
GCGGCGCGGCCGGCGGCTGGGCGAGCTGCACCGGGGGACGCCCGACGATACGTTCGTAGACGGCGCGGGCGGAGGCCAGCTCGGCCTTCGACGCCGCGAAATCCGCTTCGGCGCCGGCCTGGCGCGCTTCGGCCTGGGCAACGTCGGTGCGGGTGACTTCGCCGACGTCGAAGCGGTCCTTCGCGGCCTGCACCTGCTGCTTGAGAGAGGAGACGTTGGTCTCGCGGATCTGCACTTCCTGTTCGGCGCGGCGGACGTCGACGAAAGAAGTGACGACCTGCAGCACCAGATCCTGCTCGGCGCCGCGCAGTTGCGCCTCGGCGCCTTGCACGCCGGCCTGCGCCTGCTGACGGCCAGCGGTAAGCGCGCCGCCGGAATAGATGGATTGCCGCGCTTCGAGACCGACGGTTGCACGCTCGGAGGCGCCGTCGAGCGGGAACGTACCGGCGGGCGTGTTGAAGGTGCGGCCGAATTCCTGCTGCTGCGTGCCGTAGCTTCCGTTGAAGCCGAGCGTGGGGCGCATCGCGGCCTTGGCCTGCTCGAGCGTTTCGTTGGCGACGGACCTTGTCTGGCGCTGGGCCATCAGCACCGGATTGTTGCTGATCGCGCTGTCGACGGCATCGGCCAGCGTGTCGCTGCCGGCCTGCGCCATCGCGGGCGCTGACACGAATGCCAGCAGAAGGACTGCAGCGCGAAATCTCATGGCGGGCTCCCCGGTGGGCCGACGCAGTGTGGCCGAGGTTCAAGTCAGCCGCGTTAACGTCGCATCGAACGATGTAATGACTGTTACCCGTGCGCAAAAGGCCGCAAACTTGGGCAGCACCGCCAGCGGCTTCGCTTCAAAGGAGAGTTCGAGGACTGCCCTAGAGCCGGAATTCGGCGGCGCGCTCGAAGCCCGGCAGGATCGGTGTCGCGGCGTCGAACGGCGCGCGCCAGGCGGTCTTTCCGCCGGAGCGGGTGTGGACGCGGGCGCGCCGGATGCCGCCCTCAGCCACCACCACCACGAGGCGTCCGCCTTCGGCGAGCTGGTCCAGCCAGGCCTTCGGAACGTCCTCGATCGCTCCGTTCACGTGGATCACGTCGAACGGGCCTTTGGACGGCGCGCCGGCTTTCAGCGCGCCGACAACGATATCGACGCCCGACACGCCGGCGCTGGAGAGCCCTTCACGCAGGGCCTTCGCGTTGGCTTCGTCCTGTTCGAGGGCAACGATCGAGGCGCCCAGCCGGGCCAGGACGGCGGTGGAATATCCGGTTCCCGGAGCGATATCGAGTATCCGGTCGGTCTCCAGGATGGCGGCGGCGTTGACCAGCTTGGAGAAATCGCGGGCGGCGGCCATCCAGCGGCCGGGGACGGTCTCCACGGGTGCGTCGGCGTAAGCGAACACCTGGCGATCGACCGGCAGGAAAACCTCGCGCGGAATGGCGGCCATGGCGGCGATCAGCTGGCGGTCGGTGACGTCGTTGGGACGCACCTGGCTGTCGACCATCGCCATGCGCGCGGCTTGCAGATCCACCGGACCACTCCCTACCTTAGCGTATGGGGCCGTCGCAGTGGCGGGGCCTTGTGCGCCCGGGGCTCTTAGCATACGCACAACCCCGCGCAACGCGCCCCTCGGCCGCCCTAAAAAGCCGCCGAATCGACCGTGAGGCCACGTGGCGGAGTGGTGACGCAGCGGACTGCAAATCCGCGTACCCCGGTTCAATTCCGGGCGTGGCCTCCAACCTCTCCCAAAGCTCAGATTTCCGGCGCACGCCCCCGCCGAACGTTTCACAGGCTGAACGGAAAAGGCCGAACTGTCCGGAATCCGTTTACCTGTCATTAACCGAACCGGCGCATGTTGATCCTGTCTTCCCTTGAAGACACCCCACCATCACCCAAACGCCTTTGCGGGAGCCTCTGGCTCCCGCCCTCTTCTTTTGCATTGGGATCGTGGGGCTTTCACACTGAATCGCAGGATTTGGCGGTGAATCAGCCGCCGGTGACGGCGCGCTATTGAATGGCTAACCCTCGGGAGCTATACCCCCGCCTCCAACCGTGCTCCCTGATAGCTCAGTTGGTAGAGCATTCGACTGTTAATCGAATGGTCGCTGGTTCGAGTCCAGCTCAGGGAGCCAGTTCCTCTCTTCTCATCGGTCCTGTTCACGCCGGTTATCGCGGCGGATTCGGTCCGCGGACGCGGTAGGTGAGCGGCTTTCCCGATCAGCGGCTGAAGCACGCTTCCGGGGGAACGGGATCGAACCTGCAGTGGAGACCTGCTAGACGTTCGGCCCCAACCGTCGAAGAAGCTGCCCCCTTTGAAGAATACGAAAGTCACGCTGAGTGATGTCGCAGCCCGCGCTGGGATGTCGGCGGCGACAGCGTCTCGGGCGCTGCGCGGGCTGAAGGTTCACAAGAAATACCAGGGTAAGGCCGAGGCTGCCGCAGCGGAGCTTGGCTATGTCCTGAACGAGTCCGCGCGCTCGCTTCGCAGCGTTCGCACCATGACCGTCGGGATGGTTTATCACGACCTCACCAGCATGCTTGGCATGGAGCTCCTGAGAGCGATGGCGGCGGGTCTCGATGAGATCGGCTATAGCCTGTTTGTCTCGACGGCGCAGGGAAAGAGCGACCATTTCGATCAGCTGGTGCATCGTTTTCTGCAACGACGTGTCGATGCGCTGGTTTGCGTTCATTCGAACGGCGACGGAGCAGCACTGGGAGGCTATGCGGCCGCCGGCATTCCGGTGATGGCGCTGATTACAAAGGCGGGCGGCTATGACGGCTTGCCGATGGTGAGTCCAACGGTGGCGGGCGCATCGGGAGAATGCATCACCCGCCTGAGGGCGCTGGGCCATCGGGCTGTCACCGTCCTGGCGCCCGACCGGTTGGCTCTGCCGATCGACTCTTTCATCGCCGCCGCCAAGACCAAGCGGATGAAACTCGTCCGGCATGAAATCAACGAGGCAGCCTTTGATGCGCGGACCGTGCTCCGGACGCTGAGGGCTCAGCAGCCTCTCCCCACGGTCGTCGTCGCCCTTCATGCCGAGGCGACGAAACTGCTCGAGGCAGCGGCCGCCTTGAAGATGAGGGTTCCCGCCGACCTGTCGATCGTCGCGATCCGGGATCGGACCGCGATTCCGCCTCCATCTTCCCCGCCGTTTTCCACCATCCATCTCGATCCAAAACCCATGGGCCAGTTGGCGGCGGATGTCTTGAAGGCCTGGCTCGTCGAGGGCGTGGCCCTTACCCAGGACCGTCACGTCGAAATCGGATCGTGGATCGAGCGGGACACGACTGGCCCAGCGCCCGGCTGATCGCCCAAAAACTCTGCAAAATCATGCTTGCTGCCGACAATCTAAAATCGATTGCAAAAAACTAATATCGATTGCAGTTTGTGACGGCGCGGAGAAGTCCCGAGCAAGCGACGCCGGCTTCAACGCGGTGCGAAGTGGGCGGGGCGCCCACGAGAAGGGCTGCCGGGTTGGACACATTCAACAGGGTTAGGAGGAGAGACATGCGTTCGTTTCTGACGGGCATTGCCCTGACGGCCGCGATTGGATTGGCGGCAGCGCCGGCGCTGGCGCATCACGGCCTCGCGCAGCAGTTCGACATGGAGAAGCGTGTCGTCCTCAAGGGCAAGATCATCAAGGTCCACTGGCAGAACCCGCACATCTACTACTCGCTGGAAGTCCTCGAGAACGGCAAGCCCCGCACCTACAACATCGAGTCAGTGCCGGTCGCCATGGCCCGCGCGGCGGGCCTCACCGCACAGAAGCTGCGCAACGAGGGCAAGGAGGTAGAGGTTCACGTCCGTCCCGGCCTCAAGGACCCGAACGTCGTGTGGGGGCTCTTTCTGAAATTCACCGACGGTTCCGTCATCACGTTCGAAGGCTTCAAGGAATAGAGCGCGAGAAGCGCCTGAGAGGAGGAGATATCATGAGACATGCATTGCTGAGAGCTGGCGCAATCGCCGCTCTAATGGGCCTGACCGCAGCAGTCGCAAGCCTGCCCGTACTTGCTCAAACGCCGGCCGCATCGCCTGCTGCTGCTTCGGCCATCAAACGCACCGCTGACGGCAAGCCGGACCTCAGCGGCGCTTGGACCTTCCGCCTGGCGGCGCCGCCGCGCGCAGACTCGAGAGGCATCTGCGCCGGACCGCGCTGCGGCGGCGGAGCGCCTGCCGGAGGGCCGAACGCGGCTGCCTCGAACGCCGAGGCAGCGGGCCTCGATCCCTCCGCAGCGGCCGGACCGCGCGCGCAGTTCCCGAGATACAAGCCGGAGTTCGCGGAAAAGGTCGCGAAGCTCAACAAGGAGCAGGTGAACACCGACCCTGCCCTGCGCTGCCAGAACCCGGGCATTCCGCGCGTTGGCACGCCCGACAAGATCATCCAGACGGCCGATCAGGTGGTCTTCCTCTATGAAGACCTCAATGGCGCCTTCTGGCGGATCATACCGATCGACGGCCGCAAGCACCGCGAGGACGCCGAAGAGGGCCCCTTCGGCGACAGCGTCGGCCACTGGGACGGGGACAAGCTGATCATCGAGACCACGCAGCTGGGCGAAGACACCTGGCTGACCGACAACGGCGCTTTCCACACCTACAACCTGAAAACGGTTGAGGAGATCGGCCTCACGCCGACCGGCGGGCTCAGCTACAAGCTGACGTCGCACGATCCCGACGTGCTCGCCGAGCCGTACGTGAAACAGCGGACGCTCGTGCGCAACACCAAAGAGCCGCTGCAACCGCCACCCTGCGTCGAGCGCAGCATCGACAAGATGGTCGGCATCGAGAGCTATCACCCCAACGCCCGCTGGTAGCGGTTCGACTAGCGTCCCGCCGCGGCGTCATCGAACGTCGCGGTGGACCTGCCACTCAGCTTTTACAGGCGCCGCCGGCCCATGGGTTTTCTCACCTGGCTCCAGGAGACTGAGTTCGCGCAGTTCCTGGCGTCCGACCCTTACGCCTATCCGATCCTGCTGTGCTTTCACGCAATCGGCATGGCAAGCGTGGTCGGGCTCGTATGGGTGATGAGTGCGCGCGTGCTCGGTTTTCCCAAGTCGCTAAGCGTGGACGCCTTTCACCACATGTCGACGATCGCGTTGTGGGGGTTTGCGGTGAACGCGGTTTCCGGCTTCCTGATCTTCTCGACCGAGGCGACGCGCGTCATCGACAACACAGAGTTCCTGATCAAGATGTCGAGCATCCTGATCGGCGGCTTTGTCGCCTGGTACATGGTTCGCACCGCGCGCGGACTCGAGCCCGACGCATCCTTTCCGTTTTCGCTGAAAGTCGTCGCCGTGGTCACGTCGGCGGCCTGGTTCATCGCGATCGTGTTCGGCCGGCTGATCGCCTACACGATCAAGCCTCCATTCTAGGCGCACCTTATGGACCCCTTGCTCCGCTGGATCCGGGAAACGCCTCTGGGCGCCGCCATGCGCGAAACGCCGGGCCTGTTTCCGGCGTGCGAGATGGCGCATTTCATCGGGCTTTCGATGTTGATGGGGGTCATGATCGTCGTCGACCTGCGTATCCTCGGGGTGTTCCGGCAGGCGTCCTATTCATCCGTGCTGAAACTATTGCCGTTCGCCGTGGCCGGTTTCGTCATCAACCTCTTGTCCGGCATCTGTTTCATCGCCTGCAACCCCTTCCTCTATTTCACCAACCCGCTCTTCTTCGCGAAGCTGGGGCTGGTCCTGCTGGGCGGCCTCAACGCGCTGGGGTTCACGATCGGCGAGCACAAGCAGATCGCAGGCCTTCCATCTGAAGCTGCCGCGCCCCTGCCCGCCCGGATCATGGCTGTCGCGTCGCTCGGCGTGTGGACTCTTGTGCTCCTGGCCGGACGCCTGCTGCCGACGTTCGCGCCAGCCGGAGGCGGCTGAGCGACGAACTCGACGCCGCGCCGGGTCTAAATTCGACAAATCTGAACAACTTTTCTGCTGATTGTCGAATAGGCGCGACGCGGCCCCGCAGGGCTCGACCAGGTGATCGAGGGGCGCCGGAGATGGCGGCAAACAAAAACCCCGCTGATTGCTCAGCGGGGTTCTTTCGTTTGAAGGCCCGGGCTGAGCCTAGTTCTTCTCGCCCGTGGCTGACTTGCGCATCTCGGCAGCAGCAGCGTCTTCCTTGGGAGCGGCTGCGGCTGCGCCCTGGGCGCGCATCTGCTGCATCATCTTCAGGGCCGTCGCCATCTCGGGTTTCGAGAGGGCGCCGTCCTTGTCGGCATCGACCATCGGCAAGTAGGCGACGACCGGCTTGAAGCGCGGGTCGTTGCGGAACTCCGCCGCCGTCAGCTTGCCGTCGATATTGTCGTCCAGCGCGCCGAAGGTGACGTTGCTCTGCAGCTCGCGGAACCACTCGTCGTGGCGGTCCTTCACCGTCTCGCCCTTGAAGCGGAAGCGGAAGAAGGTGAACAGCATTTCTTCCGAGGTCTGCTCGCCGAACGTCACGTTCTTCTTCGGATCCGGGTTGAAGGTGTTGTTGGTCGAATTGTCGTAGACGTAATCAGCGATCAGCAGCGACCCCTTCGGCACGTCGAGCATACCGTCGAAGTGGAATTCACGCTGCCATTCGAAGAAGTAGCGCGGCTGGTTCAGCAGCAGCTTTTCCTTCCCGTCGGGATACCGGATGCGCAGCTTGGTGGAATAGCAGCGCGAATGGCAGTGCGGCTGCGTCCCGAAGATCTGGATGTCCTGCGGGATCTCGATGTAGGCGGTTTCCTTCCAGCGCTCGGCGCCTGCCGGAATCTCGAGCGAGAAGTCGGTGATCGAAGCCTGACGCAGGATGTATTGCGGCTCTTCCTTGTAGAAGTAGTAGCCGACTTCCGTCTTGTCCGTGACCGGCTTGCCGACGGGCGTGTAGTGCATCTGCCAGGCGAACGAGCCGCCCGGAGGCAGGTAGATGCCCGTGCTCACGGGGGTGAGGTTCGGCACGCCGCCGGGGCCATACCCGCCGAGCGCCACGTTCCACGAGAAGCCACGGCCGTTCGGATCGACGTTCGGAATCCAGCCGGCCAGCGCGTGGTGCACTGTCGGCGTGGCGTTGGCCCAGGCCACCGCTTTCAGCCACTTGCCCTCGGTGAGGCCGGTGGCCTGCGAACGCGCCTGATAGTCCACGATGCCGGAGGCCGGGACGTCGAACGCCTCGATGGTCTTGATCATGTCCGGCTCGCCCAACGGCCATTTTGGCGCGGGCTTGGCGGCGGACGGCAGCGGATCGACGCCCTCGCCGCGGGGCGCGCCGGCCTCGATCCAGTTCACGACCGTCTTCAGCTGAGCGGTCGTGAGGCCCATGTCGTCTTCCCACTTCGAGCCGTGGGCGTCGGTGTGGTAGGGGGGCATGCGCTTGGAAATCAGCGCTTCGCTGATCATCGGTGCAAAGCCTTTGACGACCTCGTAGCTGTTCATCGCGAACGGACCCATGCCGCCCTGCGTGTGGCAGACGACGCACTTGTTCGCGAGGATCGGCGCCACTTCATTCACGTACGAGATCTTCTTGAAGTTGGCCGCCGCCTTGCGGTCGGCGAAGTCGATCTTCGAGCCTTTCACCGAGGCTTCCGTGACAGCCGGCGACTGCCCGGCAAGCACGGCGTCAATCGCGGCGGCCAAGCTGGCTTTCTCGTTCTTCTTCTCAGCGAACGAGGCATCGATCGGGCCGTGATAGGCGACCGACCAGGTTTTCGGGTTGATGACGAACGCTTCGCCGGTTTCCTCGACGCCGAGCTTGCGGCCGACGAGTTGGAGTTCGTCAGAGAGGACGGCGACCTTGGCCGAGCCGGGCACGCCTTCGAACTTGCCGAACGCGGACTTCGCGCCCGAGTCGAGCATCACGAAGTGGACCTTCTTGTCCTTGTACTGGTCCTGCAGCTTCGCGATCGCAGCCTCGGCCCTGGCCGACGTCGCATCGCCCTGCGCAGAAGACACGACGACCACCGCCGCATAATCCTTGTAGTAGTAGAGTTCGTGGCCCATCCCGGTCTGGTCGGCGAGCATGAAGTTGCCGACCCTCGACCCCACCAGCTTCGTGCCCGTTGGAGCAGCAACCGCGGCGAGCGCGAGGGCGGAAACCGCCGCCGTAAGTCCCAACGCAAAAAGCCCGAGCTTGTGCGACTGCCTCATGGAATCCTCCAGCATTCGTAGATTTTGGGCACCATGATCCTCGTTGCCGTATACGGCAACTGGGCGCCGTAGCGGCGCCTGCCGGGTAAAGTGGCGAAATATGTTCACGAGTGCGGGAGACTTGGCAGTTTCCGCAGGGGCGGGGAGAAGGCTAGCGCCTGCTTAGCGAACACCAAATCCGGCAGCTTCGAAGACCGATATGACCTTCGGCGATCCAAGGAAGGCCAGAAAGCGCTTGCCGGGGCCGTCGCTTTTTCCCGCCGCCACCGCGGCGGGATAGGTGATGGGCGTGTGGATGTCCGACGGGAACTCGCCGGCCACGACAACCTTGCCACCGGATGCTTTTGCATCGGTGGCGTAAACGATCCCCGCCGCGGCCTCGCCATTCTCAACGAAGCGCAGGGCTGCGCGCACATTTTCCGTCCGTGCGGTTTCGCTTTCGACCCTGGCCCACGCGCCCAGATGTTCGAGCGCTTCTTTCGCATATTTGCCCGCGGGAACACTGTCCGGGTTGCCGATGGCTAGCTTGCCGCCTTTGAGCGCGGCCTTGAGATCCATCCCACTCTTGATCTCGATGCTGAGCGGGCGATCGGTCGGCGCGATCAGAACGAGTGTGTTTGAGAGAAGAGTGGCGCGGGTCGCGGGATCGATCAGGCTGCGCTCAGCGAGATAGTCCATCCAGGCCTCGTCGGCGGAGATGAAGATGTCGGCCTCGGCGCCCTGCTCTATCTGGCGCGCGAGTTCCGAGGAGGCTGCGAAGTTGAACACCGGCGCGGGATGGCCCGCGGCGGCGTAGCTGTCGCCGACAGTCTTCAGCACGTCGGCCAGGCTTGAAGCCGCGAAGACGCGAACCGCGCCTTCGGGCGCCGCCGAGGGCTGGGCCGGGGCTGCCGCTTCCTGTGGTCCGCACGCGGCGAGAGTAAGCGCCGCGACTGCCGCCACAGCGAGGCGCCATCCGTGTCCCAGCATCGCAGATCCTCTAGATCGAGTGCGTCTTCACCACAGCCCAAGCCTTGCCGCCCTCTTCGAGACGAAGGTCGGCGAGCGCCTCGGGCGTTATACGAGACGAAATATAACCCACCTGCGTGGCGAGGGAAACGAGGGCCGATCCATCGGGTTCGCGGAAGATGGAGGCGATATGCCCTTCCCAAACGTTGCGCGCCGAAAGTCCGCGCGGTGCTTCGGCGGCGATGAGTACGTTGTCGGCCTTTACCCAGACACCGGCGGCCAGCGGCCCGCCGGGGATCGCGGAGGCTTCGATCCGTGCGCCGATATCGCGGTGGTCGAGCAGGCCGGTGAATTCCTGCCGCCGCATCGCGGCGGAGGCGGGACCGTGGGCGACAACGGCGCCGTCCTTCAGGGCGATGACATGGTCGGCAAGCTCGGCTGCGTCCTCGATCTGGTGGGTGACCACCATCATCGGCAGCTTCGATTTCGTGGAGATGTCGCGCAGCATCGCAAGGAAGGCGCGGCGGCGTTTTCCGTCGAGCGCGGCAAAGGGCTCGTCGAGCAGCAGCAGCTCCGGCGCGGAGACCAGCGCGCGCGCCAGGGCGACTCGGCTCTTCTCGCCGCCGGAGAGATTGCGCACGGCGCGGTCGAGCAAGCCGACGATGTCGAGCTGCACGGCGATCTCGTCGACGACGGGCGCGGCGCGGTGGGCGGGCCGGCGACGTTCGGCGTAGCGGAGATTGCCACGCACGGTGAGGTGCGGGAACAGGCGCGCATCCTGAAAGACGAGACCGACGCCGCGCAGGTGTGGGCTGACGCGCTCCTTCGCGGCTGCGTCTTCGAGCACGCGGCCGTTGAGGGTGATGCGCCCCGACTCGAGCCGGTGAAGTCCGGCGAGCGTGGACAGCAGCATCGATTTGCCGGCGCCGGACGGGCCGAAGACGACGGTGATGCCGGTTTCCGGCGCATCGAATTCGGCCGCGAGCGCGAAAGCGCCGCGCTTCACGGCGGCCTGGCGGACTTCGAGACTCACGCTTCGAGCCTCCGCCTTGCCCAGCGCTGGAGCAACTCGGCAGCGACCAGACCGGCGACCGCCGCCGTCATCGATATGGCGGCGAGGCGCAGCGCCAGGGCTTCGCCGTTGGGCGTCTGCAACGCGGAGTAGATGGCGAGCGGGATGGTCTGCGTCTCGCCGGGCACGTTGGACGCGAACGTGATCACCGCGCCGAACTCGCCCATGCCAGCCGCGAACGCCGTGACGGCGCCGGCAAGGACGCCGGGCCAGGCGAGCGGCAGGGCCAGCGACATGAACCTGTCCCACGGCCCGGCGCGCAGGACGGCGGCGGCTTCAAACAGGCCACGGTCGGTCGCCTCGAAGGACAAGCGGATGGCGCGAACCATCAGCGGGAACGCCATGACGGCGGTAGCGAGGGCTGCGCCTTCGGCAGTGAAGGCCAGCTGCACGCCGAACGTGCTTTCGAGCCAGCTTCCGATCGGTCCGCGCCGGCCGAACGCCAGAAGTAGGAGAAAACCGACGAGAACGGGCGGCAGGACGAGCGGAAGGTGGGCCATGGCGTCGATGACGGACTTTCCGGGGAATCTCGGCCGCGAGAGCGCATAGGCGAACGCGATCGCGACCGGCAGTGAGAAAACCACCGCCCGTCCCGCCACCCCGAGGCTAGTCGCCAGGATCCGCCACTCTTCGGCGCTCAACATGGCGGGCACCATGTCGCGGGGCGCGCAGCGCCTCAAGAGCGTTCTTCGCGCAGGCGTACAACGCGCCTCCGCATTGGACTCTGGAAAACGGCGGCGGAACCTGCTTCATCCCCGCCATGGCAGCGACCACTCTTCTCATCGGCGAACTGGGGTCGCAGGGCGATGGCGTCGCCCAGCACGAAGGCCGCAAGGTGTTCGTGCCGCTGGCCCTGCCCGGCGAGACTGTGACGGCAGAAGTGAATGGCGAGCGGGCGAAACTGATCGAGGTAGTGACGCCGAGCCCCGCGCGTGTCGGCCAACGGTGCTCGCACTATGGCGAATGCGGCGGATGTTCGCTGCAGCACATGGCGGATTCCTCTTACCTGGAGTTCAAGCGCCAGCAGGTGGTCTCGGCGCTCTCCTTCCAGCGCATCGACGTGGCGGTTGAGCCGGCGGTAGCTGTGCCGCCGCGCAGTCGGAGGCGGGCCGTGTTCGCTGCGGCGCGCGTGGGCAAGACCGTGGTCGTGGGCTTTCATGGGCGGCGCAGCCATCACATCGTGCCGATCCGCGATTGCGCCGTGGTGACACCCGGGCTGCTGGCGCTTCTGCCGAAGCTGGAGCGGCTAGCTGCGGACGCTGCGTCTCAGAAGGATGCGCTGACGATCACCGCCGTCGACACCGCGACCGGGTTCGATGTCGCGATTACGGGAGTCGCAAAGGGGTTTCCGGCCGATGGGCGAATGAAGCTGGTGCAGCTCGCGGGCGAGCTTGGGCTTGCCCGGCTTGCCATCAATGGAGACGTCGCGATGGAGTTGGCGGCGCCGATGCTGCACGCGGGGGCTGCATTCCTGTCGCCGCCGCCCGGAGGCTTTCTGCAGGCGTGCGAGCCGTCGGAGGCCGCGATGGTGGCGCTGGTGAAGGATGCGGTAGGCGATGCACGGAAAGTCGTCGACCTGTTTTCGGGATCGGGGACGTTCTCCCTGCCTCTCGCATCGTCGGCGACCGTGCACGCCGTCGAAAGCGATGCTGCGGCGCTTGCCGCGCTCGATCGCGCCGCGCGTAAGGCTCAAGGCCTCAAGCCGGTGACGACGGAGAAGCGCGACCTGTTCCGCAGCCCGCTGACGAAGGACGAGCTGAAGCGCTTCGATGCCGCCGTGATCGATCCGCCGCGCGCTGGGGCGGAGGCGCAGACGAAGCAGCTTGCAGAGTCGAAGGTCGCCCGCATCGCCATGGTTTCGTGCAATGCGGGGACGTTCGCGCGCGACCTGCGGATACTGCTCGATGACGGTTACAAAGTGACGCGCGTTACGCCGATAGACCAGTTCCTGTGGTCGCCCCATATCGAGGTCGTGGCGAGCCTGGAGCGCTGATGTCTGTTTCGCTGATCCTGCTGGCGTTCGGGCTTGCGGCAGATGCGTTTGCTGTCGCGATTGGCCAAGGCGCGGTGGCGCACACTCATCGGTGGCGCACCGCGCTGACAGTCGGGCTGGCTTTCGGCGCGGCGCAGGCGATTGCGCCGCTGATTGGTTGGTCGCTTGGCTTGGCGTTCGCCGGACTGATCGAAGCGTGGGATCACTGGATCGCCTTCGCGCTGCTTGCGCTGATCGGCGGAAAAATGGTCTGGGAAGGCAATCGCGCCGACCCGCCCGGCGAGGCCAGCGACCCGGGCAAGGAAAGGCCGGCGAGTGGGTGGGTGCTGTTCACGCTCGCGGTCGCAACCAGCATAGACGCGGCTGCAGCCGGCATCGCGCTGCCAACGCTAGGAGCGCCGATAATCATCAGCGTGGCGGTGATCGGCCTGGTGACATTCGCTATGTCCTTCGCCGGTGTATGGATCGGCCGGGCGGGATCGCGCGCGATAGGCCCGAACGCCGAGATCCTCGGCGGCGTGATCCTGATCGTCATCGGGGCGAAAGTGCTG
>Ga0105107_10002257_pt1 | contig 12664 bp, 13 predicted proteins | sample PPLLaktember2015_6_FD_79335 | JGI IMG/M metagenome (GOLD analysis project Ga0105107, IMG submission 79335) | Freshwater sediment microbial communities from Prairie Pothole Lake near Jamestown, North Dakota, USA - PPLs Lake P8 Core (1) Depth... | ecosystem: Environmental > Aquatic > Freshwater >... | reverse complement strand
TGGCGCAACTACCACAAGGGGTTCACGGTGCTTTTCGTCGACGGAGGAAAGGGAGCCTACGAGGTGGAAAACGTCGGACGGGGCATGACCGGGAGTACGACGGCGCGTCTGTGGGACAACCGGTACTGTGCGAGTGACCGCCGTAGCCGTTACATGGGCAAATCCAGCGTGCCGAAGAACGAGATTCGCGGTAAGGAGCTCGAGCCGGGGCCCCTTGCCTCGCAACCGGAACACCGAAAAGAACGCCTAGAAACAAGAGAAAAGAGCACGGTGGGGCGGATCCTGTCACGGATCTTACGCAGAGGTCCTGGACGTAGAAGCGAGTAACGGCACGCGTCGTATTCACAGTGTGGAGAGGATCGGATCCTCAGGCACATCTTTAGCGTTTTCGGGATTGAGAGGCCAAATTACGTGGAGATCGGCGCACACCACCCCATCGCGGTTAGCAACACCTACCTTTTCTACAGGGAGGGCGCGACTGGGTACTTGTGGAACCCAATCCTAGCCGCTATCAGGAGCTTGTCCGAGTCCGCCCGCGCGATGTCTGCCTCAACGTGGGCGTGGCGGGCACCCGTTCCGAAAAGGTGCCACTTTATATGCTCAGATCGGATACTCTCTCGACCTTTTCGAAGGCGGAAGCGGACCGAATCGCGAACGATTTTGGCGAGGAGATTGCTCAGGTGGTCAACGTGGACGTCCTGACCACGAACGATATTCTTGCGACCTATTTCAAAACCGGGCTGAATCTTCTTTCCATCGACGTGGAGGGGCTGGAGATGGAGATCCTTCGTGCGACCGATTTTGGCGAGAATCGGCCCCAGGTGATTTGCATAGCGACCCTCTCTTATTCAAATGATGGAACCGGCACTAAGAATGACGAAGTCATAGCTCACATCAAGGCAATGGGCTACATGGTGTTCGCCGATACTCGGATCAACACGATTTTTGTCGATGAAGCGCGGTGGCGAGCGCGGGCGAATGTCCGGTAGCGCCGTTGGTTAACGTGTCAATACGGCGCCATCCCAAGGAAACGGCAGGTGCTTGAACGAGTGCTTCGAAGAAGGCTGGGTAGGCGGCCAGAGAAGCGGATACTCCTGGTATCACTGCAGAAATGCGGAACGCACTTGATCAAGAACGTCTTCAGCCGGGTTGGGTTGGAGGGCGTTGGGGTGGAGCGGGCCACGCCAGCCGACTTTGAGAAGTTGCATGAGAACCAGTATCTGTGGTCACACTTTGCGCCGACAGATGACGTACAGATGGAACTGGAGGACGAGAATTCGGATCTGCGCATCGTTTTCAACTTCAGGGACCCGCGGGACGTTCTGGTCTCATGGTTTCACTGGATGCACCCCAAGACCCCGCGCGTCATGCACAGGCACCACGCCTATATGAAGAAGGTCTACGCAGACTTTTCGGATGCCGAGCTGATCGATATCTTCATCCGCAATGACAAGTTCCGCCGAGACGAGTACAACCCCTTGGAGCACTTTCGCCTCTCTCGCGTCCTTTATTTCCATCCGGCCGTGTTGAACGTCCGGTTCGAGGACCTGATCGGTTCCGATGGGGGAGGGAGCGACGAGCGTCAACGGGAAACTGTCCGGCGTCTCCTGGACTATCTGGGCATGCCGGATGCCGATGGGACTACGGTAGACGTCTTCGACCGCAACAGTCCAACTTTCCGGGCGGGCCGAATCGGCGGGTACAAGGCGACTCTCACGGCGGAGCAATTGCGGCTCGTCAACGAACTGCACGGCGACGTGATCCGGCAGTACGGGTATGAGCTCGACAAGATCGAGTAGGTCGCGATGCGGCGTCGGAAAATCCCCTTTCTCAACCAGTTCCGATCATGGCGAAAGCGAGGCCGCAAGAGGCAGAAATTCGAATCGGCCATCCGTTGCTTCCGCGAGCTGTCCGCACGCGGGAACGGACGTTTTCCCGTACGTGACGAGGACCGGTACCCATGCCTGGACGACGCAACCCCGACTACGACGTTCGACCGGCACTACGTCTACCACACCGCCTGGGCCGCGCGGGTGCTGGCCAGAACCTGTCCGCCGGTTCACGTGGACATCGGCTCGTACATTTACTTCGCCACCCTTGTCTCCGCCTTCGTACCCGTGCGTTTCTACGACTATCGCCCAGCGCAGGTGGGCCTTCCGGGCCTGGAGACAGGGTTCGCCGATTTGCTCGCGCTGCCGTTCGAGGACGGTTCGGTCGCCTCGCTTTCATGCATGCACGTGGTGGAGCACGTGGGCCTGGGCCGCTACGGCGACACTCTGGACCCGGACGGTGACCTGAAGGCCATGGCAGAACTGACACGGGTACTTGCGCCAGGCGGCAATCTTTTGTTCGCGGTGCCCGTGGGCCAGCCGCGAGTGATGTTCAACGCCCACCGCATCTACGCGTACGAACAGGTCGTTAACGCATTCCCGAAGCTGGTTCTGGAGGGATTTGCCCTCATTCCCGAGGCTGGTCCGGATGGTCTCGTGTTCGGGGCGTCACCCGAGCGGGTGGCGGAGGAACGCTACGCCTGCGGCTGTTTCTTGTTCAAGCATCAACCGTGACAATGGCTTAGTTCGTACGGACTCGGATCTCGGATCCAGGGTTGGAGAATTTCCTGATCTGGGACCAGCAATGCACTTGGGCCATTGTCTCGAGCCGCTGAAGCCGCCTGATCAGCGCTTCAGCCACGTTGCGGGAAGCAGGTCGCGGGTGTTCAGGCTGTCAACGTTGAACCACTTCGCGGGTGCGACGACCGTCTTCCCCGGATTACGGTTGAGCCATGCGCCCCACCAGCTGAACGAGCTGTTGGCAATGATGTTGTGACGGCACAAACTCATCAGCATAAGGTCCTCGCAGTGCCTTTCCCCCATATTCCCCTCGACATAGACTGTAGGAAACGGAAAGCGCAGGTAGTCCTTCGTCCACATCGGATCGTCGGAGAACACGAACAGATGAGGGTGCGGCTCCCGCTCCGCGATTGCCTGTACTGCCCGTTCGTAGTACTCCACAGAGCACACGCCGTGCACTTGGTGGGTCGGGAGGTGTGTCACGTAATCGCCACGCCGCACATGGATGGAGACCGCGTTGACGCCTCCGATCAGGTCTGCCAACGCTGCATTCGCGCGATCCAGCGGGCGACGCAGGCTGAACTCATGCCGTAGGAGATCGGTGACATCGGCGAAGTACTTCTCACTCTGCCAGTAGCCCTCGAGCAGCAGATTGCCGTGGATGTCGAGGGCGCTGGCATCGAATCCGAACGAATGCTCCCGCACCACCGTGTGGGGGCCATGGGGGAGCACTCTTCTCAGCCAACGCGGCGCCCGGGCCTCCAGCAGCGCGCGGCGCCGAAAATGGCGCACCTCGGCATCGGTCGCGATCTCCGCTGAGATTTGAAATACGTCGAGCGCATATGTGCGCAGGCCATAGGTCGCGAAGCCGGTCAGGTCCAACTTCAGCGTCGTCTGACGAGCGCTGGCGATACGCCGAGCACAGGCATACTGGAACATCTGGTTCCCTAGGCCGCCGATGAGGTGGGTGATGACCAACAGGTGCAACCTGCAGCGGATTAGAGTCAGCCCTTGAGCCGCCAGTGCAACCACAACAAGGGGGCTTGGTACGTGGTCTCACAACCCTGTGCAACGCCGTACTGGGCGGCCGTCCCCGGTCTCAACCGGGCTCGTGCGGATGGGAGCGGCCAGCTGTGCAGCAGCGCTGACTTCAACTCCAGCCCCTGCCGGATTCGTCCATTCACCGGAGCAGCAGGCCAGCGAGTTGGCCGAACCTCATACGGAACCGGCGGTGCAGAAGCGCGGGTGGCGGTCGCTGGAATTCGGGAATCTCCAAGGTGTCCAGGTCATATGGATTGTAGGATTCTACCGGATCACGAGCGCGCGGCAGGAGGCACTCGACAAGGAGGGTAGTCTCATCCATAGATGTTGATCGAGAGAAGATCGGGGGCGACAGCACCCCGGATGTTTCAAGATGGCGTTGAATGCATCTCCGCCACGTGTCCCAACGAAGGCGCGATAAGATCGCAGGGTGATCCGCTGCACTCCCATTCGAGAGGTCGTCAACTCCTTGATTTCAATCCCCGACCAATGCTAGAGTCCCACGTTCAAGCATTGAACGCGCTGGTCGATAATCACCTACCGGGTTTTCATCGCCGAGATTGCATGCACGATACCGGGTGCTCGCCGCGGGCAGCCAGCACCTTGGTCACCACGTCGTCCTCGCGGTTGTGCGCCTTGGCGATGTATTCAATCCTTGCCCCTTGTTCAGCGACCGGTCGCTCGCCTGTGTCTGCCCTGTTTGGTTCCGGCTATGCCGGGTTAGGTTGTAGTGAAGTCCCCTACAGACGTTGTTCGGCCTCCCCAGTTCCGTAGCCGTCCAGCCCCGGTACTGTTCTACTTCTGTGTTCTATCGGTAGTGAGCTGACAAGCGTGCCGAAGGTTACGGTGCTGCTCCCGGCGTATAACGCCGGGACATATCTCGATGCTGCGATCGATAGCATCTGCAATCAAACATATTCCGACTTCGAGCTGCTCGTCGTGGACGACGGCTCCACAGACAGCAGTATCGGAAGACTCCAGATCTTCCGTGACCAACGGGTCCGGATTGTGCGAAACGACAGCAACCTCGGGTTGATTGCCACGCTGAATAGAGGCCTACGGGAGGCCAGGGGGGAATTCATCGCCAGAATGGATGCGGACGACATAGCCCATCCCCGGCGCTTGGAGCGGCAAGTGACCTTCCTAGACGAGCGCGCCAACATTGGCCTCTGTGGGACCTGGTTTCAGACCTTTGACGGCTATCCGCGACGGACTGTCCGTCCACCCACGGAGCCGGAAGAAGTGCACGCGCGACTCTTCGTGCAATCACCTCTAGGGCATCCAACCGTCATGTTCAGGAGACGTACGTTCGAAGAGTTCCGGCTAAGCTATGATGCAGCGTATCCTCACTGTGAGGATTACGAGCTTTGGACCAGGGCGGCGATGGTGACTCGCCTTGCCAACCTACCCGAAGTGCTTCTGAAATACCGTATGCACCCCGCCCAGGTGAGCAGCGCCAAGAGGGGCGAGCAAGAGCAGACCCTTGATCGGATTCGAGGTCGGCAGTTACGAAGACTGCACCCGGACGTGACGGCCCAGGAAGAAAGCTTCCACCTGGATCTGCTCGCACAAAGAAACCTTGTCGGTTCGGATGTGCTGAAACGGGTGGAAGAGTGGCTCCTTTTCCTGATCGAAAAGAACGAAAGGTGCCCGACGCCGCCGTTCCCCAGAACCGAGTTTCGGGCGCTCCTGAGGGAAAGGTGGCTCCAGATTTGTGCCGCCTACCCCGAACTGTCAGATGCCGTGACAGCTTTTCACCGCTCGCCTCTGAAAAGCGGCACTGCGGCTTTCGCGGTTGCTCGCACCCGTAAGCTCGCGGGTGACATATACAGAGCGCTTCACGGGATACGTTGATGGGCGGGCCTAGAGTCAGCGTGATTGTGCCCTGTTTCAACTATGGCCACCTTCTAGACGAGACCCTCTCGTCCGTCCAGAGCCAGTCGCTTTCCGACTTGGAGTGCATTGTCGTAGATGATGGGTCCACCGACTCGACACCCTGCGTTGCTACGAGGTTTTGCGACATGGATCCCCGGTTCTCCTACACGTTTCAGAACAATAGGGGGCTGAGCGCGGCTCGGAACGCCGGATTACGCTTGGCTAAGGGGCGATATATCCAACTTCTCGACGCCGATGATCTGGTTGCGGCCGATAAGCTGACGGTCCAGTCGAAGTTTCTGGATGAGCAGACTGACATCGCGCTTGTATACGGGCCCGTACGCTATTTCGAGAGTAGCCGGAAACGTGCTCCCTCTCGCAGGCCAGCCGGACGCGACGAGGAATGGATGAGAATGGGCCCGCTTGATGCGGAAGCCTTTCTTGCGGCAATGCTCGAAGGCAATATCTTCCCCGTGTGTGCGCCCGTCTTCCGTCGAGAGATAGTCGACCAGGTCGGTATCTTCGACGAGCAGCTTACATCGCACGAAGACTGGGAGTTTTGGCTCCGCGTGGCCTTTGCCGGCAACAGATCTTTTGGACTGGACGAGCCTCAAACCATGAGTCTCATCCGCGAGCATCCAGGCAGCATGAGCAAGAAGCGCATTACGATGTGGCAAACCAGAGTCGAGCTGAGGCGGCGTCTGGCAACGTGGGGTTTGCCCGAGTCTTTGCGGAGGAGGAATGAGGAGCTGATGTACCAAGAACAGTCTTTCCTTGGCATCGCGTACGTGAGGTCCGGAGCTCTGAGGCAGGGAATAGGCGAGTGTCTTCGAGGCTTCATGCGGTCCTCGGAGAAGGTGAGGCTCAGCAGGCGGTTGGCGCTAGGGCTGGCGCCGGACTGGTTGCGAAGGGCGGGGAAGCGTCTCTTCAGCCTTGAGAGCGTGCGCGCGAATCACGGGGCGTGATGAGCTAGCTGGTCGAAGCGCTGTTACCACCGCTCATATACCTGCGTCCCGTCCGGGTCTGTGGGGTGCTGCCCTTAACGGGAGTCTCTACCGTGGCGGCCACAGTGACAAAGGAGGTAGACGATGAAAAGACGTTTGGCAAGGTGGATTCCCCATTCCATGAAACCGCCTCTGAAAGAGGGATACCACCTTCTGATCGACGTCATCGAGAAACTAAAAGGGCGAGATAGCATGACTCCGCCTAGATCGATGATCTTCGTTGGCGCTGGGGATTTCGGACTAATCGGCCAAGAGCTCAAGCGCTATTTCAGTGCATTGGCAAATGTGCGGCACTGAAGATCTTATCAGGGAACTATATCGGGCATTTGAGTTGGACATCATCCAACCGATCCACTATCGTTCGTGGTGCGGGAGAGAGAGTTTTCTGAGCTATCAGGACACAATAGTTGCAACCAAAAACAACACCGATTGAGCGCGCTGAAAAGAACCGTCACTCCACCGGAATCGAGTCTAAGCTCGGCTCTGGGATCGCCACTGTGTCCGTGGTTATCGTCAATTGGAACACTGGCAATCTATTGGGTGATTGCCTACAGTCGATGTCTCGGGTCGATCTCACTGGCACCGAACTTCGAGAAGTAGTTGTAGTCGACAACGCTTCAAGTGACGGTTCACTCGCAGGGGTCGACGGTCAGAGACTTCCCTTGATTGTCGTGAAGAACCACGCGAATCTCGGGTTCGCGGCCGCGTGCAACCAGGGCGCTCGGCTTGGGAGCGGCCAGTACCTTCTGTTCCTGAACCCGGATACCAGACTCTTCGTCAATTCTCTTCGGGTTCCGCTGGAGTTTCTCAGCCGCACGGAGAACGCAGCAGTGGGCATTTGCGGAATTCGGCTCTTGGATGATTCGGGACACACAACTCGACACTGCGCCAGGTTTCCACGATTGAGTCACTACGTCAGCAAAGCATTCGGGTTGGATCGACTACTGCCAGGACCGGTGACGTGTCAATCGATGAAAGAGTGGGACCATGAGTCGGAGCGCGAAGTCGACCAGGTCATCGGCGCGTTCTTTCTCGTACGCAGGAATCTGTTCGAAGCCTTGGGCGGATTCGACGAGCGGTTCTTCGTCTATTTTGAAGAGGTCGACTTTTCCTTGCGTGCTCACAGGGCTGGATGGAAGACAGTGTATTTGGCCGGGGCAACCGCCTACCACAAGGGTCATGGCAGTTCTGAAAAAGTTGCCGCGAGAAGGTTGTTCTACTCTCTGCGCAGCCGCCTCCTGTACTCTCTAAAGAACTGGCCCGTCATCAAGGTCATTGGACTGTTTGCCGTGACCCTGCTAGTCGAACCGCTCACCCGGTTGTGCTTGTCTATGGCCAAGGGCGCTGTCGGGGATGCTCGCGGTACGTTGGCGGGATACGGAATGCTGGTGCGCGATCTTTCCAGCATCATGTTCCGCAGTCATCGAGCCCTGGCCTCGGAGGCCCCGCGCCCGAGAAAGCCGAATGCCGGTTGAGGGACACAGCCTGTGCTGGGCCCTCCTGGTGCCGCATGGGACAGCAAGCCACATGACCTGACGTGTTACCCCTGCAGAAATCTATCGCGTCTGTTGTGAGACCGCAGACCAGTGCGGTGGCGGGCGTTGCAGCTAGTCAAGTGCCAACACGCATTTCAATTGCGCTATGCACGTATAACGGTTCGCGCTACCTGCAGCAGCAACTCGACAGCATCACCGCGCAGGTGCGCCAGCCGGACGAAATGGTGGTGTGTGACGACGCATCAACCGACGCGACCGTCAGTATTGCCAAGAAATTCGCGAGTCTCGCACCGTTCCCTGTCAGCGTCTGTGTTCACCAGAGCAACTTGGGCACGGTAAAGAATTTTGAGGCCGCGATTTCCCGATGCACGGGCGATATTGTTGTGCTGGCGGACCAAGATGACGTATGGGAAGAGGCAAAGCTGGCTTGTATTGAGGCTGCTTTTCGGGAGGATCCACTGGTCGGTTGCGTATTTACCAATGCGGAAATCACCGACGAGAACCTGCTCCCACTTGGGTATGACTTGTGGAGCGCAGTACATTTCTCATATCGGGAGCGGGCGAGAGTTGCGCAGGGCCGCGGATTCTCAGTCCTGTTAAGGCATAACGTCGTAACAGGGGCCACCATGGCATTCCGCGCGGATCTGAAGGGCTTGATCCTTCCTATTCCCTGCTCCCAGTGGGTACACGACGAGTGGATTGCACTCACGATTTCCGCTGTCCGTGGGTTGAAGGCCATCGACGAACACCTCATAAAGTATCGCCAGCATGACATGAATCAAATTGGAGCAATCAAGAAGGGGCTTGCCGCCAAGATAGAAACGTCACGGAGAAGAGATCTCGCCGCCAACGTAGTCAAGTACAAAGACCTTTCAACTAGGCTATCCGCGCCGAAAGAATGTGCTGTAGATCGGTTGGCCCTGCGGCAGATCTCAGAAAAGATATCGCATTTGGAATCCCGCATCTCTTTGAGAGAAAGCTCATGGGAGGGGCTATTCGCTGGAATTTGGGAGCTGCTTCTTCTCCGATATCATCGCTATTCGAATGGAGTGAAGAGTTTCTTAAGCGATCTTAGGACGGGGCGCCGCCATGTCTAGGGTGGGGGTGTCGTGTCAGCGCTGAACGCATGCGGAGTGTTGTTTAGCGGGAGCCCCGCGCCTGTGCATGAGGGCGGCCATAGCACCTGATATGCGCGTGCTAATGCTCACCCGATACGGCCGCATGGGAGCGAGCAGCAGGGTGCGCTCTCTTCAGTACGTTCCATTTCTCAGTTCTCGGAATTTTCAGATCTCTGTGTCTCCTCTGCTGCCGGAGGCATATCTAGAGCGCCTCTATGCAGGAGAAGGCAGATCCCGGTGGATTGTTCTCAAGGCTTATTGGCGGCGTGTGCTGCAATTGACTGGATCGTCTCGCTACGATCTCGTATGGATCGAAAAGGAGTTGTTTCCGTTCTTGCCGGCCTGGGGAGAGCGGATGTTGCGGCTCTTGAAGACACCGTACGCCGTCGATTACGATGACGCCGTCTTTCATACCTACGACACGCATCCACGTGCGCTGGTTCGCCGGTTGTTAGTAAAGAAGATAGACCATGTCATGCAACACGCGGCGTTGGTCACGGCAGGAAACTACTACCTGGTGGAGCGTGCGCGCAGCGCCGGGGCGGCAAGAGTGGAGTACCTGCCCACAGTCATTGATCTCGACCGCTACCCGCCCCCCACGGCCGCTCCACGCGACGCGAGCGAGCCGGTGACCATCGGGTGGATCGGCTCGCCGTCCACGGTGAGATATCTGGAACGGGTTGCAGGCGTGCTGCAGCACATTGCCGGAGAGATGAACGTTCGGATTGTCGTGGTGGGAGCAAAGGGGGGTGCACTACCTAATGGCCTGGTGCAGTACAAGGAGTGGTCCGAAGAGACTGAGGTGGCACAGGTCAGTCGATTCGACATTGGCATCATGCCCCTGGACGACAGTCCTTGGGAGCGTGGCAAATGCGGGTACAAACTGATCCAGTACATGGCGTGTGGCAAGCCGGTGGTGGCCTCGCCCGTGGGCATTAACAGGGATATCGTAGCGCATGGGGATAACGGTTTTCTCGCAACTTCGGAAGCGGAATGGGAGAGCTATCTGAGGGTGCTGGTGAATGATGCAGGGATGAGACGGGACATGGGAAAGGTGGGTCGCCGAATTGTGGAAGAGCGCTATTGCATTCAGAGGACTGCGCCGATGCTTGCGGCATGGTTGACTCAATGCGCAGCGCGGAACATGACCCCTCGCGAGCGTTCTTGAGATACGACCACAGTACGGACAATGGAAGGAGGCTTTCAAGTAGACAGGGGATCGTGCAGGGACCGTTGCGGGAATGGACAGACGTCCTGTTGGACGAGCGCAGCTTGCAGCGCCAGAGGCTTCTTGATCCGGTTGATCGGGCGCAGATCCGCCGCAAGTGGATCGAGCACCAGTCCGGCGACCATAAGTGGCAGCGCCCGCTGTGAGTCGTGCTGATGCTGCAGGCCTGGCTTGCGCGTTGGTTTGGTGAACCGGCATGAGCGGGCGGGCCCGGCTGCTGTACCTGGTGACCGAAGACTGGTACTTCTGCTCGCACCGATTGGCCCTCGCAGTTGCCGCCCGGGAAGCCGGCTTCGACGTGACAGTGGCGACGCGAGTGCGGGGGCACGGCACGCAGATCCGTGCCGCAGGACTCGAGTTGGTCCCGCTCGACCTGTCTCGCCGCAACCTGAACCCGTTGCGCGAGCTTGGCCCTTTGTCGCAGATCGTCGGCGTCTACCGGCGCGTGCGTCCGACTATCGTGCACCACGTTGCGCTCAAGCCGGTCTTGTACGGATCGCTTGCGGCGCGTATCGCCGGTGTCCCGGCTGTAATCAACGCGCTTGCCGGGCTGGGCTATGTGTTTTCGTCGAGCGACCTGAAGGCCAGGGCGCTGCGTCCTGCGATCCGGGCGGCCTTCCACCTGCTGCTCGACGCGCCGAACTGCCGCTTGATCGTCCAGAACCCGGACGACCGTGCGCTCTTCACGCAGGGCGGGATGGTGCAGGCCAGCCACATCTCCGTGATCCGCGGCTCTGGGGTGGACCTGGCCCGCTTCCCAGCACAGCCCGAGCCGGACGGGACGCCACTGGTGGTGCTGCCTGCCCGCATGTTGCGCGACAAGGGTGTCTGCGAGTTCATCGACGCGGCGCGCAGGTTGCGAGAGGAGGGCGTTGCGGCTAGGTTCGTGCTGGTCGGCGACCCGGATCCCGAGAACCCGGCCTCCGTTCCGGCCGCGCAGCTCGAGCAGTGGGCGGCGCTGGGGATGGTCGAGTACTGGGGCTGGCGCGAGGATTTGGCAGAGGTGTTCCGGCAGTGCAACCTGGTCTGCTTACCCTCTTACGGGGAGGGGCTGCCGAAATCCCTGATCGAGGCCGCTGCCAGCGCGCGAGCGATCGTCACCTGCGACGTTCCCGGGTGTCGCGAGGTGGTGGATGACAACGACAATGGCCTGCTCGTGCCGGCGCGCGACAGCGAAGCGCTGGCTGCGGCTTTGCGCCGGTTGATCCAGGATAGGCAGCTGCGGGGCCGTATGGGGCGGCGCAGTCGGGAACGCGCCGTGGCGGAGTTTTCCGTCGAGCATGTGGTTGCCGAAACGCTGGCACTGTACCGGGCGTGCCTCGGTGAGCAAGCGCCGGACTCCTTACCCCTCGACCCAAGCGGGCGGGGAGGCGGGTGAAGGTCCTGGTCACCGGTGCTACCGGTTTCGTCGGCAGCGCGTTGTGCGAACACCTGGGGCAGCAAGGGTTGGCCGTCCGGCGCGTACTGCATGGCGCGCCAGTGCTGCCCGTTGCCGACGACGTCACCGTTGGTGACATCGGCCCTCGCACCGATTGGCGCGAAGCGCTCGAAGGGGTCGACGTCGTGGTGCACCTCGCCGCTCGGGTTCACATGATGCGGCAGGCGGTGGCCAACCCACTGGCCGAGTATCGCGGGGTCAACGTTCACGGTACGCGCCAACTAGCGGTCGCGGCCGCGGGCGCCGGGGTGAAGCGGCTGGTGTTCCTGTCGTCCGTGAAAGTGAACGGCGAGCGCAGCGTGCGCCCTTTCGCCGAAGCCGATACGCCGCATCCGGAGGACGCCTATGCCATCTCGAAATGGGAGGCGGAGCGGGCCCTCGCCGAGGTCGGGCAGCAAACAGGACTGCAGTGGGTTATCCTGCGCCCGCCGCTGATCTATGGCCCCGGGGTGAAGGCCAACTTCCGGGCGTTGATGCAGGCTATCGCCCGCGGCGTGCCGCTGCCCCTGGGCGCGATCGATAACCGCCGCAGCCTCCTCCACCTCGGCAACCTGGTCGATGCGATCCGTCTTTGTTTGGGGCATCCGGCAGCAGCAAACCGGACCTTCCTGGTCAGCGATGGGGAAGATCTGTCGACGCCCGACTTGGTGCGCAGGCTCGGGCGCGCGCTCGGTACTCGGCCGCGGCTGATGTCCATACCGGTCGGGTGGCTCAAGCTTGCTGGCGGGATACTGCGCAGACGGGACGCGCTTGCACGCCTGACGGACTCACTGCAGATCGACAGCGCACTCATCCGGCGCGAGCTTGGCTGGACGCCGCCCTTCACCGTCGACCAGGGTTTGGCGGAAACGGCGCTGTGGTTCCGTTCTCAGGCCGACAGCGGTTTGGTCGGGG
>Ga0105107_10002255_pt1 | contig 12667 bp, 15 predicted proteins | sample PPLLaktember2015_6_FD_79335 | JGI IMG/M metagenome (GOLD analysis project Ga0105107, IMG submission 79335) | Freshwater sediment microbial communities from Prairie Pothole Lake near Jamestown, North Dakota, USA - PPLs Lake P8 Core (1) Depth... | ecosystem: Environmental > Aquatic > Freshwater >... | reverse complement strand
TTCCGAGGTAAAGAGGAAATTGCTCATGCGTGAACGCTTCTCGGGCCGTGGAAAGGGCGGATAGGATAACAGAAAGATCGGGCGCGACGGCGCGCTTGAGCGGCTACCGCCGCTACAATATATCCATGATGGTCGCGCTGTTACGCCTGCTCGCCCGGCTGCCTCTGTCCTGGCTGCACGCGGCAGGGGCCGCGCTCGGCTGGTTCGTCTACCTCGCCTCCCCGGTCTACGCATCGCGCATGCGCGAGAACCTTTCGGCGAGCGGCATTTATGCCGACGGCGGCGCGGTGCGGCGAGCGCTGCACCGCTCGATCGTGGAAACCGGCAAAGGGGTCCTCGAAGTCGCGAAAATCTGGTTCGGCGATCTCGACGAAGTCCAGTCGCTCGTCCGCTGCGACACGTGGTCCGTCGTCGAAGAGGCGCAGCGCGCCGGGCGCGGAATCATTTTTCTCACGCCCCACCTGGGTTGTTTCGAAGTCTCCGCGATCTACATCGCGCAGCGCGTCCCGCTCACGGCGCTCTATCGCCCGCCGCGCAGCCGCTGGCTCGAGCCGCTCATGTTGAGGGGCCGGAACCGCGGCAAGGCGCGCGTCTCGCCCGCGAACCTGAGGGGCGTGCGTACCCTCTACAAGGCGCTCCAGCGGGGTGAGGGGGTCGGATTGCTTCCCGACCAGGCGCCGCAGGTCGGCGAGGGGGTCTGGGCCGATTTCTTCGGACGTCCGGCTTATACGATGACGCTGGTGCATCGCCTCCAGAAGCAAACGGGAGCCGCGGTGATATTCCTTTTTGCGGAGCGCCTCGCCAGGGGCCGCGGGTATCTGCTGCATTTCGCGCCGCACCGTGGGGCGGAGCTCGACGAGCGCGCGATGAACCGCGCAGTAGAAGCGCTCGTACGCAGCTGTCCCACGCAATACCTCTGGAGCTACAACCGCTACAAAGTCCCATCGGGGGTGCAGCCGCCGTCGGCTCCCGCGACCGCACCGGCGGCGAGCGACGGGTGAGCCTCGCGCGCGCAGGCGCGGCGCGATGATCCGCATCGCGCTCGGGCTGATCTGGCTGCTCCATTTTCTGCCGCTCGCAGGGCTCGCTCCGCTCGGTCGCGCCCTCGGCCTGCTGCTATACGCCGCGGCGCGTGAGCGCCGCCGCGTGGGCAGGACCAACCTGCGGCTCTGCTTCCCGGAGAAAAGCGAAGGCGAGCGCGCACGCCTCCTGCGACGCCATTTCCAGGCTTTCGGCCGTGCGGTGCTCGAGCGCGGCATCGTCTGGTGGTCTTCGCGGGCGCGGGTCATGCGACTCGTGCGCATCGAAGGCCTCGAGCACTGGAAAGCCGTCGAAGGCCGGCCGGTGATCTGGCTCGCGCCGCACTTCGTGGGCCTCGACATGGGCGGCACGCGCCTCGCGGCCGAGTACGAGGCGACCTCGATGTACAGCCGCCAGAAGGACCCGCGGCTCGACGCGATCCTCTACCACGGGCGCACCCGCTTCGTGATGCCCCGCCTCTTCTCGCGTCAGGAAGGCGTGCGTCCTCTCGTCAAGGCAATGCGCGAAGGGTTGCCGTTTTACTACCTGCCCGATATGGATCTCGGCCCGCGGGATTCGGTCTTCGTGCCGTTCTTCGGGGTGCCGGCGGCGACGATCACGGGACTTTCGCGCATGGCACGCCTCGCGAAAGCGGTCGTGGTGCCGGTCGTCACGCGCCAACTGCCGGGAGGGCGGGGTTACGTGCTCACGTTCCATCCGGCGTGGAGCGACTTCCCGACGGCCGATGCCCCGGCCGACGCGCGCCGCATGAACGCCTTCATCGAGACGTGCGTGCTCGAGATGCCCGAGCAGTATCACTGGCCGCACAAGCGCTTCAAGACCCGGCCGCCGGGCGAAGAGCGCTTTTACTAGGGCTCTCCCGACGGGCAGAATGCACGCATGAAAAGCACGCTGCGCGCAGCGGTGATCGGCGTAGGTTCGCTGGGACGCTATCACGCGCTCAAATACGCGGCGCTTCAGGGCGTCGAGCTCTACGGCGTGGCGGATCTCGACCGCGGCCGCGCGCAGAGCGTCGCCGACGAGCTCGGCTGCCGCGGCGTAACGGACCTGGCCGAGCTCCTGCCGCACGTCGATCTGGTGTCGGTCGCGGTGCCGACCGAAGCGCATTTCGACGTCGCAATCGCGTGTCTCGAAGCCGGCGTGCACGTTCTCGTCGAGAAGCCGGTCACGCGCACGCTCGAAGAAGCCGATGCGCTGATAGCGGCTGCCGCGCTGCGCGGGCTCACGCTGGCGGTCGGTCACCTCGAGCGCTATAACCCCGCGTATCTCGAGCTTTCCGGCATGCTCGACCGCCCGTTCTTCGTCGAAGCCGAGCGCCTCGGCGGCTTCAAGGGCCGCGGCACCGACGTCGACGTGGTGCTCGACCTCATGATCCACGACATCGACCTCATGCTCGCGATGCTGCCGTCGACGGTGGTGTCGGTCTCGGCGTGCGGATTCCAGGTGCTCACCGATCTCGTGGACATCGCCAATGCGCGCTTCGAGTTCGCCGACGGTGCGGTCGCGGACCTCTCGGCGAGCCGGGTGAGCCGGACGCCGGTGAGAAAGCTGCGCGTGTTCGGGACGAACTTCTACGCATCGGCCGATCTTCAGCTCCCCGAGCTGCGCGTGGAGCGCAGGCCCGGCCCCGAAGGACCCGACGGCTCGGCGCGCACTTACGACAAGCCCGACGCGCTACGCGCCGAGATCGAGGCTTTCGTCCATCGCGTCTCAGGCGCAGCCGCGCGCATCGTCAGCGGAGCCGAAGGGCGCGCTGCGCTCGCGCTGGCGCTCCAGGTGAACGACGGCATACGCAGCCGTATCGAGCGCCTTTCGCGGCGCGATCCCGGGCGCCTCGCGTGACGCTCGCGATCTCGCCCCTCGGCAGCGACGAAGTCGATGCGCTGCTCGCCCTCGCGCGCGAGATATGGCGGGCGCACTATCCGCCGATCATCGGGGAGGCGCAGACCGAATACATGCTCGCGCAGCGCTACACTCCCGAAGTCGTCCACGCCGAGCTTGCGCGCGGCGACGTATGGTGGGACACGCTCAGCGAGGACGGCGGGATCGTGGCATTCGCCTCGTCGTTTGCCGCCGACGCACCGGGCGCGATCAAGCTCGACAAGCTCTACGTGCACCCGCAGCGCCAGCGCAGGGGTTACGGCGCCGCGCTGATCGAGCACACCTGCGAGCGCGCGCAGCGCCTGGGAATGGAGAAAATCGTGCTCGCCGTGAACAAGCGCAACGCGAGTGCGATCGCCGCCTATCGCAGGAGCGGCTTCGAGATCGCCGAGGCCGTCGTGAAGGACATCGGCGGCGGCTTCGTCATGGACGATTTCGTGATGGAGAGGTCGGTGTGAAGGTCGCGTTCACCAAGATGCACGGCCTCGGCAACGATTTCGTCGTGCTCGACGCCACTTCGCATCCGATCGCGTTGACCCCCCCGCAACTGCGCTTCATCGCCGACCGTCATTTCGGCATCGGCTGCGACCAGATCCTGCAGGTCGAGCCTCCGCGCGAGCCCGGTACCGATTTCTACTACCGGATTTTCAACTCCGATGGCGGGGAAGTGGAGCAGTGCGGGAACGGCGCGCGCTGTTTCGTGCGCTACGTGCACGAGCGCGGCCTCACGCGCAAGACCGAAATCAGGGTCGGCACCCTGGGCGGCGTGATCGTGCCGCGACTCGAGCCGGACGGAGAGGTGACGGTGGACATGGGCGTGCCGGTTTTCGAGCCGGGCGCAGTGCCCTTCGACGCGCCCGCGCGCGCGCTCACCTATCCATTGGACGTCGCCGGGAAGGTCGTGGAAGTGAGCGTTTTGTCGATGGGCAATCCGCATGCGGTGCAGATCGTCGGCGACGTCGATTCCGCCCCGGTCGCAACCGAAGGGCCGCAGATCGAATCGCATCGGCGATTTCCGAAGCGGGTCAACGCGGGCTACCTGCAGGTCGTCGACCGCGGCCGCATCCGGCTGCGAGTCTACGAGCGCGGTGCCGGCGAGACCCTCGCCTGCGGCAGCGGCGCGTGCGCGGCCGTGGTCGCCGGCGTCTCGCGCGGATTGCTCGGTCCAGGCCGGGTCGCGGTCGAGACCCGCGGCGGCGTCCTCACCGTGTCGTGGGCGGGCGCCGGCGCGCCGGTGATGATGACGGGGCCCGCGGTGACGGTCTTCGAAGGCGAGATCGAGGTGCCGGGGGCTCCACCGCTCTGACGCGCGCGTGCTGCTTGGTATACTCGACCGCAGGCGAGCCTCATCGACGAAAAGCGCATCACTCAAATGACTCCCGACGCGGTAGCGAGCTACCTCCAGGAACATCCCGAATTCTTCGAGCAATACGCCGATCTGCTCGCCGACATCTACGTGCCTCATCCTCACGGCGGGCGGGCGATCCCGATCAGCGAGCGGCAGATCGTGACATTGCGCGAGCGCGGGAAGATGCTCGAGACCAAGCTGAGGGAAGTGATTCAGTTCGGCGAGGAGAACGACGCGATCGGGGAGAAGGTGCATCGCCTCGCGCTCGCCATCCTCACCGCGGGCGATCTCGCAACGCTCGGCGGGACGATCGGCTTCAACCTGCGCGAGGATTTCGCGGTGCCTCACGTCGCGCTCCGAATCTGGCGCGCGCGCGGCGAGCCTTATCCCGCCGGGCTGGGCGAAGCGAGCGCGGAAACGCGTGAATACGTGACGAGCCTTCCGCACTCCTACTGCGGCCCTCACGTGCCCGCGGGCGTTGCCTCGGACCTGTTCGGCGAAGCCGCGCCGCAGTTGAAGTCGTTCTCGATCATCCCGCTGCGCTCGCCCGAGATTTTCGGCGCGCTCGCGCTCGCGAGCGAGGATGCGCAGCGCTTCTATCCCGAGATGGGGACGGTCTACCTCAAACGCATCGGCGAGATGGTTGCGACCGCGTTGCTGCGGCATGCGTGAGCCGTGACAGGGAAGTGGTGACGAGGTGACGACGCAACCGCCCTCGAGCCGGAAGCAGGTCTCGCTCTCGCAGCGCCTGTTGCAGCAGTACCTCGACCACCTGACCCACGAGCGCCGCCTGAGCGCGAATACCGTTCAGAGCTACACCCGCGACATCGCAGCGCTGCTCGCGCTCGCGAGCGAAACGCCGCTTTCGGCGCTGCAGGCGCACGACGTGCGCCGCTACGCCGCGCAGCTCCACGGCGGCGGGCTCGGCGCGAAATCGATCGCGCGCATGCTTTCGGCGTGGCGCGGTTTCTACCGCTATCTCGCGCGCGATCACGGCCATGGCGACAACCCGTGTCTGGGGATACGCGCACCGAAATCGGCGAAGCGCCTGCCGCACGCGCTCTCGCCCGACGAAGCAGGCCGCCTGCTCGACGTCGAGCCCGAAGGCGCGCTCAAAGTGCGCGACAAGGCGATGTTCGAGCTTTTCTATTCCTCCGGCCTGCGCCTTTCCGAGCTGACGGGCCTTGCGCCCGCGGACGTGAACTACGCCGAAGGCACGGTGCGGGTGACGGGCAAAGGCTCGAAAACGCGAATCGTGCCGGTCGGCGCGCACGCGATCGCGGCGCTCGCCGCATGGATGACAGCGCGCGCGCAGATCCCGCGTCTCGCACCCGATGCGCTCTTCGTGAACCGTACCGGGCAGCGTCTCACGCCGCGCTCCGTTCAGCAGCGGCTGAAAGGATGGGCCGCGAGGCAGGGGGTATCGACCACGATCCATCCGCACGTGCTGCGGCATTCCTTCGCCTCGCACGTTCTGCAATCCAGCGGCGACCTGCGCGCGGTGCAGGAGATGCTGGGGCACGCGAGCATTTCCACGACCCAGGTCTACACCCACCTCGATTTCCAGCATCTCGCGAAGGTCTACGACGCGGCGCACCCGCGCGCGCGGCGCAAGCGCTGAGCTCCCGGGCCCCGATGGAGCGCCTTCCCGAGCTTTTCGCGAACAACCGCCGCTGGGCCGCCGAGCGCATCGCGCGCGAACCGGACTTCTTCGCACGCCTCGCAGCGCTTCAGGCGCCGCCCTATCTGTGGATCGGATGCTCCGACAGCCGCGTGCCGGCCAACGAGATCGTCGGGCTGCTGCCCGGAGAGATGTTCGTCCATCGCAACGTCGCCAACGTCGTCGTGCACTCCGATCTCAACTGCCTCTCGGTCCTGCAGTTCGCAGTCGACGTGCTGCGGGTGCGCGACGTGATGGTAGTCGGACATTACGGCTGCGGCGGGGTGCGCGCGGCGCTCGAAGGCGCCCAGCTCGGATTGATCGACAACTGGCTGCGACACGTGCAGGACGTGCGTGCGGCGCATCGCAATCTCGTCGATGCGCTGCCCGATCCGGAAGCGCGCGTGAATCGCCTGTGCGAATTGAACGTGCTCGAGCAGGCGCTCAACGTCTGCGAGACGACCGTGGTTCAGGACGCGTGGGCGCGCGGGCAGCCGCTCTCGGTGCACGCGTGGATTTACGGGCTCGAGGACGGGCTGCTGCGCGACCTCGGTTTCGCAGTCGACGCGCCCGCCGACGCCGAGGGCACCCTCGAGCGGGCGCTGAGCGCATTGGCCGCGGATCGGGCGCAGGCGCCGCGTCCCTGATCGCGCTCCATGTCGCTCGAAACCTGGGAGCTCCTGAGCTACGTCGTGACGGTGGTCGGTCTTCCGCTCGCCATAGGCGTTTACCTCCTGGAGCGGCGCAAGGAGCGCGAGAACGAGGAAGAGGAGATCTATCAGCTCCTCTCGGACAACTACCAGGATTTCCTCAAGGTCGCCCTGGAGAATCCCGACCTCAAGCTTTTCACCGGCGAAGAGATCGCGGACCTCATTCCGGAGCAGCGCGAGCGCAGGATGATCGTGTTCAGCATGCTCGTGTCGCTCTTCGAGCGCGCCTACCTCCTGCTCTACGAAGACGACATGGCGCCAAAGGAGCGCCGCCGCTGGCGCTCGTGGGAAGACTACATGCGCGAGTGGTGCAGGCGCGGCGATTTTCGCTCCGCTCTCGCACCTTTGCTGGTCGGAGAGGACCCTGAGTTCTCGACCTACATCCGCGCGCTCGCCGAAGAGGAGAAGCGCTCGCGCGTTTCGGCGCCGCCCCGGTGAACCAGGTCATCGTCAAGCCGGGTCGTGAGAAATCGCTGAAGCGCCGCCATCCCTGGGTGTTCTCGGGGGCCATCGCGAAAGTCGCCGGCAATCCGGACGCGGGCGAGACGGTCGAAGTGCGCGCGAGCGACGGCGCATTCCTTGCCACCGCGGCCTACAGCCCGCATTCCCAGATCCGCGCTCGCGTCTGGGCATGGACTGCCGATGAAATCGACGCGCGCTTCTTCACCCGCCGGATCGAAGACGCTGCCGCCGCTCGCGCGGCGCTCGGCATCACCGATGCGACCGATGCTTTTCGGATCGTTCACGGCGAGTCGGACGGGCTGCCCGGCGTGATCGCCGACCGCTACGGCGAAACCGCGGTGATGCAGATCCTGAGCGCGGGCGCCGAGCGTTGGCGCGATGCGATCGCCGACGCGCTCTGCGGCCTGCCGGGCGTAGAGCGCGTATGGGAACGCTCCGATGCCGATGTGCGCGAGCTCGAAGGGCTGAAGCCCCGCAGCGGGCTCACGCGAGGCGCGCCGCTCGCACGCGCGCCGGAGATCCACGAGCATGGCCTCGCGTTCAAGGTCGAGGTCGACGTCGGCCACAAGACGGGCTTCTATCTCGATCAGCGCGACAACCGGCTGCTGCTGCGCAGGCTCGCGCGCGATAAGGACGTGCTCGACTGTTTCTGCTACACCGGCGGTTTCGCCATCAACGCGCTTAAGGGCGGCGCGAGATCGGTGCTCGCCGTCGACAGCTCCGCGCTCGCCCTCGAGGCCGCTCAGGCGAACGCCGCGCGCAACGGGCTGCAAGGCGCGCAGTGGCTGGAAGCCGATGTCTTCCAGTCGCTGCGGCGCCTGCGCGATCAGGGGAAAACCTTCGACCTGGTCGTTCTGGATCCGCCGAAGTTCGCACCGACCGCGGCGCACGCCGAGCGCGCGGCACGCGCCTACAAGGACATCAACCTGCTCGCCTTCAAGATGCTGCGTCCGGGCGGGTTTCTCATGACTTACTCGTGCTCGGGCGGAATCGAGCCCGGCCTATTCCAGAAGATCGTCGCGGGCGCCGCGCTCGATGCCGGTACGGAGGCGCGCATCGAAGCGTGGCTGCACGCCGCTCCCGATCATCCGGTGGCGCTCAACTTTCCGGAAGGCCAGTACCTGAAGGGGCTGCTCTGCAGGGCCGCCGGCTCGGTGTGAAGCTGCAACGGGTTGTTTCTGGTTTGCGGCGCTGAGCGGCACCCGCAAGAACACGCCGTTGGATGTAGTATCGAGCTTGATCGGGAGGCGGGCGCCTTCCGGGTCCACGACGTGTCTCATGGGTGAGCTCGTGATAACAGCGCAAATTCCCTACACGGTAGACACGGGTGAAAAGCTCGTCAACGAAACTTTCGGGCCGAACAACATCCGGCGCAACCGCAGCGGCACGGTCGACTCGCGCCCCGTCGATATCAGCGACGGCCGCGAGGCGGCCGCCGAGCTCTCGCTCGAGAAAAACGGGTTCGTCCTGGTCGGGCACAAGACCGCGATGAAGGATTTTTTCGACGCGAAGGAGCTGGAGTCGGTTTACTTCCCGGAGATCGAGCGGCTGATCAAGCAGACGTCGGGCGCCGCGCGCGTGGTTATTTTCGACCATACGCTGCGCTCGGGCGACGAAAGCGAGCGCGAGGCGAAGCTGATACGCGAGCCCGTGCTCTCGGCGCACAACGATTACACCGAATGGTCCGGGCCGCAGCGCGTGCGCGAGATCATGGGCGACGAGGCCGCAGCGCTCCTCTCCCGCCGCTTCGCCATCATCCAGGTGTGGCGCGCCATCAACCAGCCGATCGAGTCGAATCCGCTTGCCGTGGCGGATGCGCGCAGCGTCGCGATGGAAGACTTCATGGTCGCCGAGCGGCGGTATCCTCACCGGGTAGGGCAGACGTACCGGCTGAAGCACAACCCCAACCACCGCTGGTTCTATTTCCCGCGCATGCGGCGCGACGAAGCGATGGTGTTCAAGGTCTACGACTCGGAGAAGGACGGGCGCGCGAGGTTTACACCGCACACGTCGTTCGACGATCCGACCACGCCGGCGGGCGCGCCCGCGCGCCAGAGCATCGAAGTGCGCGCGCTCGCTTTCTTCTAGAACCGCCCGGCGTTTTCCGCGGCTTCAGCGCCGCCCGGCAGGCGGCACGGGATCGACGCCGCCCGGATGCCACGGATGGCACTTGACCACGCGTTTCACCGCGAGCCACGTGCCGCGCAGCGCGCCGTGGCTCTCGATCGCCTCGCTTGCGTACGCCGAGCACGTCGGGTAGAACCGGCAGTTCGCGCCGAGGAAGGGGCTCAGCAGCAGGCGGTAACCCGCGATGAGCGCGAGCAGTATGCGTTTCATCCCCCCAGTATAATTCCGCGCGCAGCGTCCCCTCCCACCGCAACCATGAGCTCAGCGTCCGAAAACCGCATCCCCGTTACGATCGTCACCGGCTTTTTGGGCAGCGGCAAGACGACGCTCGTCAACCGCGTCCTGCACGAGGCGCACGGGAGCCGCATCGCAGTCATCGAGAACGAGCTCGGCGAGGAAGGCATAGACGGCGAAATCCTGCTGCAGGATGCGGGGGACCGGATCGTCGAGATGATGAACGGCTGCATCTGCTGCACGGTGCGCGGGGACCTCGTGCGCATCCTCGGCGATCTCGCGGCGAAGCGCGCGGCGGGTGAGCTCGCTTTCGAGCGCGTGGTGATCGAGACCACGGGTCTCGCCGATCCCGCGCCCGTCACCCAGACTTTTTTTCTCGAGCCCGGCGTGGTGCGGGAGTACCGGCTCGACGGCATCGTCACGCTCGTCGACGCGAAGCACGGCGGCGTTGCGCTCACCCTGCACCGGGAAGCGCAGGCGCAGGTGGGTTTTGCCGACCGGCTGCTGCTCACCAAGACCGATCTGGTGCACGAGGACGAAAGCCTCGCGCTCATCGCCCGTCTCGAGCGCATCAACGCGAAGGCGAAGGTCGCGAAGGTCGCGCACGGCCGCGCCGCCATCGCCGATCTTCTGGACATCGGGGGATTCGAGCTCGACCACGCCGCGGACATCGAGCACGTGCACACGCACGCGCACGCGCGCCATTCCGACGACATCGCTTCTTTCGTGTACCGCGAACCGCGGCCTTTCGACCTCGAAAAGCTCGAGAACTTTCTCGCGCTCCTCGTCGATCGCTACGGTGCCGACATGCTGCGCTACAAAGGCATCCTCAGCGTCGCCGGGCGTGACGAGCGCATCGTCTTCCAGGGCGTGCACGGCCTGCTCGGCGCGGAGCCGGGGAGACCGTGGCCGCCGGGTGGGACGCGCGGCAGCACGCTCGTTTTCATCGGCCGCAAGCTCCCGCGCGCGCTGTTCGAGCGCGGGCTGAGCCTCTGCGTCGAAGGCTCTGCCGCGGACCCCGCAACGGTCCTGCGCGCGGCGTGACGGGCGTGCGCGCGACGGGAGCGGCGGGAGCACCCCGATGTTCGTAATCCGCGACCTGCGGCACGCCTACAACGGCGAGGACGCGCTGCAGATCCGCGAGTGGCAAGCGGCGCAGGGCGAGCACTGGCTGATACTCGGGCCTTCCGGCAGCGGCAAGACGACGCTCCTCCACATCCTGGCCGGCATACTGCGGCCGAGCTACGGCGACGTGCTGGTCGCAGGACAGCCTCTGCTGCGGCTGAAACCGCGGGCGCTCGATCGTTTCCGCGCGCGGCACGTTGGCATCGTGCTGCAGAAAATGCATCTCGTGGCCAGCCTCACCGTCGAAGAGAACGTCGTGCTGGCGCAGTATTTTTCGCGCCTGCCGCGCGAGCCTTACCGCGCTCAGGAAGTGCTCGCGGAGCTGGGGCTCGCGGACAAGGCCGACATGTACCCACACCAGCTTTCCTTCGGCCAGGCGCAGCGGGTCGCGGTCGCGCGCGCGATCGTGAACCGGCCGACGCTGCTCCTCGCGGACGAGCCCACCTCCAACCTCGACGACGCGAACGCCATGCAGACGCTCGACCTGCTGGAAGCGCAGGCAAAGGCGTGCAGGGCGACGCTCTTGATCGCGACCCACGACCAGCGCATCAAGTCGCGCTTTCGCAAGCAGTACATGCTGGGATCATGACGCTCGCGCGCATCAGTTTTTCGTACTTGTGGCAGCGGCGCTTGAGCACCGCGCTCAACGTGGCGCTGCTCGCCTTCGGCGTGGCGGCCGTCACCCTCCTGCTGCTCTCGAGCGCGCAGCTCGAGGAGCGCGTGTATCGCGACGCGCGCGGCATCGATCTCGTGGTGGGCGCCAAAGGCAGCCAGACCCAGATCGTGCTTTCCAGCATCTACGAGCTCGACGTTCCTACGGGCAGCGTCCTGTGGAGCGAAGCGCAGGAGATCGCGAAGCACAAAAGCGTGCGCAAGGCGATACCGCTCGCGCTCGGCGACAATTACGCCGGCTTTCGCGTCGTGGGCACGAGCCACGACTACCTGACTCATTACGACGCGCGGCTCGTGGATGGCAAGCTCTGGCAGGAGCCTCTGGAAGCGGTCTTCGGCGCCGACGTCGCGGCGCGCCTGCGTCCGCGCATCGGCTCCACTTTCGTCGCGTCGCACGGGTTTGCCACGAGCGGCGGCGAAGCTCACAACGAGCTTCCCTACCGCGTCGTCGGCACGCTCGCGCGCACCGGCAGTGTCATCGACCAGCTTGTCCTCACCGACGTCGCGAGCTACTGGACGGTGCACGCCCAGCAAAAGCCGGCGGAAGGCGAGCTCGTCGCGGAGCCGCTTCCGGACGACGGCAGGACCATCAGCGCGCTCCTCCTGCAGTACGCATCGGCCGGCGCCGGGGGCGAGCTGCCGCGCTTCGTGAATGCCTACAAGAATCTGCAGGCCGCTTCGCCGTCTTACGAGACGGCGCGGCTCTTCGGCATCATCGCGGTCGGCATGGACCTCCTGCAGGGATTCGCGCTCGTCCTGATGGTATCCGCGGCGCTTTCGATCTTCATCGCGCTCTACAACGGGCTGCACGAGCGGCGCTACGATATCGCGGTCATGCGCACCCTCGGTGCGACGCGCGAGGACATCATGGCGCTGCTGCTTTTCGAAGGCATCATCCTGGCCTGCGTCGGCGCGGTGTCAGGACTGCTGCTCGGGCACATACTCACTTCCATGCTCGGCTTCGCTCTGCGACAGGCGCAGCAGATTTCGGTCACCGGCTGGATCTGGTATTCGAGCGAGCTGTGGATCGGCGGGATCGCGCTGCTCGTCGGCGTCGCGACTGCGCTTCTCCCCGCGTGGCGTGCGCACGAAGTCGACATCGCCGGAACGCTCGCACGCGGCTGACGCTCGCGCCGCGTTGGGACTGCGGGTGAAAACCACTCCCCCGGAATCGCCCCGGCAGCCGCGGCGCCGCAGCGGCGTGCTCGCCGGCTGGATTGCGGCAAGCATCGTGGCGCACGCGCTCGTGCTGCTGGCGACGCCGCAACCGCCAGAGCGCGTGCCACGCGTTGAGATCCTGCGAGTGGAGATCGAGAAAGCCGAGGCGCCGCGCGAGACGAAGCCCGAAACGCCGCGCGTTGCGAAAGCGAAGCCTCGGGCGAAACCGACCTTTGCGGAAAAGCCGCG
>Ga0105107_10002253_pt1 | contig 12673 bp, 10 predicted proteins | sample PPLLaktember2015_6_FD_79335 | JGI IMG/M metagenome (GOLD analysis project Ga0105107, IMG submission 79335) | Freshwater sediment microbial communities from Prairie Pothole Lake near Jamestown, North Dakota, USA - PPLs Lake P8 Core (1) Depth... | ecosystem: Environmental > Aquatic > Freshwater >... | reverse complement strand
TGCTCGGCGTGATGTGGCAGGTCGCGACGGCGCCGGTGGTCGAGGCGAGCACCGCGGGGCTCGTCGAGGCGGGCGGCCTCGTGGCAGCGGACGTCAAAGAGGAGCAGACTGGCCTGATCGGCGCGCCGCCGGAGGAGGAGGCGAAGGAGGGCGAGGAACCGCGTGATCTGTCGGTCCCGCCTGGCGCGGAGGAGCCGAAGGCCGAACCGGCAAAGCTGGCGGCTGCGGGGGAAGCGCCGGCGCCGGCCGAGCGGCTGCCCGCGCCGACCTGGTTCTGGATCGTGCTCGCTCTCGGCGTCCTTGCGACGGGCGTCATCTACGGGTTGTGGAGCTGGGAGCGGCTCGAGATCTTCAAGATGCTGCTTGGGTCCTTCTTTCCGCTCGCGATCCTGATCATCGCGGTGCTCGGCTCGATCGTCTTCGGGTTCGCGACGCCGACCGAGGCGGCGGCGGTGGGGGCGTTCGGCGGGTTCATCCTTGCCGCGGCGTATCGCTACATCGCGCACCAGCGCACCAGCGGCGGGACGCAGGCGGTCGGGACGACGATCCGGGAGCTCGGATCGATCGTCAAGGAATCGGCGTTCCTCTCCGCGAAGACCAGCGCGATGGTGTGCTGGCTCTTCGTCGGCTCCGCGATCTTCTCGGCCGCGTTCGCGCTGCTCGGCGGGCAGGAGGTCGTGGAGAAGTGGGTGCTCTCGCTCGGTCTGACGCCGATCCAGTTCCTGATCCTCGCGCAGTGCATCATCTTCATCCTCGGCTGGCCGCTCGAGTGGACCGAGATCATCGTCATCTTCATGCCGATCTTCATTCCGCTGCTCGCGAAGTTCAACGTCGATCCGCTGTTCTTCGGCCTGCTCGTCGCGCTCAACCTGCAGACGGCGTTCCTTTCGCCGCCGGTGGCGATGGCGGCGTTCTACCTCAAGGGCGTCGCGCCACCGTACGTCACGCTCAACCAGATCTTCGCCGGCATGTTGCCGTTCATGGGCATTCAGGTCGTGGCGCTGGCCCTGCTGTACATCTTTCCCGAGATCGGGATGTGGTTGCCGCAGATGCTCTACAAGTAGTTATTCCGTCGCGGGGGCGGGAGCGGCACAGCCTGCCGAGTTCTCGCGCGACGGAATAACTGCCCGCGTTCGAGCGTCAGAACAGCCTGACGCTCAACGCGGGCGGCGGCGGCGATCGGCGAGGGGCGGCGCCGGAAGAGGCACCTTGAGATGCGCTATCTGAAGGCGTTCATCGCCGGCGGCTTGTCGGTCCTGCTGTTCCATCAAGGTGCTGTTGCACTTCTGTATCTGATCGGTGCGACGGCCCGCGGTCCCTACGAGATGAACCCGACGTGGCCGTTCGGCGTGCCGCAAGTGTTCTCGCGCGCGTTCTGGGGCGGGCTGTGGGGGATCGCGCTGTGGCTGGTCCTCGAGCGGATGCGCACGCCGGCGCGGTACTGGACGCTCGCAGTGGTGCTCGGCATCCTCGGCCCGACGCTGGTCGCGTGGTTCGTGGTGTTCCCGTTGCGCGGACAGCCGGTGGCGGGCGGGTGGGAGTTCGCCGCGATGCTGCGCGCGTTCGTCGTCAATGGGGCGTTCGGTATTGGCGTCGCGGCGCTGATGCGGTTGTTCGAGCGGCTGCCTCCCGCGCCCTCGGGTTGACGGAGGAACGGCCATGCTCGGATACGCGTAAACTCCGGGGCCGACCGGTGGTTTCGCCCGTCGGGTAGAAGCGGCTCGAGGAGGTCCCCATTCAGACCGCACTGACCACCAGGGTTTTCCAGCTCTTCCTGATCAAACCTTCCCACTACGATGACGAGGGGTATGTCATCCAGTGGATTCGCTCGTCAATCCCGGCCAACACGCTGGCGACGCTGAACGGCCTCGCGCTCGACTGCGCCGCGCGCAAGGTGCTCGGCGAGGAGGTCGAGATCCGCATCACCGTCTGGGACGAGACCAATACGCGCATCCGGCCCGACGAGATCATTCGCCAGATCCGCGCATCCGGCGGGCACGGCCTGGTCGGCCTCGTCGGCGTGCAGACCAACCAGTATCCGCGTGCGGTCGACATCGCGCGGCCGCTGCGCGCCGCGGGCCTCCCGGTCTGCATCGGCGGGTTCCACGTCAGCGGGACCATCTCGATGCTGCCGGAGATCCAGCCCGAGCTGCGCGAGGCGATGGACCTCGGCGTCACGCTCTTCGCCGGCGAGGCGGAGGGACGTCTCGAGGACCTGCTGCGCGCCGCCGATCGCGGCGAGCTGAAGCCGCTCTACAACTTCATGAACGATCTGCCCGGGCTGGAGGGCGTGCCGACGCCTTACCTGCCGGTCGATGTCGTGCGGCGCACCGCCGGCATGCGCACGAGCTTCGACGCCGGTCGCGGCTGCCCGTTCAGCTGCAGCTTCTGCACCATCATCAACGTGCAGGGGCGCAAGTCGCGGGCGCGCAACGCCGACGACATCGAACGGCTGGTGCGCGCGAACCTGGCCCAGGGCGTGCACAACTTCTTCATCACCGACGACAACCTCGCGCGCAACCAGAACTGGGAAGCGCTGTTCGACCGCCTGATCCACATGCGCGAGGTGGAGGGTCTGAAGATCTGGGTGGTCGCGCAGGTCGACACGATGGCGCACAAGATCCGCGGCTTCATCGAGAAGGCCGCGCGCGCCGGGGTCAACCGCGTGTTCATCGGGCTCGAGAACATCAACCCGGCCTCCCTCAAGGACGCGCAGAAGGGCCAGAACCTCATCACCGAGTACCGCGCGATGCTGCAGGCGTGGCACCGCGTCGGCACGCTCACCTACGCGGGCTACATCCTCGGGTTCCCCGGCGACACGCCGTCCTCGATCGAGCGCGACATCGGCATCATCCAGCGCGAGCTGCCGATCGACATCCTCGAGTTCTTCATTCTCACGCCGTTGCCCGGGTCCGCGGACCACAAGAAGCTGTACCTCGCCGGCGTCCCGATGGAAAAGGACCTGAACCGGTACGACGTCGTGCACGTCACCACGCGCCACGCGACGATGTCCGACGACGAGCTGCGCGGGATCTACCGCAAGGCCTGGGATCTCTACTACTCGCCGGAGCACGTCGAGCGCGTGCTGCGCCGGACCAAGGCCTGGGGCTACGACCTCGCCAACATGCGCGCAAAGCTGTTCGCGTTCCAGGCGCCGCCGCGGATCGAGGGCATTCATCCGTTGGAGGGCGGCATCTTCCGGCGCAGGTACCGGCGCGACCGCCGGCCGGGGATGCCGATCGAGAGTCCGTTCGTGTTCTATCCGCGCTACGCCTGGGAGATCGCCTCGAAGGTCGTGCGCTTCGGCGCGATGTGGTGGGACTACTGGCGCATCTACAAGCGCGTCCAGCGCGGGCCGGGACCCGACATGGACATCGCGATGATGCCGGTGCGGGAAGGCGACTTCGACGCACTCGAGATGTTCACCGCGACGCAGGCCGCGCGATCCGTCGTCGACAAGCGGCGGCGCAAGCTGGAGGCGATCGCGGCGGCAGCGCCGATCGCCGCTGCGGCGGCCGGCGTTCCGTCGCACGCCGCTCACCCGCGCTGACTCGCGGCATGAGGGCGGCGTGACCGGCGCCGCGCCCGCTCCGGCGCGCCGCCTGACCGGCTTCGGGCTCGCGGCCGCCGCCTACCTGATCGGACTCTTTCACCGCGCCGCGCCGGCGACCATCGCGGCCGACCTCGCGCAGAGCTTCGAGACGAGCGCAGCCGCGCTCGGCATCCTTGCCGCGACCTACTACTGGGTCTACACGGCGATGCAGATCCCGTCCGGCATCCTCGCCGACACGCTTGGGCCACGGCGATTGCTCGCGGGCGGCGGCCTGATTGTGGCGGCCGGCGCGGCGCTTTTTGCCGTCGCGCCGACCTTCGGCGTCGCCGCCATCGGCCGGGTCCTCGTCGCGCTCGGCAGCTCGGTCGCGTTCGTGGCCTGTCTCAAGCTGATTGCGAGCTGGTACGACGCGCGGATCTTCGCGACACTGACCGGCGTCGTCGTGCTGGTCGGCAACCTGTCCTCGGCCGCGGCGGGCGGGCCGTTCGCGTGGCTGCTGCAGTCGTTCGGCTGGCGCGAGGTGGGCCTCGCGCTCGCGGTCGCCTCGCTCCTCGTCGCGATCGCGAGCTGGGTGCTGGTCGACGAGCTCCCGCGGCCGCGCTCGGTGCACCTCGAGGCCGGCTGGCGCCGGGGACTTCGGGGCGTGCTCGGCAATCCGGCAACCTGGCCCATCTTTCTGGCGAACTTCGGCGCGGGAGCGAGCTTCTTATCGTTCGCCACGCTGTGGGCGGTGCCTTACCTGGTGGACATCCACGGGATGACGCGCGCCGTCGCGGCGAATCGCGTCACCATGGCGCTCGGCGTGTTCGCGGTGAGCGGGCTCGTCCTCGGCGCGCTCTCCGACCGTCTGCGGCGCCGCAAGCCGCTCTACGCCGGCGGGGCGGCGCTGCTCTGCGTCGCGTGGCTGCCGCTGCTCGCCGGGTGGCCGCTCAGCGATCTGGCGAGCTACCTCCTGTTCGGGGTGATGGGCTTCGCCACCGCGGGGATGACGCTGAGCTGGGCGTGCTGCAAGGAAGTCAATGCGCCGCAGTACGCCGGCATCGCGACCGGGGTCGCGAACATGGGCATCTTTCTCGGGCCGGCGGTGATGCAGCCGGTGGTCGGCTGGGTGCTCGATCTGACGCGGGGCGAGGGGGTGAGGGCCGCGACGCACACGCCGGACGACTGGCAGCGCGCGCTCCTGGTGCTCGCCGGCGTTGCGCTGTTCGGCTTCGCGAATGCACTCTTCGTTCGTGAAACCCGCGCCCGCAACGTGTACCGGGCGGCCGCTGCGCGATAATCGGCCCAGGGCAGCGAAGAGGGACGAGCACGGTGGCACAGGCGACTCTCGTTGAAGTGGCGGCGGCACTGCGCGAGGGTCGGCTGAGGTCGCGCGCGTATACGGAATCGCTCCTCGCGCGCATCCGCGAACGCGACCCTGCGATCGACGCGTGGGTGACGCTCGACGAGGCGCGCGCGCTTCGGCTCGCGGACGAGTGCGACACTCGGCGCGCGAGCGGCGCGGAGCTCGGCGCGCTCCACGGTGTGCCGGTCGGCATGAAGGACATCGTCGCGACCGCCGATCTGCCGACCGAGATGGGCTCGCCGATCTTCAAGGGGCAGCGACCGGAGCGCGACGCGGTCGTGGTCGAGCGGCTGCGCCGCGCCGGCGGGTTCGTGCTCGGCAAGACGGTGACCACCGAGTTCGCCTTCATGCAGCCCGGCAAGACGCGCAACCCGTGGAATGCCGCGCACACGCCGGGCGGTTCCTCCTCCGGCTCGGCGGCGGCGGTCGCCGCAGGCTGCGTTCCGCTCGCGCTCGGCACGCAGACGAACGGCTCGGTGATCCGGCCCGCTGCGTTCTGCGGCGTGGTGGGCTTCAAGCCCGGATTCGGGCTGCTGCCGTACGCCGGCGCGCTCCAGTTCAGCGCGACGCTCGATCAGGCGGGGACGTTCACCCGCACTGTCGCCGACGCGGCGCTTGCCGCGTCGGCCCTCGACGAGGGCGAGGCGATCGAGCCCGAAGTGCACCGCCTCGACCGGGCCCCGCGGTTCGGCGCGCTCGCCCGGTTCCCCTGGAACCAGACCGAGCCCGGAATGGCGCGGCACTTCGACGCTGCGCTCGATCGCCTGCGCGCGGCCGGGGCGGTGGTCGAGGCGATCGAGCTGCCCGCGCCCTTCGCCGTGGCCCGGTCCGCGCATCGGACGATCATGTTCCACGAAGCGGCGCGGCTCCTGAAATCGCACCTCGAGACGCGGCGCGAGCTGCTGAGCCCGACGCTCGTCGACGCGCTGATCGAGGGCGCGGCGATCCCGGTCGACGCGTATCGCGCCGCGCATGCACAGCGGGCGGCCCTGACCGAGCGCGCGCACGACCTCTTCGAGCCGTGGGACGCGATCGTGTCGCCGCCCGCGCCGGGCGCCGCCCCCGCTGGCCTGGCGACCACCGGGGACCCGAGCTTCTGCACGCTCTGGACACTGCTCGGCGTGCCGGCGATCGCCTTGCCGAGCGGGCGGTCGGCGGAAGGCCTGCCGTTCGGGCTGCAGCTCGCCTGCGACGCTGGCGGCGACGGGCACCTGCTCCGCGTCGCGCACTGGTGCGAGGCGGCGCTGCGCTTCGAGGGACTCGAATGAGCGAGGCGATCGTGCTGTTCGCGCATGGCAGCCGAGACCCGGAGTGGGCCGGGCCGTTCCGTGCGCTCAAGGCGCTCGTCGAGGCGCGGCGGCCCGGCGCGCGCGTCGAGCTGGCGTTCCTGGAGCAGATGCGGCCGACGCTCGACGAGGCGATCGACGCCGCGGTCGCGGGGCAGGCGACGCGCGTGCTCGTCGTGCCGCTCTTCCTTGCACCCGGCGGCCACACGAAGCGCGATGTGCCGGTCCTCGTCGCCGCGGCCCGCGCGCGGCATCCGGCGCTCGAGATCCGCGCAACCTCGTCGATCGGCGAGGAGGAGGACGTCCTCGCCGCGCTGGCCGACTGGATCGCGCGCGCGACGGGGTGACGCGCCGGGCGCGATTGCAGACCCGCAGGAGATTTCGCTACCATTGCGCGGCCCCGGAGCCGGGGATCCGCCTCCGGTCAGCGCATGAAACGCACCACCTTCGCCTCCGCCCAGGACGTCGAGCAGGCCTTCTACGAAGCGCTCGAGCGCGCCGACCTCGACGCGATGATGGAGGTCTGGGCCGACGACGAGGAGGTCGTCTGCATCCACCCGGGCGGTCCCAGGCTCGCGGGATACGACCGCGTGCGCGAGAGCTGGACGCAGATCTTCGCGTCGCGCCAGCGGCTGCAGGTGCGCACGGCGGACCAGACGGTCGTGCAGGGGATGATGTTCGCGATCCACAGCCTCCACGAGAACCTCACCGTCGTCGGCGAGAACCGCCCGCGTCCGCCGGTCGCGGTCACCAACGTGTACGTCCGCACCAGCAACGGTTGGCGGATGGTGTCCCATCACGCCTCGCCGGCACCCGGCGTGCCGGCCGAGGCGCCGGCCGAAGGGCCGAAGATCCTCCATTGAGCGGCGCGCCGTACCGCGCCCCGTGGTGGCTCCCCGGCGGCAACGCGCAGACCGTCTGGGCGGCCGTTCTCGCGCGGCGTGAGCGGGCGCGACTCGAGCGCGCGCGCTGGGACACGCCGGACGGCGACTTCGTTCGGGTCGATTTCCTGGCCGGGCCCGAGCGCGCGCCCTTCGTCGTGCTGTTCCACGGACTCGAAGGCGGGGCGGACAGTCACTACGCCGAGGCCACGATGGCCACGCTCGCACGGCACGGCTGGCGCGGCGCAATCCCGCACTTCCGGGGGTGCGGCGGGGAGATGAACCGGCTGCCGCGCGCCTACCACTCGGGCGACGCCGACGAGATCGAGTGGCTGCTGGAGCGCTTCGGCGCGCTCGCCGGGGACCGACCGCTGTTCGCGGCCGGCGTCTCGCTCGGCGGGAACGCGCTGCTCAAGTGGCTCGCGAACCGCGGCGACTCTGCGCGCGCGATCGTGCGCGCGGCGGTCGCGGTGTCGGCGCCGCTCGAGCTCGCCGCCGGCGCCGACGCGCTCGAGCACGGCTTCGGGCGCGTGTACACGCGGATGTTCCTGCGCTCGCTCAAGCAGAAGGTCGCAGAGAAGGCGCGGCTCCACCCCGGCCAGTTCGACCTCGCGCGCGTGCGTGCGACTCGCACGCTGCGGGAGTTCGACGACCTGTATACCGCACCGCTGCACGGCTTCCGCGACGCGGCCGACTACTATGCGCGCGCGAGCGCCAAGCCGGTCCTGGGCGCGATTCGCGTGCCGACGCTCATCCTGAACGCGCTGAACGACCCGTTCCTGCCCGCGCGGTACCTTCCCGGGCCGGGCGAGGTGTCGCCGCAGGTCACGCTCGAGTATCCTGCGACCGGCGGGCACGTCGGCTTCGTCGCCGGCCCGTTCCCGGGTCACTACGACTGGCTGCCGCAACGCATCCTCGCCTTCTTTTCGCAGGTGGAGCACCACGCATGACGCGCATCGCACCGGAGATCTTTAAGGCCTACGACATCCGCGGCGTCGTCGACCGCACCCTGACCGCCGAGGCCGTCGAGCTCGTCGGGCGCGCGCTCGGCTCGCTCGCGCGCGAGCAAGGGGGCGGCGCGATCGTCGTCGGCCGCGACGGCCGCTTGTCGGGACCGAAGCTCGCCGGCGCGCTCGCCGCCGGCATCCGCGCGAGCGGCATCGACGTGATCGACATCGGCATGGTCACCACGCCGATGGCCTACTTCGCGGCCTACCACCTCGGGAGCGGGAGCTGCGTCGCCGTCACCGGCAGCCACAACCCGCCCGATTACAACGGCCTCAAGATGGTCATCGCCGGGACGACGCTCTTCGCCGAGACCATCCAGGAGCTGCGCGCGCGGATCGAAGCGGGGCGGTTCGCCTCCGGCAGCGGCGCCCTGCGCACGGCCGACGTGCGTGCGGCCTACCTCGACCGCATCGTCGGCGACGTGAAGCTCGCGCGCCCGATGAAGATCGTGGTCGACTGCGGCAACGGCGTTGCGGGCAGCATCGCCCCCGAGCTGTATCGGCGCCTCGGCTGCACGGTGGACGAGCTCTACTGCGAGGTCGACGGCACGTTCCCGAACCACCATCCCGACCCGTCGCAGCCGCAGAACCTGCGCGACGTGATTGCGCGGCTCGCCGCAACCGATGCGGAGCTCGGGCTCGCGTTCGACGGGGATGGCGACCGGCTCGGCGTGGTCACCAAGGGCGGCCAGATCATCTATGCCGATCGGCAGCTCATGCTGTTCGCGAAGGACGTGCTGTCGCGCGTGCCGGGCGGCGAGATCATCTATGACGTGAAGTGCACCCGCAATCTCGCGCCCTGGGTGCGTGCGCACGGCGGCAAGCCCGTGCTGTGGAAGACGGGGCACTCGCTCATCAAGGCGAAGATGAAGGAGCTGAAGGCGCCGCTCGCCGGCGAGATGAGCGGGCACACGTTCTTCGCCGAGCGCTGGTATGGCTTCGACGACGGTGTCTACGCCGGCGCGCGCCTGCTCGAGCTCCTGTCGCGCGAGCGAGATCCGAGCGCCGTCCTCAATGCGCTGCCCGATTCGCTGTCGACGCCCGAGCTGAACGTGAAGCTGGCCGAGGGCGAGCCGCACCGGTTGATCGCCGAGCTGCAGCGCACCGCGATGTTCCCCGGCGCGGACGAGGTGATCAAGCTCGACGGGTTGCGCGTCGAGTACGCGGACGGGTTCGGGCTCGCGCGCGCGTCGAACACGACGCCGGTGATCGTGCTGCGGTTCGAGGCACAGGACGCGGCGGGCCTCGCGCGGATCCAGGAGGACTTCCGTCGCGTGCTGCTCGCCGCGAAGCCGGACGCCGAGCTGCCTTTCTAGGCCGGTGCGGCGCCTTTGCGGCGCACATGCATCGTGGGGATCGCTCGGGCCACGACGACGCCCGCAGCGTCGAGGATATCCGCGCTGAACTCCGGTGCGTCCTTGCCGGCGGACGCCACTCGCGCACGGATCGCTTCTACCACGGTGTCTTCGATTCGGAGCGTCGCAGTGACGCGGCCACGCGCCGGCGCAAGGTAGTCGATCCGCCCGCCCTTGTGGTTGACGACGTATTCAGGCCCGAGCAGATGGATCAGCATCAGCATGTGGAACGGATCGGTCATCGCGTAGAGCGAGCCGCCGAAATGCGTGCCGACGTAGTTGCGGTTGAATAGGCCGAGATTCAGCTCGACGCGCGTCTCGTGCCAGTCGGCCGCGATGTGGCGCACGCGCACCCCGGCGCCGCGGAACGGCGGCCACACGTTCATCGCGAGGCGGAGCAGGCCGGGCGACGTACGGCGCGCCGGCCGTGCGCGCTTGCTGTTCTGCGCCGCCGGTCTGGACGGCTTACTTGTTCGCCCGCTCAAAGCGCCTGAGCAGGTCGTTGCCGCGCCGCACGGCGTCGTCGAGCGCCTGCTTGGGCGGCTTCTGCAGCGCCCAGGTCTGTTCCAGCTCCTCGTCCATGACGGCGCGGATCATGAGGTGGTTCCCCAGCCGGATGCCGCGCGCATAGGGCTGCGGCACGCCGCCTCCGTTGGTCATCTGCTGGATGCCGACATCGAAGCCGGGATGCTTCTGGTAGAAGCCCGCCGCCTTGGTGATCTCGTAGGCGGCCCGGGTGATCGGCAGGTAGCCGGTGGTCTGGTGCCACTCGGCCTGCACCTCCGGCTGCGAGATGAACGTGAAGAACTTCGCGACGCCCTTGTACTCGCCCGCGGTCTTGCCGCTCACCGCCCACAGGCTGGCGCCGCCCATGAGCGTGTTGTACGGCGACTTGTTGATGTCGTCGTAGTGGGGCAACGGCACTACGGCCACGCGGAACTTCGCATTGCGGAGCAGGTTCGCGTACGACGCCGAGGATGCGGTGAGCGCGGCACACTCTCCGCGCGCGAAGCGGCCCTCGCCCTCTTCGCGGCGACCCGAGTAGCTGAAGATCTGCGACTTCGACCAGGCGGTCATCAACGACAGGTGGCGGATCGCGAGGCGCGTGTTGAAGACGAGCTGCGCGTCCAGGCCGTCGTAGCCGTTGTTGCGGGTCGCAAACTCCTCGTTGTGCCACGCGAGCGTGTTCTCGAGCATGACCCAGCTCGGCCAGGTGGTGGTCAGGCCGCAGGGCAGACGCGCCTTCTCGCGCACCTCGAGGAGCGCCTCCTGGAGGTCGTACCAGGACTTGATCGGTTTGCGCGCGTCGACGCCCGACGCGTCGAGCGCGTCGCGGTTGACGTAAAGGACCGGCGTGGAGGTGTTGAACGGCAGCGCGAGCAGGTTGCCCTTGCTGTCGGAGTAGTAGCTCGCGACCGCCGGCACGAACGCCTTCGGGTCGAACGTCTCGCCCGCCTCGCGCATGAGCTGATGCACCGGCTTGACCGCGTTCTTCGTCGCCGCCACGTTCGCGGTCCCGACGTCGTACACCTGCAGGATGTGCGGCGCCTTGCCCGCGAGGCGCCCCGCGAGGCCGGCCGCAACGGTCTCGTCGTAGCTCCCCTTGTAGACTGCGGCCACGCGGTAGTCCTTCTGCGCCGCATTAAAGCGCTGGACGATCAGGTCCAGCTGGGCGCCGAGTGCGCCGTCCATTGCGTGCCAGAACTGGATCTCGGTGACCGCACGCGCCGGTGCGGCGGCGCACAGGGCGAGCCCCAGCGCGGAGAAGAAGGAGAGAAGGAGTCGCTTACCGCTCATGGTCGGTCACCCTGTTGGCTGTTGACGCGGCGGCCCGCCAGTGCGGGTCGAACGATGCGCGATTATAGGGGCTCGACGCCAGGGTGTCTCGGCTAAAATTGGGTCAACCGCCTGTTCCAAGGCCATTTTACTAATGCCAACGTCATGAGCGCGCTCCTCGGCTGCATCGCCGACGACTTCACCGGCGCTAGCCGGTTGTACGATGCGAGGGGACACATCCCCTCGCGCTCCCCGAAGGTAGCGGTGAAGTCGACCCCGCCCATCCGGTCACATCGGTAGCGAGACGCCATGCTCCTGGGCTGTATTGCCGACGACTTCACCGGCGCTACGGATCTCGCCAACATGCTCACGCGGGGCGGGATGCGGACGCTGCAGACGATTGGTGTGCCGGGGAACGCACCCGACCTGCCCGTAGCGGACGCCGTTGTCGTGGCACTCAAGTCGCGGACCCTCCCCGCGGCGGAGGCGGTGGCACAGTCGGTCACGGCGCTCGACTGGCTGAAAAGCCGCGGATGCCGACAGTACCTCTTCAAGTATTGCTCCACGTTCGATTCCACCGACGCAGGCAACATCGGCCCGGTTGCCGATGCGCTCCTCGCACGTCTCGGTGCGGACTTCACGATCGCCTGCCCGGCGTTTCCCGAGAACCGGCGCACCCTCTTCAACGGGTATCTCTTCGTCGGCGCGGAGCTCCTCTCCGAGTCGCCGATGAAGGATCACCCGCTTACGCCGATGACCGATGCGAATCTCGTGCGCGTTCTGCAGCGACAGACGAAGGCGCAGGTCGGCCTCGTGCCGTACCCGGTCGTGCGCGAGGGCGCTAGCGCGATCGGTGGCGCATTCGAACGGCTCCGCGCGGACGGCGTGCGCCATGCGATCGTCGACGCGGTCGAGGACGCGAATCTCCTCGCCATCGGCGCGGCGTGCGCGGACCTTGCGCTCGTGACCGGCGGCTCGGGGATCGCGCTCGGGCTGCCGGAGAACTTCCGCCGGGCGGGCCTGCTCACGCGCGTCGGATCCGCCGCGCTCATGCCGCCGATGCGTGGGCACGCGGCGGTGATCGCTGGCAGCTGCTCGAAGGCGACGCAGGCGCAGGTCGTGGCGATGAAGAGCCGTTTCCCCAGCATGCGCATCGACCCGCAGGAGCTCGCGGACGGCGCCGCGCCGGTCGTCGATCGCGCGATCGCCTGGGCCGCGACTCAGGTCTCGAAGGGGCCCGTGCTCGTCTACTCGACTGCGGCGCCCGATGCGGTGCGCGCGGTGCAGGAGGCCGTCGGCAAGGACCGCGCGGCGACCCTGGTCGAGGACGCGCTCGCCGCGATCGCGAAGGCGCTCGTCGCGCACGGCGTGCGGCGGCTGGTGGTCGCGGGCGGCGAGACCTCGGGCGCGGTGGTCGGCGCGCTCGGGGTGAAGGCGCTCGCGATCGGCCCGCAGATCGATCCGGGCGTG
>Ga0105107_10002252_pt1 | contig 12677 bp, 10 predicted proteins | sample PPLLaktember2015_6_FD_79335 | JGI IMG/M metagenome (GOLD analysis project Ga0105107, IMG submission 79335) | Freshwater sediment microbial communities from Prairie Pothole Lake near Jamestown, North Dakota, USA - PPLs Lake P8 Core (1) Depth... | ecosystem: Environmental > Aquatic > Freshwater >... | reverse complement strand
CGGCGCGAACTGCGGCTGTGAGTAGCTCGCCTCGTCGCCGGTGATGCGCCTCGGCTCGCCGCCGCCCGCCGGCATCGCGTAGAGCGACTGCTGCACGATCGCGCGCGCAGACTGGTCGCGCGCCGTGGTCGCCGCGAAGACGATGGTGCCGCCGTCGGGCGACCAGGCGGCGTCGATGACGTCGCCTTCCGTATCGAGGTCGCCGCCGAAACCCGGCGCGCCGCGCAACTGCGTGCCGGCGAGCAGGTCGCGCGCCGCTGACCCGTCGCCGAGCGACTGGATCATCAGCGTCGGCCGGCGCTCGTCGAGCCAGCGGTCCCAGTGGCGGATGGGGAACTGCTCGTACACGCGGGCGTTGTATTTGCGCGCCTTCTTCTCCTCGATGCGCGACTTGTTGTCGGCGTCCGTCATTGCGCCCGGATACGTCATGCTGGTGAACAGGATCGCCTGGCCATCGGGCCGCCATTCCGGCCGGCTGGCGCCGGTCGCGACCCCGGTCACGCGCTCGGCCTCGCCGCCCGCGAGGTCGAGCACGTAGATCTGCGCCTCGTCCTGGCCCTCGCGCTTTGCCGAAAAGGCGATGCGGCGCGAGTCCGGGCTCCAGGCGGCGCCGGACTCCGCGCCGGTCGAGGACGTGAGCCGGCGTGGCGGCGCGCTGCCGTCCGCCGGGATGAGCCAGAGGTCGCTCGACTTGGCGGCGTCGTCGTAGGCGGGCTCGGCGACCGCGACGACGACGAGCCGGCCGTCCGGCGACAGCACCGGCGCGCCGACCCGTTTCATGAGCCAGACGTCCTCGTGCGTGATGGGACGCCTCTCGGCGCCTTCCTGCGCGGCGGCGGTGCAGGCGAACAGGCAGAGTGCGAGCAGCAGCCTTCGTGATTTCATGGGTGTCCTCGGGTCAGGAACGCCACTGGCGGGCGCAGACGTTCTGCAGCAGCCAGGGCTGGTCGGGAACCAGGTTTTCGCTGAACAATTCGCCGCGGCCCTGCAGCGGAGTCCAGTCCGTGTAGGCGCCGACGAGCGACCCGAGATAGGGTCGCGCGATGTCGAGCACCGTGCGGAAATCGAGCTGGTCTGCTTCGCGAAGACCCTCCCGAGGGTTGCGGATCGCCCATATCATTGCGCCGAGCGCGCCGGCGGCGACCTGCAGGCAGGTGGCGTTGGTGTAAGGCACGTGGCGGCGCGCCTCGGCGATCGAGAGCTGCGAGCCGAACCAGTAGGCATTCTTCGCGTGCCCGGCGACCAGGACGCCGAGTTCATCCATGCCGGTCACGATCTCGGCGCGGATGATGCGCCTGGTCGGCTGCAGCGACCATCCCCGGCCTTCGAGCTCCAGTGTCGAGAGCATCGCGTCGTCGCAGGGGTGGTAGACGAACATCACCGTCGGGCGGTAGTCGAATCGCGTTCCCTGCCGAAGCGAGAGGTAATCGGCGATCGAGAACACCTCGTCGTGCGTCATCAGCAGGCCCTGGAAGCCGCCGGACGAAGGCAGCCAGCTGCGCGCGTAGGTCGCGCCGCCGGGCCGGTGCAAGTAGATCGAGCCGCAGCGCGGCCGGTGCCAGTGGGAGCCCGACGGTTTCCCGGACTCCGCGGTGCCGAGCGAGAGCTCGGAGGGCTGCATGAGTTCGTCCACGAAGCCGTCGATCGACCAGGTGTTCACGAACTCGTTCGGCCGCTTCGGCCGGTCGGTCGCCTGGGTGTCGCGCTCGGAGACCTGGATCAGCGACACACCGAGGTCGCGGGCGAGCGTCGCCCAGCCCGGCTGGTCCGCCGGGGTCTCGGAGGCACTGCCGAGGCCGCTCGCGAGGTCGAGCAGCGCCTGCTTGACGAAATGCGAGACCAGGCCGGGATTTGCGCCATGGTCCACCACGGCCGTGGGCGCGCCGGGCTTGAGCCGCCGGCCGACCTTCAGCATCTCCTCGCGCGTGCGGTAATTGGTGCGCTCGCGCATCGTCAGCATCGGGTTGTCGAACACGCCGGGCCAGGGCTCGATCGACGTGTCGACGTAGAGCACGCCGTGCGAGGAGCACCACTCGACGAGGTCGTGGCTCGAGACGTCCACCGAAAGGTTGAGCAGCAGGTCGCCGGCCTTGAGCCGCTTTCGCAGCTCGCGCTGGTAGGTCGCGGGTTTCAGGTGGCAGTGCACGAACCTCGCCTGGTTCGCGGCCGCGAGCGCGCGGCCCTGTTCGCTCGCCTCGAGCACCGTGAGTCCGTCCTCGGGCAACGTCAGGTGGCGACGCAGCAACGGCAACATGGCCTGGCCGATGCTGCCGCAGCCCACCATGAGCACGCGGCCGGAAAACTCGGCGGTTTCGATGCGCTGGCCCCCCACAGCGTGACCCTAGCAAAGTGCCGGCCTGTGCGCACGTTGGTGCATAATCGGGCGCATGCACACGAGGCGTCTCGCAGTCACCTTCGCGCTTTCCGCCTGCTGCGCGCTCGGCGCCGCGACTGCGGCAGACCTGCCGCGCAGCCCGGCGCCGAAGGACGTGGAGCTCTATATCATCTCTCCGAAGGACGGCGAGACAGTGGCTAACCCGGTGACCGTGCGCTTCGGCCTGCGCGGCATGGGCGTCGCACCCGCGGGACTCGCGATGGAAAACACGGGGCATCATCACCTGCTGATCGACACCGGGCCGCCGGCGCTCGACATGCCGATCCCGGCGGACGCGAATCACGTGCATTTCGGCAAGGGCCAGACCGAGGCGCAGGTGACGCTCGCGCCAGGCAAGCACACGCTCCAGCTCCTGCTTGCGGATCACCTGCACATCCCGCACGACCCGCCCGTCATGTCGAAACCGATCTCGGTCGTCGTCAAGTAGTCCGCCGGAGTCCTTCGCCATGAAACGCCTGTGCGTGACGCTGCTTCTCGCCCTGCCGATCGGCGCTGCCTGCGAGCGCGAGCCCGACTACGACCTGCTCGTTCGCGGCGGCACCGTCTACGACGGCAGCGGATCTCCCGGTTTCGCAGGCGATGTCGCCGTCCTGGGCGACCGCATCGCCTACGTCGGGCCGAAGGCCCCCGGCAAGGCGCGCCGCGAGATAGACGCCGCAGGAAAGGCCGTCGCGCCTGGCTTCATCAACATGCTCTCCTGGTCGACCGAGTCGCTGCTCGTCGACGGCCGCGGCCAGAGCGACCTGCGCCAGGGCGTGACTCTGCAGGTGATGGGCGAGGGCTTCTCCATGGGCCCGCTCAACCCGGCGATGAGGGCAGAGATGATCGCGCGCCAGGGTGACCTGAAGTTCCCGGTCGAGTGGACGACGCTCGGCGAGTACCTCGAGACGCTCGAGAAAAAGGGCGTGTCGATGAACGTGGCCTCGCTGATAGGCGCGGTGAACCCGCGCATCCTGCAGCTCGGAGAGGACGACGTGGACCCGACGCCGGAGCAGCTCGCGGCGATGCAGGACATCGTCCGCCAGGCGATGGAGGAAGGCGCGCTCGGCGTCGGCACCTCGCTCATCTACGTGCCGGCCACGTTCGCCGAGACCGACGAGCTGGTCGCGCTCGCCTCGACCGCCGCGCGCTGCGGCGGCATCCACATGACCCACATGCGCAGCGAAGGCGCGGGGCTGCTCGAGGCCGTCGACGAGACCATCGACATCTCGCGCCGCTCGGGCGCGCCGGCCGAGATCTATCACCTGAAGGCGGGCGGCCGCGAGCACTGGCCGAAAATGGACGGCGCGCTCGAGCGGATCGAGGCTGCGCGGCGCGAGGGCCTCGCGATCACCACCGACATGTACGCGTATCCGGCGGGCGCCACGGGGCTCGACGCCGCCATGCCGCCCTGGGTGCAGGCCGGCGGCAACGAGGCCTGGTTCGCGCGCCTGCGCGATCCGGCGACGCGCAAGCGCGTCATCGCGGAAATGCAGGCCGAACCGGTCGGCTGGGAGAACCTCATGCGCGCGGCGGGCGGCGCCGAGAACGTGCTGATCGTCGAACTGCGCAACCCGGAGCTCAAGGCGCAGTACCAGGGCAAGACGCTGGCCGAGGTCGCGAAGCTCCGGGGCACCAGCCCCGAAGAAGCGGCGATGGACCTCGTCGCGGCCGACGAGACGCGGGTCGGCACGGTGTATTTCCTGATGTCAGAGGACGAAGTGCGCCGCAAGGTCGCGCTGCCGTACATGAACTTCGGGTCCGACGGGGCGGCCATGTCCGCGGAGGGCGAGTTTCTGAAGAGCGGCGCCCACCCGCGCGCCTACGGCAACTTCGCCCGCGTTCTCGGCCGGTATGTCCGCGACGAGAAGCTGACGACCCTCGAGGACGCGATCCGCCGCCTGACCTCGCACCCGGCAATGGTCCTCAACCTTCGCGAGCGCGGCAGCCTCAGGGAAGGGTACTTTGCCGACGTCGTCGTGTTCGACCCCGCGACGATCCAGGACCACGCGACTTTCGAGCAGCCGCACCAGTACTCGACCGGCGTCTCGCACGTGATCGTCAACGGCGGACTCGCGCTCGAGGACGGCGAGCCGACGGATGCGCGGCCCGGGCGCTTCGTGCGCGGGCGCGCCTGGACGGGCGCGGAGGGGGGCGGCTGCCGCGCGACGGCAGCGGACTGGGACTGGCCCAGGGTCAACTGATTGCCGCCGGTCGAGTTCCTGATCTTCGGCGTGACCCTGGCGGGCGTTGCGCTGCTCCACCGGCAGGCGCTTCCGATCGCGGCCGCAGGCCTCACCGCAGTCGTCGCTTACCAATGGCTGTTCGGGTCGTTTCCGGCCGGGCCCGGTGCGGCGGGACTGGTGGCGCACTTCGCCCATGAATGGGTGGTGCTGGCCAACCTTTTCCTGCTGCTGGTCGGGTTCGCGGTGCTTGCCGCGCATTTCGAGGACAGCGGCCTGCCCAAGGTGCTGCCGGCCCTGCTGCCCGACGACTGGACTGGTGCGCTGGCGCTGCTGGCGATCGTCTGGCTGCTGTCGGGCTTCCTCGACAACATCGCGGCTGCGCTGATCGGAGGCGCGGTGGCGCACGCGCTGTTTCGCGGCCGCGTACGCGTCGGATACCTGGCCGCGATCGTCGCGGCGGCCAATGCGGGCGGCGCAGGCAGCGTGATCGGCGATACGACCACCACGATGATGTGGGTCAGCGGCGTGGCACCCACGCAGGTGCTGCATGCCTACCTGGCGTCGGCGGTCGCCTTTTTCGTGTTCGCGGTGGCGGCGGCGCGCGCCCAGCAGCGCCATGCGCCGATCATGAAGGACCCGCCGCGCAGGCTCCACGTCGACTGGCCGCGTGTCACCATCGTCGCATTCATCCTGGTGAGCGCTGTGACCGTGAACGTGACCGTCAATGCCCGGCTGCCGGCGGAAGCGGGCAGCTTTCCCTTCCTGGGCGCGACCGTGGCACTCGCCATCGCGCTCACGAGTGCGTGGCGGCGGCCCAACTGGAGCGTCGTGCCGGGCGCGGTCCAGGGCTCGGTCTTCCTCCTGTGCCTGGTGGCCACGGCTTCGCTGATGCCGGTGGACTCTTTGCCTGAACCTTCCTGGCAGACGGCGCTGGTGCTGGGGTTCGTGTCGGCGTTCTTCGACAACATCCCGCTGACGGCACTGGCGCTCGAGCAGGGCGGCTACGACTGGGGCGTGCTCGCTTTCGCGGTCGGTTTCGGCGGTTCGACGCTCTGGTTCGGGTCCTCGGCCGGCGTCGCAATCTCGAACATGTATCCCGAGGCACGCTCGACGGGACGCTGGTTGCGAGAGGGCTGGTTGATTCCCGTGGCCTACCTGGCGGGATTCGCGACGCTTCTGCTGATCCTCGGGTGGCAGGCGCCGGGCTAGGCGTCCGCTTTCATCAGCAACGCGTAACGGTGCCCCGAGCCGATTCGCGAGAGCGGCGCGGTGGCGACGAGCCGTGCCCCGTTTGCGCGCGCGAGCTCGGAAATCTCGGCGACCGTCTGGGCAGGTTTACGCGACTTGCGGCTGAAGGGGTGGCGCAACCGCCAGGTCATGTGCTTGAGCGAGTGGCGGTCGAAGAACGTGACGATCGCGAAGCGGCGCGAGACGCGCATCAGCTCGGCGAACAGGCGCTCGCGCTCGGCCTGCGTCGGCAGGTGGTGCGAGAGCCGCACGCATACGACGCCGTCGACGCTGTCGTCGCGCAGGGGAATGTGGAAAGCTGAAGCGGTCATCCAGACCCGCGGCACGTCGAGCTTCGACGCCTGACGGCCGTAACGCACCTGCCCGACGGCGATGTCGGCCTCGATGACCAGGTCGGTCGCGTCGGCGAAGGCGGACGTCAGGCGCCCGCCGCCGCAAGGGATCTCGAGGATTGCGCGCGAGCGGCCCACGCGACGTATGTAGCGCCGGATGAGCGCCGACTCGCGTGGCGTGACGCCGAGCTTGAGCGGCCGGCGGCGGAACTGCAGGTTGTACTCGGCCGCCTGCGCGATGTCCTGGAATTCGTCCTGGTACTGCGTGCCCTGTTCGGAATCCTGCGACACCCCCCAGGTCTCGGAGCCGCCGCGCAGCGCGAGCAGCGCCACGTCGTCCTCGATCGCATAGCGCGCATCGCAGCCGTCGCAGCGGATCCAGTCCGGGCCGACGGAAAGCGGGTCGCGGCAGTCAGGGCAGGCGAGCAATCGCTCGATGACGGAAATACCGGGGCAATCCTGGGTCATGTCCCATTATCCGCCGGCCGCCGGTCAGAAGCTGCGCTTCGTCTTGACCAGGAATTGCACCTGGTCGAGTGTCCGCGGCCCGTCGAGCGGAAAGGCCACGTCAATGTGCAGGACGTTGCCGAGCGCCGACCTCGTACTGCCGAGCCGGAGCCCGAAGCCCACGTCCTTGAGGAACCCGAAGTTTTCGCTCGGACCGAGCGGCGTCTCTCCCCATGCGCGGCCCATGTCGAAGAACACGGCGGCACCCACGTTGGCGAGACGCCAGAGCGAATACTTCGTGAAGTAGCGCTGCTCGAGGGTCATCAATGCCGTGCCGCTGCCAGCCTGGAACCGGAGCGGATACCCGCGCAGGCCCGTATCGCCGCCGATCGCAAGTTCGTGGTCGGCGTCGAGTGCGTGACCCGCCGCGGCGGAGAGGCCCGCGAAGAACACGCCGCGCTCTCCCGTCGGATGGTAGTAGCGCATCCCCGCAGACAGCAGCCCGTCGGCCACGGAACCGCTTTCGACGCGCGTCGTCAGCTTGAGGTCGGCGAACAGCGCATCGTCGTCTGCGACGTGCCAGCCGCGACTCGCTTCCGCATGCGCGAGCAGTGCGTCGCGATCGGCCCCCAGCGCCGGCGCCGACCAGCCGATCTCGAGCGCGTAGCGGGTGCCGAAGAGCTGGTCCTCGGTGCGCGCGATCTGGTCGCGGTTGCGGATCGTCTCGTAATCGTCCTGCACGCCCTCGAAACGCAGGAACGGGTAATCCAGGCGGCGATCACCGGGCAGGGCGGCCGGCGCCGCCTCGTCCGGCGCTGCGTCGAAGGTCGCATGCTCGCGGCGAAAGCCCGCCGTGACGCGGCGCGACCAGCCGTTGCTCAGGCCGTCGGACCAGCCGTATCGGATCTCGCCGAACTCCGTCTGCCGGCCGTAACCCGCGACGCGCTCGCCGAGCCGATACACGGGCTCGACGGACTGGTCCTGCTGCAGCGCCGTGCCGAAGCTCCAGCGCGTATCGAGCGAATAGAATGGCCGCTCGAGCTCGACCCGCCAGCCATGGCCGTCGTTGCTGTCGCTGAAGGCGAGGTCATGGATCCAGCGGCTGCCGCGCACGCCGGGATCGCGCCAGTGCAACGTGTAGGAGCTGCGGTCGGCGTCGCTCGCAAGCTCGAACGTGAGCTGCTTGCCGCGGCCGAGCAGGTTCAGTTCCTGGAGCTTGATGCCGCCAGAGTTACTGCCGCCGCTACGCTCGAAAGTGACGCCCGGATTCGTGGTCCAGACCTCCCGCGCACTCACCTCGAGGTCGACCAGGCCGTCGTGGCAGCTCACGGCTTTCACTTCGGGTTCCTGGATGTAACGCAGGTCGCGCAGGTTCCGTTCGGTCTCCTCGACCAGCCGTTCCGAGACTGGTTCGCCCCGGGAGAAGAGGAGCTGGGACTCGATGACGGAGTCCCGCGTGTCGACGTGGAGTTTGTTGGCGAGTCCGTACAGCACCGGGATTTCCCCTTCGGGACCCGCTTCGAAGATCGGCAGATTACGGACCTTGATCTTCCCGATCCGGTAACCCTGCGCCTCCAGTTCCTGCAGGGGCGCGCAAGGCTCTGCGGCCGCGGCACCGGACAGGCCGGCGAGGCAGGCTGCGGCAAGCCATTGCTGCCGGTGCGCCGGGAGTTTCGGTTGGGGCACGACGTTGGACGGCGCCCGAGGCGCCGACCAATCGCCGAATCAGGTGAGGCCGACCGCCACCGCCGGCTGCGCGAAAGGCGTGCGCGATTCGAGCCAGGCCCAGAGCGCGTCCCACTGCTGCAGCTCCGGGTGCACGCGCGCCGGGTTCAGGTCGTGCAGGCCGAGGCCCTGCTCATTGGCGTAGACATAATGCTGCGAGTCGCGCAGCGTCGTCACGACCGGGATCTGCATCTGGTCGAGGAAGCGCATCAGCGTACGGAAGATGATGGTGTTCGGCTTGACGCGGTTTGCGACCACCGCGAGCCGGTTTTCGCGACGCTTGATCTTGCCCGAGATCAGCAGGTGCCCGATCGTGCGCGAGCAGGCATGGATGTCGGCATCCGAGGGCATCACCGGCACCAGTACGGCGTCGGCGTCCCGCACGTGCTCGTTGAAGTCATGGGGATGCATCGCCGCCGGCGTGTCGACCACGACCCGGTCGGTGCCGGGCGGCACGCGCAGCTGGAAGCTGCGGGTCACGCCGAGCGTGCGGGCGTAGGCGGCGATGCCGTGGATGGGCGGCTGGTGCGGCGAGCGCTTCTCGAGCCAGCGCGAGCTCGAGCCCTGGGGGTCGAAATCCATGAGTACCGGGCGGTAGCCGCGCGCCGCGTACATTGCGGCAATGCCCGTCGCGATCGTGGATTTGCCCGAGCCGCCCTTGGGGTTGAGCACGACGATGCGCAACATGCAGAATATACTATCTAAAAATACTTTCTTTGCCAATGACTTACGAGACAAAACCTAGAATCGTTATCGTTGGCGCCGGATTTGGGGGGCTGGCGGTCGCCCAGGGCCTCGGGCGGGCGGCCGTCGACATCACCCTGATCGACCGGCAAAACCACCATCTTTTCCAGCCGCTGCTGTACCAGGTCGCGACTGCGGGACTGTCGCCCGCCGACATCGCCTGGCCGGTACGCCACCTGATGCGACGCCAGGACAATACCCGTGTGCTGATGGGGGAGGTCCGGGCGGTCGATCCCGCGCGCAAGGTCGTCATGCTTGCGGCGGGGCCGGTCGCCTACGACATCCTGGTCCTGGCGACCGGCGCAAGCTACGGCTACTTCGGGCGCGACGAGTGGGCAGCGCATGCGCCGGGGCTCAAGACGCTCGACGACGCGACCGCAATCCGTCGGCGGCTCCTGCTTGCTTTCGAGCGCGCGGAAATGGCGTCGAACCCCGCGGAGGCTGCGCGGCTGCTGACCGTGGTGATCGTCGGCGGGGGTCCCACCGGCGTCGAGCTCGCGGGTGCTGTCGCCGAGCTCGCCCGCCGCGCACTGGTGCGCGACTTTCGCGTCATCGACCCGCGGCAGACCCGCGTGGTGCTGGTCGAGGCGGGTCCACGCCTGCTCGCGAACTTTCCGGAGGAACTCTCGCGATATACGCAGCGAGCGCTGGAGCGCCTCGGCGTCGAGGTGCGTCTCGGCCGCGCCGTGACGCACTGCGACGCCGGCGGCGTGCGCTTGGGCGAGGAGGCAATTCGCGCGGCCACGGTACTGTGGGCTGCGGGCGTCACCGCGTCGCCTGCGGCAAGCTGGCTCGGCGTCGCGCCCGACCGGGCGGGCCGCGTTCCCGTGACCGCGGACCTGCGCGCGCCGGGGCTGGAAGACATCTGGGTGATCGGCGACACGGCCCTCGCGAAGAACCCGGACGGCGCGCTGCAGCCGGGCATCGCGCCGGTCGCGAAGCAGCAGGGCGCCTTCGTCGCGCGCGCGATCGCGGCCCGGCTCGCGGGGCGGGCGCCGCCGTCGCAATTCGTCTACCGCGATCGCGGCCTGCTGGCGACGATCGGCCGCAAGGCGGCAGTCATCTCGTACCGGAAACTGCGCCTGCGTGGCTGGCCCGCCTGGTGGCTCTGGGGCGCGGCGCACGTGTACTTCCTCGTGAGCCTGCGCAACCGGCTGATCGTCGTCACGCAGTGGCTGTGGTCCTACGCCCTGTTCGAGCGTGGGGCGCGGCTGATTACGGGTACGGGTGCGTCCGGGGTAAGATCGGGTGCACCGGAATCCCCGGACGGATGAGACAAGGGGAGCGAGCATGGGCAAGGGAAGCACTCGTCGCGCCGCCGCACCGAGGATCGACATCGGGATCGGATCCGCGGACCGCAAGGAGATCGCCGACGGGCTCGGCCGGGTCCTGGCGGATACGTACATGCTCTACCTGAAGACGCACGCCTTCCACTGGAACGTGGAAGGCCCGATGTTCAACACGCTGCACGCAATGTTCATGGAGCAATACACGGAGCTCTGGAACGCCGTCGATTCGGTCGCGGAGCGGATCCGCGCGCTGGGGTTCCCGGCGCCCGGCACCTACCGCGAGTTCGGCGCGCTCACGTCGATCGAGGAGACGCCGGGCTCGCCCAAGGCGATGCAGATGGTCCGGCTGCTGGTGTCGGGCCACGAGACGCTCGCCCGCACCCTGCGTTCGGTCTTCCCCGTCGCGGAGAAGGCCTCGGACGAATCCACGGTCGACCTGCTGACGCAGCGCCTGCAGGTGCACGAGAAGACCGCCTGGATGCTGCGCAGCCTGCTGCGCTGAGCCGCCTGGCATTCGGCGCTTGACGCAGTTCACGCTTTGGCGGGCGATTCGAGCGAAATGTGACAGAACAAACCTCCCGGCGGGCCAGCCTGGCGTTAGTGTTCCGGCCGGTAATTCCGAGAGGTTCGGGATCCCATGGAGAGACTGATGCACGCTTCGAAATGGACCGGCGCTGCGGCGCTTTGCGCGGGACTGCTGCTCGGCGGGGCAGCCCAGGCAGCTGAGGACGGCTGGTACCTCGTCGGCTTCGGTGGCGAGGCTATGACCGAGAACGTCAGCCAGGGCGAACTTGATCAGAACCTCATCGATTTCTTCGGTGCCGGCGGCCTGACGGTCGTCGACGCCACTTCGAACCTGGACGATTCGGACACGGGCTTCGGCCTCGCCGTCGGCTACCAGGTCAACGAGAACTTCGCGACGGAACTGGCCTATGTGGACCTCGGCGAGTTCTCCTACGACGCCGAGGGCACGGTCACGGACGGCCTGGCGGACTATCCCGCGAGCTTCGGCCTCAGCCAGTCCGCTGCCGGACCCGTATTCTCGGTGCTCGGCATCGTGCCGATCGGCGAGCGCTTCTCGGTGTTCGCGCGGGTCGGCCTGGCGCTCATGAGTGTCGACGCGGACGCGGCCGTCGACATCGACGGCGTGGCGGATTCCGCCAGCGCCTCGACCGACCGGTCCAACGGCATGTACGGCCTCGGCGGCGAGTTCAACCTGAGCGGGCGTTTCGGCATCCGCCTCGAGTGGAACCGCTACGCCGATGTCGGCTCCGAGGACATCACGGGCGATACCGACATCGACCTCATCTCGCTCGGCCTGCGCTACAACTTCGACTGAGCCGCTGCCGCAAGGCAGCCGCCTGGACCGACGGCCCGCCCCTGGCGGGCCGTTCGTTTTGGCCTACGCGTCGAACAGTCGAATGATGCCTGGGTCCGCCGACCTGCGGGCAATGTCCGGCGCGGTAAGCCCGCCGGCATTCCTGAGGCGCGTGCTTGCGCCGGCCGCCAGGAGGTCCCGCACGCAGGAGGCGCAAAGCGCCTGCACCGCGAGGTGCAGGGCCGTGTCGCCGTTGCCATTGACTTCGTCCGGGTCGGCGCCAGCCGAGAGCAGCAGCGCGATGACAGGCGTGCGACCCGCCATCGCAGCAGCATGCAATGCACCGTTGCCGTTGCGGGATCGCCGTTCCACGTCCGCACCGGCGTTCACGAGCACCTGAATCACGGCCGTGTGGCCGCGCGAGGCCGCGACCAGGAGCGGCGTTACGGCTTCGGCGTCTGCCAGGTCGAGAACCGGCGGGCGCGCGAGGGCTGCGGCTGCGCGGGAAGCATTCGATGACGCCGCGTGCCATAGTGCTGACCGACCGCGGGCATCGGTGGCGTCGACGCGGGCGCCTGCGGCCAGCAGCAGCCGGATGCTCTCGGCATCGTCCGCCATCGCGGCGAACATCAACGGCGTCCGCCCGCCGTCGTCCGGAGTGTCCGGACCGGCGCCTCCCTGCAGCAACGCGGCCACCGACGCGTGGCTCGCCGCGCGCGCTGCCGAGGCGACAGCGGTCATTCCATCGCGCCCCGCGGCATTGGCATCCGCGCCCGCGGCAAGCTCGCGGCGGAGTCGCTCGACGTCGCCGGATTCCGCCGCGTCGATGAGCGAGGCCGGCCCGCCAATGCGTTCGGGCTGCGTCGCCCGGGCCACGCCTGCCGGCCTGGCGCCGGCGCCAAGCCGCCCAGCCAGCGCAGCATTACCGGCGACAGCGGCGTGATCGCCCGCGCGAAGTCCCTGGGCATCGCGCTTCTCGACGCTCGCGCCTGCCGCGAGAAGTTGCTCGACGAT
>Ga0105107_10002250_pt1 | contig 12681 bp, 10 predicted proteins | sample PPLLaktember2015_6_FD_79335 | JGI IMG/M metagenome (GOLD analysis project Ga0105107, IMG submission 79335) | Freshwater sediment microbial communities from Prairie Pothole Lake near Jamestown, North Dakota, USA - PPLs Lake P8 Core (1) Depth... | ecosystem: Environmental > Aquatic > Freshwater >... | reverse complement strand
GTGATCTCCTGCTCGAGAGAGAGGTTGAGCGTATCCGCACGCCACGGCTCTGCGTTGATACCGACGCTCGCCGCCATCCAGTAGGAGTTGAACCAGCTCTGCACGTCCTGATACTCGCAGCAGAGGACCCCGCAGAAGTGATTATCAACGAGCCAGTTCAGGGTCGTCGTCTCATCGGCGTCGAGAAGGCTTTGCTCCGCGCTGATCGTGATCTCGACGGGCGGAATGGCGCCCGCCACGGAGTACTCCTGCCGCTGCCAGCCTTCGAAGCTCCACGATCCGTTCTCCGCTTCGATCGTCACCGTGAAGGCGTAGATGTGGGTCTTCCCGGTCGCGTCCTTGATCGCCCCGGGCGTGTGCCCCTGCTGGGGAAAACAGGCGATGTCGATGACCTCGAGGCTTTTCTCGGCGCAGGTGATCGATAGGTTCACCGGCGCGTCGATATCGAGGGGAGCGCTCTCATCGCCGCATCCCGGCGCGATGCAGAGCGTCGCGAACGCGGCGAGCGCCGCTTTCGAAGGAAAAGTCATGGTGTCCCCTCCCCAATGGCCCGAAAGCTCCCGCTCCGTCTGATCCGGGAGCCGGAGCTATTCGATGCCGACGAGCGCCTTGATATACTGCAGTCGCTCGTAGAGCTCGGGCTTGTCGCTCCTCGCCTGGCTCAGCTTCCCCCTCATTTGATCGACCGATTTGAAACCGTGCTTCTCCATCCAGCTCTCCGTGTCGGCGCGCACCCGTTCGATCTGGCCGAGACCGTTCTTGTAGAGGGTCGAGCAGAGCTGGACGGCGGTCGCTCCTACGAGGAGGAGCTTCACGGCGCCCGCGCCGTCGTGCGCGCCCGTCGACGCGGCGAGATCGCATTTCACCTTTCCCGAGAGGAGCGATATCCATCGCAGCGGCAGGGCGATTTCCTGCGGGGAGCTCAGCTTGTATCCCGGCGAGAGCTCCATCGTCTCGACATTGATGTCGAACTGGTAGAAGCGGTTGAAAAGGACGAGCCCCGCGGCCCCGCGCATCCAGAGCTCGGAGGCGATTCGCGCGACCGAGGTGAAGTAGGGCCCGATCTTGACGGCTACGGGGATCTTGGCGAGGCGCGCGACTCGCTCGACCGCGTCGAAGTAGATGTGCTCAACGTCGCCCGCCGCGCGTTTCGGGTCGCTCAGCATCACAGAGATATTGAGCTCGACGGCGTCGGCGCCCGCCGCCGCAATCTGCCGCACGTAATCGGTCCAGAGCCCCGACGAGACGCAGTGGAGGCTCGCGATCACGGGGATGGAGACGGCCCGTTTCGATTCTTCGATGAGCTTCAGGTACTGCCGGGGGCCGAATTCGAGGCCCATGCGCTGCACGTAGTCGAGCGCTTCGGGATGCCAGAGGAAACTCGCGTCTATCTCGCTGCCGTGCGCGTCCGCCATGATCTGCTCCTCGAAGAGCGATTTGAGAACGACGGCTCCGGCGCCCGCATCGGCGCAGCGGCGGACGCCGTCGGCGGTCTTCGAGAGGCTGCAGCTCGCCACGATGAACGGGTTGCGAAGCTTGAGACCCAGGTACGTGGTGGATAGATCGGCCATGACGTTCCCCTTTTCTCGGTGTCATTCGCGCATCGGTTTCCCGGCGCGCGGGATCGGTTCGAGTGCCGCGAAGCATCGACGGCGCCCGAGGACAACATAGCACACCGGGCCAAGCCGTGCCACCGTGTTCATGGGCCCGCGCCCTGTGACGCGGAGGAGCGAGCAAATCACGCTTGTGAGGCGGGTTTGGGACCAATTATAACGAGAAGGGATATCGCACCGAATACCATCCAACCGATGCAAGAGCGACTCTGGTCTTTCCGTGCGCAGTGCGAGTACCCGTCATTCTCCCTTGACGAGGAGCTTCTTCGCGTACCTGCCGTGCAGGCGCCCGATTCCCCGCGCGGCATGCAGCGTCACGATGAGGAGCAGGATGCCGCCGATCACGAGGAACGGCATCGTCCAGCCGGGCAGGTAGTAGTAGTGATGGTTGGTCTGGACGAAGGGCACGTCGAAAACATAGTGCAGCACCGGCTCGGCTATGAGCGCGAGAGATACCGCGATGAGCGTTATCATGACCGTGAAGTAGATGATGCCGAGCGGGAGCTGCAGGATCAGATAGAGCATCGCCGTCCAGGTCGTGCGGTCGGTGAAAAGCGCCTTGACTGCGCCCCACCAGCCGAGATCCTTCTTGAAGAAGACGGAGCGCCGCGGCATCCGCTCGCCGAGCACCGCCTCGACGAGCTTTCCCTCGACGAACGCGATGCCGCGGACGGAGAGCAGGAACGCGGTCATGAGCGGAATGCCGATGACGAGTATCATGAGCCCCGCCGAGAGAGAGAGCCCCGTTACCGCCCATGTGAAGTAGACGATCCCCGTGACGAGAGAGAAGAGCATATAGAGGAGCGCCCCATAGGTATGGATGTCTCCGAGCACTCCGAAGAAGCCGTGTCTCCGGCGGACTTCGATGTTGGGGCTCGGTGGCGCGGCCGCGAAGGGAATCGTTGTCATGGTTTCCATCTCCTTATATGCGGCGGCCACTTCCCCGGGCGCGCCGTAGGTTTCAATGAAACTTTCGAGCACCGCGTCCTGCGCGATGCCCGGTTCCTTTGCGAGAGCCTGCTCCAACGCGGCGGTGAGATGCTCTTCCGCGTCAGACAGGGCGTCCTGAATCAATGCCGTGTCGGCCCCCGCGAGGGAGGCCCTCAGCTGCGCGAGGTACTGTTCAACCGCTCTGCTCATCGTATGATCCTTTCAGGATGGAATCGACGAAGCTCTTGCTCTCGCTCCAGATCATGATCCAACGCTCGAGCGCCGCGCGCCCTTCGTCCGTTACCCGATAGTAGCGTCGTGGCGGGCCGGTCACCGAGGGCTCCACGGTGCTCGAGAGCAGCCCCGTCCTCTCGAGGGATCGAAGCACGGGGTAGAGGGCTCCCTGCTTCATCATGGGCGCCTCTTCGCTCCCCGCGCCGATGAGCCTTGCGACCTGGTAACCGTAGATCGGCTCCTGGGCACGGGCCACGACGCTCAAGAGCACGATGGCGGCCGTGCCGGCGTTCAGCTCTCTCAGCAATTTCCGATCCTCGCTTCGCATGAGCCTCAATTCATGCACCTTCTTTCCCTATAAGGACTTTGAAGCTTTTCTAGCGCCTATTTCGCTATTGTTCTGTTGCCTGTCTTTCTCCATCCATAAGATTACCAATTTCATAATACTATTAGCTTAATATTAGTACGTGCGTCTGTCAAGAGAGTTTCGCAGAATCTTTCAGCAGGTCGACGCTTCGCTCCATAAGCCTTGGCGTCGAGGCGAAGGGGGTGGTGGTCTTTTGGGGGTGGCGGTTTTCGAAAGCGGAGGCTCTCGAGAGAGCCGGTTTTCCGGTGATGCGGCTCTAGGGGCAGATGATATGGTGGAAGAGCTGGGTTCTACTGCGCACTCCGATCTTTCGGTAGATCTTCCAAAGGTGATTCTTCACGGTTTTCTCGCTGATACCGAGCGCTGCGGATATTTCCCGGTTGCTCTTTCCTCCGAGGAGCCCCGTGAGAATCTGGCGCTCGCGGCACGAAATGCGCCGTTCCGAATCCCCGGTTGCGGTCCGGATGGAGGCGGTGCCCGGGATGGTGCCGGAAGGGCGGCTCTCGATGAGGCGAACCGCGGCGGCCCGCATTTCGCGTATCTCTCGCGCGAGCTCGTCGAACCGGTCTGATACGGCGCCGAAGAGCCGGATGAGCTCGACGAGTTCGTTCCCCGGAGCATCCGGCGGCCGCACGAGCAAGGTATCGAGGATCGCCCCGAACTCGCGGGGAAGGCCGGACGAGGCTTCAGCCATGAGAGGAGCGCCGGCGGAAGGCGCTTTCGGACATGCTTCCTTCAAGGTCTCGTCCATACGATTAACGATCTCCTTCCGGATCCGCCTCCGGAGCGATCTTGGCGAGGTGGGGGACCATCCTGCGCATCCAGTTCACATGCTCCGCGTGTCTGATGCAGGCGCCGGCGCTCGAAGCGAAGCCCTGGAGAGCGAGGAGATCTTCCGCTTCATAGATGATCTGATCTGAGCGGCTGCTCACGTTGAGAACCCCGACGAGCTCATCGCGGACGATAATGGGAACTACCATCGCGGAGGTCAAAATCGGATCCTTGTACTCGAGGCCCGGGTAATGAGCATAGTCGGCGGGGCTGGAGAGGAGAATCGGCTCTCGGCGCCGGGCGGCGTATCCGGCTATCCCCTCTCCCAGCCTCTGTCGTTTGTGCAGTATCTCGACTTCCGAATGCCCGCATACGGAACGTACGACGAGCTCTTCCCGCTCACCCTCATAGAGCATGAGCGACGCCCGGTAGCAGGTGAAGGTCTCGACGCACATCTTGGTGATGCGGTTGAAGATGTTCTGGAGATCCGTTTCGATGCTGATGATATGGCTGATGTTCGTGAGCGCAAAGAGACGGTTCGCGTGCTGGCGCATGCGCCTGTCGGATTCCTCGCGCACGAGCTTGAGCTCGCGGTGGATCTTGATGACCTGCTGCTGCTGCTGCGCGAGATACCCGATGAACACGAGAACGATGAGCGAGAGCCCGATGATGAGCACGAGCTCCGTCTTCATCCACGGCCAGAAACGCGTGATCTGCTCGTTCACGAGCGGCGGTATCGCGGTGCCGAGGCCTGCCGTCGTTACGAAGAGGACGGCGGCAAGAAGAAACCAATTGCGCCAGATGGTGCGGTAGAAGCCGCGATCATCGGCCCCCCTCGGTTTCTTCCCGGGATCGGGAGCCTGCCCGGCCGCTTTGTTGTCTTCGAGAGCCATCGGCATCCCCTCTGTCATGCGCGCACGTCGTGTTCTGTCTCCGCCGCCGCGGGCCCGAAGCGGGCTCGCCGCCCAGGTTTCCTTTCTCATTCAATCCAGCGCAACGACGATGCCAGAGACCTCGCCTCGCGCGCCGCTGGGCCGATCTCGCCGCAGACGGCGCCCGGCCGCTCAGTCAAAGGCAGTTTACGCGCGGCGGTCTCTGCATAATGAGCTTGTCAAGAAAGTGGAACGTACCGTTTCGATGACGCGAGTGTCATGTTTCTGCTGGCGCGTCCCGAACAGCGCCCCCCGCAATGCAGTGCGGATCAGCTGGTCTCCCCGGCGCGTCAATTCCCGATCTTGTTATAGGTTATTCACCCTATATTCCTGAGGTGTGGGGCGGCGCCATATTCTCGTAGTCGGTTATGGGGACGGGCGCACCGCCCTCTACGCGGGCATCGAGAGCGCGAAGGGGCGCCCGGCGTCGTCGGTTGGGGCGCCTCTGCCCCGGGTGACAAGCGATGTGTTTCTCGGGCCGGCGTCCCCTGTGTTTTGCCGGAATATTGATGAGGGCGCACCCGCGGCGCTTGTTGAGACTTCTTTACTGCGGTGTGCCGTGCGTTCCGAAAGAAGATCAGTTCGGCTGCCGACGGATCCCGCATCGGAAGCCGTCGTGCGCCTTACCCGTGCCCAGTATGTGGCAAAGAGCCTTGCAGAGTGCCCGTTATTCAGCCGGAGCGCGGAGTCGCGGCACAGAGTACCCCGCGGCGATATTCCCGATGCACGGCGGCAGCGCCTGCTCGCGCTACTATGACTTCGAGGCCGGCGCAAAGAAGGCAGGGTGTCTCGTTCCCGAGGGCCTCGCCCGGGCGCGCGGGGACCGGTTCAGCTACCGGGGGGGAAGCTCGAAAGGATCTAGGACCGCCGCAATTCTTCTAGCTGCAATCGACGCACGCGGCTATGCCGCCCGCGGCAAAAGGGCAGGGGTTCACGGGATCCTCTGCCCTTCACTATATCCGGGGCAAACTCTTCTGTAACTCTGAAAAAGTTCCTTGCGTACAAGGAAAAGGGAATATAGATTCGAAATCTGAATTCATTTTTTGAATCTCGGTTCAATGCCGTCCGTTCTGGAGGATTTCTCATGGAAGCAGGGGATTCGATAGCCGGGGAGACGCGTCGGGACCGCGAACGCGCTCGGAGCGAGGAGCGAATTCTCGCTGCTGCAATGGAGCTCTTTGCCCGGCAGGGCTATCAGCAAACGAGCATGAAGGATCTTGCCGAAAAGGCTGATATGTCCGTCGGCAAGCTCTACTCCTGTTTCCCCGGCAAGGAGAACATCTACAGGCATATCCTCGAGAAGTATCTGGCCGAGATGCATCGCAGGGGAGATGAGGCCTGTGAGCCCTCCGACCCGCCGCTCGAGCAGCTCCGCCGGAGGCTGATCGCGGTTATCGAGCATTTCAAGGGGCACATCGATTTCCTCATGATCTATCACAACGAGAGCCCCCTCATGTTCGAGGGAATCCTGCGGCGCGAGATCGAGCGCAACCGCGAAATCGCCGCGGACCTCTTCGCGCGGGCGATGGAGCGGGGGGATATCGGCCGCGAGGACCCGTTCGTTCTCTCGGCGATTTTTATCGGTTCAATTCACGAGCTTCTGCACGCCTTCGCCGAGCTCGGGGATATCGCCGCTTTCGACGGGGTCCCCGGGATTATTGATCGCGTTTTAATCGCGCCGCTCATGGCGCGCGCCACCCGATAGAAAGGAATGGAGGCACGTTGATGAATGGCATCCGAAGAGGAGGACGCATCGCGGATTGCGTCGTCGCCGCGGTATCTCTCGGCGTACTTTTCGGCGCCGGCGCCGTTTCGCGCGCGTCGGGCGCCGAGGCGATGAGCCTCGGTCTCGAGAAAGCGATTGAGCTCGCGCTCGAGAGCGATGAAACGCTCCTACAGGTCAAGGAGGCTGTTGTGGGAGCCGAGGCGCAGGTCCTCGAGGCGCGCTCGAACGCGTTCCCGCAGCTTTCGCTTGCGGGGCAATATGGGCGCAATCTCTTGAGACCGTCCTTCTTTCTTCCAGGAGAGTTTTTTGATAAGGGACCGGGTTCCATCAAGATCGAGATCGGCGAGGACAACGATTTCACCGGCGCCGCTTCGGTGAGCCAGATTCTCTGGGCGGCGGGGCGCGTCTCCGCGGGGCTCGAGGGGGCCAAGGAATACCTTTCGGCGTTTCGCTACCGGGAGACGGCATCCGCCGACTACGTCCGGTTTCGGGTCAAGGAATCGTACTACAGCGCCCTCCTCGCGGATGAGGTGCTCCGCATATCGGAGAAAGCGTATGAAGCGGCCGAGGAAGCGGCGAGAATCGCGCGCGCCGGGCACGGGCAGGGCATGGTGAGCAAGTTCGATCTCATGCGCGCCGAGGTGGAGCTCGCCAATCGCCGCACGCCCCTCGTGGAGGCCCGCAACGACCGCGACCAGGCGCTCATCGCGCTTCGCCGCAGGTGCGGCCTCGACCCGGCGCAAGAGATCGGTCTCGTCGACTCTCTCGCCGCAGCTTCCCATCCGGCCGGCCTCGACACGATGATCGCCGCGATGCGCGCGGGGAGCGCAGAGATCAAGGCGCTCGAGCACTCGATCGGGGCGCAGAAGCAGTTTTTGCGCATCGCGAAGGCGAACCGCTACCCGATGCTCAGGCTCAACGCCTACTACAGCGTCCAGACCCAGTGGTCGGACGAGTGGATTCCCCCTTCGGATCTCATCGCGAAATCAGCGGCGGTCCAGGTGGGGCTCCTGATACCGATATTCGACGGCTTCAGCTCGAAGGGAAAGATCGGCAAGGCGAAGGCCGATCTGCGCTCGGCGGAGCTCGAGCTCGAGCGCGCCGCGCGCGACCGTGAGCTCGCCGTGCGGCAATCGTACCTTTCTCTCGAGAACGCGCTCGTCTCGCTCGAAGGGCGCGCGGAGTCGGTTCGCCTCGCCGAGGAGGCGCACCGTCTGGCGATCGTGCGCCTCACGAACGGGCTCGCGACGCCGATCGAGAGGCTCGACGCGGAGCTCGCGATGACGACCTCGCGCGCCCAGCTCGCCGCGGCCCTCTTCGCCTCGAGCATGGCTGAGGCATCGCTCGAGCTCGCCGTGGGAAGCGACAGCTACCGGAAGGTTATGGGAAACAACTAAGGGAGAAGGAGAGGAGCAATGGACACAGCGAGCAGCACGAAAAAGGGACGCGGCCGCCGGATAGCCTGGATCGCGGCCGTCGTCGTGGCCGCCCTCTTCGCGCTCAGGTTCTGGCAGTTGAGCGGGAAGGAGAGTCTCGCGAGCATCGGCTCGATACAGGAGACCGAGGGGAAGCCGGTCGAGGTGTTCACCGCGGAGAAAGGCGATATCGAGTCGTGGACGACGCTCGCGGGCACGGTGGAAGGCGCATTCCAGTACCCGGTCGTTTCGACGAACTCCATCGCGGTCACCGGCGTGGCAAAGAAGGAAGGGGACCGGGTGCGGCCCGGCGACGTCATCATTCGCCTCGAGAAAAGCTCGCCGAATCCGATGCTCCACTCCTATCCGCGATCGCTTGCGGTATATCAGGACGCGCTCGCGGACGCCGAGCGGATGCGTAAGCTCTACGAGGAGGGCGCCGTTTCCCGACAGATGCTCGACAAGGCGGAGCTCGCCCTTCAGGTCGCGAAAAGCGACCTCGCCAATGCTCGAGAGAGCACCGATCTCGTCGCGACGCATGCGGGAGTCGTTACGAGCGTTCTCGTAAAGGAAGGGGAGATGGCGCCGGCCTACTCCCCGCTCGCGTGGATCGCGCGGACCGATTCGGTGCGCGTCTCGTTCGAAGCGGGGAGCCGCCAGGCGGTGGCAATCCGGAAGGGCCAGCGGGCGGTATGGCGCTCGACGATGAACGGCGACTCGGGCGCGGGCGTTATCGCGAAGCTCGACCTCTCCGCCGATCCCGAGAGCCATCTCGTGCGCGGCGAGGCGCTCTTCCCGAACGCCGGCGGGAAGCTCATTCCGGGGATTCTCGTGTCGTTCGAGGTGCTCGCGGGTGAGCGCCGCGGCATCGTGAAGATTCCGACCGGCTGCCTCATTGAGGCGCAAGACGCGTGGCACGTCTTCGCGGCGGAGGAAGGGGATGGGGGGAAGCTCGTCGCCCGTTTCCGGACAGTGGAGCCCGGGCTCATGACGACCGACGAGACGGAGATCAAGTCTGGCGTGAGCGAAGGTGATCGCATCGTGCGGTTCGGCCAGACGACGCTCGACGACGGCGACATCGTCAAGATCGTGCGGGGCGGGGAGGCGAAAGCGAGATGAATCTGATCCGGATATTCGTCAAGCGCCCCGTGCTCACGACGATGATCACGCTCGCTTTCGTGGTGCTCGGGATATACTCGTACCGGCGCATGGTCATCGAGCTTATGCCCAGCGTGGAGTTTCCCTTCGTTATCGTGACGACCGTCTATCCGGGCGCCTCGCCCGGCGAGGTGGAAACGCAGGTGACGAAGAAGATCGAGGATGCGGTCTCGACCATCGCGAACGTGAAGACTCTCACGAGCTACTCCCAGGAAAACCTCTCCCAGGTCTTCATCGAGTTCGAGCTCGAAACCCAGGTTGATCTCGACGCGATCGATGTCAAGGACAAGGTCGACGCGATCCAGTACGACATGCCCGAGAACGCCGAGAAATCGGCCATCTCGAAGTTCGACTTCACGGCATACCCGATCATCGAGCTCGCCGTTTCGGCGCCGCGGCCCCTCGAGGAGATCTACGGCGTCGCCGACAAGGTCATCCGGGAGCGCCTGAGCAGGGTCAACGGCGTCGCGGCCGTCGATATCACCGGGAAGCGACAGCGCGAGATCCGCGTGGAAGTCTCTCCCGCGCGGCTCCGCGCCTACGGCCTGAGCCTCATGGAGGTCGTCGGGGTGCTCGCGGCGGAAAACGTGAACGTGCCCGCGGGGCACATCACGAGAGGCCCCCGCGAGATAACGCTCCGCATGATGGGAGAGGTGTCGAATCCGCGTGAGCTCGCCGATTTCCGCGTGCCGCTCCACGGGGGCGGCTCGGTGCCGCTCTCCGAAGTGGCCGATGTCGTCGACGCGACGGAGGAGCTCCGGGAATCCTCGACCTACAACGGCAAGTCGGTCATCGGAATCTCGATCATGAAGCGTTCCGACGGCAACACCGTTCAGATCGGCGACGACGTGCATAAGGCGCTCGAAGAGCTTGAAGGGGTGCTCGACGAGGATATCGACGTCACGGTCACGAATGACTCGAGCCCCTTTGTGAAGGCCGCCGTGAGCGACGTGCTCTCGAACGTGATGATCGGCATACTGCTGACGGCGCTCCTGCTCCTCATCTTTCTCCACAACTGGCAGCAGACCCTTGTCGCGGCGCTCTCGATGCCCGTTTCCGTCATCGCGACCTTTCTCCTCATGGAGCAGTCGGGCTTCACGCTGAACGTGATGTCGCTCCTGGCGCTCGGCATATCGATCGGGACGCTCGTTACGAACTCGATCGTCATCATCGAGAATATCACCCGCCTTGTGCATCTCGGGATGGATCCGCACGAGGCCGCCGTCAAGGGCACGGCCGAGGTCGCCGTCGCCGTTGCGGCCTCGACGCTCACGAATATCGTCGTCTTCACGCCGATCGCCTTCATGAGCGGGATCATCGGCCGCTTCTTCGTGCAGTTCGGTCTCACCGTCGTCTACGCGACGATCTTCTCCATCGTCGTGAGCTATACGATCGTTCCGATGCTTTCGGCCCGCCTCATCAAGCCCCAGGCCTCCGACAAGAACGCCTGCGGCAAAAGCCGTTTCGCGCTCCTCTGCGGGAAATGGGACAGCTTCTACGAATCGCTGGCGAGCGGCTACCGGCGAGTTCTCGCCGGATTCCTCGAGAAGAAGCGGTGGCCGATCCTCGCCGCGATCCTCATCTTCGCCGGGTCGCTTATGCTGTTCGGTTTCATCGGCGGCGAATTCATGCCGCGCATCGATCAGGGTATGGTCATCATCACGATGGAGCTCCCGCCGGGAACGAGCCTCGAGCGCACGCGGGAGCTTGCTTCCCGCGTCGAGGACACCCTGCGGACGCATCCCGAGGTCGAGGGGGTCATGGTGAAGATCGGGGGCGGGCAGCGAGGCGTTGAGGACGCCGATATCATCGCGCAGCTCGTCGACCGGTCGAAGCGTAAGCTCCACGCGACCGAATTCGTCAACATCGTCCGGCCCGAGCTCGCGGGAATCCCCGACGCCGATATTCGCGTTTCAACGGAGAGCGGCATGACGGGAGGGGGCGAGTCGGATTTCCTCGTTGAAGTGCTCTCATCCGATCAGCGCGATCTCGAGGCGGCGGCCGACTCGGTGTATCGGATCTTCCGCCGCATACCAAGCCTCGTCGAGGTTCAAACGAGCAAGGAAGCGGGAAAACCGGAGGCCGTGGTCGTTCCGCGGCGGCACCAGCTCGCCGAGCAGGGGCTCAGCGCAGCAGCGATGGGAAGCCTCATGCGCGCCGCCTACGAGGGGGTCGAGGCGGGGGTCTATCGCGAGAAGGGGGAGGAGTACGACATCAAGGTGAAGTACGCCGAAGGCGACCGTAAGGATCCGGCGTTTATCCGGGATATGCCGCTGCAGGCGCGTTCCGGCACGGTGCCGCTCTCGGAAGTGGGGGACCTGCGCGCCCGCTCGGGCGAGTCGCAGATCATGCGCAAGAGCAAGCAGCGGATGATCGAGGTCACAGCGAATATCGGGACGGGTTCCTTGAGCGAGTCCCGCGCGGAGTTCGACGCGGAGCTCGCGAAGATCCAGCTCCCGCCGAGCGTCAGGGTCCGCTACGGCGGCTCCGCCGAGATACAGGATGAATCATTCGCCTCGATATTCACGGCGCTCATTCTCGCCATCGTTCTCCTCTACATCGTGATGGCGGCCTTGCTCGAGAGCTTCGTGCACCCGTTCACGATCATGCTCACACTGCCGCTCGCCCTCATCGGCGTCGCGCTCTCCCTCTTCTTCTCGGGCGAACGAATCAACATATTCTCGCTCATGTCGGTCGTCATGCTCACCGGGATCGTCGTCAATAACGCGATTCTTCTCCTCGACTACACGTCGCAGCTCCGGGCGCAGGGAAAGAAGATCAAGGAGGCGCTCCTCGAGGCGTGTCCGACTCGACTTAGGCCGATCATCATGGCGAACCTCGCCATCGTCGTCGGAATGATCCCTCAGATCTTCGGCGGTTCGGAGGGGGCTGAATTCCGGGCGCCGATGGCCTGGGTGCAAATCGGAGGCGTTCTCATTTCCGCATTCTTCACCCTGTTCATAATTCCAGTAGCCTACACAATATTCGATCGGCTGACCTTCCGGGGGCGCGAGGAGCGGGCGGAACGAAGTTGACGGCAACAGGGGAGCCGCATTTATCTTGTTATTTGATAATGTGATAGCAAGATCTCCGGTCGAGGCGCGTCAACGCCGTTCCCCTCGCGATTAACGCGCCGGAACCAGTATTTGGTGTTGACACAATCCCTTGGGTTATGCTAGAATATGGAAGTCGAGTAAGTAGTGGTATCTCCAACACTGTGTTGCGGAAGGAGGTTGAAGCTACCCCCAAATATTCTGCTTAATTTGTAAGTCCCCGAACCTTTTTAGGAGGTTTAGGAGGTTAGAGAGATGTTCAAAGGAAAAGTGGTTGCTTTCGCTTTGATTCTCATGCTTGCAACCTCCGTTTACGCCGGCGACGTCGATGACTGCAAGAGTCAGGCTGGAACAGATAATGGTCTTGGTATGCTCGCCCCCGCAGGGTTGAAGATTTCGATCTGCCCGCAGGGCGACTTCGAGTTCCTCAGCGCTTCCGCGGGTGGCTCGACTGCATACGTCTGGATCATCGCACTGGATAG
>Ga0105107_10002249_pt1 | contig 12682 bp, 11 predicted proteins | sample PPLLaktember2015_6_FD_79335 | JGI IMG/M metagenome (GOLD analysis project Ga0105107, IMG submission 79335) | Freshwater sediment microbial communities from Prairie Pothole Lake near Jamestown, North Dakota, USA - PPLs Lake P8 Core (1) Depth... | ecosystem: Environmental > Aquatic > Freshwater >... | reverse complement strand
TCCGTTAGATTTTGGAATTTAAACCACTTCATCTTTTTATCTTGGTGGGCTTACGTAGATGATACCCACCATCATTAACGAACGAATCAATGATTCACGACACTACGTTGATTGGGCGATTAACGCCCCTAATAGCTGAATTCCTTTCTTTGCTTTTTCGACCTCCGCCTGTGAAGCCGGGCGGTAGGGCGGCATGGGCGGGCCAATGTCGATCCCGCTCATCAGCGAAAATCTGGCCTTCAAGTACCCTATCCCGGAATGGTCAATTTTGCTTCCCGTGGCCGACGATGCAGCCCGAGGAATGAGGAGGGGGGATTGGGCCGCGATCGCTTTCTGCAATTCCCAGGCCCTGTCCATGTTCCCGGTCTTGAATGCCTCGTAAGTAGCACGCATGACCGGGATCCAATCCGAGCCACCCATCGCGCCGGGCGCACCCAGAACCAAGTGAGGCAGCATATTCCATTCCACGCCCAGAATGCTGATTTTCTGATCCACTCCTAAATGGTACAGGGAGGCGATGTGGACGATGTCCCCGACAATGGCCTTCATGGCGATAATCCGGTCGCTCATTTCCACAATTCGCGCGATGAGTTCCGGGCTCATGTAAGAACCGGCAGGGCTTGAATCGTATAAGGCGATGGGAATCGTTGTATGATCGAGGACCCATCGGTGGTGTTCGACGATCTCATCGTCGGTTGCCTTTCGAGGAACGGTGGGAGAGATCCAGGCACAATCATAGCCGATCTCTTCTGCATAATTTGCCAGTCGCACGGTTTCAAGGGTGTTGGTGGCGTGGCATCCGGCGGCGCAAAAGACCTTATACCTCTTGGCATGGTCGATACAGACCTTGAGATGCCTCTTCCGGACCTCCTCTTCCAATTCCGGCCATTGTCCGGCATATCCTCCCGGCCATATCCCCGTCGCTCCCCTCTGGATGACCCAATCGATTTCTCGACGGACGGCATCCTCGTTTAAACTGTAGTCCTCCTTCAGGGGTGTATAGGTAAGGGCCATAATGCCCTCTAAACGCCTCATGATGAAATCACTCTCCTGCCGCCTTTCGTCTCCTAAGAGATCGTTTTGGAGCCAGCTAACTATAAGAAAAAGCCAAGTTCTCTGTCAAGCCAAAACAGTCGATTTAAATGTGAGGAAGGTTTAGACCCGTGCCCAAAAAAGCGATGCTCGAATGCTCAAGGGCCGTGGCATCGGTCAGAGGATTTTCTCCCTAAAGGATGAATTCAGGAGATCTGCCCGATGGGTCTGGGAGGGAGGGGGGATTGATGGAACCAGCCCTTCAGCCGTGAAGGCCAATGGAGCGGACTGCGGAGTCTCTGCCATGCCAATCGGGGAATGGTCAACTGTTCGTTGCTAAGATTGATCTCTCCATAAACCTCCTGATTGAAGGCTTCGATGATCCATCCTATTTCTCTTTCAAGCGAAGGGAATTGATCCTTCAGTCGCAGCCCGTATTCCGTGGGGGTTTCGCTTGGCGAGCAAGGCAACCCACTGTGGCGCCCCCAACTCAACAGAGCAGAGTAGAGCTGGGCTGCCTGATGATAACCTCTCAGCCCGCGCACGATCCCTCCGAGGCATAAAACCAGAAAGGTTTGAAATTTTGAAGCCCACAGCGAAATGACATACCATAAACTGGGGCTTTGTCTCGTTTTGCGGGCGGAGGTTCTCGAAAAAAGCCACCGGAAGAGGTAGAACAAAATCAGACAAGATACGCCGAATACCGCCAGTCCCAGCAGGCCCCCAAGCCCCCAAACCAAAATCTTTTCGACGATCTCCGGCAGCCGACCCCCTTCCGAAGAGGTCTTTAGATCGCCCAAACCCACTTCTGGAGAGGGCCTCGTGGGTGGATTACCTCTCGGCGCATAGAGGAAACGAAGCACTTGCAACAAAACATACCCAACGGGTTTGGCTGCAACCTTGAGGACGCCGTATCCCACCTCAGCCGCCGCCTTCAGGTAAGGCAAGAAAAACAATACCGCTCCGCCCCCAAACAGGAGCACCACTGCCGTAAAGCTTAAGATGACCCCAAGGCTTTGATAGCCGGGAAGGAACTCTTTTGGTGCAAGTCCTCGATTCCGAACCAGGCCAACGGCCAGAAGACCGAATATGAAAAATTGAAAGAACAAGAGTTGAGACATGGATTCTTCTATCTTCATCCCCCCTTTGATCAACAGCAGGAATTTTGTCAGGAAGAGAAGGAAAAAAGCCGCGATCCCCAGATCGAAGCGGGAACAAAGAGTGGAGTAAGTCATGGATCTCCTCGCCAAGGTTATGCCTCCGAGCCAAAACATCACGGCAAAGAGGGGAAGCAGCAAAAGAGACAGCCATTCCTCCGGAGGTCGGGGGTGGTTGAAGAATTCTATCAGCCAGGCCTTATCCCAAAAAGAATGGGGACCGACGTTGAAAATGTAGACGATCCGTAAGGCTACAACGATAAAACCGAGTGACTGAAGGCTGAGGATCTGGATGACCCACCATCCCCTTCCTGTTGAGAAGAGAGTGAGTGCCGAGGCCAGTACAAACGGTCCAATCGCCTCTTTGAAGGGAAAAGGTTGATGAAACGTCAACATCGCGAGAAAGGTGGCCCAGGCATAGAGCCAGCTCAGTTCCATCCCTCCATTGATCAAAAATAGAGAAACCCCATTTCCCTTTTTCATTTCCGCGAGGTCTCCTTCATACAGATGTCATCCAGACGATGAACCTTTTGCCAAACCTCGGGCCGATCTTCTCTTGAGTCTGGGCCGGGCCGCCATACAAAAAACGTTACAGGCGCTTTACGGCGCCTGAAATATTCTCTCAGAACGGTGGCCGTCTCTCCCGCTTCATAGGAGAAGTAAACACAACTCATGCCCCAGGAGACTTCTAATCCTCGACGCAAGGTGTTGATAGAGTCCGCTTCAGGCTTCATTTGAAGCCTGGCCAGGACCTCCAGAATGGCAGGGAGCTGGGAGCTGCTTTTTGCAATAGGTACTACTGCCGGACCGTTCCCTACGACAGCACCATTCGTCAGCAGCCCGACGGCATCCCCCCTTTTGTCAAGCCCGACAGCCAGAGAGGCGACGACTTCAAGAGTCTGTTCGAATTCCTTTTCTGCCTTATGCTTCGCAAACCGATCCACTTCAACAACCAACAATATCTTTTCCTTTTCCGTAGGCTCAAAAATCTTTTGCTGCAATCGGTGATGTCGCGCACTCGCCTTCCAGTGGATATACTTGGCCGGTTGCCCATGTTGATAATCTCGGGTACCCAGAATGTATACCGGATCCTGTACGGGACTTTTGGCTCCGGGAACTCCGAAGAAATCGCGTCTCGGAAAAGAAAAGGATTTTAATGAGACCAGTCGGGGATAGACGATGATCGAATGAGAATCTTCTGATTTCTTTTCCTTTGAGAAGAAAGCAAAAAGGTCGCCGGCAAAGAGCTGAGGCGGCCCTATTTGATGAACTCCTCTCCGGTGAGCAGTTAATTCCCACTGAAGGTCTGCCCTTTGGTACCATAAGAGGCGGGTTTCCTTTGTGAAGGTCGATACAGAGGAAGAGGGGTGCAAAAGGCTGCTCACAGGAATATTCACCTGGAGCCAGATCGGGAGGAATTTATGATTTTCTGCACTGATTCTTAAGGTAAGCTTTTCATCCGGGAAGGCCCTTTGTTTGTCGACCGATAGATGGCATCTTATCCCGGAAAGGCTTACTCCGGCCCAGAGCTTTGCCCCGGCCGACAGGCCTAAAACCAAGAGGGCCCAGATGGCCAGGTTACGCTCACCATGAATCAGGGCGACAAAGAGAAACACCCCTAAAATAACCTGGACAAAGGGGATGATAAAGACCGACGGTACACCGCGATCCTGCGGCTTCATATTAATGATCCATAGCTGGCGGAGCCCCACGGCCAAGGCCGTGGTTTCCTGCGTAGGCGGATGAACGATGGAAATTCAATGGATACGTGACACAGATACGTTTTCTCAAAAAGGATCCCTTACCCGGTGGGACCGGGAACAGTGATCCGGTCGACAATCTCCTCCAGCAGATGCTCCAACGTTTCCCCGCGTAGTCGTTCCTCCTCTTTAAGAATCAATCGGTGGGCGAGGACGGGGACCGCTAAAGATTTGATATCATCGGGCAACACATAATTCCGCTCGTTGAGTACTGCCCATGCTTGACCGGCGCGCATTAAATTGAGAGAGCCCCTGGGGCTTGCTCCGAGACGCAACGAAGTGTGATCGCGAGTCGCTCTCACAAGACGGGTGATGTATTCACGAACAGGCTGAGAAACGTGAATTCCCTTTCGGGCCTGCTGGAGTTCGGCAATCTGCTCGGGATTTGCCACCGCCCCTAACTCGGTCAAAGGATCTTTTTCCTGGAAACGTTCCAGGATGGCCATCTCTTCATCCTTGTCGGGATACCCCAACCGTATTTTGAGGAGAAACCGGTCGAGCTGTGCTTCGGGTAAAGAGAATGTTCCTTCCAGCTCGATGGGATTCTGGGTGGCCATGACAAAGAATGGATGGGGCAGGGGATAGGTCTTGCCATCGACGGTGACTTGCCGTTCCTCCATGCTTTCAAGAAGACTCGACTGGGTGCGGGGAATGGTGCGGTTAATCTCATCCGCCAACAGAATGTTGGCCATGACGGGCCCGGGCTGAAAGATAAATTGACCTGTTTGCTGGTGATAGATATTGAAACCGGTAATATCTGCGGGCAACAGGTCTGGGGTGAATTGAACCCTCCTGAAGGAGCCCGCAATACTCTTGGCTAAAGACTTCGCGAGTAAGGTCTTCCCCAATCCTGGGATGTCTTCGATGAGAACGTGACCATCTGCCAGCAGAGCCGCCAGAAGAAGCTCGATCGACTGCTTTTTGCCCACGATCACACGAGAGATGTTTTCTGTAATTCTCTTGCATAAACCGAAACCCAAGTTCATTCCCCCAAGCCTTCATTGATTAAGAGAGAAACAGATGTGTGTCTAACATAACCATTAAGCTTTGTAAAGAAACGGGTCCAACGGTTTGGAAAGGAGAGCTGCAGACATAGAAGGAAGCGCCCGGGACGAAGATTCCAAAAAAACTTGGCATGTCTTCAAGGAAGCTGTATCTGTTTGAAGAGATGAAGGGTGTTGTGGCTGACGGTCTTCCTTGACAAACCAAACGAGGCTATTTAGACTTTATTTAATTAAGGTGGAAATAGAAAAGGGAGGAACTAAAGTGGACAGAAAATGGATCTATCGGGTGTCCGGTGTAGTTGTTGCCCTGGTTCTTTTTTCAGGTCTGCAGGGATGGGCACAAAGCCGGTCAGGCTCAAATGCACCCGTCATCCTACATGCTTTTACCATGGAAAAAATAAGATATGGGGATATCCTGAAGGTGTATATCGAGGCAGAGGATCCGGAAGGGGAGATGGTCAAGATTGCCACGGTGGTTGACCAGGCTGGCTATGGCCGGTATCCGACGAGTTGGGTATATCTGAAGCCAACGGATCGTAAGCACTTTAGAGGTTACCTTCAATGGAATACCTTTAGTTCGAAAACACCGTTTGTATCTGAGTGGACACAAATTACCTTGAAGGTCTCCGTTTTTGATAAATCCGGAAATGAGAGCAACGTGCTGGCCTTCCCTATGGCCTTTGAGGCAGGAGTCAAAAGTGCCTCATCATATCCGATACCTCCTCCTTTCAATCAAAAAGACGTTCCAAAATTAGGGTTCATCGATATTGATTTGGTCGATCTTACAATTATCCGGGGAGACGACTGAGAAAACTCGAATCATTTGACCGGAGGAAAGGCGGGAGGAAGCTGTTTTGACCCATTGACCTGTTCGGAGGCGGATACGGAATATTTCAGTCCGAAATACGGGTTTGACCTTATTTATTCTAGAAATATTCTAAGGGAAAATAGGCGAAAATAATCCGAAGGAGGCAGATATGGTCGAAGATTGGATTGCCAATGCGTATGAGGGAATGTCCCGTCGGCAGTTTCTCGCGCAGATGGGCGCTGCAGGTGCTGTGATCGCAGGCTTCGCGGTCGCCGCGAAGCCGGTGGCAGGTGAGATCGTTACCACCCCCACCGACGGTCTCGCCGTTGCTGACAGTAAAGTGATCTCCAGAGATTTCCAGGTCCCGATCTATGAGGCGCGTCCTGCAGCAGCTGGAAAATATCCCATCGTGCTGGTCATTCCGGAAATCTTTGGGATGCACGAGCACATCAAGGATGTGACCCGCCGCTTTGCCAAAGAAGGCTTCCTGAGTCTGACGTTTGAGCCTTACGCGCGTGAAGGAGGCGTCTTGCACTTGCCCAACATCGAATCCGTACGAAAGGTCGTTGACCCGGTTCCGGACGAGCAGGTCATGGGGGACCTGGATGCCCTGGTGGCCTATGCTAAAAAACATCCGGCGGGGAGAGCGGATCGAATCGGCGTGACAGGATTCTGCCGAGGCGGGATGTATACCCTCCTCTTCGCAGCCCACCGTCGCGAAATCAGAGCTGCGGTTCCCTGGTACGGCCAGCTCCGGCCGGCCAAAACACCCGGGGTCCGGACGGTCGGGCCGCTCGACGTTGCTGCGAAGATCAACTGTCCCATCCTGGGTCTCTATGGCGGGGAAGATCTCGGAATTCCCGTCTCCGATGTCAAGGAGATGGAGGGTGCTCTCAAGGCAGCCGGGAAGACGGCAGAGTTCGTGATTTATCCCGGCGCGCCCCATGCCTTCTTCGCAGACTACCGGCCCAGTTACCGGGCCGAGGCGGGTAAGGATGCTTGGGGCCGATGCACCGCGTGGTTCAGCAAACATCTCAAAGCGTGAGCGCTGGCCGGGGAGGCGAGAGGTTCACTATTTGATTAAACGCCGGTGCATTTTAAGAATAGCCAAGGGAAAGAAGACAAAACTGAAAAGCAGAAGGTAACTGATCTCCCAAAGCTGGGAGAGATCGACGTGTCCGAAGCTGAAGGCCCTTGCAAGGTTGGTGAGATGGGTGAGAGGGAAGACGAGGGCAAATTGCTGAGCCCAAGAAGGAAGATTCTCAAGAGGGAAGAAGGTTCCACTGAAAAGAAACATAGGCGTGACGAATAAGAATACAGGCAAATTAAACATTTCGATATTGGCCACGATCCCCGTGAAGAACATGCCAATGGATGCAAAGGCAATCCCGCCCAGCACCGCCAGAGGCAGGAGGAGCAGACCTTCCGGAAATCGGATGAGCCCGGAAGAGCCGATCACCACCATCATGATCGCCGCTGCGATCAACGATTTGGTTGCCCCCCAGACGATTTCGCCGGTGATGACCTCTTCCAGGGAGAGGGGGGTGGCCAGCATGGCATCAAAGGTTTTTTGATAATACATCCTTACAAAAGAGGCGTAGGTGGTTTCAAAAAATGAATTGTACATGATGCTCATTCCAATCAGAGCAGGGGCGATGAAACTGACGTAGGAGATGTCAGATCCCTGATAACGGAGGTTTCCCACCAGGCCGCTCATGCCGACGCCGAAAGCGATCAGATAAAAGAGGGGCTCCAGAAAAGGCGGGATGAAACTGATCTTCCAGCTCTTCCTGTAAACCCTCAGGTTTCGCTGCCAGACCCGAAGGAACCGCCTGGAGATCCTGACCTCAAGCCGTTCCGTCATTCTCTCAACTCCCTGCCCGTTAACTTTAAAAAAACGTCTTCGAGCGTCGCCGATCTCATCACACAACCCTCTTTGCAAAAATCCCGGGTAACCCTCTGATAGAGCTCACCCCTGTCTTCGCAATAGACGATCAGGCGGTGGCCTAGATCTTCGGAGGGAAATTGGCGCGACTGGATAAAGGACCTCAGCTCATTCGTGGGTTCTGCGATCTCGATCACATTCCTGCCCACATGTTTCCGTATCAGTTCCTCAGGCCTGCCTTCCACCAGGATCAGGCCATGATCGATGATGATCAACCGGTCGCACAACCTCGAGGCTTCTTCCATATAATGGGTGGTGAGCAGGATGGAAATCCCTCTTCCCCGGAGTTCTTCAAGCCGAGCCCACAATTGGTGACGCGACTGGGGGTCCAGGCCGGTGGTGGGTTCGTCCAGAACCAGAAGGTCCGGATCGTTGATGAGCGAACGGGCCAGGACGAGGCGGCGCATCATTCCGCCGGAGAGCTCGGTGACGGGCGCATTCGAACGATGGCCGAGGGCGATGAAGTCGAGAAGCTCGATCGCCTTTTCCCGGGCCTCCTTCTTGGGGATATCGAAGTACCGGGCAAACACCTCCAGATTCTGGAGGACGGTCAGGTCCGGATCCACGCTGTTCTCCTGCTGGCAGACACCGATGCGGGATTTGATCCGGCGCCAGTCCCGGGATATATCCAGTCCGAACACTTTCAAGCTGCCCCCGCTCATGGGAGAGAAACCATAAACCATCCGGATCGTGGTTGTCTTCCCGGCACCATTCGGGCCCAGAATTCCGAAGCATTCACCCGTGGCTGCCTGAAAAGAGATCCGGTTGACCGCGACGAGGTCGCCGAATTTTTTCAATACGTTCCCCGCCTCAATAATAAACGGACCGGAGAAATGGGCTGTCATGCCTTTCATCCGAACTCCCCTTCTTCCTCGCTCCTCTATGATAAGACTCCCCACCTTCATTGACAAGAGACCCATATTTGGTTACCTGTATCAGACACACCATGACAAACGCCACTGAAGTCGATCCTGCCGTAAACAAAAGACCCGCCTTGTTCATTACCACTCTAGCCTCTTTCCTCACTCCTTTTGGAATTTCTTCCGTGAATATTGCGCTTCCCTCCATCGGGAAGGCCTTTTCAATGGACGCCATTCTGCTCAGTTGGGTGACGACGGCGTATCTTTTGACTTCCGCCATGTTTTTCGTTCCCTTCGGCAAGATCGCAGACATTTATGGACGAAAAAGATTGTTCACCTATGGTATCCTGACATTTACTCTTGCCTCTGTAGGTTCGGCTATTTCGAACTCCGCGGCGATGCTGATCTGCTTCCGGGTTTTGCAAGGGATCGGGGCTTCAGCGGTTTATCCTATCGGAGCAGCTATCCTTACCTCCACCTTCCCCGCGAGGGAATTGGGTAAAGTCTTAGGAATAAATGGGACTGCGGTCTACCTGGGGTTTTCTTCAGGGCCATTTTTAGGCGGACTGTTAACCCAGTATCTTGGATGGAGGAGTATTTTTCTCGTTAATGTCTTTGTGGGATCAGTCCTCATTCTTCTCATCTTCCGGAAACTGAAAGGGGAATGGCGAGAGGCCGAAGAAGAGAAATTTGACCTGACCGGTTCGGTTCTTTACAGCCTCATTCTTTTTCTTATCATGTATGGTTTTTCTCAATTATCGACGATGCAAGGCCTGTGGCTTATCCTGGGGGGATTCCTGGGCATTATCCTATTTATCAAATGGGAAACGAAAACGAGCAGCCCTGTTTTGGAGATCGAACTCTTCAGGGACAATAGGACTTTTGCCTTCACCAACCTGGCAACGCTCATTCATTCCAGTGCCAGCTTCGCTATGACCTTCCTTTTAAGTCTTTACTTACAATACGTAAAAAAACTGACCCCCGAAAGCGCAGGCTTGATCTTGATCGCGCAGCCCATTGTGCAAGCTCTCTGTTCACCCTACAGCGGCAAGCTTTCGGACAGGATTGAACCTCGAATCGTCGCTTCGATAGGAATGGCTCTGACGGGGGTGGGGATTGGCCTGTTTACCGTTTTAGACGAAAAAACTCCACTGTTCTTCATCCTGGGAAACCTGATTCTTCTTGGGTTTGGTTATGGCTTTTTTTCAGTTCCCAACTCTACCTCGGTGATGAGCTCGGTTGAAAGCAGGTTTTACGGAATGGCCTCAGGAATGCTCTCGACCATGCGAATCACCGGGACGACCTTCAGCATGGGAATTGCTCTTTTGATATTTTCCTTCTACCTTGGGAAGGTCCAAATTACACCGGATACGTATCCGGTTTTCTTAAAATGTATCAAATTGACCTTTGCCTTGTCTACCGTCCTCTGTTTTGGAGGAGTCTTTGTCTCCCTGGCAAGGGGGAATATCCGTTAATAAATAGGGACACATACCATTTTTGCCCTTTGGGGGATTACAAAGGTATGCGAAGATTGAAAAATGGTATGTGTCCCTATTTAAGAGTCAGGTTGACTTCCTGTGATTGGTTATCCCTGAAGAGTCCGACCCGAACCGAATCACCCGCCTTGACGGAGTCAAGGGTTTCCTGGAGCTCTTCGACGGTTCCCACTTCTTTTGAGTTGGCTTTCGTAATAATGTCCCCGGCTTTGATCCCGGAGGATTCTGAGGCACTGCCCGGGAGGACCTCCGCTACCAATACGCCCTTCTGGCTCTTGAAGTTGAAGTGGGACGCCAAGGCAGGGGTCAGTTCCTGGATGCGAATTCCAAATCGTTCAATCAGGGCGCTCTTTTTGGCAAGGGCGATTCCCTGCTCTTCGAGGATTTTGGCGGAGACGAGGATGGGCGTTTTAGATTTTAATGCAATGACAATGGCGTCGCTGGGTCGTGCATCGATCCCTACCAATCGTTTGTCGATGGTGAGAAAGAGTGTTGCGTGATAAGTATTGTTTTTGATGTCGACGATTTTTACCTCCTTCACTTTGACGTGAGCTTGCCCAAGAATGGAGTAGAGAAGGTCATGTGTCATCGGCCTCGGGGACGTGTTGTTTCTGAGTTCCTTATCGATCGCAGTGGCTTCAAGAAGGCCGACCCAGATGGGGAGTACTCTCTTCTCTTCTTTGTCTGCGAGGAGGACGACGGGGCTGTTCCCAACGGCATCCAGTCTCACTCCCTTCACCTCCATTTCAACGAAGGACGGAGGGGTTTCTTTACTGACCGCGATGTATGCCAAAGAGACGAACAGGGCAGCGACCAGACCAAACTTCCAATATCTTTTCATGAGCTTTTCCTCTCTCGGATCGTCCTTTGTCTGAGTATAGCCATCAAACCGATGATTATCTTTTGCCCGTCCCGTTTGGTCGAGGGATCAGGTTTCTTGATGATTCGCCAAGAGAAGGCGTGGTAATGTCCTTCGTCCCAGCCCAATTTTTCCGAGAGGTAAGAGATGAAACTGAGCTGGCTTGAGGTTATCGTTTGCTGACCTTGGGGGCTCTCGGGGGGGATGAGCCGCCCTTTGGGCACGGGCTGATAGGGATCGGGGAGGAGGCCCTTAAATCCCATCTCTTGAAACCGTTTCATCACCTTCTCGAAACCGACTTCGGTCAACTGGGTTGCACTTTCCACACCCGCCACTCCTTTAAGAATCTGCCGATAAGATTCCTCATCCAGATGAAGTTCCTCTTTGGCGATATGAACAACCGCTTTTTTCTTCCTACCGATGGGCATCAGTTTCATTATACCTTAAACAGGCTCAGAAAGGGAAACGAAAGTCTCAATGATATTATGACACAGCGTCTTGGGGGAGGGGGGCCGGTTCACTATTCCTGCTTCGACGAAAAAAAAAGGCTGGAGGGGGGCCAGCCTAAGGAGGAAAAAATGAAAAGATCTGTTCTCCTAGACTCAGGGTATCAAAACGGAGCGGACATTTAAATAGGGTGACGCATGTATATTGCCCCTAGAAAGGCAGTATTTTTGCCCCGGCAGTGGAACACTACGACCTTTGGCCGGGATGTCGCCCCGCTTGAGGGTTAGTCAGGCGCCACGCCTGCGTGCCGAAAGGCACTTCGGCGTCCGGGCACGGGCCTTACCCGCGGGGCGCCACCGCTGGGGGACCTGAATGACACGGCCGTGGGGGGACTCGAATTGACAAGTCCTGTTTTTTCAAATACTATGAACAAACCCAAAATCAGAAAATGAACGGACGATTTCTCTCTCTATTGTCTTTTTTCCTGTTGGTGATTGGATTAACCGGGGATGAAAGAATTTACGGGAAGAGGGTGATGGTCTCTGTAGAAAATCTGACAAGGCATGTGGAAGCGATACATTTTGACCGGAATCCGTATGAGGGCTATCCCAGGTTGGAGCAGGCGGCGCAGTATATTCATGGAGAATTTGTTAAGGCGGGGCTAGACGTCAAAGAAGACTCTTTCCAGTGGGAAGGGAGATCTTACAAAAATATTGTGGCAGAAAAGAAAGGGGGAACTTCTCCCGGCAGAATCTTCATCGTGGGGGCCCATTACGATACCGTTCCAGGCACCCCAGGGGCGGACGACAATGCGAGCGCCGTGGCCGTGCTTCTCGAGATCGCGAGAAATATTCAGTCTGTTTCTCTGAAGGGGACGGTAAGATTGATCGCCTTCACCCTCGAAGAATATGGCTTTATCGGCAGTTCCCATTATGTCGAGGGCCTGAAAAATGGGAAAGAGGAAGTTCTCGGGATGATTTCATTGGAAATGGTGGGGTTTACCGGTCCAAGACAGGATTACCCTCCTTATCTTGATCCAAAATATTATCCCAATGTGGGGGATTTCATCGCCATCGTCGGAAACGAGAGGTCACAGAAGTTGTTGGAGAAAGTTTGCCAATCTTTCAAGACCCATGTCCCCGAGCTGCCTTTAGAATTTCTCGTCGCACCCGGTAAGGGAGAAAAAATGGAAGAAGTGAGACTGAGCGACCATGTACCCTTCTGGGATGAGGGGTTCCCAGCGCTTTTGGTGACGGATACTTCTTTTATGAGAAACCCGAATTACCATCTTCCTTCGGACAAGATGGAAACTCT
>Ga0105107_10002247_pt1 | contig 12691 bp, 9 predicted proteins | sample PPLLaktember2015_6_FD_79335 | JGI IMG/M metagenome (GOLD analysis project Ga0105107, IMG submission 79335) | Freshwater sediment microbial communities from Prairie Pothole Lake near Jamestown, North Dakota, USA - PPLs Lake P8 Core (1) Depth... | ecosystem: Environmental > Aquatic > Freshwater >... | reverse complement strand
ACGCCCGGCTCCCTGCGAAGGGTATCCGGGAGCGAGAAGAAGTCGGTGCCCAACGCCTTCTGAAGGATCCGGTCCTGTTCATCCGATGTGAGCCAGAAAGGAACGGTGACAGTTCCATCAAGAACCAGGTCTTTCTGGAGGATCTGCGTGAACGTATTCAGTTCATCCTTGAATCCATACTGCAGATCGATCTTGAGCACCTGGACATCCGCTGCCGGCTCAGGTGCGTCGGAGGATTCGGAGCAGGACCCGAACAGCAGTAGCAACACCGGAGTCAGCAGAAGCAATACCGGAGTCGCCTGAGACACGATCGCATGCGATTTCATCGAGGCAATGCCCTCAATATTTCATGAATCATCTTATCATCAAGGAGGTGTTCCACTACTGTTTTACCGCTTCGAATGTCCCGGTACTGGTGATCCCCACAAAACTGATCCATGCCCATTCACCGGAGTACCGGTTACCGTCGAGTGTGCCGCTCAGCAGGAGATTATTATCCCTGAATTGGGGATTGAGATCTATCCACAATTTGCCGTCGTGGAAGCCGCCCGCAAGCGTACCGTCGCCGGTTTGCGGACCGATGTCGCGGGGATTCCCCACCGGCGCAAAGTGCCACTCCCCCGAAACGGATTCGGAATTGACAAAAGTCAGCTTGAACCAACCGTGTACGACAAGAATGCCTGAAGAATCATAGCTCGCATACTGATACCTGCCTCCTTGCGTCGGATCGGTCGACGGGTCAGGCGCCATTTTGAGTTTCTCCCGCACGGTCTCTTCAAACTTCAGCAAAAGATCGCGGAGCTGAATATTGGTCACTTCTTCCTTGTTTCCCTCGTGCACCAAATACACCCGGACCCAAGAACCCGCCGGGAGAGTGGTTTGTTTGAAATCGCCTGCGATCTCATACTTGCCGGCGAGGGCGTTCGTGAGGGCGCCGAAAGAGGAAGCGTCGATCTCGTCCGCCGCAATCGAAATGAGAATCAGCGTGTCCTTGAACTCCCGGTGCTGTATTACTGCGGTGTATGAACTCGAATTCGCATTCGGGAGCACCGTGAAACCGAGGTCCCCGCCACCCTGTCTTTCTATCACCATCGCATCGTACGATCCGGCGTTTCCCCCGATCGCATCCGTCGAGAGGTCTTTGCACGATGTCCAGGCAAGCATCGCCAGGAATATCCCGGCGTAGTGCCATGCACGTTTCATTGGTGTCTTCTCACTATTGATATGGTCATCTGGACAACACCATCAACATCGTCAGCGTATTGTCTGAGATGCCTCCAGTTTCAGAAACGGATATTCATTCCCACTGACGGATAGAGCGGGAAGAGTGTAAGTTCCCTGAGTTCCGCCGTCCACATGGTCCGTGAATTTGGACTGCCGTTCAGAGTCCAGACGAAGGGATCCAGGAGACCATAGGCATTCAACATTCGGAGCGAGAACTGACACGACACTCCCCAGAGCATGACGCGCTTCATGACGCTGATCTCCAACCGCTGGAAACCGGGCGTCTTGCTCCCGTTGGCATCGAGGGCGAGGGAGCGCTCATAACTGTATGTCGGCCCCTGAGAGGGATCAGCGGTATCTTTGATATTCATAGAGATCGGCGACGCCGCCGTCACAAGAGGAGGTTCCGAGGCAAGGACACACACAGCTCCCACCGTCCAGTCATCACCCGGCGAGTAAGTCGCCCAGAGCTCAAGTTCATGCCTGCGGTCGAACGCCGGAGCAAAAGGCTCACCATTGTTGATTTCCGCAAACGTATCGCGAAGCCAGCTTAACGTATACCGGAGGGAGCCCGTGAACACTCCGAATCGTTTGCGCATTGTGATACTCCCGCCATACGCGTGCTCTGTGCCATAGATCAGCGCCTCACCGAGGCTTGAATGCTTTCCGCTCTGTGCAAGGAGCGTGTACCCGTGATAATCGTGGGTTACGCGATAATATGCCTCCGCGCCAGCGAGATATGCATCGGCACCCCAACCCCGTTCAGCCCCCACGGTGATTTGCAGCGCTGTCGTGGGTTTCACTGAAGAGGTTGTCGGGTACCAGAACACGGTGGGATAGAAGAAAAACACACCGGTGTTGCGATAGGGATGGATGAACTGGTTGATTGCCGTCAACGATCCATACAGCCGCGTGTTCTCGTCCAACGCAGCGATGAGCGAGAACCGCGGATCAACCCCTGAGCGTGTTCCGCCCTCACCCATGAACGACGTGGCGCGGGCCCCCAATTCTGCAGTCAGCCCGTCGGTGATACGCCACTGGTCCTGGAGATACAGGGCCAATTCCCCGAATGTATATCCCCTGAAAGAAACAGGTGCATTCGCAAGAGAGAATTCGCTGATGTGTCCGGTGATCCTGTGGGCATTCAGTTCCACACCTCCACGGATCGTGTGCTCCCGGTCGAGAAAATGCTCGGCATGAGCCCGGAGACTCATATCCTCGATCCGGTAGTTGGACGAATACGAGGTGGACGGTTCAACCGTCCAGGGTGCTGTCAGTTCGTGATCCAGCGAAAGGTCATGGCGGGAATACCCGATGGAGCCATACAGGAACAACGACGACGAGCTGATTCCAAACCAGCGACATTGGAGATTGCTGTTTGACCAGTCAAATACATTGTTCAGGTGTCCTCCTCCACCCTCAACGCTGTTCGCGTATGTATCCCCTCCCAGGTATCCGCTCAGGAAGAGCCGGCTGTTCCCTGCCAGCCGGTAGTTCGCCTTGCCGACGATTTCATAAGACCCCGACCGGCTCGTTGCGGCGTCGGGCCTCAGGAAGGGTACGGCAGGGTCCACATATGCCCTCCGCCCCGAAACAAGGAAAGTCGACCGGTCTCCGATTGGCCCTTCGACTAGCAGGTGTGTACCGAGCGAGCCCATGCCGGCACTGCCGGCTATTCGTTCCTGTGTCCCTTCGCGAATCGAAAGATCCAAAAGGCCTCCGATCCGTCCGCCGTAGAAGGGTGAGAGCCCGCTCGTTTCTGACTCAACGTCGTTCAGAACGTCGGGTTGAAAAGTTGCCAGCACGCCACCGAAGTGCGAAGGATTGTAGATCCTCGCACCATCAAGCAGATACTGCGTCTGATCCGAGGGGACGGAGCGTATGTACGTTCCCCGCACAAGCCCGCCTCCCGGCGTGGACTCGGTCCGATGACCTTCCACGGTGAATTCCTGCATGAAGATCTCCTCCTGCCGGAGGGAGAGATCTACTCGACGCGCGTCCCGGCTGTCGATGCCGAATGTACGGCTGCCCGGTGCATAACCAATTGTGCGAACCGTGAGCACGTACTCTCCCGGCTCAACATCGGGGAGCGAATAGAAGCCGAACGAATTCGTCGGACACCACCGGATAACCTCGCGGGCCGCACCAGCCTCAGCCTTGCACAGAAGAACGGTTGCCCCGGCAATCCATCCCCCCGTAAGGGAATCGGACACTACGCCATTGATAACTGCGGTCACACGATCCGGGGATTCCGGTCGGGGCCTGAGGACAAACTGATTTCCCATTCTGATCCACATCAGGCCGGTCCCGTCCAGCACCTGGTTAAGGGCTTGTACGGCTGTGCAGGAAACACACCTGGAGGTGACTCTCGAATCGCTGACATGACTGTCAAAATAGACGATGGAGATGTCATACCACTGCATCAGGGAGTCCAGCGCATTCCGCAACTCCTCGTTCTCGAGCCTGAACGTCCGCTGCCGCTCCTGCTCCTGTGCAGGACAGGAACCGGAGAGTGCAACAACGCTACCAAGGACGATGCCAAGACTAATACAATATGTAGCTATTGTTCTCATGACGATACGATGTCCCCGAGAGAAGGCAGAGCGTTTTGATGGCGGAATCGACATTGCGGCCGTCCACAACACCGGTGATCGTCTCGGTGTTGAACTTCGGATCCTCGGCCCTCACGGGCACGCCGAACTGATCTGCAATTTCTCGGCATGCAGAGGAGAGGGGTATTTTATTGAACAGGAACTTCCCGTTCATCCACCCGGGGTAGTCCAGCGCGAACGGCAGACGTTGCGGTGCTCCGGGGGCTTCGCCTTGGGCAAACATCGTCAACTGTTCCGCGCTCAGAAACACAGTGCTGTCTTTTCCGTTGTGCGATGAAGTTACGCCAACTCTCCCGTACACAACTGCGACTTCATTTTCGTCATGCCGTGTGCGTACATTGAATTCCGTTCCTAGGACCGAGACCGCGCCGAAATCCGTTTCAACGATGAAAGGCGTGCCTGTTCTTCGGACTTTGAAGAATGCCTCCCCTGTCAACACGGTGCGCCGGCCTTCCCCCGGCTTGAACGGGCGCACAGCCAGCGTGGAAGTGTGGTTGAGAGTGACCTCGGTGCTGTCTGAAAGGACGATCGTGCTGCGCTCTCCGACTCCGGTCTGGTAGAAAGAGGGTGCGGCCCCCGGCGAGGGCCAAAACAGCACAACGCCCACGATAACAGCCAGGGAGCCAAGGGCGATGGCAATTCCAGGCTTGAACCGGTACGTGTAAGCAGCCGGCCGGGGCGCGGAAGTGGCTCGAGACAATTGCTCGATATGTGTACGCAGGAGATTCCATTGACGCGCAGTGTCCGGATCCTGTCCTGCAATTCCGGACCGGTCCCGGGCCAGTGCCTTGCCAATTGTTTCATCAGGCACGGAAGTTGTCTCCCGGCTGTTCATATCAAGCCATTTGAACCAACGGGTTGTTCGGACCATAGCAGGCCTCCTATCAAAGTAACGAACCAGGCGGCCATATCCCCTATAGCCGGTGACCTCCCACAACAAGGATCTGGTTACCTCACAGAAGATTCTCCTCCAACGATGAGCGCATCACCTCAAAATTGCTGCCTTGGCTGGAAGCACTTGCCTGGACGCTCTTGTCTGTCTGGCCTTGACTCCGTTCAATTCCCGTTCTACATTCTGAAGGTACACATGGAACTGCCGGGCAAAGATACCGAGTTGTTGAGGCGGGTGAAGGGATCCGATCCCGACGCCTTCGGCGAGCTGTTCCACAAATATCAGCCAATGGTGTACCGGCAGGTGTTCTTCCGTGTTCGTGATGTGGATATAGCTCACGAGATTGTGCAGGCAACCTTTGTCCGCATCTGGGAGCACCGGTCGACTCTGAAGCCACACCTCCCTTTTCTTGCCCTCACCCTGCGTATCAGCCAGAACCTGGTGCGTGACATGGCGAGACATCAATCCACCCGCGACCGCCTGGCCGGGGAGATTCCCGTTCCGTCTGCCTCGGAAGGAGATGATCCTTTAGCGATACTCCAGCTGCGGATGCTGGAGGAGCAGATTGTAGAGATAGTCAGCAACCGGCTGGGCGAGCGATGCAGGGCTGTATTTCTGCTGAGCAGATATGAGGGAAAATCACATCTGGAGATAGCTGCTTTGTTGGGAATAAGCGTGAAAACGGTGGAGAATCAGATCGCCCATGCCCTGCGAACACTTAAACGGGCGCTCGGGAAATAGTCGCAGCCCGGGTCAAGCGGGAGGCAGTACAGACGGAACGTGAACCAGGACCACAAAACGCGAGCCGCACCGGATTTCCGGTGCGGCTCATGTTCTTCTTCACGCCAGACCAGAATCAACACCTTGATCCCGGCGCATGTTCGGTCTTGTCTTCGGCCTCAGCCTGACGTCCGCTCCGTTATTTTACGAGCACCATGCTCTTTGTTTCCACGAACATGCGGTCGTTGCTTGAGGCCGTCAATCGGTAGTAATAGATCCCGCTGGCAAGGCCTGAACCGGAAAATACTACCCGGTACTCTCCCGCAGGTTTGTTCTCATCAACAAGCAATGACACTTCACGCCCGAGCATGTCATAGACCACGAGCCTCACGCTGCTGGGTGCAGGCAACTGGTAGCTCACGACAGTTGTCGGGTTGAACGGATTCGGGTAGTTCTGCTCTAATCCGAACGTCGCGGGAACTCCCGCGGTCGTGCGGACGTCCACCGGCATCGGAGTTGTCCATTGGACTGATGTCACAGGAACAATTCCGCTCGGCGCGGCGGTCGTATCGGTGACGGTTACCTGCACAGAGGCGGCGTTCTTCGCCACAAAGATATAGCTGACACGGAGCGACCAGGGATTCGTACCCTGCTGGTACCGGTCCATTTTTTGTATGCGGATCGCATCCTGAGTAAGTGCACCCGGGAGTGTCAGCGGACCATATCCGTCCACCAGATAAGTAATATCATGGTTCGTAACCTGCGGGCCGAAGTTCATATCGCCAAAAATCGGCACCTTAGCTGTCCCGGAGAGTGTTTCCGTATAGGAGGTCGTCCATGTTTTCCCCACCGTCATCGGCAACCCGTAAAATATCGCCGATGGTGAATTGAGCCATTGCCCCGATGCAGGAAATGACGCGCCCAGAGCATTTGCTGTTCCGGAACCCACCAGACCGAAGTCCAGCAGATCGGTACCCAGGGCCAGGTGATCGTAGCCAGTCCCCGTCAATAACACATCTCCAAGCCCCTGATAGAAAAAAGCGATCTTGAGCGAAACTTCCATCACATGGGTCGCCGTCGGGAACTGGCCGATATAGGGGGATGTTGCGGGGGCAACGCTTTTCAATAGCATCGGGTCCCCGCTCTGCTGGAGACCGCTGAAGTCCCAAGACGACGCCCCGGGGGCACCGATATCCGCCGACGTTGTGATGCTGTCGTTCCATGTGGTGATTGTCCGACCGATGACAAACCTCTCTTTGACGTCGTTAGTGTCGATCGTAATGCCCTGGGCAAACAAAGCCTGGGCACTTGCGAAAAACAGGCCTGCACAGATAAGGCCTCGTATCGTTCTCTCCATATCTCCTCCTTCAGGAGTCAATGAAACGTTCCCAGCACCGAGTCGATGAAGCACTCCCAACTATACTTGTGTGTACAATATCAGAAATACCGGACAAACCTGTTGTGACCCATGTCACATCTTCGCCTCTAGGACCAGCATATATGTCCGCGGCGGATTCATGTTGCCAATCAGCTCTACGTAATTGTACTGGAAGGCATTGTTGACGCTCGCCGTAGCGGTAAAGGGGGCGTTTCCGACTCTAAAATCGACCCCCAGACGGAAATCCGTCACCACGATCTCCGTCCGCACGTCGCCGTCGGGCACAATGCCGAAATTCCCGAGAATATCGTCCACGCGATCAACACGGCTGATGTAGCGGAAATCCGCAGACGGGTGCAACGGGCCGATATGACTGGACAGTGAGGTGTAGAAGAGGTGGCGCGGCCGGTACTTCAGGATGTCGTGCTGCGTCAGGTCCTCAGGCCAAACATACGTGTAACCGAAATTGTATTGCAAGGCACCCCCGAAGAATCCCAACTTCAGCGATGTTTCAAAACCCTGTATACGTGCTTCGGCGACATTCCGCCACTGGAACTGGAGCGCATTTCCCTGAACATCCGGCACTACCTCAATCAAGTTGTCAAAATCGGAACGGAATCCCGCAATGTCGAAGGTCCCGAATTCCCCCAGCCGCTGTGACAGACCGATCTCGTATGAGCTGCTTCGCTCAGGTTTCAGATCCTCATTAGGACGTGCGATGATGTTGCTGAAACCTGCCATCAAAAACGCCTCGGCAACGGAAGGAACACGGAATCCCCTGCCGAACGAGGTACGCACGGCGGTTCCTTCGAATGGCCTATACGCAAGGGCGATTTTCGGATTCAAAGAACCGCCCCCGGCGGTGACCCCAACGGAAGTGAAGTCGTACCTTCCGCCAACCGTCAGTGATAGCGGTTTGGACAGGAGGATTTCATCCTGCGCGAAAAGGGCAAACCCCCCAATAACCCGCTGACTGATTACATCCCCCCCTATCATGTCGACATTCCCGTCCACACCAAAGGTCAGGGTATGCATGTCGTTGGGGATGAGGGTTGCCTGGGATTCCAGTCTGAGGTCGTCCGCGACAGACTCCGCGCGGCCGACACCTGCGCGGGTTTCAAACCCCCAGTCGTTGTGGAACCACATGGCACGCGTGGTCAGTGCAAACCCTTCGTGTATCACCGTGGTATACTGGCCCGTGGTGAAGAAACGGATGGATTTGATGTTGTCGTCTGCCTGTGCAATGGGCGGGATGAGCGCCGAGTCGAGGTTCCGCCAGTAGAGAAATTGCCCCCCGTACTGATACAGCAACCCGAATGTCATGGTCAGCGCGTCGTTTTGTGCATAATCCTCTTTGACCTTGACGAAGACGTTGTACCTGCGCCGGTAATCGTTCTTGCGGTATCCATCGTCAAACTGCCGCGACGCGAAGAGCCCGAGGCCAAGGTCGCCGACGCGGTAGGTGTGGCTCACCGATTGCCCGTTGACAAACCGCCATTTATCGCTCCACTTCCACTGCTCGTGCGAGGGCTGGTTGTATACTCCGCCGTAGAGCCGGATGTCCGTGCTGGGCGTTTCCGGGATTTCCTTGGTGATGACGTTGATAACACCTCCAAGGGCGTTGGAGCCATAGAGCGCAGAACTCGCGCCCTTTACCACTTCGATCCGGTCCACCTGACCGACGGGAATAGTTTCAAAGTTGAGCTCACCAGTGTCGCCGGTGATGAACGGAATGCCGTCCAGCAGCATCAACACACGGCTTCCTGCACCCCTGCTGTAGCCGCTGGAGCCGCGGATGTTGACCTGAAAGCCTGTCATGTTCACGCCGGGGATGTAGCGCAGCGCATCGTCCAGCACCAGCGCATTGCGCTGACGGATCTCCACGGCATCAAGCACGGAGAGGCTGACGGGGACTTCTTCGAGCGACTGCGCCCTTTTGCTTGCGGTCACGACTACCTGGTCAAACTGTACCGGCGCGCCCGTCAGCGAGAAATTGACAACGGCATCCTGGCCTTCTACCACTTCAATATCCGGACGCAAGCTCCGCTGGTAGCCAACCATCGAGACTGCGAGCGTGTAGCGTCCCGGCGGGAGATCCGAGATCCGGTATTCTCCCTTGAGGTTTGTCGTGGTGCCGCGAACCGATCCCTGGATGAGGACAATGGCACCGATAAGGGATTCGGCCTGGCCTTCGGTGACAGCGGTAACCCGGCCGGTAATGCTGCCACCGGCCGCAAATGCCTGCGCAGCGACGGAGGCAAGCAATGCGAGTGTCAAAGAGATTCGTTTCATCGCCATGGCTTGGGTGGGAGGTTGTTGAAGTCGACGGTAATGTTGACATCTTTCCTTAACCGGTTGGACCGGACAATCACCGCAGCGGGCTCAAAGGTGCCGGGATTGAGGGTGAAGACACCGGCGGGGACCCAATCGGCAAAAAAGTTAGGTCCATAGCGCCAGGCAATCACCACATAGTTGTAGGTCCCTTCCTTCAGAATGGTACCTTCAGTGAGGAACGTGTAGTGCACTGTATCCGCGGTTTTGTTGCCGAGGATTTGCAGTGCACCGGCAACGCCGGTCGTCACGTGGGGATAGATCGCCGCACGCATCTGGAGCAGCGTTTCGAATATGCTGGCGCTGTCCGCCGGATAGTCGTTGAACGCAACCAGACGGAGTTCCAGAACCTGCTCCGGCAGGGGCCAGTTTTTGAAGGTTATCACTCCGCTGAAACCGGTCGGTTCAGATATGGGGCCGAGCCCCTTATCACAGCCCGGGACAACCCCCGCGAGAACCATGAGTAATGCGGGCAAATAACGATGTATTTTCATGGGGACCTCTGAAACTCAGAGATTGCGAGTAGAAAAAGGTTCGAATCAACTTGCTAATGTGCCACCAAGGCTTTAGATTCGTAAGAGGATCTGTCCGGCCAATAGATACACACATTCATGCTGAAAACCAACGTCTCTAATATTATCCTCGGAGGGTCTATGAAACGCATTCTGCTCTTTTGTGCCCTGCTGATCGCTTATTCAGCCTCGGCGCAGTCAATTGGGTTTGGGGTACACGGTAATATGCTCAATTCAGACGTAAATGCAAAGGTGAAAGAACTATTACAGCTCGACCAGACCAATTCCGGAACGCTGCAAGTAGCACTGGACGAAGTGTACGGCCTCGGGTATGGTGGCGGCGTCCATCTGGATTTCAATCTACCAGTCATCACCATCCGCATTTCGGGCGACTACCTCACCGTCTCGCCCGATAAAGACAAATTCTCGACCTTTGTGAGGCAAAGTTTTGGCAACTTGCCGGTCTCCTATGTCGACGGCGGCAAAGTGGACATGATATCGGGGAACGCCAATGCCAAGATCGTTGTGCTCCCGCTACCGGTAGTGAAGCCCTATGTCACGGGTGGCGTGGGCCTCTGCAACGTGAATGCCACCGAAGTGACCCTTTCGATCGGCGGCGCCAACCTGAAGCCGGTCCCAATCCTGAAAACGCAGACCGTCTTCTCGTACAATGCAGGCGTGGGCGTTGACTTTGATTTCAGCGGCACTGCCATCTTCGCCGAGATGAAGTTTAATTGGATAAACGTCGATGAAGGAACAGTCGCGCTGGTGCCTATTGTAACAGCAGGCATTACGTTCTAGCTCCCCTGTAGTCACTCATTGGTGCTTTTAACTCAGCAGCCCGGGTCATGAGACCCGGGCTGCGATGTTTGCGACCGTTTGCGTGAGAAGTCACTCCCCGGATTCGTCTGCCTCAACGGCTCTCTTCGACATCCGTCTACGGACATCGGCATCCAGGTGCTTCTTGCGGATCCTGATGGATTTTGGCGTCACTTCGACAAGCTCATCGTCGCCAATCCACTCGATGGCCTGTTCCAGGGTATGAATATGCGGCGGTTCAAGTCGGACCGCCTCGTCGGACCCGGATGCACGCATATTGGTCAGCTGTTTCGTCTTGCAGACATTGACGGTCATATCATGCTCCCGGGCGTTTTCCCCCACCACCATACCGACGTACACCTTCGTGCCCGGCACGATGAAGAAGACTGATCGCTCCTGGAGCTTCCACATCCCGTAGGCAACCGCCTCCCCGGCTTCCATTGACACCAGCGCGCCTTTCGTCCGGTGTGCAAGGTCTCCCTTATACGGTTCGTACCCGTGAAAATTATGATGGAGGATGCCCGTCCCCTTGCTTTGCGTCATGAACTCGCCGCGGAACCCGATCAATCCCCGCGCGGGCACGATGAATTCGAGGCGGGTGTTTCCGCTGCTGCTCAACATGTTCCTCAGTTCGCCCCGGCGCCGTCCGAGGTTTTCAATCGTGACGCCCACGAATTCATCCGGCACATCGATGATCACGTGTTCCATCGGTTCGCTGAGCACATCGGCAATCCGCTTGTATATCACCTCGGGCCGGGAAACCTGGAATTCGTACCCCTCGCGGCGCATCGTCTCGATCAGAATCGCCAGGTGCAGTTCCCCCCTCCCGCTCACCTTGAAAGTGTCCGGCGAGTCGGTGAGTTCTATGCGCAGACTGACGTTGGAGCGAAGTTCCCTGATCAGCCGCTCGCTCAGATGCCGCGTCGTGACGTACTTTCCATCGAGCCCGGCAAAGGGCGAATTGTTCACAACAAAATTCATGGAGAGTGTCGGTTCTTCGATGGCCACGAACGGAAGCGGCGTAGGGTCCGACTGATCAGCGATGGTCTCACCGATATCCACGTCCTCCATACCCGCTAGGGCAATAATGTCACCGGCACCCGCCTGCTCCACTTCGATGCGCTTCAGCCCCTCGAAGGTGTAGACTTTCGTGACACGTGCGTCTTCAACCACCCCATCGCGATGAATGATCTTCATCGAAGAGCCGAGATGGATCGTGCCTCGATGCACCCTGCCGATTCCCAGGCGCCCGAGATAATCGCTGTAGTCGATTGTGGTGACAAGCATCTGAAAGGGGGAAGCCGTGTCGCCCGGAGGAGCTGGGACGTGCGTGACTATCGCATCCAGCAGGGGCGTCAGGTTGGTGCTCTCTTGGTCCATCTCGTTCTTCGCAATACCTTGCTTGGCGATGCAGTATATGGTCGGGAAGTCAATCTGTTCATCGCTTGCGCCAAGGGAAAGAAAAAGCTCAAACACCTCGTCGAGCACTTCGTGCGCCCGCGCATCCTTCCTGTCGATCTTGTTGATGACCACGATCGCCTTGAGGTGAAGATCGAGTGATTTCTTGAGCACGAACTTCGTTCCCGGCAGCGGACCTTCTGCCGCATCGACAAGCAGGAGGACGCCATCCACCATGGTGAGCGTGCGCTCCACTTCCCCGCCGAAATCAGCGTGTCCGGGAGTGTCGACGATATTGATCTTCACCCCGTTATAATGGACGGACGTATTCTTGGCTAAAATGGTAATGCCCCGCTCCCGTTCCAGATCATTCGAGTCCATGACCCGCGTCACCAGCTGCTGGTTCGACCGGAATGTACCCGTCTGGCGCAACATGTGATCCACGAGAGTCGTCTTTCCGTGGTCGACGTGCGCGATGATCGCAATGTTCCGTACATCATTCCTTTGCTGCATGTGCCTTATTCCTTACCACCGTGCTTGCACAAAAAGAGATAGATAATAAATATGCAAAGAAACGGAGTCGTATACAACCGACCAGGCGCCCGCACTGGCAAGCCGTCTACTTCTTGAAGATCTTGATAACCGATTCCAGAGTCACTTTTTTGACAGTGAGCGCCTGTTCCACCTCGCCGGCATCGAACCACGTACCTCCACAAGAGAAACACCTGTCGACCCGGATGCTCCGGAATTCAATTTCCGTGAGCTCCATGCCGCACTTGGGGCACCGCATATGATGCAGCTGCTT
>Ga0105107_10002246_pt1 | contig 12693 bp, 9 predicted proteins | sample PPLLaktember2015_6_FD_79335 | JGI IMG/M metagenome (GOLD analysis project Ga0105107, IMG submission 79335) | Freshwater sediment microbial communities from Prairie Pothole Lake near Jamestown, North Dakota, USA - PPLs Lake P8 Core (1) Depth... | ecosystem: Environmental > Aquatic > Freshwater >... | reverse complement strand
GTGTCCGAAGTGTAATGAGGCAAATAGGCCAGGTTTTTTTCGATGTTCGAAATGCCAGACGAGCCTACGCCCCCGATTTTTAGCTGAACTAACTCTAGGAGGCATTATACTATGGACCTGGCAAGCTATCTCTTCGCTGTTGCTGATAGTCCAACACTTGGAAGCTATCAATGCTTATACTTTTTTCAGGCTTTTCATGTCATTATCAGGAGTTGTGATATTGTTTGCACTATTTTATGGGCGTTATTGGGCGTGGATCGCTATTCAGATCATTATGGGCCTGAATGTTTTATTTTTCATAATGAGATTTCTATCAGGTGATTTGCACCCTCAAGGAAAACCTATCAGCCCAATTGTTTGTATTATTTATTTTTGTCTAGCCGCTTCGGTATTCTGGTATTTATACTTTAAGAAAGTAAGGCTTTTTTGTTCGGTTGGGCATCGCTAATCACATGTTTTCTTTCCGCAATGAGAATTATCGTCCTCAACATAGTTTCAACTATGCCTGCGGCGATTTTTGACCTCTGCCTCGCTGACGGAAATTTCGCTCGTTCTCGTGACAAAAGCAATTTTTAGAGGCTCCCTTAAGTTTGACAAATGGCAGCCAAGACGCAGAGAGATTGAAACTCGGGAAGAATCCTGGCGCTATTTTTAGCTGTTAAGGATCGCTTCAGCTTCCTTTTGATCTACATCCATCATATACTGAATTCCGCTGACCTCTGCCGCCTCGTGGGTTAGAGTAGCTATGTCATCGCGTGCTATGTGTTTCAGTGCAAACTTTCGACTTCCGGCCATTATTTGTCGCAAGCCCTGGGCAATGCGTTCGTAATATGTGTAAAGGCCCAAAGCGCCGGTTGGTAGTTTTTCGAATTCATCGTCTCCCAGTTTGTTACGAAGTGTGCCTGCGGTCACAAAGATGTCGTCTTTCGAACGGCCGAAACGCTCGATATACACCGGGATCAGGTGGTCGTTAATTGTACGTCCTATTGTTTTGCCTACCATTGCCGCGGCGACAGGCCCACGGGCCATGCCGACCAGTTTGACAAACGGTGCACCCAGAGCAAGTCCTTTGAAGATTTGATCCTCAAAGGTAAACCCGCCGGCTACAGCCAGAGCCGGCAGATATCTGCCCTTGTCGGCAAGTTTTTTGGCATACTGATACAGAAGCGAGTGCAACTCTACAGGCGGGACACCCCACTCGTTCATCATGCGCCAGGGGCTCATGCCGGTGCCACCGCCCGCACCATCGACAGTCAAAAGGTCAATTTTGTACCTGGAAGCAAAGGAAACGGCCCGTGCCAGATCAGCCGGTCGATAGGCGCCTGTTTTGAGAAAAACATATTTGGCGCCGGCAGAACGTAGCTCCTCTACCCGTTTGGCAAATGATTCTTCAGTCACCATTCCTACCCGTGAATGCCGTTCGAAATCCTTAAAAGAGCCATGCTGGAATGCCTTGATGACATCCGGGTTGGTGGGGTTCGGAATGACCATGTAGCCTCGTTCGTAGAGTGTTTGGGCCTTTTTGATATCTGCGATTTTGACTTCACCGCCAATATCCTTCGCACCCTGACCCCACTTGAGTTCGACACATTCCACCCCCAGCTTTTCGATAGCGTATTCCTGTACGCCCAGCCTGGTATCTTCAACGTTTGCCTGTACAATAATTGCGCCGTAACCATCCTGCTGATAATTTTTATAAAGCTTTACTCGGCGTTTCAGATCGGCTGTATCAACTACCCGTCCGCTTTCGATGACAGCTTCCATATCCATACCGCAGACGTTTTCGCCGATAGTCAGACCGGTCCCCGCCAGTGCGGAGCCAATAGCCAGTCCTTCCCAGTTGTTTCTTGCAACATCTGTCGAACCGATGCCGGGGATGATCCACGGATAGTGGAATTTTATCCCATTATCGTGACCCAAAACAACTTCCAGATTGACGGCTGGGAAGATAGCTTTGTCGCTGTCCGGTTCGATGCCATGTGCGCCGACAGCGGTTCCCATTATATTGAAATGGGAATAATCAACGGGATAGGTTTTCTCCGCAGCGGTTGTTATCACCCCATAAGGCTGTGGATAGATGACTTCATGGCCGCGATAAGCGCTCTTGCCGATCTCGCACATACCGATACAGCCGTCCACACAGGTAACACACATACCCGAGGCCGGCACAACCGAACCTTCAGTCCTGTTTTTGGTAAGAGTCGCAGCCGATGCGTTTACTTTGGAAAGTGTAACTGACATTGTATTTTGCTCCTTATACGTTATTTATACTTGACGGCATCGTCATATTTGTTTGTTGTTTTGTATTTCGCAGGCGACACATGGATCCATATAGCACATCATATCATCGAATTGCTCTTTTTCGAGACAAGGCGGAGACAGATTCATACAGCCGCCGCAAATCGCTTTTTCCGGTTCGTTGTATGTACAGCGGAGTTGGCAGGCCGGGCAAATATACATGCAACCACCACACAGTCGGCATACATCGGACTTTACGTCGAATGGTGTTCCAATACTTCTTTTTTCGCCCCGGTTGCGGAACCCGATGGCCTTGGCCATCATTTGTTCTTCGCACATTCGCACGCACAGACCACAAAGAATGCAGTCTTCATGTTCCTGTTTGAAACGCTGGTGCGTTACCCCGTGTTTGGAAGCGAGGTCTTGAATCGTTTTGGACTGAGGACAGGAAGCCAACAGTAGCTCCAAAATCATTTTACGCGCCCGAATAACACGTTCCGATGCTGTACGTACGTTCAGCCCTTCCTCAGCCGGGTAAGTACATGAAGAAACCAGCTTTGCTTTTGGTCCTTCTCCTATTTCCACTACGCATAGCCGACAGGCGCCGTAAGGCGATAGCCCGTCTATATGACACAGGGTCGGGATCGGAAACCCAAGAAACCTAGCCGCTTCCAACAAAGTGGCGCCCTTCTCCACCGAAACATCCAAGCCGTTTATTTTTAATGTAATCATACCGATTCCCCTTCTACAGTGACACATTGGGCTTCATCGTTGTGGCATTGAGTGAATTCCAGGTCACATCTCAGGCACCTTTTGGCTTCACGTGTTGCCTGCTCAACTGATATTGCCAACTCCACTTCGGCAAAGTTATTTTTTCTTGCTTCTACCGGAAGAGTTGGAGGTTTTACCCTCATCGCTTCGGCAAGTTCTTCGTCATCGACTACAGCAGGTTCCAGGAAAACTTGTGGAATATTTATTTTCGGCGATTCCCTCAGTTCCCTGCCATTAAGGTAACGATCAATAACCGCTGCCGCCTTTTTGCCGGCTGCAATGGCGTCCGTAACGGTATTGGGACCGGTAGTCAAATCACCGCCTGCGAACACCCCCGGTCGATTGGTTTGAAAGGTTTCTGTATCAACCTGTAATTTTCCACCCTTATCAACCTGTAATCCCATGGAAGCGAGACAATCACTGTCCGGTCGTTCACCAATTGCCACGATCAGGGTATCAAGCGGTATTTTAAACTCAGTACCCGGCACAGGAATCGGCCGGTGTCGGCCGCTCGAATCTATATCCCCCAGTTTGTTCCTTATGCATTCGATATCAACCAGGCGCCCAGCCTTGTAATGTATCTCAATTGGCGAGACCAGAGTTTCCAGTTTTACACCTTCTTCAACAGCGGTTTCGATTTCTTTTTCTCTGGCGTATATTTTTACCGGTGAAACGAGTGTATGGATGTTTACGCCTTCTGCCAAAGCCGCTTCCACTTCTTCTTCAAAGGCGGGCATTTCATGACGAGTGCGGCGATAGAGAAGAGTCACGGCCTCAACTTCTTTTTGCCGTAGTGCCACCCTGGCGGCATCCACAGCGGAGTTGCCGCCTCCAACGACAACCACACGTTTTTTAGCCAGTTCCTCACCTCTTAAATTGTATGCCTTAAGGAATTCCATCGAGGGATAGACCTCCTTTATATCTTCCCCATCGAGACCCAACCGCCAGCTTTTATTTGCGCCCATTGCCAGGAAAATCGCCTTGAAGTTATCATTAAGGAGTTCGTCGATGGTTGTGTCACGGCCAAGCAAGGTTTGGCATCTAATGGTAATGTTTTCATTGAGCAGCGATTTTATCTCCTTCCTCACCACTTCCCGAGGCAGGCGATAAGACGGAATACAACTGATAAGCATTCCTCCAAGCTCTTTTTCCGCTTCGATAAGCGTCACTTTATAGCCAATCAGGGAAAGATAGTGGGCAGTTGCCAGACCCGCAGGACCTGCGCCTACAACCGCTACCTTGTTGGTGTTTTTGCCTGCTCCTGGAACTTTTACAGGAACATAAGTTGCTGGATCAACACGATCGGTGATAAATCTCTTTAAGGTCCGGATAGCGACAGCCTCACCCCCGCTTACCTCAAGGTTACAGCGGTGTTCGCACTTGCGATCACAAACCCTCGCACAGACTGACGGAAATGGGTTTGCCTCTCTGATAACCTGATAGGCTTCTTCGTACCTTCCCTTTTCAATCAGGCTGACATAACGCCATGGTTCGGTATCTAACGGGCAGGCGGATTGGCATGGGGCGCCAACCAAACCTTTACAAACGAAAGCGTCACATTTCTTATCAACCACATGCCTCTCATACTCGTCACGAAAATATCGCAGGGTGCTTAGGACCGGATTAGATGCTGTCTGACCCAAGCCACACATCGTAGTGTCTTTTACAACGTGTGCTAATTCTTCAAGAAGGTCCAGATGCTCCAACGTCCCTTTTCCATTCGAGATGTCATCGAGAATCTCATACATTCTCTGCGTACCCTTACGGCAGGAAAAACACTTACCACACGATTCGGCCTTGAGGAAATTCATGAAATATTTGGCAATATCAACCATGCAGGTGTTCTCGTCCATGACAATCATGCCGCCGGAGCCCATGATCGAACCTGCCTTTGTTAGGCTGTCGTAGTCAATGGGCAGATCAAACATATCGGCAGGAATACATCCTCCCGATGGCCCTCCGGTCTGAACGGCCTTTATCATAGCCTTTCCCGGCGAGCCTCCGCCGATGCCGTATATGATTTCCTTGATGGTGATACCCATCGGGACTTCGACCAGGCCGGTATTTTTTATCTTGCCGACCAGGCTGAATATCTTTGTACCGGAGTTGTTTTTGGTGCCTGTCTTGGTGAATTCGTCGGCGCCCTTTTCGATGATGATGGGGATATTTGCCCAGGTTTCGACATTATTGATAACTGTGGGCTTCCCGTTGACTCCTTTTTGGATTGGGTATGGCGGCCGCTGACGCGGCTCACCCATTTTCCCTTCAATCGAGCGGATCAACGCCGTCTCCTCACCACAAACAAATGCGCCGGCACCCCTTACCAGCTTGATATCGAAGGAGAAACCGGTTCCAAGAATATTCTCACCTAAAAACCCGTATTTATGTGCCTGCTCCAACGCGATAGTGAAATGCTTAATCGCAATTGGGTATTCGTTACGGACATAAACAATACCTTCAGTCGCACCGGTTCCGTATGCTCCTATGATCATACCCTCGATGATAATGTGTGGGTTGCCTTCTAATACACTTCGATCCATGTAAGCGCCCGGGTCGCCCTCGTCTGCGTTACATATAAGAAACTTGCCATTTCCATTTGGCTGCTTGGCGAGTAACTCCCATTTCAAACCAGTAGGAAAACCACCACCTCCACGGCCGCGTAGTCCGGAATTTTTGATCTCATCGACAACCCACCGCGGATCGTTTTTTTCTAAAATCCCGGCTGTTGACGAGTAGCCTCCATTTTCGATGTAATCCTCAATGCACACCGGATCGATCTTTTCGCTGTGGGCAAGAATAGTTCGAACCTGATTCTTGAAAAATGGCAAATCCTCCTGGCAGCGAACCTGTTTGCCCGTTTGTGGATCAGAGAAAAGCAAATCATTGAGTACCTCCCTTTTAGCCGCGGCCTCGACTATTCGGGGCATTTCCTCAGGTGAAACTTTTGGATAAAAGGTCCTGTCAGGCTCGATCAGCACAGAAGGTTCCATTTGACAGAACCCATGGCATCCTGTGACACGCAGGTGAACTTTCTCGGTAAGGTCCTTGTTCAAAATCTCCTGTTTCGTTATGCGAATAAGATCGTCAGCGCCACTGGCTCGCCCACAAGTACCAGCGGGAATGACAATGGTTGGAATATTTGAATCCTGTTGGCCGAAAAGTCGGCCCTGAAAAACCTTGAATTGTTCAATCGAATTCAGCTTCACCATGAACTGCCTGCTCCAATATGTGTTTTACCTTTGACGTTTTCACATTTGAGAAATATTGGCCATCTACAACAACAATCGGACCGAGTGCGCAGGCGCCGAGACAGTTGACCGTCTCCAAAGTGAATTCCCGGTCTGCGGATGTCTCACCGGCCTGTATGCCCAGTTGTCGCTCGAACTCTTCGGCAATCCTTGGTGCACCGCGAACATGACAGGCTGTGCCAAGACACACAGAAATAAGATGTTTTCCTCGTGGTTTCAGGCTGAACGAACTGTAGAACGTGGCAACCCCATATATATCGACCAGTGAACGGCCCATTTTTTCGCCTACAATTCTGAGCGACTTTTCAGGAAGATAACCATATCGAATCTGAATCTCTTCGAGAATGGCGATCAGACCACCCATACTGCTGTCGTGCGCAGCTAAAATTGTCAGGATATCTTTTGGTTCTATTTCTTCCTGCAGATTGAAATCTTCTTTGTTTGAAGTGATGGCCTCTTGTGTCATTCTATCGGTACTCCTCACAATGCCAGATACCCCCTTCGCATTTTGGAAAAACGCAGGTTTCACGATTTTCGCAATTGCAACACAATCCTTTGTATTTGTCAGAGTCTGTCATTTTGGTAGCGGCGGACGCGGGTACCGGCTTTTTTTTAGGTTTCACTGGGACATAGGTGTCAAATTCTTCACAATAAAATACAGGCTTCTCAGGAGTGCTGTGGTTACCACAAGCCGGACCATAATTGCATGTTGAACAAAGATCGCGATATTCTGAACACATGACAATCTTCTCCTTTTACCTTATTGCAAGATTACTACCATCATTCTTATGATGTGGAAATCCCTGCAGCAATTTGTATGCCAATACTATGGTACAGATGGCGCATATCTCACGAGGATCGAACCTAAGCCGGAAATAATCATTAAAAAACGCGATTACATTACCGATTTGCGACAGAAGTGCGGTGGTATAAACGAATATGGCTTTGGGGATATTTGAATCAGTGGTACAAAGCTCCCCGTTTGGGGCTGGTAATTCATATTGAATCGGGTTCCGGTGAGCCAAGTGAAGTGTCGATTTTACTGAGTTTTTCTCGCAATGTTTTGCGATCGATACCGAGTATTCGGGCCGCCTTTGTCTTGTTTCCATCAAGACTTGCCAGAACATTCCGTATATACTCGGCTTCCACCTGAGCAAGTGTGCGAGTCAGGTCTGGCTCTCGCAAAGCCGAAAAACGCATCAAGGACGGCAGGTCGGGCACTTTTATACAGTCGCACTCGGTCATAACAACAAGCCGATGGATGACGTTTTCCAGTTCTCGTACATTACCGGGCCAATGATAATCAGTTAATACTTTTAACGCATTATCCGAAAAACGAGGCGTTGTTTTGTTCTGTTCTTCTGAAAACTTTCTGGCGAAGTGATGGACCAGGAGCACGATATCATCACCTCGTTGGCGCAATGGCGGAAGCTCAATCGAGATTACGTTAAGGCGGAAATAAAGGTCTTCACGGAAAAGACCATTCTTGACTAAACCTGGCAGATTTTTGTTGGTCGATGCCAATATTCTCACATCCACTTTTCTTGGACGGTTTGAACCTACCATATACACATCCCTATCTTGAAGTACACGCAACAGTTTGACCTGCATGTTCAGAGAAGTTTCGCTGATTTCATCAAGAAAAATGGTGCCGCCGTCGGCAGTTTGGAAAAAACCCGCCCGGCTCTCAATTGCACCTGTAAAGGCGCCTTTTACATAGCCAAATAATTCGCTTTCAAGAAGTCCTTCAGGTATTCCCCCACAGTTTATCGGGACAAAAGACGCAGAGGATCGCCTACTACTGTAATGAATTGCCCTGGCGAGGAGTTCCTTGCCTGTACCACTCTCCCCCGATATAAGTACTGTCGCAGAAGTTGATGCCGCCTTGCTTATTGCCTTAAAAACCTTAAGCATTGGTTCGGATTCTCCAAGGAAGCCGTAAGGCGTGTGCGGAGTTTGGAGCATAGCCGTATGATTGATTTGACGAGTACGCAATTTTTCAAGTGCACGGTCCACGGCTGAAAAAAGCTCCTCATCGGTAAACGGTTTTGCCAGATATTCTTCAACACCTGTTTTAACCGCTTCGACCGCCCCCTGAACCGAAGGATACCCTGTGATCATTATTACTTCGGTGTCCTTGAGATTTTCCCGGACATGGCGTACCAGATCGAGGCCGCTGACCCTTGGCATCTTAAGGTCTGTTATGACCAGGTCGATAGGTGTAGTTTTGGTAATATCGATCGCTTCGGCCACGGCAAAAGCCGTATAAACCGTATAACCCTGGGATGTGAGATTCCGCTGTAGCACCTCGACCGTATTTGGCACGTCATCCACAACCAGGATCGATTTTTTTTTATTCGTTGCTGCCATTGAGATGGTTTTTTCTGTCTTCTTTTGCCTCGGAAATGGGCAGTTGAATTTCAAATCGGCTACCCTTTCCGGGACTACTTTCAACGTTAATCATTCCTCCATGAGAATTTATAATGCCATGAACCACGGAAAGGCCCAGGCCCGTGCCTTCGTTGACATCCTTGGTGGTAAAGAAAGGAACAAATATTTGTTTAAGCACACCCTCGTCCATTCCTAACCCGCTATCTTCTATAACAAGCACAATATGATTGTCGCGGGCACGGGTAGTAATCGTGAGTGTGCCTCCGGTCGGCATTGCCTGAATAGAATTGACCACAAGGTTCACCAAGACCTGGTTCAATTGTGATGGGTCGGCTATGATCTCAGGAAGCTCATCAGACAAATGCCGTATAATGCTAACGCCATTTTTACTGCATCGGGACTCAAGGAAGTACAACCCTTCTTCAACTATGCTATTGAGATTGACCTGTTTTTTCTGAGGCGGTGTTTGCCGGGCAAATAACATTAGTTTTTTTATGATTTCTCGCGCATGAAGAGATGTGGTCACAATTCTCTCAAGGTCTTGAGCAGCCTGTTTCGGAAGACGCGGCTCTTTTTGAGCAAGCTGGGCAAACGCAAGAATATTGCCTAACGGCTCATTTAATTCGTGTGAAACCCCTGCGGCTAGTTGCCCGATTGTCGCAAGACGGTCGGCATGGCGAAGTTGATCCTGCAAACGCAATCTGTCATCATCACTCTGACGTCGTTCGACAATGAAACTGACCTGACGTGCGACGGCATTGATCAGGCTTCGCTCTTCTTTCAGAAACGGTCCCTCATCAAGTTCGGGTTTTTCCTCAGTATATATCACATCAATGCCGCCTCGGTGTTTATTCTTCACCACAATATCGGATGATAGCTTATGTGTCCATTCTTTAAAGTTTGCTGTCATATATAATTGGCCGTCAAGGACAATACGTCCAGCCGTAATTTCAGGATACTGCCAGGCAGAAGGTAACAGCTCCACAGTTCCTTTAAGAATTTCTTCAAGCGTTATGCCTGGACTTTCCGCTAATTGCGCCAGATTATAAAGGCAGGTTAATTCTTTTACCCGCTCACGCAGGGCCACATGTGCACTCTGGCTCACTAATGCCAAACCGAGTGTTTGAGCAATGTCTTCATAAGGTTTTATTTCATCCGCCCTGAAATAATTCTCCTTCTTATTGTTCAGTTGTAAAAAACCAATAGTTTCATCCGCAACGATAATCGGCATGTTAATCCGGCTGAGCTTTTCGATACCATTATTATTCTGACCACCGGCAGCAAAAAGGTTTTCTTCTTTGTTATCACAGTAAACAACCTCATCGGTTAATAGTTCTGTGGGATGGTGCCCCGCTTCACATCGGAACCATTTATCTTCCTTCTTAACTCGCAGTTCAACCGTATAGCACTTGGAAAACTCCAGCAGCCTGTGTGTGATCCTGCGCAGAAAGTCAACACGTGGAACACTGCTGTTTGCGTAGCGGTGGATCCATTGCGACAACCCGCGAAAATCCTTGGCAGAGTTCTCAGCATCTGGCTCTCCAGTACATTGTTCTTTCTCGTTCACAACGACCTTTAACCTTCTCTAAACAGCAGATTCCTCTTAACCATTTCAGTATTATCTCAAACGCTGCAATCAAAACCTTATTTTACATATCTTAGTCTGAAACGCAACATTTTTTTGTCAGGCTGGGTATGGTGGTACAGGGGGAATGACGGTTTGGTTTTGTCAGAAACTTTTGAAAATGCCGTAAGAAGTGGGCGGCATTTTTAGTCGATAGCGGCCGGGGCAGTGGGAAAGTTCTACGCCTACTGTCGTTATAAGGGGTTCCTCGGCAGGTTTTTTGAGTTTGGGATGGTGGGTTTCGGTGTGTGCTGTGTCAAATTTAACGTTAACCGTTTTGCCGGTCGGGTTGACGGCTATCAGGAATTTTTCCCGGGCCAGAGTACGCAGATAGACAAAAGGATATTTTCTGGCTTTAGCGTAAATGGGGATAAACCGGCCATCTGCGCCGAGGGCAGGGTGCTCCCGGCGCAAGGCGATAAGGGTGCGGACTTTGTTCAGCAGTGAATTACGATTTGACTGCTGAGCCAGGACGGTGGGGCGGTTATGGGCCGGGTCAATGGGCAGGTAAAGCCGGCCGTTGGGGGCGGTGGAAAATCCGGCGCTGCGGGCTGAAGACCATTGCATAGGCGTGCGACTGCCGGTGCGTGTGTAAGCGCCTTCTTTGGAAGGCAGGTTCCTGAGATATTTCATGCCGATCTCGTCGCCGTAATAAATGAACGGTACGCCGGGGGTGGTGAGGATAAAGGCGAATACCAGTTCGATTTCTTTGAGCGTGCGGCCGAGACTTATACGCGGCAGGTCGTGGTTCCCGGTGGGAATGGAGATATAACCAAGGTGTTTGGTTTGCTGGTAGTGGTCAAGATAGTTGTCGAGAAAGGTCATGATGTCGCCGCCGGGCCTAGCAAAAATACTGGTGCCATTGGTGCGAGGGTCAACACTGCGGCCGGTTTCTTTGCGGAACAGGGAGATATATGTTGGGTGGTCCAGGAAATCCACGTGAAAGCCAGCCTTGATGGCCTGGGCGGGATTGAACCATTCAGCAATGAGGGTGGCTTCGGGATAGTCACGATCGAGAATGCTGCGGACCTGGGACCATAGCCGTGTGGTTTGGCGGCAGTCTTTGTCGTTTTTGACCAGCGAGTAGGCCATGTCCACACGAAAGCCGGCGGCCCCCATGTCGAGCCAATAACGCATGATTTTAATCATTTCTTTTCGGACTGCCTGGCAGTCGGGATGATCGACGGGTTTTTGCCAGGGTTTGTCAGAGTCGCAGTGGGCAAAGCCGTAATTGAGCGATGGCTGAGACCAGAAGAAATTGGCTGCATAATTACCATTGCGCCGGGCGTAACCTCTGACGGTGTTCAGTTCGGCACCTGCGCTGCGGGTCCAGTCGTCGGTCCAGATGTAGTAGTTGCTGTACTTGTTCTTTTTTGTTTTGCAGGATTGCTTGAACCAAGGATGCTCGATGGAAGTATGCCCCGGTACCAGATCGAGGCAAACTTTTATACCTCGCTTATCCGCCGCCTCGAAAAGGCGTTTGAGATCGGCGTTAGTGCCGTAACGTTTGGCGACCTTGTAGTAATCGGATATGTCGTAGCCGCCGTCACGAAACGGCGATTCGAAGCAGGGATTGAGCCATATCGCGTTGCAGCCGAGCGATTGAACATAATCGAGTTTTTCGATGATACCGTTAATATCACCGATTCCATCGCCGTTACTATCGTAAAAGCTCGGCGGATAAATCTGATAAAAAACCGCCGACGAGAGCCATCTGGGAGATTTTCGCTTCATACAAAACCCGATGCGCGGGGCAAAGCCTCGCTCTACAATATTATTACACCTGTCGATGCATGTTGGCTTGTCGTATTATGAAAACATCTAAGGTAGTTGCTACAGTTCTGGTAGTTCGCGGATCCAGATGTTGCGGTAGCGGACGGTGTCACCGTGGTCCTGAAGCATAATTGGTAGTTTGTCAGCGTGCGGGGTATATGAGCCTGATTTTTCAAATTGGGTTGAGCCGTTGAAGGTTTTGCTGTCCTGGACGAGGACGCCGTTGTGCAGAACGGTGACACGGGCCAGGCGGATGACGTTGCCGTCCTCGTCAAAAAGAGGGCGACGGAAAATGATGTCGAAACTTTGCCACTGGCCGGGTTGGCGGCAGGTGTTTACCATCGGAGGATACTGGCCGTACATTGCTCCGGTTGATCCGAACGGGTAGGTTTTGTTTTGGTAGGAATCGAGCACCTGTATTTCATACAGGCCCATAACATATACACCACTGTTGCCGCGTTCCTGACCGGACTTGATGTTGCCATCTTTGTCTTTGATATCGGTTGGGCTGGCCCACTCAATGTGCAGTTGGCAGTCGCCAAACGCCTGTTTGGTGTGAATGGAGCCGGTATGGTTGAGTTCAAGATAACCATTTTCCACTTTGCATCTGGCGGTCTTGCCGTCGTCGCCGAGCCATGGTGAGATGTC
>Ga0105107_10002245_pt1 | contig 12693 bp, 10 predicted proteins | sample PPLLaktember2015_6_FD_79335 | JGI IMG/M metagenome (GOLD analysis project Ga0105107, IMG submission 79335) | Freshwater sediment microbial communities from Prairie Pothole Lake near Jamestown, North Dakota, USA - PPLs Lake P8 Core (1) Depth... | ecosystem: Environmental > Aquatic > Freshwater >... | reverse complement strand
GCCGCCGACGTGCTCGAGGCGATGGTGAACGACCGCGAGTGCTTCCGCGTGCTCACGCTCTCCGGCGCGATGACGATCGCCAAGCAGGGCCTCGTGATCTGCGAGATGATCGACCGCGGCTGGATCCAGGCCGTGATCGCGACCGGCGCGCTGGTGACCCACGGCTTCGTCGAGGGCGCCGGCATGCTGCACTTCAAGCACCGCGAGTCGATGGACGACGAGGAGCTCTTTGCCAAGGGCTACAACCGCGTGTACGACACCCTCGAGCTCGAGCAGAACCTCGACGAGACCGAGAAGATCGTGAGCGCGGTGCTCGAAGGGATGCCCGAGGGCATCACCCTGTCGAGCCGCGTGATCACCGAGGCGCTCGGCCGCTACCTCGACGCCCACAGCGACGGGCGCGCGGTGCTGAAGAGCGCCGTCCGCCACGACGTACCGGTGTTCATCCCTGCCTTCACGGATTGCGAACTCGGCCTCGACGTGGCGGTCTACAACCGGCGCCGGGAGATGCAGGGCCGCCCGCGCCGGCCCTTCGACCCGTTCCTCGACCTCGAGGCCTACACCGAGCGCATCCGGCGGGCGGAGCGGATCGGGATCTTCACGATCGGCGGCGGCGTGCCGCGCAACTGGGCGCAGCAGGTGGGGCCGTACCTGGAGATTTCCGAGAAGCGGCTCGGCGTGGAGGAGCCGGTGCGGCGCTTCCAGTACGGCGTGCGGATCTGCCCCGAGCCGGTGCACTGGGGAGGGCTGTCGGGCTGCACCTACTCGGAGGGCGTCTCCTGGGGCAAGTTCGTGCCCGAGGCCGAGGGCGGCCGCTTCGCGGAAGTGCTGGCCGACGCCACGATCGCCTGGCCGCTGGTGGTGCGGGCCGTGATGGAAAGGATCGACCGGCGCTAGGGCCGGCGAGAGGAGGCGCGCGGGGATGCCGCGTCGCGAGATCCCGTCCACCGAGGCGCCGCTCGAACAGGGCGCGGATCTCGATCGCGCGTCGAGCGCGGAGATCGTGGCCGCGCTGCACGCCGAGGACCGGCGGGCGTTCGAAGCGGTGGCGGCCGTGCTCGACGACGTGGCGCGCGCTGCCGACGCGCTCGAGGCGGTGCTGCGCGCGGGCGGGCGCTGGTTCTACGTCGGCGCCGGCACCAGCGGGCGGCTGGCGTGCGCGGACGCGGCCGAGCTGCCGCCCACCTTCGGGCTCGAGCCGGAGCGCGTGGTGGGCGTGATCGCCGGCGGGCCGGCCGCGCTGGCCTGCGCCCAGGAAGGCGCCGAGGACGACGCCGACGCCGCGCGCCGCGCGCTGGCCGGGCACCGGCTCTCGGCCCGCGACGCCGTGGTGGCGGTGTCGGCGAGCGGCGCGACGCCGTTCGCGCTGGCGGCGCTCGACGCCGCGCGCGCGGCCGGAGCGCGCCGGCTCGCGATCACCTGCGATCCGGGCTCGCCGCTGGCGGCGGCGGCGGAGATCGCGATCGCGCCCGACACCGGGCCCGAAGTGATCGCCGGCTCGACGCGCATGAAGGCGGGGCTCGCCCAGAAGATGGTGCTGCACCAGCTCTCGACGGCGGTGATGGTGCGGCTCGGGCGCGTGGAGCGGAACCGCATGACCTGGCTGCGGCCGGGCTCGCGCAAGCTCTGGCAGCGCGCGGTGCGGCTGGTGGCGGAGCTGGGCGGCGTGGACGAGGCGCGCGCGCGGGCGCTGCTGGAGCGGGCCGGTGGGAGCGTCGCCGAGGCGCTGGAGTCGCTGCGCGCGCGGGCGGGGGGGGCGGGGCGTCAGCCCTCGTCGTCGTCGCCGCCGAGCGGGAAGGGGCCTTCGTAGCCGCGCGTGCGGCGCTGGAGCAGGTAGCCCCCGCAGTTGATGCTGATCACCGGCTCGCCGCTCGCGGCGCCGGTCGCCCAGCCCTGGAGCGCGGCCATCACGCCGCCGTGGCTCACCACCAGCACCTCGGCGCCGAGGTGGCGCTCCGCGATCGCGTCGAGCGCGGGGCCGACGCGCGCGAACACCTCCTCGAGCGTCTCGCCGCCCGGGGGGCGGAAGCGCCAGCGGTCCTCGCGGCGCTCGCCGCGCAGCGCGTCGTAGGGCTGGCCGCGCAGCGAGCCGAAGTCCTGCTCGCGCAGCTCGTCGACCGCGATCGGGTCGAGCCCGAGCACGCCCCCGATCAACCGCGCCGTCTCGAGGGCGCGCACGAACGGGCTCGCGTAGAGCGCCACCGGGTCGAAGCGCGCCTGGATGCGCCGCGCGCGCGCCAGCGCCTCCTCGCGCCCGCGCCGCGACAGCGGCTCGTGGGGCCCGTGCGTGAAGCGCCGCTCCGCGTTCGCGACGCTCTCCCCGTGCCGGATCAGGATCAACCGCGCCATGCTCCGAAGCTAGCGCCTCCGTTTGGGGACGGTCCTGCGTTGCGTGCGTTCAGGGACACACGTGCTGCAAGAGCAGATGTCTGTCCCCAAACGGCGGAAACGCAGGACCGTCCCCAAGCTAGCGTCCCCAAGCTAGGCGGGGGGGAGCCAGAGGGTGAACTCGGCGCCGCCGGCGGGGCGGTTGGCGGCTTCGAGGCGGCCGTCGTTGCGGCGGGCGAGGTCGTAGCTGAGCGAGAGGCCGAGGCCGGTGCCGATGCCCGGCGGCTTGGTCGTGAAGAACGGGTCGAAGACGCGCGGCAGCACCTCGGGCGTCAGCCCGCAGCCGCGGTCGCGCACGCGCAGGGCCACGCCCTCCCCCTCCCGCGCCACCTCGATCTCGACGTCCGGCACGCCCGCGCTGGCCTGCACCGCGTTCACGAGCAGGTTCAGCGCGATCTGCACCAGCTCGCCCTCGACGGCGCGCACCGGCGGCACCGCCGCGAGCCGGCAGCGGATCGAGTTCTCGGGGAGCCCGACGGCGGCCATCGCCGCCGCCGCCTCCGCCACCCGCGCCAGGTCCACGAGCGCAGGCCGCGCCTGGCTCTCGGGCTCGCTGCGCGCGAAGCTGCGCAGCCGCGCCACGAGCTGCACGATCCGGTCCACGCCCTCCTGCGTGTCCGCCACCAGCTCGGCCGCCTCCGATACGAGCGCGCGCGCCGGCATCGGCAGGCGATCGCCCACGCCCGGCGCCGACAGCTCGCAGGCCAGCTTCTCGAGCTGCGACAGGTTGGCGCGGATGAACGCCAGCGGGTTGTTCACCTCGTGGGCGATGCCCGCCGTCAGGAAGCCCAGCGCCTCGAGCCGCGCCGCCAGCGCGAGGCGCCGCTCGGCGTGCTGCGCCTCGGTGCGATCGGCGAGGAACGCGGCGCTGCCCACCACCGCCACCGCACTGCGCAGCGGGAAACGGCGCACCTCGATCGCGGCGTCGCTGCGCGCGCACACCGCCTCGACCAGGTCGTCGATGCGGCGGCCCATCAGATCGCTGGTCCCGGTGAGCCGGCGCGCCGCCCAGTTCGCGTCCACCACGCTGCCCTCGAGGTCGGCCACCAGGATCCCCACCTCGACCTGCTCGAGCAGCTCGCTGCGCGCCAGCGGCAGGTACAGCAGCAGCCCGGAGTCGACGACCGCCATCCGGATCATCAGCGCGCCGAACCCGAGCAGCACGGGTGTCGGGTCCGAGATGGTGACCCCGAGAGCGCCCGCGCCCAGGTACAGCGCGTTGCCCACCAGCGGCGTGAGCGTGCCCGCCGTCAGCACCGCCAGGCGCCCGAGCCCCGCCCGGTGCAGGCGCGCCGCCGCCCGCGCGAAGTAGACCCAGCCCGTCACGATCAGCGCCCAGGAGTACCCGAGCATCGCCCAGAACAGGGGGCCTCGACGGGGCGGGGCGTAGCTCGGGTCCACGAACAGGCCGCCGTCGTCCCAGAAGAGGCAGGAGTAGAAGAACGCCAGAGGCGCGGCGGAGGCGACCAGCACCCAGCTCGCGTGCCGCCACCAGCGCGGCCGGGCGGCCTGCGCGGCGACGGCGAGCCAAGCCACCGGCAGCAGGCAGATCCCGAGGTAATTGACCCGGATCGCGAAGCGGACCTCGGCCATCGTGCCGGCCCGCGACAGCAGCAGGTCGCCGGTGGCGAACAGCCCGCAGGCCACGGCCAGGAGCACGACCGAGAGCGCGCGCCGCCGCCAGCCGGTGGCCGTGAGCAGGTCCAGCGCCAGCCAGCCGCAGATCGCCACGGTCGCGACGAGGCCGAGGTCGTACAGCATCTCCTCGCTGCATCGGCCGGGCCTGCCCCCCCGTTGAGCTGCGCCCGGCGCCGATTCCGGCGCTAGAGTCGGCGCGTGCCTGCCCCCCAGATGCGCGCCGCCGCGGTCCGCGGCCGCGGCCACATCGAGGTCGCGCACCGCCCCGTCCCCGAGCCCGGCCCCGGCGAGGTGCGCGTTCGCGTGGAGGCCTGCGGGATCTGCGGCAGCGACCTGCACCTCTACGAGCAGGGCTTCTTCCCGCCCGACGCCACCCCCGGCCACGAGCCCGCCGGCCGGATCGATGCGATCGGGCCCGGCGCCGCCAGCCCCGCCCTCGGCACGCGGGTGGCGATCGAGCCGATCCGCGGCTGCGGCGCCTGCGCCACCTGCCGCTCGGGCCGCTACGCGATCTGCCGCGACTCGAAGCTCGCCGGCGTCCACGTGCCCGGCGGCCTGGCCGAGTACCTGGTGATCCCCGCCGCCAACGTGTACCCGGTGCCTCCCGACCTCGACCCGCGCATCGCGGCGCTGGCGGAGCCGATGGCGGTGGTGGTGCACGCGCTGCACCGCGTCGCGTTCCAGTCGGGCCAGCGCGTGCTGGTGCTCGGCGCCGGCTCGGTGGGCCTGCTGGCGGCCGCCGCCGCGCGCCGGCTCGGCGCGCGCGACGTGTGGGTGAGCGCGCGCCACCCGCACCAGGCCGAGCTGGCGCGCGCCGTCGGCGCCACCCGCGTGCTCGATGAGAAGGACGCCAGCCCCGAGGTGCTCGACGGCATCGGCCGCGAGGCGCCGATCGACGTCGTCCTGGAGACGGTCGGCGGCCGCGCCGACACCCTGCGCGCCGCGGCCGCCGCCGCGCGCCCGGGCGGCGCCGTGTCGGTCGTCGGGGTCTTCTTCGGCCCGCTCGCGCTCGACCCGATGCCGCTGCTGCTCAAGGAGCTGACCCTCGCCTGGTCGTACTGCTACGGCGAGGATCCCGCCCACGGCGCGGACTTCGCCGAGGCGGTGGACGTGGTGGCGGCGGCGCGCGACGCGCTGGCGCCGATGCTCACCCACAGCGTGCCGCTCGCCGAGGTCGAGCGCGGCTTCGCGCTGGCCGCCGATCGCCGCGCGGGCGCCGTCAAGGTCAGCGTGCTCCCGTAGATCCGGCAGGAGAAGCGATGGACTTCGAGCCCTCCGACAAGTGCAAGGCGATCCTCCACGAAGTGCAGCGCTTCATGGACGAGAACGTCTACCCGAACGAGCGCGTCTACCAGGAGCAGCTCGAGGCGGGCGGCGACCCGCACGCCGAGCCGCCGGTGATGAAGGAGATCCGCGCCAAGGCCAGGGGCCTGGGCCTGTGGAACCTGTTCCTGCCCGACGCGGAGTACGGCGCCGGCCTCTCCAACCTCGACTACACGCCGCTGTGCGAGGTGATGGGCCGCAGCCCGCTCGGCGCGCGCGCCTTCAACTGCCAGGCGCCCGACACCGGCAACGCCGAGATCCTGGCCGAGTTCGGCAGCCCCGAGCAGAAGCAGCAGTGGCTCCAGCCGCTGCTCGACGGCGAGATCCGCTCCTGCTTCTCGATGACCGAGCCCGAGACCTCGGGCGCCGACCCGACGGGGCTCCAGACCCGCGTCCGCCGCGACGGCGACCACTACGTGATCGACGGCCACAAGTGGTTCACCTCCGGCGCGATCGGCGCGCGCTTCGCGATCGTGATGGCGGTCAACGACCCGCAGGCGCCGATGCACGAGCGCGCCACGATGGTGATCGTGCCCACCGACACGCCGGGCTTCCGGATCGCCCGCGCGGTCTCCGTGATGGGCCACACCGGCGGCGGCGGGCACTGCGAGATCTACTACGAGAGCTGCCGGGTGCCGGCGGCCAACCGCCTCGGTCCCGACGGCGCCGGCTTCCTGATCGCCCAGGCCCGGCTGGGCCCCGGCCGCATCCACCACTGCATGCGCGCGATCGGGATGGCCGAGCGCGCCTTCGAGATCATGTGCCGGCACGCCAACACGCGGAAGGCGTTCGGCTCGACGCTCGGCGAGAAGCAGTTCGTGCAGGAGTGGATCGCCACCTCGCGGATGGAGATCGACCAGGCGCGGCTGCTCACCATGTACGCCGCCTGGAAGATGGACACCCACGGCAAGAAGGTCGCCCGCCAGGAGATCTCGATGATCAAGGTGGTGGCGCCGAACATGCTGATGAACGTGCTCGACCGCGCCATCCAGTGCCTGGGCTCGCTCGGCGTCTCCGACGACACGCCGGTGGCCGCCATGTGGCGCCACAGCCGCGCCCTCCGGCTCGCCGACGGGCCCGACGAGGTGCACAAGATGGTGATCGCGCGGCGGGAGCTGCATCGGTTCGCCTGATCCCGCCAGGCCGCGTCTCCAGGGAAGTCAGCCCTTCTCGCCTGCCGCCGCGGTGGTAAGCTCCCCTGTTCTCCGGAGGTCAATCATGCGGCTCCCCTGGCTCCTCGCTGCGGTCTGGTTGGTGTTCCTGTCGCCGGGACTGGCGACGGGCGCCGACTGCACGGCTCCCTCCCCCGCCGGGCCTCGCTCGGTTCGCCAGATCACGACGCCCCTCGGCGTGCTCCGCATCCGGCTCTTCGATCGGCCCGGCGAGGCGCCGGCCACCGTCGCCAACTTCCTCGCCTATGCGGATGCCGGTGACTACGACGGCAGCTTCTTCAACCGCATGATCCCCGACGGCGTCCTCCAGGGCGGCGCCTTCACCTACGACCCGATCGACCGCTACCAGGCGGTGCCGGAGCTGCCGCCGATCGTCAACGAGCCCGGCATCTGCAACGTGGCCGGCACGCTCGCGATGGCGAGGCCGGTAGGCTCGGCTGCCGACACCGCGACGAGTCAGTGGTTCATCAACCTCGTCGACAACTCGGTGCTCTACGGGGGCCCGGCGGGATACGCGGTGTTCGCGCAGGTCTTCGCCGAGGACATGCCTGTCCTGACAGCGCTCGCGGGGCTGCATCGGGAGTTCGGCACGCTCCTCATCGACGATCCGATCGCCATCCGGGATCTCGCGGACGCGGCGTTCGCGAACGTGCCGGTTCTCGAGCCCCCCGCGCGACCGCCCGAGGGATGGGGCTGCATCGGGGGTATCTCGTCCGACCCGGTCCCCATCGTGTTCCCGGGGATCCCGTTTCCCGTGTGGCTCCCCGGCATCGAAGACAACTGCGGGGGCAACATGCAGCTCGAGGAAGAAGCGCGCGCGCTCATGCGCACCGACATGGGCCCCAAGATGGACGAGCAGCTGGTCCTGATCACCGTTCCCGAGCCGGGCCGGGCATGGCTGTCCGGATCGGCACTCTCGACGCTGGTGCTCGTGAGCATGAGGAAACGTCCTCGACTACGCGAGCGGATCTGACACACCCCGCGCGCGACCCTTCGCGATCGGCCGAGGCCGTGACTGCCAGCGCGCCCGTCGTCGTCTGCGACGGGGTCACCAAACGCTACGGCGACCGCCTCGCCGTCGACCACCTCGACCTCGCCGTGCCGCCCGGGGTCTGCTTCGGCCTGCTCGGCCCGAACGGCGCCGGCAAGACCACTGCGCTGCGCATGATCTACGGCGTGACCCGCCCGAGCGCGGGCCGGGTCACCGTGTTCGGCCTCGACGTGGCGCGCGACACGCGGCAGGTGCGCGCGCGGCTCGGCGTGACGCTCCAGGAGAACGCGCTGGTCGAGGCGCTCGACGCGGTCGAGAACCTGCGCATCTTCGCCCGCTACCACCGGCTGCCGCGCGCCGAGGCCGAGCGGCGCATCGAGGAGCTGCTCGACTTCCTGGAGCTGCGCTCGCACGCGGGGCTGCCGGTGCGGGCGCTCTCGGGCGGCTTCCAGCGCCGGCTCGCGATCGCGCTGTCGCTCGTGAACCGGCCCGAGCTGCTGATCCTCGACGAGCCCACCACCGGGCTCGACCCCGCCGTGCGGCTGGCGCTCTGGGAGCGCGTGCGCGAGCTGCGCGCCGGCGGCACCACCGTGCTGCTGACGACGCACTACATGGACGAGGCGGAGCGCCTGTGCGACCGGCTGGCGATCCTGGCGGCGGGCCGCGTGGTGGCCGAGGGGACACCCGCGGCGCTGATCCGCGAGCGGGTCGGCGCGCAGGCGCTGGAGCTCGCCGTGGCGCCCGGCGACGAGGCGCGCGTGCTCGACGGGCTCGACGGCGTGCGCCGCCTGCGCAGCGGACGGCGGCTCGTGCTCTACGCCGCCGACGCCGCCGCGCTGCTCGAGACCCTGCGCGCGCGCCACGCGGCCGGCGACCCCGCCGCGGTGGTGGTGCGCCCCGCCAACCTCGAGGACGTGTTCCTGGCGCTCACCGGCACGGGATTGGAGCACCAGCCGTGAGCGTCTCCCGCTACGCGCTCTCGGTCTGGTGGCGCAACTTCGCCATGTACCGCCGCACCTGGAAGCTCAACCTGCTGCCCAACTTCTTCGAGCCGCTGCTCTACCTGCTCTCGATCGGGGTCGGCGTCGGCGCCTACGTCACCGAGATGGGCGGCACCTCGTACGTGGCCTTCCTGGCGCCCGGTCTGGTGGCGGTGGCGGCCATGAACGGCGCCAGCTTCGAGGTCACCTACAACGCCTTCGTGCGCATGAACTTCGAGAAGACCTACGCCGCCATGCTCACCACCCCGATCCAGCCCGACGACGTGCTGGCCGGCGAGGTGCTGTGGGCCGTGACGCGCGCCTCGATCTACGGCGGCGCGTTCCTGGTCGTGCTGGCCGCGATGGGGCTGGCGCCGCTGCCGGCGGCGCTGTGGGCGCTGCCGCTGCTCCCGCTCGCGGGGCTGCTGTTCGCGGCGCTCGGCATCGCCTTCTCGCTGCGCGTCCCGAACATCGAGCTGCTCAACTTCTACTTCACCTTGTTCCTGACCCCGCTGTTCCTGTTCTCGGACGTGTTCTTCCCGCTCCAGGAGCGGCTGTCGGGCGCCTGGCTGTGGCTGGCCGAGGCGCTGCCGCTGCTGCACCCGGTCCGGCTGGTGCGGCACGCCTTCCGCGGCGAGTGGTCCCCGATCCTGCTCTGGGACCTGGCCTACGTGCTCGCGGTCTCGGCGGCGCTGCTCGCGCTGGCGATCCGGGTCAGCCGGCGGCGGCTGGCGGCGTGAGCACGCGGCTGGCGGCGCTCGATCGGCCGGGAATCGGCGTGCTCATCGCGCGCGAGCGCGGCGAGGTCGGGGGCGCATCGCCAGCGTGGTCAGGATCGCGGCGGCGCCGAGCAGCCAGCCGGAGGGCTCCGGCAGCACCAGCGAGAGGTCGTCGGCGTAGCCGTCGTTGTGGTCTCCCGCCGCACGCTGCGACTCGAGGATGAGCTCGACGGTGCGCGCGCCGGCGGGAACGAATCCACGCTCCGCGTCGTGGAGCAGCCGCGTCACGCCGCCTCGATCCGCCGCCGTGAAGCCCCCGATCGTCACCATCCCGACGGTGAGTTCCGTGGCGTCCACGAAGCGTACGTGCAACGAGGCATCGTCGTCTTCGTTCGCGGCTCCGCCGAAGGCGCCCTCGAGCGTGAACGCGAGCGTTCCCGCGTCGATCTCGGCCGCGAGCTCCGAGATGTCGATCAGCTGGAACGCGGAGGTGAGGGCGCTGAGGCCGCCCGCGAAGAAGTAGCTGCCGCTCCCGGCGGGCGCGTCCCCGAGCAGCGGATAGCCGGGAGCGCCATACGCGATCTGCGTGAGATCGACGTCGAAGACCCGGCTCCAATAGGGCGCCGCCTGGGACCCGGTCCCGTCGGTCGCCCTGCCGAGCTCGTTGCCCTCGGCGCCGCCGTTGCGGATCAGCTCGGCGCCGCGCAGGGGCGAGGGCGGCACGTAGGAGCTGGCGACCTGGACTGCGCCGATGTCGCACGCGCCGGTCCGCGCGTAGCCGCGCTGGTCCTCCCGGAGCGGCGCGCCGAGCTCGTCGGTGCAGCTCGCCGACGGGATCGCGCGCACCGTGGGTCCGGATCCGGCCCGGTCCCGGGCGAAGCCGCCGTTCGGCGCCAGCGGCAGGAGCTGCGGATCGACGTCGCTCGCGTTCACGTGCGCGAGCGCGCCCGTCAGGAAGCAGCTCGCGCGGTCCCCGATCAGGTTGTAGTCGCCCGAGAGGGCCGGATTTTCGAAGGAGCCGCACTCGCTCGCGACGTAGCCGGTCCCGGCTCCATTCGGCGCGAGGTTGCCGGCGACCACCGAGTTCCTGAGCGAGAGCGATGCCCCCGGCTCCACCGCCAGCCCGCCGCGGCCGGGCGGACCGAGGAGCGTCTGCCGGTTCTCGGTGACGGTCGCGTGGATCAGCTGGATCTCGCCCGCCTTCGCGAGCACCGCGCCGCCACCGGCCGTCCCCGCCTCGTTGTCGTGGAGCGTGCTGTTCAGGACGATCAACTCACCCGCGACGCCGGCGATGCCGCCGCCGCCCTCCTCCGCGTAGTTCTGCTCGATCAGCGTCCGTTCGATGCGCATCGCCGCCGCGTTGGCGATCCCCCCTCCCGATCCCACTCCCGCCGAGTTGCGCACGATGGCGGAGTCCGCGATCCGGACGCTTCCGGGCGACCCGGCGATGCCGCCGCCGGTCTCGGCGCGGTTGTCTTCGACGATGCAGTGGCGGAGCTCGAGCGCGCCGCCGCTGCAGATGCCCCCTCCGACCAGGCCCTCGTTGTCCGTCACGACCACGTTCTCGAGGCTCAGGTTCCCGTCGTTGAGGATCCCGCCGCCGCAGAACTCTCCGGACGGCGTCTTCCCGTTGCGAACCGTCAGCCCGCGCAGGAGGACGGGATCGCTCTGGCTCGCGAACACGCGGTCGAGGTCGCTGCCGTCGATGATGGTGGCGCTCGGGCCCGCGCCGAGGATCGTCAGCGGCGCCGCGAGGTCGAGGTCGCCGTTCGCGGCGCCGCCGCCCTCGGTGGGCGGCCGCGTGAGGACGTACACGCCGGCCGGCAGCCGGATCGTCGCGCCGCCGCCCGCGACGGCGTTGGCCTCCATCACGGCGGCGCGCAGCGTGCAGACGCCGTTGCCCGGCGCCGTCTCGCACACGCCGTCGGAGAGGTTCGCGCCGCCCGGCGCGTCGACGAGGCTGTCTACGACGAAGGTCGGCGCGGCCACGGCGCTTGCGGGGCCCAGCGCGGATGCAAGGAAGACGAGGCGGAGGAAGAGCTTCATTCCCGTCACGAACGCGGTGCGCACTCCGCCGACGGTAGCAGGACTCCCGCTCCGAGCGGCGCCGGAGTGTGGTACAAGAGACCCTCGTTGGAGGACTTCGATGCCGCCCACCCCGCGCCTTCGCCTGCTGGTCCTGCTCGCCGCGCTCCTGCTCGCCGCCCTCCCCGCCTCCGCGGGGCGCGCGCGCCAGGATGCGCCGGGCGACCCCGGCCCGTTCGCCGTCGGCCACGGCCTGATCGATCTGGTGGACGAGACGCGCGGCGACCGCCCGCTCCCCACGGAGATCTGGTACCCCGCCGAGCCCGGGCCGAGCGACACGCTCACCTTCTACGACTTCGACTTCTTCGGCCTCGGCCTGCCCTCGCCGCTCGCCTACGAGGACGCGCCCCCCGGCCCGCTCGCCTTCGCGCCGCTGATCATCTTCTCCCACGGCAGCGGCGGGGTGTCCTGGCAGTCCACCTTCCTGATGGAGGCGCTGGCCAGCCACGGCTTCGTGGTGGCCGCGCCGAACCACACCGGCAACACGGTGCAGGACGCGCTCAACGGCACCTCCGTTCCGCTGCTGCAGTCGGCCGCCGACCGGCCGCTCGACGTCTCGTTCGTGATCGACCGCATGCTGGCGCGCAGCGCGGACCCGCTCGACCCGCTCTACCAGCGCATCAACCCGTTCGTGATCGGCGTCGCCGGGCATTCCTTCGGCGGCTACACGGCGCTCGCGATGGCGAGTGGCTTCTCGCCGCTCGGCATCGCGCCGGATCCGCGCGTGCTGGCGATCGCCCCGATCGCCCCCGCCTCGGGGTTCTTCCCGGACGAGGACCTGGCCTCGATCGACCTCCCGATGTTCCTGCTCTCGGGGACCCTCGACACCACGACCCCGATCGACCCGAACACGATCCGGCCCTGGACCCTGGTGGACGGCCCGCCCGTCTACCGCGCCGACGTGAACGGCGCCACGCATACCCACTTCGCCGCCGTCTGCGACATCGGCGCGGTACTCGCCGGCCTGGGCCTCACCGACGAGACCATCGACACGATCGTCCCGGACTTCATCGCCACCTGCCGGCCGCCGGCCCTCGATCCCGAGGAGGTCAAGCGGATCGAGGTCGCCTACCTGGTGGCCTTCTTTCGCCGACACCTCTACGCGTATCCCTTCTACGACCGTTGGCTGACCGAGGACTGGGCGGCCGCGAACGAGCCCCTCGTGATCTACCAGACCAAGGAGACCGCAGAGAGCGCGCCGCAGTGATCACCCTCTACACCGCAGCGACGCCGAACGGCTGGAAGGCCTCGATCGCGCTCGAGGAGCTGGCGCTGCCCTACGAGTTGAAGGCGCTCGAGCTCCAGAAGCTCGAGCAGAAGCAGGACTGGTTCCTGCGCATCAACCCGAACGGCCGGATCCCCGCGATCGTGGACCACGACGCCGGCGACTTCCCGGT
>Ga0105107_10002244_pt1 | contig 12695 bp, 17 predicted proteins | sample PPLLaktember2015_6_FD_79335 | JGI IMG/M metagenome (GOLD analysis project Ga0105107, IMG submission 79335) | Freshwater sediment microbial communities from Prairie Pothole Lake near Jamestown, North Dakota, USA - PPLs Lake P8 Core (1) Depth... | ecosystem: Environmental > Aquatic > Freshwater >... | reverse complement strand
TTGAGCATTAAAACCCACAGTACACCAATATTTAAAATTAGTGGCAAGCGAATATCTTAACATATGAGTTGAAACGGTCCCCCACTTTTCCCATCTCAGAAAGAAGGAATCAGTCTCAGTCCATGGTTTGATTGACAGACGATAGCGCGCGCTTCTACGGTTGGTCCATTTTTTCAATTACCCAGAAATAGTACGTTCTAGCTCCCATCCCTCCAAAAGTCCAGCTTGGAGAAACACTGGGGATAACTGAGACTAACTCGCCCTCAAGGCTGTTCAGGAATTGCTCAAACCTGGCTTGATCCGCCCTCATAGCAACATCAAATCTGTGAACCCTGTATCTTGCCTTCACCCTCTCACCTCCATGGCAAATCTACTTCTATGCGCACGCTCATTTCCACTTCCATGCAAACCACACAATCAAGGCTGCAACTGCAAACACTGAAACATCCATCAGTATCGCATAAGGATAGGCAACTGTCGTGACATTCATCGTCAGCTCAAAGAGAATAAAAACAGCATAGAATGCGCCTATGATGATGTTTGCCCATCGATTCGCTTTATCCTTTAAAGTCAGAGAAATGACCGCCATAACCAAGGGAACCCAATAGTACGCAATTGCCATTCCTAGAATCAGTTCGGCTCCTGCTTGCATGCCCACTATTTCGCCCGCCCTTACCTTATCTATCACGCCCGGCACAATCAGGTACAAAATCGTATTCGCTGACATGGTGACTGCTATGAACAGCCAAAATACTGCAAGTTTTGTCTTCAAATCTTCCAAAACCCTTCATTTCCTCCACAAATTGAAACGCAAAAACATAATTTTCTGGCTCTTAACTTAAATCACTTGTGATGAAATTTGAGCTACAAAGGGCGTATACTCGATTCCGACTATACATGTACTCTATAATAATCTGATTTGCGCGCGCTCCAAACGGTCTCTGTCTTCTTTATGACTGAAAAAGCTTCCAGCTCATTTTATAAACGTGTCGAAAAAGGGGTCATTGCTGTTCAGATAGTTTTCTATAGTCCAGATAGGCAAAGATTATCAGAAGTACGGTCCATGTTATGAACACTAAGTGGGCTCCCCCTATGAAAATGGGGTGTGAAATCACTCTATTGATAATTGAAATGACAACTAGAAAGATGGGCCCCATTTTGTTCCTTCGAAGAATCCAGACGAACGCAGCAAGGTTTAGAACTGCAAAAACAGCGGCAGTGGCAACCGCTATTGTATAGTCAACAGCTAAAGTGATGCGTGCTTGTCCAAGAGGAATTGTTGGATTTACTATCCACAGAATTATTGAACCAACTTCACCAATAATAGTTATTGCAGTTAAAACTAACAAAATCTTATGCTTTAAATCTTGCATAGTCAAAATGCTAAGTGGGCTCTAATAAAAGGCTTTACGATGAGCGATCAAATAACAAAATCAATTAAACAAAAAAATGTCTCTTCCAGCAAAACAGGATCAAATCTTAGACTGTTTATTCCTAATGCAATAACCATTCTACGCCTATTTGCCCTGCCACATTTGATTTGGTCGTTTAACCACGAAATTGCATCTGCTGTATATGCAATATTTCTTTTTTCTATAGGATGCGACGTTGCAGATGGGTACATCTCAAGGAAAATAGGAGCAAATTCAAAATTTGGTGCTAATCTGGATTCGACAGTAGACTTTGTATTTATCAACGGAATGTACCTGACCTTCATTCTTAAAGGAATTTATTCAGCAGGTATCCTATTTCTGATAATTTTCATGTTTGCGCAATTCACCCTGACAAATCTTCATTTTAAAAGAACTATCTATGATCCAATCGGCAAGTATTACGGTAGTCTACTTTTTGGAGGAATAGGCTTAACCTTGCTATTTCCAGCGCAGATCATGTATACTATAGTGACTGTGGGAATTCTTGTGTCAACTGTAGCTGCAATATTTAGCCGATTAGCATGTTTTTGCAAAAACAAAGCCTAAGCAGAATAGGTTCTGAACCTGCAGCAGCAATATCGGCAAAGATACCGTTGAAGCTCCCCTAGACGAGTGTTTCTGGTTCCCTCTTTGCAAGATCGCCATCTGTCGCATTTTGGAGATTTGATTTTGTTATTCTTCTCCAAATTTTTCATTCCCTGATTTTTTCTCAATTTTGGTCGAAAAAAGAAGGATTTGGAGGGAGACATCGCTACTTGGGGCTGGGTTCGAATCCCAGCGAGCCCGTTATAGGGTTCCGCCCTTTCTGAGGTTGAGTCCCTTTGAGCAAGTTCTATTGCGAAAAATGATTTAATTGTGAATTTCTTTTTGCCGGTTAGCGCACGTTCCCTTCTTTTTGCTTTCTTTCTTCTATCATTTTTGTTGCAGCGTCTGCCCATTCAATGCTGGATCTGTAAATATTTATACCCAGCAAAACTGGAAGTAGCCCAAAAAAGTATCCCTCGTCATCGCTTAAATGAGCGTTTACTTCTTTTTCAAGAAAGATGAGGTTCTCAAGCTTCTCTGCCGTTCTTGCCCTAAGCTCTTCAATATGTTTGATAATCACATGTTTGGGTACTTGTTCGCCGAAAGCAATTTTAAGCAATGCCTCAAGCCTGAAAATTTCAGGCTTAGCTGGTTTCATCAGCCATTCTTGAAGTTTCTTTGTTCCTTTGTTAGTAACAGAGTACACTTTTCGATTAGGGCCATTCTCTTTAATTTCCACTTTTTTTGTTACGTAAGCGTCCTTTTCCAGCATTCGCAATGTGGGGTATATTTGACCATAACCTATATCCCAGAAAGAACTCATGCGAGTTTTTACTGCCTTGTTTATGTCATATCCTGTCATCGACGTGTAACTTAACAAACCGAGTATAACAAATTCAGCTGCGCTTTCTTTCATCATTAGCCGCCAATCAGTGTCTATCTGCAACCCATATATATGTTTATAATATATCGGAAAGATATATATTTTGGTTTATCGTTCCCCTCAAACGAGGAATGCATGTGAAATTTTGGCCCCAAAAGAAATGGAAAAAAATATTGCTGGTTACCTTTCTAGCAATAATCATCATCTCAGTTTCGCTCCTGACTTATGTTAGCTTTGCAATGAATAGCGAAGTAGTCACACAATTAGTAATTAAAAATCCTACAGGAAGCAAAACTGCTTTGGTGCTCTATCACCCCGGCCTAAGTTCCTTTTCACATGATGTCTCATACGCTTTTGCAGATGGTCTTGTTTCAAACGGTTGGAGAGTAGAAATTGCTACATCAAGCATTGAAGCGCCAACTAACCTTTCAAAATACAGCCTTCTAGTAGTCACAAGTAATACCTATGCTTTCACTCCAGATTCACCAACCACTCGGCAACTTGAAAGGATCGGTAATCTTAACGGAATCCAAACAGTACTGCTAACGCTGGGAGCTGGAAGCGCACAGGAGAGCCAAAAATCACTAGAAAGAACGATACAAGCCTCAAACGGCACAATACTCCAATCACTAGTTCTCTATAGCATGGCTTCAAACGCGGGCGGTAGAAGTGCAAAAGAAATTGCCCAACAGACAGCTATAGAAATTGGCTAGGGCTCAAAATGGCATAGAACAAAGAACAGAAATGAAACAGAAAATGAGTATAAACTGTAATAGAAGGAAGCATTGATGAAGGAATACGATGTAATTGTTGTGGGTGGAGGAATTGCCAAGGCAACACTCTGAAACAATTGACATTGAAGATTTCGCCTTGTTTTTGAAGCAGACTAATCCTTTCGATTTCGACGTGATGCTGGAGATCAAAGACAAAGAAAAAAGCGCCTTCAAAGCAGTCAGTTTTGCAATCAAAGACTGGCGAATACAAAACTTCTTTGCAAGCTAATATTCATACCTAAGATCGACGACATACCCTCCCGCCAACTAGACATCAACAGATCAATTGACAAGCACTCAACGACTATGATTCAGATTCAACCACTATAGCTACTTCGTTCCTACGCAAGAACCAAGGAGTAAAAGGCCCATTATACCGCATCGAAAACACTTGACCAGTACTCTTTATTCCTGCTTTCGCCAGCTCTTCCAGCATCGCCTTCGCTTTCTTTTTGAATATTGAATTGGACCAGCGGCCAGAAAACTGCAGCGCAGCAACAACTCTTTCAGGTAATTCCACGATCCTCACTCGGTCATCGAGAGGCTCAGGCGTAGTTTCAAGCGTGAACCCCTCAGGCATAACAAAAGCAATCGAGTCAGGATCCGACAAGACCGGTGCAGTCATGGCTATTTGCTCCGAAACAACTGGGGCAGTCATCGCAATCTTTGACTTCTGCCGGTTATTGCCAGTGATGAACGCGAAAAGAATGTTGAAACCGCCATCACCATAACCATCAACCCTAGCAATCACCAAACGAGGATAACGTCTGAGCTCAACCTTGCCAATTTCTTTCAGAACATCGTACCTTGCCTGATCGACCATAATCGCATACTAAAAGCTGGCTGGATATAATGATTCTCTTTAACCTATTTATTCTGTCTGGTTAAGCTTAAAAAGAAATTTCGGCAAATAGATAGGCAAGCCTTGCTCAAGTCGATTTCTGCAAGGAGGTGATTGGTTGAATTACAAAGATAGACAGGAAATAATAGCAAAATCGCCCATTTCCTTCAGCTACTTGAAAAAGTTTAACCTAGGGGCTGGAATATTGCACCTGTCGCAAGGAATTCTCATGCTTGTTCTAGGCACTCTCATCTCTTGGGAACGAACCATATACACATTTTACCTTAAGTTCAACGTTATCACAGGGCCGCCATTGACGTTTAACGTGACTCCAAATCCACAAGTCTGGTTTACGCTTAGTTACATAGGAGTTTTCGTTGCGTCTTTTCCGCTGCTCTCTGCTTTGGCGCATTTCTTGATAGCTTTCCCAAAGAACAAAGGCTACAATGAGAATTTGAAGAAAGGAATGAATCCTTACCGCTGGTTCGAATATGCGCTCTCAAGTTCAATAATGATCGTGCTGATTTCGACTTTCGTTGGCGTCTGGGACTTCTGGTCCCTTGTAATGATATTCACCTTGAATGCAATGATGATTATGTTTGGATACTACATGGAATTGGTTAACCAAAAAACAGAGAAAACATCATGGTCAGCGTTCATCGTGGGCTGCATATCGGGAGGCGTTCCATGGGTTGTGCTTTTCGCCTATTTCGCGGCAGCAATATCGTCAACCGGAACCAACCCGCCCACATTCGTGTACCTGATATTCTTCATCTACTTCGCTGTGTTCAATGTTTTCGCGCTAAATATGGTGCTGCAGTACAAAGGCGTCGGACGCTGGAAAGACTACTTGTATGGAGAAAGGGTCTACATAGTCTTGAGCTTTATGGCAAAGACAGCCCTAGCGTGGCTTGTATTCATCGGAATATTCGCGCCATTCTAGGCATTGCCATATTTCCCTTCTTTTCGTTTCGACATTGCTTATTGAAATATCTTTTCAGGTTCGCAACGTTTCATTCTTCAATGTTGCCCAGTTTATTTTCCAATAGTCTTTTCCGCCGACCTCAGAAAAAAACAGTATCTAGTTCAGTCAGTTGTTCGGGGTAGGGTGCAAGGACAGATTGAATGGACAAGTATTCCTGCTTGAATCTCACTATCCAAGCCCTCAAGATGCTCAGGACAGCGCTCAATGGAAGTCTTCCAGCTCTGTACTTTTCAACGGAATCAATAAAGAATGACTTTTCATCCTTTGAGAGTTGATGAGAAAAATAGCACATAATCTTCATCAAGACGTTCACGTACGCACCTGTACTTGGGGTTCGAGCAAAAGCAAGATACAAGTGATCTTCATAATCCCTGAGCAAATCTTGAAAAGGTTTCTCTTCTGTGTTTGCAGTAATTTTGCCTAATGTTCTAAGTTCTTTCTGGCTGTATGCTGTGAGCAGATACTTGTTTTCTGAGTGAAATTTTACCAGTTCTCGTATTTTGCTGGATTTTCTTACACCTCTAAAGCTTGCGAAGGCAAAAAGCTTTGTTAGAAAATGTTCCCTTATTCGAAGGTTAATCAAACGAAGTTCGTCCTCTATGGCCAAGTTTGGAAATTTCTTGAGAACTGCCTCTCCGAATAGCCCTGGACCCTTGCCAATTGGAGATGACTTTTCCACTTTGGCATAGATCTTGACGTTCTTGAAACCGCTGGATGGAGAACCTCTCTTGAGTATGAAGCCGTCGACCTCGTCTAGTGAATTTAGAAAAGAGGCAGCGAAATTATCCATTTTTTCCGTGAAATCTAAGCTTGTGGTTGGCTGCATTAGTCTCCGTTGGCCATTAATAAGCACTATTCGAACAGGGTCGCGCGGTACACCTAGTCCTATTTCAACTTCTGGACAAACGGGGATGAAATCAACGTAGGGCTTAAGCTTCTCCACAAAATCGCTCGCAATTATCTGGCCGTTGAAGCGTACTGGTGCGAAAGTAACACACTTGGATATTACGACTTTAGGTTTAGCAAATTCTCGCATTCAAATCCCTGCAGAAATAATAGAAAACTTCTAAAGGAATTTGCTTGGCTCATTTCTTAAATCTTTTCTCCAAATTCATAGAAGGAAATCACAACATAGACTCCGTTTCATAGCCTTCAATGATTTTATATACTTAGAAGAATAGAAGAAAATCAGGGGATGAAATTGGCAGACAATGATTCAGGCTTGGTGAAATGGATTAACATCATAGCCTTTGTTTTGACAGTCTTGGTTAATGGCTTAGCCGGCAGCACCACACTTCTCGGTGGAAAGAACACGGCTCAGATTTCAGACTCAAACCCCACGCTTATAACTCCTGCGGGCTACGTGTTCTCCATCTGGGGAATCATCTACGTTTTGCTAGGTGTGTTCGTGGTTTTTCAAGCGTTACCTAGCCAAAAAGGAAAAGAGTTTCAAAAACAAGTCGGCTGGCTCTTTGCCCTTGGCAGTCTAGCAAATATAGTGTGGCTTTTCCTTTGGCAATTTGAATATCTCGCATTTTCCGTTGTTCTCATGTTCTTGCTTCTGGCAACTCTAATTCTAATTTATACGCGCCTAGGCATTGGCAAGTCTAAGACCACACTAAGGGAAAAACTTGCAGTTCATGTTCCCTTCAGCGTTTACTTGGGTTGGATAACGATAGCCTCAATCGCAAACGTAGCCGTCACACTAGTTTCAATAAACTGGGATGGCTTCGGGATAAGCGCAGAGACATGGGCAGCCTTGATAGTGATAGTCGCGCTTATTATCACGCTTCTGGTTGTGGCAACCAGAAAGGACGTGGCTTATGCACTAGTTATTATCTGGGCGCTGATGGGCATTGCTGTGAAGCAAAGTGAAAATCCAACAATAGTCTTGCTGACGGAAACAAGTGCCGTCATCGTTGCAATTGCGTTGGTAGCCACAATTCTCATCACTAAGCTGAGACGAAGATGAGCCAGAGCTTGGACCTTCGGGGCGCTAACGCTTGATTAGGAACAGAAAAATCCTTGCCTTAGAAATAGTTGGCACGATATTCATAATCTTTGTAGGAACCGCCTTGCACTTCACATATGCTTTGTCAGGCAACAATCTTATAGTTGGTTCTTTTTCTGCGGTCAATGAATCAGTCTGGGAACATCTCAAACTGCCCTTTTGGCCCTCACTGCTCTGGATGCTAATTGAACTCTACCCGCTAAGAAAAATTGTTAGTAACTTTTTTGCAGCCAAGGTAATTGGCACTATTATAATGGTTGTTCTAATTCCAACAGTTTTCTATTCGTACACCGCCTTCACAGAAGAAATTCTCGCTGTGGACATCGCCACCTTCATGATCGCTGTGATTATCGGTCAGATTGTAAGCTACAAACTCTTTAAACAAGGCCAAACATCAAAGACAACAGAAACAATTGCCATCATCACAATTGCTTCCTTAGCGGTCATATTCATTGCGTTCACGTTTTATCCGCCTCATCTTCCTATTTTCCAAGATTCAACTACCGGTCAATACGGCCCTTAGAATCCTTTTGAGGTAAAAACAAAGAATTATCAACGAGCAAGACTGAATTGACTCCGGGTGCTTAATGATGTCCGAAAAATCCCAAAGAACAGCGAATCTGAAAATGCTGCACTTAGCCGGGGTTTGTGGAATTTTAGGGTCAACACTGCCACTGGTCATGGTTTTATCAGCCACGTTTCTCTCGTCCTGGTTCAGCTGGAGCACGAATGCTTTGAGTGAGATGGGCGTGGGCGAACAAGCAGCCTTATTCAACAGCGCTGTTCTGATTGGCGGCGCGCTGAACTTTTTGTATGCGCTAGGTCTACGTCACAATCTTGGTGGAGGAAAACTGACCCAGGTCGGGGTCGTTTCAATAATGGTGAGTAGCATTTCTCTGGCTCTCGTTGGAATATTCACAGTCGATTATCTTTTTTTCCACGGAATCGTTGCTTTCGGCTACTTCATGCTTACTCCTGTAGGATTCTTGCTTATAGGCCTAGGAACAAAAGAGGAAAAAATTAAGAAACTGAGCTTCTCGTGTGGAATTGCAGCTTTGTTTGCGATTCTTGTTTTGCCAGTCTTGATTTTAGCTCTATCTCTTGGAATCGGCTTTGCAGTTCCCGAACTGGTTGAGGGTCTGGTAATCTCAGTTTGGACCTTGCTCATGTCAGCAAGACTCCTTGCAGCTAACCGGGTGATAGCATGATACCTGAGAAGTTGCCGAAAATGAACGCAGCAGAAGTCAAAGAGCTTCTGGAGGAGCAGATTTTATGTCGTATCGCTTTTTGTGGCAAACAGGGTCCACACATCGCACTTTTCCAATACGCCTTGGTCAATGGTCAACTCTATTTTCATTTCACCGACTATGGGAAGAAAATGGAGCTTCTCGAAGAAGGCAACTTGGTCTGTGTAGAAATCGAAAAGTACACACCAGACTTGAGCGAATACAGGTTCGTTGTAGCCACTGGGAATTTGAGAGTTGTAACTGAAACTCGAGAAAGAGCGCTAGCGATTGAAAAAATGGTTGATACCGCGAAGACAAAGGGGCTATCAGAGAATTTCCTTGTAGCGCACGGTTATCCGAAGAGTAAAGGTTGGGACTCCCTGAACCCTGAAACGCAATTGGTAATAGTCAAACTTGAAAACATAACCAGTCAAATCGGGCTCAAATCACCGTAAACACATTAGCGCGCTCTATTGGGGTAACAAATGCCCCTTCCCGAATAGAAGAAGAACATTTTGGATTAAGACGCCCGCGCTTGAGAATGAAGCCTCAGATACTAGAAGATTCTTCCACAAGACTTCTTAAGGGAGAATGATCTAACTTTTGGATGGCGATGGACATGGAGAAAACCAAACTCCGTGTCTCTGGATTGAGCTACTTGAAAATACTGGTAACGTTTGTGACTTGCTGTTTTTATTTGGTTTGCGCCTTTTTCGTTGCTTCAGAGTTATTCTTGTATGCTGAATTTCTCGTACCATTCAGCAAAATTGCACACAGCTTTTGCGCGGTGCGAAAAACTGTTCTTTTCTTCGATGCTCATTTCGGCAAATGTCTTCTTGCTTCCAGAGGGCCGAAAAACAGGGTCAAATCCGAAACCTGATTTGCCATTACCCCTTTTCTCTTCATTTGTCATTCTCCCCGAGACCTCGCCTGTGAAACAGATTGGTTCTGATTGTCCGTCGTAGTAAGCTATAATTGATTGGAATGCGGCTTTCCTGTTCTCGAGGCCTTCCATCAACTTCAACAGTCCAAGATTGCCTATTGTCTTGTACACGTATGCAGCGTAGGGTCCTGGAAAACCTTTCAGGGATTCTATGAACAAACCCGCATCTTCCACTATGATTGGCAGATGTGAATGGTTGTATGCGTCAATGACGCTCGCTTGCGCAATCTCGTTAAGCGAATCGCTTTGTATTTCTAAAGCTTTCACTCTGAGCATGCCAACTGCCATCCCTCGATTTGTCAGTACGCTACGGGCTTCATCAAACTTGTGGAAATTGTTCGTCGCGAAAAAGATGACTTTGCCCTTCAGACTGAAACCTGACCTATGTCTCTTCTTGCCTCTCTGCAACATAACGACCTCGCTGTTCTATTTCTCGGATTTTCTGCAGAACTTCTTTCGCTTTCTGATCACCTACAACTGATGAATATCCGAGCATCACGCTCCGGAAACATTCTTCAGCGACCTCATAATGTGTACTCTGCAGAGCACGCTTCATCAAGTGTAGGTCCACTCCTTTAGCCTCAAGTTCAGTGTTTTTTTCACCTAGTCCAAAATCAACCAGAAAAACCTTGCCATCTCTGGTAAGAATCATGTTCGAAGTGGTTAGGTCTCCATGAATCACTCCATGTTGATGCAAGTTTCCGATCACTTTTCCTATCTCTTCGCACAATTCCTTCCCTTCCTCTGTCGAGAGGGTATCCATCAGTTTTTTGACTTGTTTCCCTTCTACATACTCCATCGTTATACTAGCCTTGTTCATGTCTACGAGAAAGATTGTTGGAGTGGGTACCCCTGCCATTTTAGCCTCATGCATCAGCTGAGGTTCATGTGTAGTTCTGTAGGTGCGAATTCGTTCGTCAAGTTCGGTCGGTCGGTATTTCTTTGGTAAACGGACTTTCATGATGACTTTTCTGTCATGCCATTCTGTCAGATAGAGGCTCGCCTCTGCGCCCTTCTTAATTAACTTCATGGATTCTATTTCACCCATGGCACATCTACCTTCTCTATGCGCCATCTTAACTTGACAAAGCTCTTCTCTATCGGGATAACCATGCCATATTTGTAGGCTAGAACACCTGTCCAAGCGATCATGGCGCCGTTATCTGTGGCAAACTCTTTTGGGACTACGCTAAATCTTGCATCGTGCTCTTCTGAAATTATCGCGAGCATAGACTGTAGTCGCTTGTTAGCTGCTACGCCGCCTGTCAGCAGGATCTCTTTTTTTTCAGTATGCGCTAGTGCCCTCTCTGTCACCTCAGTAACCATGGAAAAGGCGTTTTCTTGTAGACTGTAGCACAGATCTTCCAAGCGGCTTTCGCATTTGTGCAGTGAGGTGGTAGCAGCAGTTAGCAGACCGCTAAGCGAGAGATCCATGCCTTTCACTACGTATGGCAGCGGAATCAGCTTTTTTCCTTCGGCTGCTAACTGTTCCAAGGCAGCGCCCAAAGGCATGCCTTTCTTGTGCTTAAGGCCTGCCTCTCGCGCAAATACGTCCAGGCAGTTGCCGAGAGCAATGTCCAGGGTCTCGCCGAAAATCCTGTAACGGCCACATGCATAAGCAGTCACAATGGTGTTTCCACCCGAAACATAAAGCGTGACCGGATCCTTTGTTCCAGTCTTCAGTCTGCCTATCTCTATGTGGGCAATCGAATGGTTAACGCCTACAAGCGGAATGTTGAGGTAAGACGCTAAAGCTCGAGCAACGGTGGCTCCTGTCCGGAGGCACGGTCCCAAACCTGGACCCTGAGAAAAAGCTATTATGCTCAATTCTCGGGGCTCTATTCCTGCCTTGGTTAAAGCTTCTTGGAGAACTTTGTCTGCCACTTCTGCGTGGTGTCTGGCTGCCTCTCTAGGATGTATCCCGCCCTCTTCAGGTATGTACCCATTTGAAGCGTTAGCTACTACATCGCCTTCGAAAGTAGAGATTCCAACACCGAAGTCATCTGCTGTGGACTCCACCCCTAAACAATACTGCTCGCTTGCTCTTTTCATCAAGGCATTTCCTTCACGCGTTTCGTTGTTTTCAAGGGTACATGTTTTTATTTGAAGTCTGTGCATATAATTACTGTGATGTTCGGAACTGGTTAACATGCCTAAACGCAATGATCTTGAACAGAAAGCACTACATTTTGTGGTAAATACCGGCTACACTGGTGTTCTCCAGTCAGAGTTATGGCGAGAACTGGGCGCAAGCAGCAGGGAAGGCTCCAGAGTAGCCATAAAACTAGAAGAGAAAGGGCTAGTGCGCCGAGAAAAAGAGCTGGAGGGCGGAAGATGGACCTATAGGCTTTTCCCCAAAAGGCTACCCGCTTCTATAGAAACCATAGTTGACTGTCCATGTCTCTTGTGCCAAGATAACGCAAGATGCGATCCGACGACTTCGATCTCGCCCAAGAGCTGTGGAAAACTCACGGATTGGATTTTATCATTGGACAAAAGTGGTCCAGTTGCGTTAGGTGACGCTGATTTTGCCCAAGGCTTGGATCCAAGATAGAAAAAGGGAATTTTACTACAAGAAGGCCAAAGCAGAAAATTATCGCTCAAGAGCCACTTACAAGCTAGCTCAAGCTGCCGAGAAATACCAGTTTATACGTCGAGACGATATTGTTGTAGATTTGGGTGCGGCACCAGGCGGCTGGATTCAAGCGGCCAGAAAAATAGCTGGTAAGCGAGGTTTCGTTCTCGGTGTAGACTTGAAACAGATCGAGCCTTTTCCTCAAGAATACATAAGAACGATCGTTGGGGATGTGACTGACCCCGAAATGGTGCAGCAGATAGAGAGTTTTCTGCCCAGAAAGGCAGACGTTGTTATTTCTGACGCTTCACAGAATATTTCGGGAATATGGGAAGTCGACCACGCACGACAAATAGACTTGGCAACGCGAGCCCTGGAGATTGCTTTGCATATATTGCGTCCTGGAGGGAACTTTTTTGTCAAAGTTTTCGAAGGGGGTCTTTTTGAAGATTTCATTAAAAGAGTTCAGTCTCACTTTGAAGTTGTTAAGATTGTAAAGC
>Ga0105107_10002243_pt1 | contig 12696 bp, 5 predicted proteins | sample PPLLaktember2015_6_FD_79335 | JGI IMG/M metagenome (GOLD analysis project Ga0105107, IMG submission 79335) | Freshwater sediment microbial communities from Prairie Pothole Lake near Jamestown, North Dakota, USA - PPLs Lake P8 Core (1) Depth... | ecosystem: Environmental > Aquatic > Freshwater >... | reverse complement strand
TGGAGATCGGGCGCTTCCTGACCGAGGTGGTGCGTTTTCCGCACGCCGTGGCGCTCGCGGGCGCGATCGAGTACGCCGCGGCGGACGGGACGTCGACCACGCTCGCGCTGCTCCAGGGCTACGTGCCGAACGAAGGCGACGGCTGGGACTACACGCTCGGCTACGTGGAGCGATTCCTCGACGGCCGGCGGACCGCGACCGACCCCGCGCCGCCGGATGTCCACGGCGCCTACCTCACGCTCGTGCGCACGCTCGGCGTGCGCACCGCCGAGCTGCATCGCGCGCTTGCGACGCGCACCGGCGACCCGGCGTTCGACCCCGAGCCGTTCTCGCCCGCGGACTTCGCGGAGTGGAAGCGGCGCGTGCGGGCGGAGGCCGCCGCCGAGCTAGCGAGGCTCGAGAGCGGACGCAGCACGGTTCCGGCCACCGACCAGGAGAGCGCGCTTGCGCTCGTTGCGGGCCGCGAAGCCCTCCTGGCGCGCATCGACGCCTGCGCAGCGCCGGCGGAGGGGCTCCGCCGACAGCGCTGCCACGGCGACTTCCACCTCGGGCAGGTGCTGCTCCGGCAGAACGATTTCGTGATCACCGACTTCGAAGGCGAGCCGGCGCGCGCGCTCGACGAGCGCCGCGCAAAGCACTCGCCGCTGCGCGACGTGGCCGGGATGCTGCGCTCGTTCGACTACGCCCGGTGGGCCGCCCTGCGCCGCGCCGCGCGCACCGACCAGGATTTCGCCGCGCTCGCGCCTGCCGCCGCGGCGTGGGAGGCCGAAGCGCGCCGCGCGTATCTCGCCGCCTACGACGCCACCGCGCGCGCCGCCGGCCTGTACCCGTCGTACGAGGCAGTGCGCGGACTCGTCGCGCTCGCCGAGCTCGAGAAGGCGATCTACGAACTGCGCTACGAGCTCGCCAACCGGCCGGACTGGGCGCGCATTCCGCTCGGCGCCCTGCGCGCGCTCGCGCAACCCGCCCAGGAGGCCTGATGGAACAGCTCGACATGCTGATCGAACCGGTCCGCGCGGTGCTCGTGCAGATCGGCGCATTCGTGCCGCGGCTGGCGCTCGCGCTCGTCGTGCTGGGGGTCGGCTGGCTCGGCGCGAAGGTCGCCCGCTTCGCCGTCGTGCGCGGGCTGCGCGCAATCAACTTTCACGTCCTCACCGAGCGGGCGGGCCTGGACGGTTTCGTACGGCAGGGCGGCGTGCGCAGCGACACCACCGAGATCCTCGGACTGCTCGTCTACTGGCTGGTGATCCTGGCCGCGCTGATCATCGCGTTCAACGGCCTTGGGCTCACCTACATCACCGACCTGCTGCGCGAGCTCGTGCGATTCGTGCCGAAGGTGATCCTCGCGCTCGTCATCCTCGCGTTCGGCGCCTACTTCGCGCGTTTCATCGGCGTCACCGTTCTCGCGTATTGCCGCAGCGTCGGGATGCAGGACGCGGAACTGCTGGCGCGCATCGCGCGCTACGCGGTGCTCGCGTTCGTCGTCCTCATCGTCCTCGATCAGATGGACATCGGCGGCAACGTCGTGCGGCTGAGCTTCCTCATCATCCTCGGCGGCGTGGTCCTGGGGCTGGCGCTCGCGTTCGGGCTCGGCGGCCAGCATTGGGCGGCGGCCTGGCTCGAGCGCTGGTGGCCGCGGCGTCGCCCGGACGACGACAAGCCGCGATGAGGCGGGAGCACGCGATGCCTTTCGGGGCCACGCGCGCGCTCGACGGCGCGACGCGCTTCCGGCTATGGGCGCCGGCATCGGATCGCGTCACGCTCGAGCTCACGGACGAAGCCACCCTCGCAGCACTCCCGATGACCGTGCTCGAAGACGGCTGGCACGAGGCCATCGTTCCGCGCTGCGGCGCCGGCGCGCGCTACGCGTTCCGCGTCGGCGATCTCCGGCCGGTTCCCGATCCGGCATCGCGCTGCAACCCGGACGACGTGCACGCACCGAGCATGGTGGTCGACCCGCTCGCCTTCGACTGGCCCGACGCCGGCTGGCCCGGCCGGCCATGGGAGGAGGCGGTCATCTACGAGCTGCACGTCGGGACGTTCACCCCGGCGGGGACGTTCGCCGCCGCCATCGAACGGCTCGACCATCTCGCCGCCCTCGGGGTCACCGCCCTCGAGATCATGCCGGTCGCCGAGTTCGCCGGCCGGCGCAACTGGGGCTACGACGGCGTCCTGCCCTTCGCGCCCGAGAGCGCGTACGGCACGCCCGAGGACCTCAAGACGCTCGTCGCCGCGGCGCACGCGCGCGAGCTGATGGTGCTGCTGGATGTCGTCTACAACCACCTCGGGCCGGAAGGCAATTACCTGCGCGCCTACGCGCCGCAGTTCTTCAACGCGCGCCATCAGACGCCCTGGGGCGCCGCCATCAACTTCGACGCTGCCGGCGCGCGCACCGTGCGCGAGTTCTTCGTCCACAACGCGCTCTACTGGCTCGAGGAGTACCACTTTGACGGCCTGCGCCTCGACGCGGTACACGCGATCGCCGACGCGTCCGATCCGCACATCGTCGCAGCGCTCGCGCGCGCCGTGCGCGACGGACCGGCGCGCGAGCGGCACGTGCACCTCGTGCTCGAGAACGACCGCAACGAGGCCCGCTTTCTCGCGCGCGAACCGGAGCGAGCTCTGCCCCTGGCGAACGCGCAGTGGAACGACGACGCGCACCACGCCCTGCACATTCTTGTCGCCGGCGAGCGCGACGGCTACTACGCGGACTACGCGGACCGGCCGGTATGGCGGCTGGGTCGCGCGCTCGCCGAGGGCTTCGCCTATCAGGGCGAACGCTCGGCGTATCGCGGCGGCGGTGCACGCGGCGAGCCGAGCGCCCATCTGCCGGCGACCGCATTCGTGGACTTCCTCCAGACGCACGACCAGGTCGGCAATCGCGCTTTCGGCGAGCGGATCAGCGCCCTCGCCCCGCCCGAGGCGCTCGCCGCCGCGACGGCGTGCGTGCTGCTCGCGCCGTCGGTGCCGCTCCTCTTCATGGGCGAGGAGTTTCTGGCCAGCACGCCGTTTCTCTATTTCTGCGACTTCGGGCCCGACCTCGCCGCCGCCGTAACGCGCGGCCGACGCGAGGAGTTCGGGCGCTTTGCGCGCTTCGCCGACGCCGCGGTGCGCGCGACCATTCCCGATCCGAACGACCGCGCGACGTTCGAGCGCTCGCAGCTCGTGTGGGGCGAGACCGAGCGCAGCCCGCACCGCGAATGGCTCGAGTTCTGCCGCGCCCTGCTCGCACTGCGCCGGAAGCACGTCGTGCCGCGCCTCGCCCGGATGTCGAGCGGCGGGACGTTCGAGTGTGTGCCGCCCGGGGCACTCGCGGTGCATTGGACGCTCGGCGACGGCGCGCGGCTGCATCTCGCTGCAAACCTGTCGGCGTTCCCCGCCGAAACGGCGCGGCCGCCCGGCGCCGCGATCTACGCGAGCGGGCCGTCCGGCGCAGGGCTGACGCCGTGGTCGGTCCTGTGGACGCTCGAGCCGACCGATGCGTGACGCGACCGCGCTCGAGCAACTGGCGGAACGCCACGGCATCGCCGCGGCCTACTCGGACATCCGGGGCCGGACACGCCGCGCGAAGCCGGCAGTGCTCGAGTGGCTTCTCACCGCGTTGCGGGTGGACGAGCGCGCACCGGGAGGCCCCGAGATTCTGCCGGCCGCGGTGGTCGTCCGCGCCGACCGCCAGCCCCTGCGATTCCGGGTTGCTCTCGAAGGCGCGCGCCTGACGTGGCATCTCGAGGACGAGTCCGGCGCGGATTATCGCGGCGCGTTGACCGCCGGCGAGCTCACGATCCGGCGCGAGGTGCCCTGCGGCTACCATCGTCTGACGCTCTTCCGCGGCAGCGACGCGCTCGCGACGTGCGCGCTCATCGTCACGCCTGCGGCGTGCTTCACTCCGCCGGCACTCGCGAACGGGGCGCGCATCTGGGGCGCCGCGGCCCAGCTCTACGCGCTGCGCTCGTCGCGCAACTGGGGCATCGGCGACTTCACGGACCTCGCGCTGCTCGTCAGCGCGTGGGGCGCGCGCGGCGCCGATCTCGTCGGCGTCAACCCGCTCCACGCGCTCTTCCCGCACCGTCCGGCGCACGCCAGCCCGTACAGTCCGTCCAGCCGGCTCTTCCTGAACGTCCTTTACCTCGACGTCGAGGCGATCGCGGACTTCGCAGAGTGCGAAGCGGCGCAGACGCTCGTTCGCTCGGCGCCCTTCGCGGCACGCCTGGAGGCGCTGCGCGCGACCGTGCTGGTCGACTATCCCGGCGTCGCAGCGGCCAAGCTGGCGGCGCTCGAGCTCCTGCATGCGCACTTCGCTCGGCGGCACCTCGCACGCGAATCCACGCGCGCTAAAGCGTTCGCCGAGTTCCGCGCGCGCGAAGGCGAGGCCCTGCACCGCCACGCGCTGTTCGAGGCGCTCCAGGAGCATTTCCAGCGTACGGACCCGGCGGTCTGGGGCTGGCCGGTCTGGCCTGCCGCGTATCGGGACCCGGCGTCCGCCGAGGTCGCACGGTTCGCGGTCGAGCAGCGCACGCGAGTGGAATTCTTCGAGTACCTGCAGTGGCAGGCCGACGAGCAGCTCGCGGCGGCCGCGCACCGCGCCCGCACCCTCGGACTCGGCGTCGGCCTCTACGCCGATCTTGCAGTGTCGGTCGACCGCGCCGGCGCCGAAAGCTGGGCGAACCAGGCGCTCTACGCCATCGAGGCGAACATCGGCGCGCCGCCGGACGACTTCAGTCCGCAGGGCCAGGACTGGGGCCTGCCGCCGCTCGTCCCCGAGCGGCTGCGCGCCGCGGCTTACGCTCCCTTCATCGCCACGCTGCGGGCGAACATGCGCCACGCGGGCGCACTCCGCATCGATCACGTCATGGGACTGCTCCGGCTCTTCTGGGTCCCGCCCGGAAGCACGCCCGCGGACGGGACCTACGTGCGCTATCCGCTCGACGACCTGCTCGGCATCCTCGCGCTGGAGAGCCATCGCAACCGCTGTCTGGTGGTGGGCGAGGATCTCGGCACCGTCCCCGACGAGGTCCGCGCGGCCCTCGCCGCGCACGGCGTGCTCTCGTACAAGGTGCTGCTCTTCGAGCGCGATGGCGCCGGCGAGTTCAAGCCGCCCGCGGTGTACGCCGCCGCGTCGCTGGTCACGGCGAGCACGCATGACCTGCCGACGCTCGCCGGCTGGTGGTCGGGTCACGACCTCACGCTCAGGGCGGAGCTCGGCTTGATCTCCGACGGTCCGGCGCGCGATCAGGTGCAGGCCGCGCGGACACGCGACCGCGCGGCGCTCGCGCGCGCGCTCGCGGCGGCGCGGCTCGCGCCGCCGGACGCGAGCACCGCGGCAGAGGTCACGCCGGCCCTCGCGTGCGCCGTGCAGCGCTTTCTCGCGCGGAGCCCGGCGCAGGTCCTGGTCGTGCAGCTCGAGGACGTGCTTGGCGCGCACGACCAGGCGAACCTCCCCGGTGCCGCCGGCGAGCGCCATCCGAACTGGCGGCGCAAGCTGCCGCTTGCGCTCGAGGGCTGGGGCGACGATGCGCGCTTCGTCGCGCTCGCCGCCGCGCTCGCGGCCGAGCGTCCGCAGCGCGCACGCCGCACGTCGTCGGGCGCGATCGTGCCGCGCGCAACGTACCGATTGCAGCTGCACCGCGATTTCGGCTTCGCCCAGGCGACCGAGCTGGTGCCCTACCTGTCCGCGCTCGGCATCAGTCACGTGTACTGCTCGCCGTACCTGCGCGCCCGGCCGGGCAGCCGACACGGCTACGACATCGTCGATCACGGCGCGCTCAACCCGGAGATCGGCAGCGACGCGGACTTCGAGCGCTTCTGCGCGACGCTGGCGCGCCACGGCATGGGTCAGATCCTCGACATGGTGCCGAACCACATGGCGATTCTGGGCGCGGACAACGCGTGGTGGATGGACGTGCTCGAGAACGGCCCCGCGTCGGCGTACGCCGACTGGTTCGACATCGACTGGTCGCCGCTCGACCCGGAACTCGCCGGCAAGGTGCTGGTACCCGTTCTCGGCGGCCACTACGGCGTGGTGCTCGAGGGGGGCGAGCTCGTGCTCGAATACGAGGCCCAAGCCGGCTCGTTCGCCGTGCGCTATCACGAGCACCGTTTTCCGCTCGACCCGCGCGAGTACCCGACGGTGCTCGAGCGCGCGGCTTCCGGCGTCGATCCCGGCGGGGTCGACGCCGACGCGCGCAGCGCGTTCCAGCGCCTGATCGAGGCGTTCCGTCAATTGCCGCCGCGCATACTCACGGCGCCGGCGGCGGTCGCCGAACGGGCGCGCGAGAAGGAAGCGCACAAGGCCGCCCTCGCACAGCTCGTCCGCAGCCACCCGGCCCTGTCGGCGGCGATCGAGCGCGCGGTCCGCCGCTTCAATGGCAGCGCCGGCAAGAGCGCGAGCTTCGACCTCCTCGACGCGCTGATCGACACCCAGGCCTACCGCCTCGCCTATTGGCGGGTCGCCGCCGACGAGATCAACTACCGGCGCTTCTTCGACATCAACGACCTGGCTGCGCTGCGCATGGAGAACGACGCGGCGTTCGAGGCGACGCATCGCTTCGTGCTCGGGCTCGCCGCGACCGGCCGCGTCGACGGCCTGCGCATCGACCATCCGGACGGGCTGCACGATCCGGCACACTACTTCCGTCGGCTGCAGGAGCGCTACGCCGAACGCGCCGGCATCGCCCGCGCCGCGCTCGATGCCGTACGCCCGCGACCGCTGTACGTGGTGGCCGAAAAGATCATCGCGCCGCACGAGCAGGTGCCGGAGAGCTGGCCGGTGCACGGCACCACGGGCTACCGCTTCGCGAACGTGGTGAACGGCATCCTCGTCGACACCGCGGCCCGCTCGCGCGTCGACCGCGCCTGGCGGGCCTTCGTGCGTGAAGAGGCGCTCGATTACGACGAGGCCATCTATCGGAGCAAGCGCGCGATCCTGCGCGGCGCGCTTGCGGGCCAGCTCACGGTGGCGGCGAACCGGCTGCTCGCGCTCGCGCGAGCGACGCGCCACACCCGCGATTACACCGCGAACGCGCTGCGCCAGGCACTGGCCGAGGTGGTCGCATGCTTTCCGGTCTACCGCACCTACCTCGCCGAACGCGCCACCCCCCAGGACCGTCGCTACGTCGATTGGGCGATCGGGCGGGCGAAGCGCCGCAGCCTCGCGGCCGACGCGAGCATCTTCGACTTCGTACGCGCCGCACTGCTCGCGCAGTCCCCCGCCGGCGCCTCCGCGACCCTGGTTGCGGCGTATCGAGCGTTCGCCATGGGCTTCCAGCAGCTCACCGCGCCGGTGTCGGCGAAGGGCGTCGAGGACACGAGCTTCTACGTGTTCAACCGTCTGATCTCGCTCAACGATGTCGGGGGCGACCCGGACCACTTCGGCATGACCCTCGCGGCGTTCCACGGCGCCGCCGCCGACCGCGCCGCGAAATGGCCGCACACCATGCTCGCGACCTCCACGCACGACAACAAGCGCTCGGAGGACGTGCGCACCCGGATCGACGTCATCTCCGAGCTGCCGGCCCTGTGGCGCTTGGCGGTGCGCCGCTGGAGCCGGATGAACCGAAGCAAGCGGCGCATGCTGCGGCGCCGGCCCGCGCCCTCGCGCAATGACGAGTACCTCCTCTACCAGACGCTGGTCGGAAGCTTCCCGGCCGGTGCGCTGGATGCGGCCGCCCTCGCGGCCTACCGAGAACGGATCCAGGCCTTCATGCTCAAAGCGGTGCGCGAGGCCAAGGTCCACACGAGCTGGATCACGCCGGATGCCGAGTACGAAGCCGCGGTGTCGGGTTTCGTCGAGGCGCTCCTGGCGCGCGTCGATGGCGATCTCTTCATGGACGATTTCCGCGCGCAGCTGCCGACGTTCGCCTGGTTCGGACTGCTCAACTCGATTTCGATGACGCTCCTCAAGCTCACCTCCCCGGGGGTCCCCGACCTGTACCAGGGCAACGAGCTTCTCGACTTCAGCCTCGTCGATCCCGACAATCGCCGCCCGGTCGACTATGCGGTCCGGCGCGCGGCGCTCGACACGCTCCAGGAGATCGCTATCGGTCCGGCAGCGACGCTCCGCGACCGCCTGCGCGCGCTGTTCGCGGTCCCGCACGCGGGCCGCGCCAAGCTGTGGGTGATCATGCGGGCCCTCCAATTGCGGCGCGAGCAGCCCGACCTCTTCGCGAACGGCGATTACTACCCGGTCACGCTCGAGGGCGCGCGGTCGTATCACGCGGTGGCGTACGCGCGCCGGCTCGGTTCGCGTGGCATCGTCGCGATCGTCGGGCGACTCTTCACCACGCTCGGCCCGGCGATCGGCGTCGCGCCACTTGGCGCTTCCGCATGGGGCGACACGACAGCCTCGCTCGCATTCCTCCCGGCGGGCACGGCGCTCGCAAACGTCCTCACCGGTGAAACCGTCACCACCGAGGGCGGCGCGCTGCCGCTCGCCCGCGCCTTTGCGCACTTTCCCGGGGCGCTGCTCGCCTACGACGCCGCGGCCCTGCGCTGAGGCCCCCTGCCATCGGGAAGGCTGCTCGCGGGGGTCGACCCTGGGCTGGACGCGAGCGCTGCCGGACGGCACCATCGGCCGAGATGCGATCGCCCGCCCCACCCACGCTCCCCGACAGTGAGCTCATCGAGCGCTGCCGCAGGGCGTCGATCGATCTGCTTCACCGCAATCTCACGCCCGCAGGCATCCTCGCCGCGACGCCGAGCCCGCGCGCCGCGAGCCGCGGCTATACCGCGGTCTTCGGCCGCGACGCCGCGGTGTGCGCGATCGGCATGGCGCTGTCGGGCGATTCCGCCCTCGCCGGCGCCGCCCCGGCCGGGCTCCTCACGCTCGCCGCGCACCAGGCGCCGAACGGGCAGATCCCCAAGTTCGTGGATGTGCGCCAGAACGAGGCCGACTTCTGGTATCTCGGCTGCATCGACGCCACGCTCTGGTGGCTCATTGCGCTCGCGTTCCTCGATCGCACCCGGCCCGGAGGGGACCTGCAGGGCCGGCTCGCAGGCGTGATCGCAAAGGCGCTCAACTGGCTAGCGTGCCAGGAGCATCAACGGTTCTTCCTGCTGCAGCAGAACGAGGCGAGCGACTGGGCCGACATCATGCCGCGCTCCGGTTTCGTGCTCTACACGAACGCCCTGTGGCACCTGGTCAAGCGGCTGTACCGCCTCCCCCAGGCGGACGAGACGCGGCGCAACGCGAACCAGCTGTTCCACCCGTTCTCGGCCGCCCTCGCCGCTTACCGGCGCGCGCGCCTGCTCGCGCACTACGTCCAACGCGGCGCGCGCAATCGCGACCTGTATCTCAGCTTCGTCAACTTCGCGTTCTGCGGCGACGAAGGCGACGCGTTCGGCAACGTGCTCGCGCTGCTGTGCGGACTTGCGGACGGTCCGGCACGGCGTCGCACGCTGCGCGCCCTGGAGCGCTGTGGTGTGAACGATCCATACCCGGTGCGAGTCGTCTGCGACCCGATCGAGGAGCAGAGCTTTCTGTGGCGGCCCTACATGTCGCGCCACCGCCAGAACTTCGCCTGGCAATACCACAACGGCGGCGTATGGCCGTTCGTCGGTGGATTCTGGGTTGCCGCCCTTGCCGAAAGCGGGCTGCACAAGGCCGCGCAGCGCGATGTCGCCCGGCTCGCGCGCGCGAATGCGCTCGATGACTGGGCCTTCTCCGAGTGGTTGCACGGCCGCACGCTCGCCCCCGGCGGAATGCGCGGCCAGTCGTGGAACGCGGCGGCCTTCCTCATCGCGTGCCACGCCGTCGAGGCCCGCGAGCCGCTGTTCGGCATCGACCGCGCGCGAAGCACAAGGCCCGGCGCCACGCTTGCTGGTGATCGGGCACCCATCCAGGCCGCGACAAAGCGCCGCACTGCGAAAGGCGCCGGTAAACGGTCCGCGCGCGGGCGCTGAGCGCGCCCGCGTTCAGGTTGCTGCATCCTTGGTCGGGCGCGCGGTTTCCGCGCCGAGCAGTGCCGCAAGCCGGATCGGGTCGACCGGCTTCACGAGGTGTGCCTCGAAGCCGGCGGCGGACGAGCGGCGCAGATCGTCCGCGAGCCCGTATCCCGACAGTGCGATCAGCCGCAGCTCGCCCTTGAACTGCGCCCGCAGCGCGCCGGCGAGCTCGTAGCCATCCATGCCCGGCAGGCCGATGTCGATGATCGCGACTTCGGGCCGCATATCGGCTGCGGTCGCGAGGGCGGCGGCGCCGTCGGCGACCGCGCGGACGTCGTGTCCTTCGACCGTGAGCGCGGCCTGGAGCATCTCGCGCACGTCGGCGTTGTCCTCGACGACCAGGATGCGGCGTGCGCGCCCGTCCTGGCGCGGTTGACGGTCTGCACCCGCGGCGGCCGGCACCGGCTCGATCGCGCGGAGCCGCACGACAAACCGCGCACCGCGTCCCGCGCCGGCGCTATAGGCCTCGGCCGTGCCGTCGTGCAGCTCCGCGAGCCGCCGCACCAGCGTCAGGCCGATACCGAGCCCACCCGCGGCACGCGCCGGCTCCTGCTTGCCCTGTTTGAAGAGATCGAAAATGCGCGGCAGCAGGCCCGGCTCGATGCCCACGCCACTGTCCGCAACGCAGATCACCACGTCGTGCGCTGCGCGCTCCGTGGCGATTTTCACCGTGCCGCCGGGCGGCGTGAACTTGATCGCGTTGCCGACCAGGTTGACGATGATCTGCTCGAGTCGGATCGCGTCGCCGCTTACCCACGCGGGCGCGAGGCTCGTCTCGAAGCGGTGCGCGCCGGTCTTGCCTGCTGCGGACAGCGCGGCGAGCGCACGACGTGCACAGTCGGCAACGTCGACCGGGACGCGCTTGATTGCGATCTTGCTGTGCATGACGCGCGCCACGTCGAGCAGATCGTCGAGCAGCCGGCCCTGATGCGCGGCCTGGCGGTTGATCACCTCCAGCGCGCGGCCCGCGGCCGGACTCGTCAGGTTGACGCGCTCGAGAACGCGTCCGGCGTTGCTGATCGCGGCGAGCGGGTTGCGCAGCTCGTGCCCGAGCATCGCCAGGAACTCGTCCTTCGCGCGGCTCTCGCTTTCCGCGTGCGCGCGCGCCGCCCGCTCGCGCTCGAGGAGCGCGTTGCGCTCGCTCTCGGCCGCGATCCGGATGTCCGCCTCGTGTGCGAGGCGCGCGCTGGCCGCGCGCAGCGCGTCGCCGAGCCCGTCGAGCTCCGCGATGCGCGTGGGCGGCATCGCTACCGGCCGGCCCGCGGCCACGTCCTGCGCAGCGACTGCGGCCGCGCGGATTGCCCCGGCGCCTCGCCGCGCCGCAGCGATCGCCAGCCAGCCGCTCACCATGAACACCAGCAGTCCCATGCCGCCCAGGAGCGCCAGCGAGCGCGTGAGCGACTGCTCGATCGGCGCTGCCGGGATCCCGACCGCCACCGTCCATCCGAATGCGGGGACCGGCGCCCAGGCGGTGTAAACGGCATCGCCCTCGAAGGTGCGGAAGCGCCCCCAGCCACGAGGCGCCTGCTCGATCGAAGCATGCAGCGCGGGGACCGTTTGCTTACCGGCATGGGCCGCGCCGCCGCGCGAACGCCGGATGATGCGGTGCTCCCGATCGAGAACGACCGCCACGCCATTCTCGTGGACATGCTTCAGCAGCATCGCCTCCAGCTGTCCGAGCTCGAGCGTCGCTGCAAGGACATAGCGCACGCGGTCGGCGTGGATCACCGGAACCGCCAAGTCCACGACCGGCCTGCCCGTTACGGCGCCGACGAAGACGTCCGAGACCGCGGGGCGGCCGGTATCGATGATCGCGCGCGCATACGCGCGGTCCGTGGCCGGCGGCAACGCGCGATCCGCCGGGGCGGCGAGATTGAAGAGCTGCCGGCCGGTGGGATCGAGCAGAACGATGTTCTCCCAGTCGGGGCTCAAGGCGAGGAAATTCTGGGCGAGCGCGCGGTACTGGTCGATTGCGCCGGTCCGCAGGATTGGCGAGGAGCCGAGCAACTCGAGGCGCCGGATGCCGCCTTCCAGCTCGCGCTCCACCACGGTAGCGAGCGCGTTCACGGCGCCTTCGTGCTGTCCGCGAACCTCATCGCGCTGGCCGACCCACAACTGCAGCAGCAGCACCGCCGCGAAGGCCGCCACCGGCACCAGGCCCGCGAGCAGCAAGCCAATGAGGTGCGCGCGGATGCTCCGCGGACGGCGCGGTCGAGACATGCTGCAGTCTAGCGTGGCCGTTGCAGGCGAGTACAGGTTGTAGAAGTTACCGACACCGGTGCACGCGCGGTGCATTCGCACATTGCGCGACGCGCCGGTCGGCCAAGCGGAACCGCGCGAGGGCGGCGCCGACGAGGCGGTGCGCGCCTGGGATCGGTTCTTGCTCACAACGAGTGAAACCGTCCATTGGGCGCGCGCGACGAGTCCTCGGCCGGGAACGTGAACCTTTGCAGGAGAGCGGGAAATGAGGCTTCGTCGTCTTGCCATGACTCTTGCGGCACTTCTGATCGCGGTGGCGCCGCTCGCCGCGAACACTGAAACGCCTGACCCGCTGGCAGCGCCTGTCGTGCTCGTGGCGCATCCCCAGCTCGCGCAGTTCTATCGCGGCACGGTGCTGTTCGTTCGACCGCTCGCAAGCGGCGCACACGTGGGCTTCATCATCAATCGGCCGACCGACGTCACCCTCGGCAGCCTCTTTCCAGGACACGTGCCGTCTCAGCACGTCCGCAATCCCGTGCTGCTCGGCGGACCGGCCTA
>Ga0105107_10002242_pt1 | contig 12697 bp, 13 predicted proteins | sample PPLLaktember2015_6_FD_79335 | JGI IMG/M metagenome (GOLD analysis project Ga0105107, IMG submission 79335) | Freshwater sediment microbial communities from Prairie Pothole Lake near Jamestown, North Dakota, USA - PPLs Lake P8 Core (1) Depth... | ecosystem: Environmental > Aquatic > Freshwater >... | reverse complement strand
TTTCCGGCTCATCGGGCAGCGCTGACGGCTTTCAAGTTGTCCGGCCGCGCTCTCCAGGCGTTATTGACATGTTCCCTGCCCTTATTTAAGCTTCCGTTCGGTGGCGAGATGGGATAATCGATGCGAAAACGCGTCTCCAACCGGCTCAGCTGAAAACGAAATACCTATGGAGGCTTAATGCACCTTCGCCTCCTGTCCGGTTTTCGGGGGGAAGCTCGGTAGCTCAGACATCCTTCGTTGTGGTACAATTAGATTGTCAACCTTAATCGCTCATGAATGGATGGAATTGATATGATCAACAACATAACACTCAATTGGCCCGCCGTCATTGAATTTGGCCTGGGAAAGATCCAATCCCTCACGGAACACCTTGAGGGATGCCGGCGGGTATTCTTCCTGATCGATATACCTATTAAGAGCCAAGTTGACCCGCTGCTGGCAGCTCTCAAACAGCAGGGACTGCATATTATGGTGTCCACGGAGGTAGTGCCTGAGCCGCCTTTCTCCGCTCTCGCCAAGTTGTTAGCGCCCGTGAAGGAGTTTGGTCCTGATGCTGTCGTTGGCATTGGTGGCGGATCGGCCATGGATCTAGCCAAATTGGTGGCTGTGCTATTTAGCGGAAAGCAACAGGCTTCCGATGTGGTCGGCATTGGGAAGGTGAACGGTCGCGGGGTAAAGCTGATCACGGCCGCCACAACGTCAGGCACGGGCAGTGAAGTCTCGCCAATCGCGATCCTGACCGATTTAGAAAATAAAACTAAGAAAGGGGTCGTCAGCAAGTTCCTGGTGCCTGATGTGGCAATTGTCGATCCCGAGCTCACGTTCTCGGTGCCACCCGCGACTACGGCAGCCACCGGGGTGGATGCAATGACCCATTGTATCGAAGCATACACCAACCGTTTTTCTCATCCGGTCATCGATAACATTGCTATCGAAGGAATACGGCTTATTGCGGCTAACCTGGAACGCGCCGTAAAGAATGGCATGGATCAAGAGGCACGCGCTGCGATGTCGCTTGGCAGTCTTTATGGTGGTTTATGTCTTGGCCCGGTGAATACCGCAGGTGTCCATGCCATGGCCTACCCGTTGGGTGGTGAATTCAAAATCCCCCATGGTGTGGCGAACTCCGTATTGCTGCCTTTTGTGATGCATTTCAATTTGCCCGCCTGTACACAGAAATATGCCAACATCGCGACAGCCGTTGGCACGCCACAGGCTCACCAAGTGGAAAATATTGCGAGCCAGGGTATTCTGCGGATCCGCCAGATTTCGCAAAGAGCGGGAATCCCGTCGAGCATCAAGGAGTTGGGTATTCCAGAAGCGGCCATCCCGGCTATGGCAGAGGCCGCTCTGAAAGTGACGCGGCTGATGAATAATAATCCGTGCACCATTTCTTTGATGGATGCCGAGAACATTTATCGCCGGTCATTTGGAGGCGAGTTAAGCTGAAATGGAGAGGGCATGAAAGGCTTCTTTAACAAACTCCTACGCATCGATTTAGGCCAAAGCGCTTTTCGCTATGAGGATTTGTCTGATGAGGTGTTGAAGAATACGCTGGGAGGGAAGGGGTTGGGGACCCATTTGTTATTGCAGGAGAATCCGCCGGGAGTCAAAGCTCTCTCCCCTGAAAATGTTTTTATTATTACCGCCGGCCACATTACGGGCGCCAACGTATGGAGCGGTTCACGCTTTGCCGTTTTTTCGAAAAGCCCGGCGACCAACGGGTTCGGCGAATCATATTGTGGCGGCAGTTTAGCGCCGAAGCTTAAAGGCTGTGGCGTGGATGCCGTGATTATTCAGGGACGCGCGAGCCGATTGATATATCTGGAGATCGATGAAAACGGCGTGACGTTCAATGATGCCCAGGCAATTCGGGGCGCCGAGACTTTTTCTGCCGAAGAATATATTCTGCAACACGCTCCGGCAGGCGCACGGGCTATGGTCATCGGGCCCGCCGGCGAGAACCTGGTGGCCTGCGCTTGCATCAAGTCCGATCGTTGGCGCAGTTTGGGGCGTGGCGGTCTGGGGGCCGTTCTCGGTGTCAGGAGTATCAATGGCATATAATTTTCGGGAACCAAGACCTGCGAGTTGGCCGACGACCAGTTGATCAAAGCGGTGACGAAAAGGATCGCCACTAAGTTCGGCAAGGGCAATCCCGTGACCGAGAACTATCAGAGATTTGGTACGCCCATGCAGGTTAAAAATACCAACTTAAATAAATGCTTCCCCACGGAATATTGGAAAAGCGGCGTTTTTGAAAAATGGCAGAATATTTCTGCAGACTATATGCAAGCCAATTTCACGGTTACGGCAAAAGCCTGTCCGAACTGCTTTCTCAAATGCACTAAACGCTCCGTCGTGAAACACGGGCGCCATGCCGGCCTGGAGGTCGAAGGCCCGGAATATGAAACCATTTATGCTATCGGCGGCCTCAATTGTATCGACAGCCTGGAAGAAATAGCATGGCTCAATGATCTGTGTGACCGGTTGGGCATTGATACGATGAGCGCGGGCAATCTATCGGCGTTTGCGGTCGAAGCGTATCGTTTGGGCAAGATAGATTTTGCCATCGACTACAACCAGCCTGATCGAGTGGCCGAATTCTATCGCCTGCTGGCCCAACGAAAAGGCGTTGGCGATATTTTTGCCAAGGGAATCAAGGCTTGTGCTGAAGAATTGGGATTGGAGGACGTCGCGGTTCATGTTAAGGGCCTGGAGCCGGCGGGATTCGATCCCCGTGTCCTCAAAGGCATGGGCCTATCCTATGCGACCTCGGCCCGCGGCGCCTGTCATCTGCGCGGCACTTTCTACAAGGCTGAGTTGTCCGGTCAAATACCCAAAGAGCAGATCGAGGGCAAGGCAAAACTGCATATAGATTATGAAGATCGGGCAGCGATTTTCGATTCCCTGATCCTCTGTCGCTTCTTCCGCGATTTTTACCAATGGGAGGATTTGCTTGATTTGGTGTCAGGTTCGACCGGCATGAAACTCACCAAGCCGCAGTTGGAGGATCTGGCCAATAACATCACCAATCTGACCCGCCAATATAACCGTCGCGAGGGGCTCGGTCGTTCCACGGATACATTACCTATACCGCTCTTCCAGGCCAATCGCGAGGGGGCGAAGCTGACCGAGGCGGAACTGGCCACCATGATTCATGAATATGACCAGATCCGAGAACGACATCTGTGAAGATCGTTTTGGGATTTTGCCCAGATCGATCTTACGGCGAAAACGCCGGGTCTTGTCGGCTGTGGTCACATCGGGCGTGCTGTTGCCCGCATTGCCATGGCCATGGATCCGTTGCTGCAAGCGGCGAACTGTTACATTGCCCCGCAAATTGCCTGGTCCAGCCAAGAGGCAAGGCGGGAATCAATGGAATTGGCCGTCAGGAATGTACAGGCTTTTTTGGCCGGTAAGCCCATGAACAGGGTGAATGGATTATGAATCCGCTTCTGATCAAGGTCAGGCAACAATTCAGCAATCAGCACCTGTCCGATGCAGCCGCAGCTGCACATCGGGAACTCGGCGCTTGCCCGGGGCTGATCAAACCCGGCGCGCGCATAGCCATTGCGGTGAGCAGCAGGGGGATCGCCAATATCGCCGCCATCACCAGAGAAGTGGTGGACTATGTTAAGAAGAACGGAGCCCAACCCTTTATCATTCCGGCTATGGGCAGTCATGGCGGCGCCACGGCCGCCGGTCAAGTTGAGATCTTAACCAGTCTGGGGGTGACGGAAGAGGGGACGGGCGCCCCTGTTGTCTCGAGTATGGACGTCGTTGAACTGCCGCGCCGGGAAAGCCCTGTCCGTATCTTCATGGATGGGCATGCCTGGCGATCCGATGGAGTCATTCTTGTTCATCGCATTAAACCCCATACTGACTTTCGCGCTCCCATCGAAAGCGGATTGGCAAAGATGTGCGTCGTGGGCATGGGCAAGCATGAAGGCGCGCTCGAGATCCATCGCTTTGGAATTCAAGGCCTGCGCGATTATCTGCCGGTGGCCGCCAAAGAAATCCTGGCGACCGGCAAGATCCTTTTTGGCCTGGCGATCGTGGAGAACGGTTACGACGAAACCATGTTGATCAAGGCTATTCCCGCTAAAGATATCTTGTCCCGTGAGCCGGAGTTGTTGGTCACGGCACGCAGACATATGCCGCATCTGCCAGTTGATCATATCGATGTCTTGATTGTCGATGAATTAGGCAAAGATATCAGCGGTACCGGGCTTGATCCCAACATCATTGGGCGCTTGAAGATCAGCGGGCAGCCCGACCCCGCGACGCCAGCCATCAAAGCTTTGTTAGTGGACGACCTGACCGCCGGTTCACATGGGAACGCCATCGGTATCGGCATTGCTGATGTGATCACAAAAAAACTCCAGGGAAAGATCGACTTCGGCGCCATGTACGAGAACGTGCGGACCAGCACGTTTCTCGAGCGAGCCAAGATGCCTTGGACTGCCGACAATGCCATGCTGGGTTTTGCCGTCGCCCTGCGCTCCTGCGGTCCTATTGCCGCCGGAAAGGAACGCATAGTGCGGATCAAGAACACTCTTAAGGTGGCAGAAGTCTATCTATCAGCCGCAATTTATGCCGACATCAGAACTGAAGTGACAACTCTTGGTGATTTTGCCCCGGCGTTTGCGCCCGACGGCGAACTTGCTTCATTCTAGACTATCAAAACCCATAAAAGTCTTCAGGGCGGCTCGTTCGACGAGGAAGGATGAGCTGACGAAGTGATCGTCGGCCAGCCGGCGGAGTAGCTCGGAACCGCACTTCAGGGAAATGCCTTAATGGTGTAGATAAGGAGTAATAACGTACATCGGCGAAAGAGAAAAAGCGGGATAACGCTGTCACCGTAGAGGTTTTAGGTGCGTGGAAAACTCCCGCATGGACGTGTCCATACCCAGCTTGACGCCCACCCGGGCGACGGGCCGGGCAGGGTTGCCCTGGACGAGGGTCATCGGCGCTACGGAGCGAGTAACCACGCTCCCCGCCGTCACGACGGCCCCTTTGCCGATCTTCACGTTGGGCAACACCATCACCCCCGGTCCGAGAACGGCCCCCTCTTCGAGGACCACCCCTCGGTACTCGCGAAAATGGGCGATGATCGTCGATCTGATGCCGACCACGGCATCGTCTTTTATTTCAACCAAGTACGGGAACGCAGTTTCGATGATCGCATCATAGCCGATCCAGACGCGTTTCCCGATCTTCACTCCTCGGCAACGATGCAGCCAGACGCGCAATGTCGTTGCCCCCGGACCCCAACGAGCCAAGATCTGCAGGACTCGGATCACTAAACCGGTGATTCGGTTTTCATGGTTTTCCAATATTCACCTCATAGCCATGAAACCCTTACCTTCGGGTGGCGGCATAACCTCATTTCGGGAAACAAGAACATTCCGATCAAGGCAGCGGCTCCCTGCTATTCGCATTCCGGGCCACAAAATGGCTGAATTTTCCCAGCAATGTGAGCTCCGATGGATCCATTCGCTCGAAATCCACGGCGATCTTGAAGTGCTGCTCCACGACTGAGATCATCTCAAGAACTCCAAGGGAGTCGATCATGCCGGCCCGCAGAAAGTCAAAATCTTCGTTGATGGCCGCCGGGTCCAAGCCGTTCATGGCGATCATCGAGGAAAAATATTCCAGAAGAAAACTCCTGACATCCTTTGCCGTCAATTGGGTCATGGCAAGGCCTCGAGGCGGTTGATCAAGGCCTGACGGTCGTACTTGCCATTGGCATTCACCGGCAACTTCCGGAGAAAGTGATATCGCCGCGGCACCATGTAGAATGGAAGGCGCGCGGCCACCTGTTGTTTCATGCCTGGCTGCGCCGGCCCTTCAGCCTGCAGGAAAACCTCCACGCCGCCGGCGCCGCTGATGCTCCTGGGCCAAGCCAACGCGACCACGCCGTCGATACCGGATTCTTCACGCACCACGGCCTCGACCTCGCCCAACTCAACGCGATGACCGAGGATCTTAACCTGGCTGTCGACGCGGCCCAGGAAAAGAAGCGGGCCTTTCCCAGCCGGCCTGCGAACACGATCTCCCGTGCGGTAATAGGTCTCATCACATCCGGGTGGTTTAACAAACGCCGCGGCCGTCAGGATCGGATCATTCCAATAGCCCAGCGCGAGTTGGGGGCCGCTCATCAATAGTTCGCCGGCCTGCCCGGGAGCGACTGCATCGAGTGCATCATCGACAACGAGCGGCCCCATGTCCGGAAAAGGCTCTCCGATCGGCACCACGCCATCGGCGGCCTCCGACGGGGAGCGCAGCGGATCCCAGCGGTAGCAGGTACAAGCGATCGTGAGTTCGGTCGGTCCATAGAGGTTCTCGATGACGGAGTTCGGCGCGGCCGCGGACCAGGCCGTGACCATTTCAACAGGGAGGGCTTCCCCGCAAAAAAGGCTGACCCGCAGCCCTGGATATGCGTTGGCCTTAAGTGCGCCCAGACGTTTCATGAATACGGCGGTCGACGGCACCGAAAACCAGACCGTAATGTTCTTTTCGTTAATGAACCTGCCGGGATTGATGAGCGTTTTCTCCGACGGACAGCACACACAGGCGCCTCGCTCCCAAGCCACGAAGAGATCCGAAACCGAGAGATCGAACGTCATATCGAACATCTGCGAAAACCGGTCTTCGCAGGTCATGGAAAAGCGCTCCGTCACAAAGTCGATATAGTGCCGGACGCTGCGGTGCCCGACCATGACGCCCTTCGGTACGCCCGTGCTCCCGGAGGTGAAGAGGAGATAAGCGATGGAATCGAGCGACACGTCCACAGGACGCCATCGCTCGTGCGAAACGAGCTCTTCGACGCCGATAAAACGGTGTCCCGGCCATCGAGCGGTCAGATCAAGGGTTTCCTGTCGTTCCGGAAGAACGAAAAGCATTCTCTCGTCGATACCTTCCAGGAGCTGATCCAGCTGTTTCTCCGACTCCGCGTCGACAACCATGGCCCGGCACCCCGAGCGTCGCAGCATCGCCCTCGTGCGTTCGATCGGGAAAGTCCGGTTCAAAGGCACATATCCGTGGCCTCGCATGAGCGCCGCGAGAATCCCGGCGAAGGCCGTGGCCGACCTGTAAGCGAAGACCGCTGTCAAGGGCGGCCCCCCTCCCGTTTGGTGCTCGGCCATCGTCGAAGCCAGGGAAGCGGATCTCTCAAAGAGCTCCCCATAAGCTAGAATCTCGCCGGAGACTTCGACAGCCGGGCAGCCGCCAAAGGCCTTTACCGATCTTAGGAATCCTCGGCTGAGGCCCATTTCCCCGTATTTTTCCTGAGCTGTGAAGATAGAGTTCTTTTTGCTACCGACAGCTGGCCTATTCTCAATTCTTGGCAAATAAACCACCTGCGCCGGATCCCGCGGTCCGGATGATGTCCCGGATATATGTCATCAGAGCCATTCGCGGCAAGCCCAATCCTAGGCTAATTCCTGTCTCGATGCAACCGGGGTACTCATTGCGCAACAGAACGCTTCTGAAGATAGTGCCGGATCGAAGCGAAGGAGCTCAACTCCTGCCATTCCCCAAGATCGATCTGCAATCCAAATTCTTCTTCCAAGACAGCGACAAGCCGGACTGTAGCGAGTGAATCCCAACCCGACACGGTCTCGAGGCTTGCAGCCTCTATTTCTTCTCCACTCAGAGACGGGAAAACGGCCGAAAAACACCGGATCAAGCGGGCATCCGTCTCAGTCAAGGACTTCCTCCTCAACGCGGTGATACAAGGACGGGGCGTTTGCACGGAACGCCGCCCCCGAAATATGAATATTGCCGGAGAGGGGCCCATTCGACCATTTCCGGAAGAACTCCTGGAGAGGACCGTTTCGCGGAGTTTCCCGAAAATCAAAAACGATTTCCTCGGCGGCGAACTTTTTGAACAAGTACTTCAGGCACTGATGCTCAATACGCCGGGAAAACGCCCGGCAGCTCATGACCCACGCGTCAACGAACAGCCTCTGGATATCCGCTTTTCCCGTGATCACGGCGATCTTGCCGAGCGGCCCGAACTTGTCCTCATAGTTCACGAGCACGAGGAATGCCGCCGGGTCTTTTAAATGATTCATCCATGCCGATTCGCTGAATCGCACGCCGTTGAGGTTGAATTGGCTCGTTTTGTTGATCAACTCGAGGGCCCTGGGATCCAACGGTCTTTTCCCGAAAGTGAAGTGGATCTTGGCCTCGGCAAGGCTAAGGAATTCATCCAAGGAGTCGGGCGCATCCGCCGAGAGTCCGCGCAACACGCCCGCATCACGGATGCTCCGCAATCGCAGCTCATCCTCTGCTGTGACGACGCTTCTTCCGAAAAGGTCCCGCAGCCGCCTGAGCATTTTCCAGAGCGCCGGATAGTCGCTCTGGGGAAATACGACGCATTCCATGTCGGGAAACACGGCCTTAACCTCAGCCACTTCCATCGGGCTGTCATCGATGAAAACGACCGCGTCGGAACCGATATTCCAGGTCTCAAGAATTCGTTGGACCGATCCTGACTTGCGATTCCAATGGACCTCGAACGGGAAAATATCTTCTCTGGAAAGGTGAAGATCCTTGCGGGCAAAAGCCTTCTCCACAAGCGCCGGATCGTTCTTGCTGGCAACACCGATCAGGACTCCGGCGCTCGCCAGGGAAGCGAGGAACTGCTGGTAGACCCCATGTAAATGTGCGTGCTGGTCCATGCTCCAGGCCAAGCCATCCACACCTACCTCGCCCAGGATTCCTGCCCAAAGCGTGTCGTCCAGGTCCGTGATAAGTCCCTTTTTAGGAGCTGAATTGTGGATCAATACGGCCAGGAGTTCTGCGACTGACGACGCGTGGGCCATCGTGTAAGGGAAGCCGGTCATGACCTCTGATCGGAGATCGAAGCGCTCCCCTGCGGGAGAGAGCTCATCGAGAGACTGAGGGTTGACGATCCGAACGCCCGGCTCACGGGAAACGGCCAACGCGAAAGAAGTCAGGGCGTTTCTTAATTGAAGTTCGTGTGTCGCGCCTTGTTGCGTACGCGTAAAAAACAAAGGCGGCAAGGGCACGCCGGGTAAGCAGATAACGACAGGCAGAGAAGAGGACAGGAGCTTCGAGGATCGTCCCAACTGAGATAAACGCCGATCTACCGTTTCCATGATATCGGGCATATCCTTGGCCCGCCATCCGCCCAAATTGCGGATACCGAGACGGAGGTCAAGATCAGGCCACTCCAGTACCACGGCCAAAATATCAAAGTCCGAAGGTACGAGGCCCCCGAGGTTTCCTGCAAGATCGCCATAAACGCCAATTTTAATATCGATCCGGCGGTCCGGAAGAAGTGAGCGTAAATGGGCCGCCAAAAAGGTTTGGAGATGAAGGGGCGTAAAGCTGCAGGCCAGATACACTCTCAGCGGCTGAAGCTCTTCCGGAACGGGCCGCTTGAGCAGCTCCAGGGCATCAAGGAGTCTCAAGTTGGATATCCCCTTTCTCCCCCTCAGAACACGTCCAAGTACATGGACGGAAGCGCTCCCAAGGCGGACTGGCCGGTCCAGATGGAAAGGTAAGCGTTCAAGGTCCGCGTGGAAGGGCGGAAGCCGGCCAAATGGAGGGGTTCCATGTCACAGTAGTTCAGAACAGGGACGTTGACCATCTGAACGCCGGCCGCAGCGGCCTTTCTTGTCATTTCCTGAACAAGCCACGTCCGTTCCTCCCGTTCTAGATTACCCCAGAAGAGGTCTTCAATGAGCAGGCACTTCGTCTGCTTTGGGTCAGCGATCTGCATGATATAGCCGGTTAGGATTCCCCGGCGCGGCCCCCTGGATAAAAGGGCCACAAGAGCGCCCTGTCGTTGAACGCACTGCCATGCGGCTTCCGGCCGACTCCAGATCCGCGCCAAAGGCGTTTGGTCAAGGACCGGAGTGGCCAATTCCAGGAAGGCATCGACGATTTCCTCAGGGGGCTCTTCCTCTCCACTTTCGGGCTCCCTCAGCCATATCAAACGAGAAAGGTAGGGGATAGAAAAAACGCGCTCGGCCGGGATTCCCAGTCTGCGAAAACTGCCCAGGATCATGCCATCCATCGGCTCCCCTTCGACGCAGTAGCTCATCAGTCCGTCGAAGCCCGCGGCTTGGGCCCTTTTCACGAGCTCGCTCCAAAGAACAATCCCATAGCCTTTTCTCTTATGTTCGCTCGCGACGCTCAGGAACGCGCTGACCAGGACGCTTACCTCACGGCCCTGGAAGCGGACGCGGCGCGGGAAACCAGCGATAAAGGCGACTGGTTTCGACCCTTCGTAGAGGGCGGGCGCCAACGAAAAATCGGCACCCGGATATGCGAAAAAGGACGAGAGGAACTCCGATGTGTAAAGCAGAGGCCGCTTGACGTTCTCCGCCCAAGACAGCTGGATTAGTGAGGCGACCTGGTTAAAATCGCCGCGAAAACTCTCGATGATCACGGTTCATATCCCCGTCAAGTTCGACATCGCGCCGGCCGAGCTTGAGCCTACATTATCTATGGCCATCCACCGATGTCAAGAACTCCGAAACGACTCCTTTGACCCGTCAGGCCGGGCTTCGTCCATTCAGAAATTCTTAACCAACTATGGGTGATCTGAGAGGGTTATGGCTCTCCGCCCAAGGCATGCGATCGAGCAGGAGGGCGCAATTTCGCCCACGCTTTTCTTAACGCGGCTGCAACCAACATGGGGCCGGCCTTCCTAAGGAGCCTGAACGCCAAATCCGGACGGCGATATTTCAAGGCCTTCCTTATCCAAAAATAGACTTTGCCGCCGATATAGGCATATCTCGAAAAACGGCGAGCCCTTCCACCCGGATATCGGCCGCACCGCTCGGCCTTAACCAAAGACAAAGTCCCATTGACCATGGCCTCGGTGCTTCGAACGATATTGGATTCATGAAAGCGGTAAGCGACCGTAGTTGGTCGGACGATGATCACACACGGGCCGGAAGTGCCGGCCCGGAGCAACAGGTCATGGTCATCCATGTAAGAGACCCCGGACGCTCTTTTTTGTCTTGTCCTGACCAGTTCAAAAACGGATTTCCGCATGACGATCTTGCTGCTGGACATGCCCAGGCCAACGTCCTTCGCCAGAAAATCCTTATAGGCAAGCACTTCGACGACATTCCCGCTCTGACCGGGGTTCCTCGGAACAAACTGGGGTTGATTGAAATACGTCATCGAGCCGAGGATCAATGCGGGAAAATTAAAGGCCTTGATAACCTGGTCGTACGTCGCGAGGGCTCCGGGTAAAAAAAGATCGTCGCTGTCCAAAAATGCCAGATATTCTCCCTCTGCCTGAGCTGCCCCGACGCTGCGGGCGGCTTCGCCTCCCCGATTCTCTTGATGGATTGTCTTGACCCGAGCCCCGTAGGATCGAAGGACATCGGGTGTCCGATCCGTGGAGCCGTCATCAATAACGATCAGCTCATAATCATAAAATGCTTGGGACAATACCGAATCAATCGCTTGGCAGACATACTCTTCGCGGTTGTATACGGGGATCAGGACGCTGAAGCGCATATCCGTCCGGCTACGATTCCAACGTGCAAGAGGGCGAGTGCTCGCCTCTGTCGCTTCTTGGCTAGCGGCCTTATGACCGTGGATCGCACCTCATTCGTGCGGCCCATCTGAACTTGCATGTGCGGTCCTAAGTCCCGAATGGACTATATAGTCGGGCTCAGTTCCCTGTCAAGGGAAAAGCGGGGAAGCATACCTTTGCATGAGCTCCGGCCCCTGCGGCCTTTACGCTCGAGGGCCAGGAGTTCGCGGCCATGGAAAGCGCCTACCCGCGCGACTTCACCTTCAATGAGGCCATTTCATTTCTCAACATCGCGGGCAACTCGGTGACCGGAATGCTGCGAGACTCCCTCATCGGGTCCTTCTCGACCTGAGAATCCGCCCCTTTTTATTTCAGGGGGTTTCCCAGACGGTACCGCAGGGATCGGGCCTTGACATTCCTTCCCAATGTAACTACAGTAATAACGTTGTCTTCTATGGGACGATTCACCTTGAGGAGGGCCGAAGATGAGAATCCGGGAGCTGAAAGTCGCGCGGATCGGAAACTCCCGGGGGGTCCGCTTGCCTGCCTCGTCGTTGAAGCGTTATTCCGTCGGTTCCGTAATGATCATGGAAGAAAGAGCCGAGGGGATGCTTCTCCGGCCCGCGGGACCCACCGTCGAAAAACTCACCTGGGAGGCTACGGCCCGGGAGATGGCGGTCAAGGCCGAAGATTGGAGCGAATGGGACGGGACGGACATGGACGGACTGGATTCCGCTCCTTGGGAAGCATCGAAGGGGGGGATACTGGGGGGAAAAAGATCCCCGTATGGATCGAAATCCCGCTCCCGTAAGGAAGCCGTCAAGCGCTACGAGGTGCGCTGGGCGGTTCTGGATCCCTCTCACGGAGCGGAAATGGCCAAGACCAGACCGGTGGTCATCGTCAGCCTGGATGAATTGAACGCCCGACTGCAGACCGTGACGATCTGCCCGATCACCAGCCGGATTCATCCGGCTTGGCGATGCCGGCTGCCTGTACAGTGCGTTGGCCGGCCGGCCGAGGTTGCGGTCGACCAGATCCGGACCGTCAGCAAAGCCCGCCTGGGCCCGAAGATCGGTTCTCTTTCCGACGACGAGGCCTCCACCCTCCGGCGGCTCATCACCGAGATGTTTGGTGAATGAGATGAAGCAGTGAACAAAGCGGCGAGGA
>Ga0105107_10002241_pt1 | contig 12698 bp, 9 predicted proteins | sample PPLLaktember2015_6_FD_79335 | JGI IMG/M metagenome (GOLD analysis project Ga0105107, IMG submission 79335) | Freshwater sediment microbial communities from Prairie Pothole Lake near Jamestown, North Dakota, USA - PPLs Lake P8 Core (1) Depth... | ecosystem: Environmental > Aquatic > Freshwater >... | reverse complement strand
GACCTGGCGGTGATCCTGCGCGCCGGCGCGCTGCCGATCCCCGTGGTGCTCGAGGAGGAGCGCACGATCGGCCCGGCGCTCGGTGCGGACTCGATCTCGAGGGGCCTGCAGGCCGCGACGCTGGCGGCGTTGCTGGTCGTGGTCTTCATCGTGATCTACTACCGGCTGTCCGGCGTCTACGCGAGCATCGCCATGGGCGTGAACCTGATCCTGGTGATGGGCCTGATGTCGATGTTCGAGGGCACGCTCACGCTCCCCGGCATCGCCGGCCTGGCGCTCACCATCGGCATGGCCGTCGACGCCAACGTGCTGATCTTCGAGCGCATCCGCGAGGAGCTGCGCACCGGGAAGGCGGTGCGCGCGGCGATCGCCACCGGCTTCGACAAGGCCTTCTGGACGATCGTCGACGCCAACGTCACCACCCTGCTGACGGCGCTGGTGCTCTACAACTACGGCACGGGTCCGATCAAGGGCTTCGCCGTGACGCTGGCCGTGGGTCTCATCACGAACGTCTTCACCGCGCTGGTGGTCACGCGGCAGCTCTACGGCCTGTACCCCGGCGACCGCCCGGTGAAGTCCATCTCCATCTAGCTCGAGACGGGAAGGCAGCCCTTGTTCCAACTGATTCCCTCGGACACCAAGTACGACTTCCTGGGCAAGCGGCGCACGGCCGCGCTGCTCTCGCTGGCGGTGATCCTGGCCGGGCTCGTCGCCATCCCGCTGCGCGGCGTGCGCACCGGCATCGACTTCGCGGGAGGCACGGAGGTCCAGCTCGCGTTCCCGGAGGGCTCCGCCGTGGACGAGGGCGCGCTCCGCGGCGCGCTGGCCGGCGCCCGGCTCGAGGGGGCCGACGTGATCCGCTTCGGCGGCGGCGACAGCCGCGAGTTCCTGGTGCGCTTCCCCGGCGAGCTGCCCGCGGCCTCGGAAGGGGAGGAGGGCGCCGCGCCCGGGGCGGAGGTGCCGGCGGCGCCCGGGGAGCTCTCGCCGGACGTCCGCGAGGCGCGCATGAAGGCGGTCGAGACGGCGCTGGAAGCGAAGCTCGGCCCCCTCGACGTCGCGCGGGTGGAGTTCGTGGGCCCCCGCGTCGGCGCGGAGCTGCGCCGGGACGGCCTGCTGTCTCTGGTGCTCTCCTGGGTGGTGATCCTCGGCTACGTCGGCTTCCGGTTCTCGCTGCGCTACGGCCCGGGCGCGGTGGTGGCGCTGGTCCACGACGTGCTCGTGACGGCCTCCATCTGGGTCCTGCTCGGCCGCGAGTTCGACCTGCAGGTGCTGGCCGCGCTGCTCACGATCATCGGCTTCAGCGTGAACGACACGATCGTGATCTTCGACCGCATCCGCGAGAACCTGACGCTGCGGACCCGGCGCGAGCTCGAAGAGGTGGTGAACCGCAGCATCAACGAGACGCTGTCGCGGACCCTGCTCACGTCCGGCACCGTGCTGCTCGCCTGCCTGGCCCTCGACCTGCTGGGCGGTCCGGTGATCCGGCCGTTCTCGCTGGCGATGACGATCGGGGTGATCGCCGGCTCCTACTCGACCGTCTACATCGCCGCGCCCGTGATGATCTGGCTCGAAGAGCGCTTCGGCTCGCTGCCCGCGAAGGCCTGAGGGCGCAGCTCTCCCGGCGGGCGTCGCGCGCCCGGATCGGGAGGCCGCGGAGGCGGGCTGGGGGCTTGCTCAGCCCTCGCCGACCGCAACGGGCCGCGCCAGGGTCGGGCCCTGGCCGGCGGCGCGGGTCGGACCCATCTCGACGGAGCCGTTCAGCGACGCGCCTTCCTGGACCACCAGGCGCGGCGTGCGCACGTCGCCGGTGACGGAGCCCGTCGCCTCGATCTGGACGCGCTCCACGCCGACCACGTTGCCCGCGACCTTGCCCACGATCACGACCGACTTGGCGGACACGTCCGCCTTCACGTTGCCGTTCGAGCCGATCGTGAGCTGGTTGTTGGGGAGCTCGATGCGCCCCTCCACGTTGCCCTCGACCACGAGGTCCTCGTTGCCGGACAGGTCACCCTTGATCGTGATCGACTTCCCGATGTTGGCCATTTCCCCCCCTGCGCTGGCTCGCGCCGGCTTCTCGATCCGCGGCCGCGGCTCTGCGGGCGGCTCCGGAGCGGGAGGCGACTGTGCCCCCCACGGCGCCGCATCCGCAGCCTGAGGCCGCTTTCCGCTGGTGTCCCGGTCGTCCCGGTTCTTGCCGAAGAGGCTCACGTTTCCCCCCGTCCGTCCGAGTCGCCCCGGAGCTTAACGCAACGTGCGGGCCTGTTCGACGACGACGTTGCGCTCGCGCAGGATGGTCCCCTGGGCCCGGTCGAGGGCCGCCAGCGAGTTCAGGTAGATCTGGATGGCCGTGATCTTCTGGCTCTCCGCCTCGACCAGCTGCTGCTCGCGCAGGAGGACGTCGAAAGGCGTCGACTCGCCGTGCTCCAGCCGGATGCTCTCGGCCCGGAACTGCTCCTCGGCGGCCAGGCGGCGGCGCTCGGCGGCCTCGATGCCCTCCTGGGCCGAGCGCAGGTTGCGGACGGCGTCGCGGATCTCGAGCACGATCCGCTGCTCCTCGCGCCGCACCTGGGTGCGCGCCCGGGTCAGCTCGAGCTCGGCGCGGCGCTTCTCGGCGCGGGCAGCGACGTTGCCGATCGGGATCGAGAACACCCCGCCGGCGGTCCAGCTGCGCGCCCCGTCCCCGCTGAAGAAGTCGTCGTCGGTGTCGCCGTAGTGGCGGCCGATCCCGGGGATCGGCGTCCGCGGGTTGCCGAAGAAGTCCGGGGTCGGGCTGGTGCGGCCGGCGAGGCCGCTGTAGCCGTAGCTGCCCACGGCGTCGACCTGGGGGAGGAGCTGGTTGCGCGCGAAGCGGCGCGTCAGGTCCGCGGCCTCGACGTTGGCGCGGGCGATGGCGAGCTCGGGCCGGTTCTCGAGCGCCTTGGCGGTCGCCGCCTCGGGGTCGATGTCGTAGGTCACGACGTCGGGACGGGTGGTCGGCTGGATCTCGAGGGTCGACCCGGGGGTCAGGTTGGGCCCGAGCACGAGGTCGATGAGCTGGTCCTGGGCCGAGCGGTAGCCGTTCTCCGAGGTGATGCGGTCCAGCTCGCTGTTCGCGACGCCGGCCTCGGCCTCGACCACCTCGACTCGCGACACCACGCCGACGTCGTACTGCGCGCGGGTCTGGTCGAGCAGGGTGAGGTTGCTCTCCAGGCTCTTGTTGGCCACCCGCAGCCGCTCCTCGGAAGCCACCAGCTCCCAGTACGCCCGCTCGATGCCCTCGACGGTGTCCATCAGGCTCTGGCGGAACGTGTCCTGCGAGCTGCCCTCCGCGATCTGGCTGTTCTTCACCGCCAGCCACGGCTCGCTCCACAGGAAGTCCTTGAGGAGGGGAAGGGTGACGTTGGCGGTGAGCCCGGCGGTGTACTGCGGAGAGAGCGATTGGATGGAGGAGGTCGACTCGAGGGAGGCCCCGGTGTAGGAGATGTCGGCCTGCCAGTTCAGCTTGGGGATGACCCCCGAGATCCCGCCGGTGCCGAGGTGCTCCTTCTCGAGCAGGAAGCGGCCCTGCTGGAGCGTGCTGGCTACGGGCGTCTCGAGGTGGCTGTAGAGGTACTGGGCGAACAGGCGCGGGTCGTAGTAGCCCCAGGCGATCGTCGCGTCCTCGGCAGCGATCAGCGGGTCGAAGCGCGCGATCTGGACGTCGAGGTTGTTCTCGATGCTCATCGCGATGGCCTCTTGCAGGGACAGGGCGAGCTGGCCCTGGAGGGGTGCGCCGGCCGTCGGGGGCACCCCGGGCGGGCTCGCGGTGGGGGCGGGCGCCGGGACCTGCGCGGGCGCCGGCGGTCTCGGCGGCTCCTCGGCGCCCGCCGGCGGAGCGACGAGCAGCAAGGCGATGGCCGAGATTCCGGCAGCGAGGCGCGGCAGCCTCCGCATGAGTTCCCCTCCCCACGGGCGCAGCGGCTTTGCAAAGTAGCAGGCGGGGGCGCGCGCACACCCCCGGGCTATTCTCCGCGGCCATGACGGTGGCGGCCCTCCTCGTGGGCGCCGGGCGCGGGGAGCGCTACCGCGCGAGTCTCCCCGCCGCGCCCGATCGCGAGCTTCCCAAGGCCCTGGTGCGGCTGGGCGGCCGCCCGCTGCTGGTGCGCGCCGCGGAGGCGCTGGCGGCCGCGCCGGAGATCGAGCGGGTGGTCCCGGTGGTGTCGGCGGCGCTGCTGCCGGAGCTGCTGCGCCTGGCCCCCGGCCTCGCCTCCGTGCCGAAGCTCGCGCCGGCCGTGGCCGGCGGCGAGGAGCGCCAGGACTCCGTGCGCGCCGGCCTGGCGGCGCTGCCGGCCTCGGTGCACCTCGTGGCGGTGCACGATGCGGCGCGGCCGCTGGTCCGGCCGGAGGACGTCGGCCGCGTGGTGCGAGCCGCCGAGCAGTGGGGCGCGGCGGTGCTGGCGGCCCCCGCGACGGACACCTGGAAGCGCGTGCGCGACGGGCGGATCGTCGAGACGCCGGTGCGCAGTGAGTGCTTCGCCGCCCAGACGCCCCAGGTGTTCCGGGTCGACTGGCTGCGCGAAGCCCTCGCGAAGGCCGAGGCCGAAGGCGTGCGCGGGACCGACGACGCGGCCCTCGTCGAGCGCCTCGGCGTCGCGGTCCACATCGTGCCCGGGCCCGCGACGAACCTCAAGATCACCACGGCCGCCGACCTCGCGATGGCCGAGGCGCTGCTGCGGCTGGCGGCGGGGGAGGGCGCGTGAGGATCGGCCAGGGCTTCGACGCGCACCGCCTCGTCGCGGGCCGCCCGCTCGTGCTCGGCGGCGTGACGATCCCCTGCGAGCGCGGCCTCGAGGGGCACTCCGACGGCGACGCGCTGCTCCACGCGGTGGCCGACGCCCTGCTCGGCGCCCTCGGCGACGGGGACCTGGGGCGCCACTTCGGCAGCGCGGATCCCGCCCTCGCCGGGGTCGCGAGCGGCGTCCTGCTGCGGCGGGTGGTGGAGCGCGTGCGCGCCGCGGGGCTGCGGCTCGGGAACCTCGACGCCACCGTGATCGCCGAGGCGCCGCGCCTCGCGCCCTTCCAGGCGGAGATGCGCAAGTCCGTGGCGGACTTGCTCGGGGCGGACCCGGCGCGGGTCAACGTCAAGCTGAAGAGCAGCGACGGCCTCGGCGCGCTGGGACGCGGCGAGGGCATCGCGGCCCAGGTGGTGGTGCTGCTCGAGCCGGCGGAGGGCGCGCGGTGAGCGGGCTCGCGTTGTACGACACGCGCACGCGCCAGAAGCGGCGCTTCGAGCCTCTCGAGCCCGGCCACGCGCGCGTCTACACCTGCGGCCCCACGGTTTACTCGGCGCAGCACATCGGGAACCTGCGCTCGTACGTCTTCGCCGACCTGCTGCGGCGGGCGCTGCTGGCGGAGGGGCTGCGCGTCACCCAGGTGATCAACCTGACGGACGTGGGGCACCTGACGGACGACGCCGACGCGGGCGAGGACAAGATGGAGCTCGCCGCGCGCAAGAGCGGGCGCCGCGCCGAGGAGATCGCCGCGGAGTACACCGCCCAGTGGCTGCGCGACCGCCGCCGGCTCAACTGCCAGGACCCCGAGGTGCTCTGCAAGGCCACCGACCACATCCCGCAGCAGATCGAGATGATCCAGGAGCTCGAGCGGCGCGGCTACACCTACCGGATCGCGGACGGCCTCTACTTCGACGTGTCGAAGTTCCCGCGCTACGCGGAGCTGGCGCAGCTCGACCTCGCCGGGCAGGCGTCCACGGGCCGCGTGGGGGACGTGGAGGGCAAGCGCCACGCCGCGGACTTCGCGCTCTGGAAGTTCGCCGCGCCGGGTGTGCAGCGACAGCAGGAGTGGGACTCGCCCTGGGGCCGCGGCTTCCCCGGCTGGCACATCGAGTGCTCGGCGATGAGCGTCCATTACCTCGGCCGGCGCTTCGACATCCACACCGGCGGCATCGACCACCTGACGGTGCACCACAGCAACGAGATTGCGCAGAGCGAGTGCGCCCTCGAGGTGCATCCCTGGGTGCAGTTCTGGATGCACGGCGACTGGCTGATCATCGAGGGCGAGAAGATGTCGAAGTCGCAGGGCAACGTGGCCCTGCTCGACGACCTCGTCGGCCGCGGCTTCCTGCCGCTCTCGTTCCGCTTCTTCCTGCTGCAGGCCCATTATCGGAAGCAGCAGGTCTTCACGCCCGAGGCGATCGCGGCGGCCGACCGGGGGTACCGCCGCCTGCTCCAGCAGACGCTCGCGCTGAAGGACGCCTCCGGCCCGGTCGACGCCGGCCGGCTCGCCGCGCCCCGCGAGCGCTTCCGGGCGGCCGTGCGCGACGACCTCAACGCGCCCCGCGCGCTGGCGCTGGCGGGGGAGGTGGCGCGCGACGAGGCCCTGGCGCCGGCCGAGCGGCGCGCGCTGCTCGAGGAGTTCGACCGCTGGCTGGGGCTCGATCTGCTGACGGCTGAGGTCAGCAGGGAGCCCGCGGAGAGCGATCCGCGCATCGACGCCCTGCTGGCGGAGCGGCAGGCTGCGAGGCAGCGCCGCGACTTCGCCGGCGCCGACCGCATCCGCGACCAGCTCGCGGCGGAGGGCATCGTCATCGAGGATACTCCCGAGGGGCCGAAATGGCGGCGGAAGTGAGCGAGCGCTTCGAGCTGGTTTCCGAGTTCGAGCCCCAGGGCGACCAGCCCCGGGCGATCGAGCAGCTCGTGCACGGCGTCGAGGCCGGCCTCGCCCACCAGACGCTGCTCGGCGTCACCGGCTCGGGCAAGTCGTTCACGATGGCGTGCGTCGTCGAGCGGATCAACCGGCCGACGCTGGTGATGGCCCCGAACAAGACCCTCGCCGCCCAGCTCTTCGCCGAGTTCAAGCAGCTCTTCCCGAAGAACGCGGTCTGCTACTTCGTCTCCTACTATGACTACTACCAGCCCGAGGCCTACATCCCCTCGTCGGACACCTACATCGAGAAGGACTCCTCGATCAACGACGAGATCGACAAGCTGCGCCACGAGGCCACCCACTCGCTGCTCACGCGCCGCGACGTGCTGGTGGTGGCGAGCGTGTCCTGCATCTACGGGCTCGGCGCGCCCGAGGCCTACGGCGAGATGCGCGCCTATCTCGAGGTAGGCCAGAAGTGGAAGCGCGACGACCTGCTGCGGCGGCTCGTCGACATGCTCTACACCCGAAACGACCACGACTTCCACCGCGGCACCTTCCGGGTGCGCGGCGACGTCGTCGAGGTGTTTCCGCAGTACGAGAGCGAGAAGGCGCTGCGCATCGAGTTCTTCGGCGACGAGATCGACGCGCTGGCGGAGATCGACCCGCTGCGCGGCAAGGTGCTGTCGCGCCCCAAGCGCGCCATGGTCCATCCGGCGAGCCACTACGTCGCCACCGACGCGATCCTGAAGCGCGCGGTCGCGGGGATCCGCGAGGAGCTGCGCGAGCGGCTCGGCGAGCTGCGCGCGGCGGGCAAGCTGCTGGAGGCTCAGCGCCTCGAGCAGCGCACGCTCTACGATCTCGAGATGCTCGAGGAGATGGGCTTCTGCCACGGCGTCGAGAACTACTCGCGCTGGCTCGACGGGCGGGCGGCGGGCCAGGCGCCGTTCACCCTGTACGACTACTTCCCCGACGACCTGCTGCTGTTCCTCGACGAGAGCCACGTGACGGTGCCCCAGATCGGCGCGATGTTCCGCGGCGACCGCGCGCGCAAGGAGACGCTCGTCGAGTACGGCTTCCGGCTGCCGTCGGCCCTCGACAATCGGCCGCTGCGCTTCGAGGAGTGGCAGGCGCGCGCCCCCCAGGCGGTCTACGTCTCGGCGACCCCGGCGGACTACGAGCTGCAGCACTCCGAGGGCGTGGTGGTCGAGCAGATCATCCGGCCGACGGGGCTCACGGACCCGAAGCTCGAGCTGCGGCCGGCGGCGGGGCAGGTGGACGACCTGCTGGGCGAGATCCGCCTGCGGGTCGAGGCGGGGCAGCGCGTGCTGGTGACGACGCTGACCAAGCGCATGGCCGAGGAGCTGACCGACTACTACGCGGACCACGGCGTGAAGGTGCGCTACCTCCACAGCGACATCGCCACCATCGAGCGCACCGAGATCATTCGCGAGCTGCGCGAGGGCGTCTTCGACGTGCTGGTGGGCATCAACCTGCTGCGCGAGGGGCTCGACATCCCGGAGGTGGGGCTGGTCGCGATCCTCGACGCCGACAAGGAGGGCTTCCTGCGCTCGACCCGCTCGCTGATCCAGACGATCGGCCGCGCGGCCCGCAACCTCGAGGGCACGGTGATCCTCTACGCCGACCAGCAGACCGACTCGATCCGCGCCACCGTCGCCGAGACCGAGCGGCGCCGCGCGATCCAGGAGCGCTACAACGCGGAGCACGGCATCACGCCCCGCTCGGTGGTGAAGCGCATCGCGAGCCTGCGCGACTCGATCTGGGAGGCGGACTACATGACCGTCCCGAAGCGCAAGGAGCGCCCGGCGCCCGAGGTGCCGCTGCACGAGCTGGAGCGCGTGCTCGCCGACCTGCGCCGCGAGATGACGGAGGCCGCCGCGGCGCTCGAGTTCGAGCGCGCCGGCGAGCTGCGCGACCGCATCCGGGCGCTCGAGGCGGAGCGCCTGACGCTCACCTGACCGTGGACCTCGCCGAGAAGATCGACGCGCTGCCGGCCGAGCCGGGCGTCTACCTGTTCAAGGGCGAGCGCGGCAAGGTGCTGTACGTCGGCAAGGCCCAGAACCTGCGCAGCCGCGTGCGCTCCTACTTCGCGGCGGGCGGCGACGGCCGGCTCCAGGTGCCGCGCCTCGTCGAGCGGACGCGCGACGTGGAGGTGCTGGTGCTCCCCACGGTGAAGGACGCGCTGCTGCTCGAGAACGAGCTGATCAAGCGGCATCGGCCGGCCTTCAACGTGCGGCTGCGCGACGACAAGCAGTACCTGGCCCTGCGCCTCGACCCGCGCGAGGCGTGGCCCCGCCTCACCCTCGTGCGCCGCTTCGCCAGCGACGGCGCCTGGTACTTCGGGCCCTACACGTCGAGCGCCGCGATGCACGAGGCGCTTTCCAACCTGCGCAAGGTGTTCCCGCTGCGCTCCTGCGGCGAGGGCGTGTTCCGCGACCACGCGCGGCGCGGGCGGCCCTGCATCGAGTACGAGATGAAGCGCTGCCCCGGCCCCTGCGTGGGCCTGATCGAGCGGGCGGAGTACGGGGAGCTGGTCGAGGGCACGGCGCTGTTCCTGCGCGGGCGCTCGAGCGAGCTGCTCGACGAGCTGCGCGCGCGCATGGAGCGGGCGGCGCGGGAGGAGCGCTTCGAGGACGCGGCGCGGCTGCGCGACCGCGCGCTGGCGGTGGAGCGCACCGTGGAGCGCCAGCAGATCGTGGCGGAGCGGCCGCTCTCGCGCGACGTCTTCGGCCTGGCGCGGCGCGGCGCCGAGGTCGAGGTGCAGGCGCTCACCGTCCGCGACGGCCGGGTGATGGGCAGCGCGACCCACGCCTTCTCGGCCGTCGAGCTCGACGACGGCGCGGTGCTGAGCTCCTTCCTGGGGCAGTACTACGGGAGCGGCGGCGCCGACCTGCCGCCCGAGGTGCTCTGCCCGGTGCCCCTCGACGACGAGGGCGCCCTCGAGGCGCTGCTCCGCGAGCGCGCGGGCCGCGCGGTGCGCGTCCACGCGCCGCAGCGCGGCCCCGGCCGCGAGCTCGTCGGCCTGGCCAGCACCAACGCCGAGCTCGCCCTGGCGCGCCGGCTCGAGGCGCGCGAGAGCGTCGAGGCCGCGCTCGCCGAGCTGCAGGAGCGGCTGGGCCTCGCGCGCCTCCCGCGGCGCATCGAGTGCTACGACGTGTCGACCCTGCAGGGCTCGCTGGCCGTCGCGAGCCGCGTGGTCTTCGAGGACGGGCGCCCGCGCAAGGCGGACTATCGGCGCTACCGCATCCGCCAGGCGGCCGGGGGCGACGACTACGACTGCCTGCGCGAGGTGATGCGCCGCCGCCTCGACAAGGTGGAGGCCGAGCCGCTGCCGGATCTGCTGCTGGTCGACGGGGGCAAGGGCCAGCTCGCGGTGGTGAGCGCCGCCCTCGGCGACCGCGGCCTCGAGGTGGACCACGCCGGCATCGCCAAGGAGCGCGACGAGGAGAGCCCGTCGCCGCGCGTCAAGCGCTCGGGGGGCCTCAAGGCGGAGCGGCTGTTCCTGCCGAACCGCAAGGACGCCGTGCTGCTGCCCTCGGACTCGCGCGGCCTGCTGCTGCTGCAGCGCGTGCGCGACGAGGCGCACCGCTTCGCGATCGAGTTCCAGCGCGACCTGCGCACGCGTGCGGGGCTGCAGTCGGTGCTCGAGGAGATCCCCGGCATCGGGCCCGGCAAGCGGCGCGCGCTGCTCCGGGAGCTCGGCTCGCTGCGGGCGGTGCGCGAGGCCTCGCTCGAGCGGCTGCGCGCGGTGCGCGGGCTCTCGGAGCGCGACGCGGAGGCGATCCGCGCCTTCTTCGCCAGCGTGGCCCCGGCTCCTGCGGCGCCCGGCGAGGGAAGCGCGGTTCCCAATCAGGTGCGTCCGGACGGCCTCACGGAGACTCCCGAGCGGGATCCCGGAGCGCCCGTCGACTGAGAAAGCGCTGGCCCGGCGGAGGGCTGCGCGATCCGCTGCGTGCGCCCGACCCGTGGCACCGATCTTGCTCTCTCCTGCGCAGGGACGGGGAGCAGCGAGCGGAGGTTCGTGGCATGCGCGCGAAGTCCGACGAGCGGCGGGCGCCGCGGCGGGCGAGGACCGAACGGGAGGAGGCCATCCGGGGCGAGCTCGAGCGCCGGGGCCTCTCGGAGGAGTTCGCCCGGGCGGTGACCCGGCAGCTGGCGCCGTTCGCGACGGAGCTCGGCCAGGAGCAGTTCGACGCCGTGCTCTCCGGCGTGGCGCTCGCCTACGGCGTGCACCGCCGCAAGGTGGAGGCGTTCCGGCGCACGGCGGCGGAGCTCGACGAGGTCCAGCACCTGCTCGGCTCCTTCGGGGCCGAGCTCAGCAAGCTCGACGAAGCGGTGGAGATCCTCGCGGCCTACGCGGCGCGCCTGCGCCATCACACGGCTCCGCCGCCGGGGCGGACGCTGCACTAGGGCGGCCCGGCGATTCTAAATTCTTAAGTCCGTCCCCTTTCTAAACTCCCGGTCCCGGGGAGTGGCTCTGGGTGCTCGCGGCGCTGGCTCTGGCCTTTGCGCTCGGGATCGCCGCGGGCGACGCGGGGCGGCTCGCGGCGGTGCAGGCGGAGCTGCTGCTCGTGCAGGCCCTCGTGCTCGCCGGCCTCGCGCGCGGGCCGCGGCTTCGCGTGGCGGCGGCGGTCGCCGCGGCCTTCGCGGCGGGCGGCCTCGCAATGGCGGAGCGGCGCGAGGCGGCGCGCTGGACGAGCGCGGCGAGCCGGCGCGAGCTCACCGTCGAGGCGCGCGTGGCGTCCTTCGTCGCGCGCTCCGGGACGCTGCAGGTCGTGCTGGATTCGGTCCGCCGCGTCGACGGTGGCGGCGAGCCGGCACCGGCGCGCGTTCGCCTGCACGTTCCGTTCGGAGCGGGCTCGCCGCTCGAGGAGGCGGTAGCCGGAGATCGCCTGCGCGCGCGGGTGCGGCTGCGCCCGCTGGTGTCGCGCTTCGATCCGGGCAGCGCCGACCCGGCGGAGCGCCTGCGGCGCGCCGGCATCGCCGCGAGCGGCAGCCTCGCGCACCCGGCGCTCGCCGTGCGCTTCGAGCGCGGCGCCTGGCTCCGCCTGCGGGCCGCGGCCGCGGCGCGCCGGCGCGCGGCGGCCCGGGCGCTGGCCGAGCAGGGAGCCGGCCTCGCGGGCGCCCTCGCGCTCGGCGTCCGGGGAGGCCTCGCCCCGGGCGAGGAGGAGGCGCTGCGCGCCGCCGGGCTCACGCATCTGCTGGCCGTCTCCGGCCTCAACCTCGCGATGGTGGCCGGCCTCGCCTTTGCGGCCGCGCGGCGTCTCTTGCTGCGGCTCGCGCCGCGCGCCGCCGCCGATCCGCGCCGCGGCGCGCTCGCAGCCGCGTGGCTCGCGGCCGTCGGCTACGCGGCGATGAGCGGCTTCGAGGTCTCGGTGCGGCGCGCGCTGGTGTTCCTCGCGGTGGCGTGCATCGGTCTGGCGCTGCGTCGCCCGGCGGCGCCGGGGCCCCTCGTCGCGGCGGCGGGCCTCGCGGTGCTGGCCGCCGATCCCGAGGCGCTGTTCGATCCCGGCGCGCAGCTCTCCTTCGCCGCCGCCGCGGCGCTGCTCCTGGCGCGCGCGCCCGAGGTCGACGCGGCGCGGGCCGGAGGCGCGGCGCGGGTCCTGGCGTTCGCCGCCGCGGGGCTCCGCAGCTCGGGCGCGGCGCTCGCCGCCACCGCACCCCTCGTCGCGTTCCACTTCGGGCGCCTCGCTCCGGCGGCGCTGCTCGCGAACCTCGTGGCGGTGCCGCTCACCGAGCTCGTGCTGCTGCCGGCGTCGCTGCTGGCGGCGCTCGCGGCGCTGGCGGCGCCGGAGTGGAGCTGGCTCGCGGCCCCCGGGGCGCTGGTGGTGCGCTGGGGCGGGAGCGCGCTCGCCGGGCTCGCGCAGGCGGCGACGTCGGGGCCAGGCGCCGAGCTCGCGGTGGCGGCGCCGCCGCTCGCGCTCCTCGCCGCGGCCCTCGCCGGGGGCTCGGCGCTCGCGGTACGCGGCACCGGCGCGCGCATCCTCTGGATGGCCGCCGGTCAGCTCGCGCTCGCACTGCTGCCGGCCGCGCCGCTCGCGCCGCCGCCGCCGCGCCTG